>VYLL01000012.1_pt1 | contig 102047 bp, 80 predicted proteins | sample 5114301 | NCBI WGS metagenome assembly VYLL01 (sample SAMN12291809, study PRJNA351875) | freshwater metagenome | isolation source: freshwater lake | place: USA: Michigan, MSU2 Lake | collected 2011-08-16 | reverse complement strand
ATGGCTGCCAATTCGTTGTTCTTTACTCACAAAGTAAAGTTAGCCATTTGTGTAGCAACTGAAAGTCTTGCGCTGAAAGCGCATAGTTTCAACTAACGATTGAGACCAATGAATTGGGGGGATAAACTAAGTCAAAAGCAATTGCCCTAACGATAACATTTTTTATCAAGTAGTATCCTGTTATTTGTCATAAACAAAAGGGTCATGATGGAACATGAAAAAATGGTTGATGGCTACCCGTTCATCTCTCATCAGCGAGAGGTTTACCCACCTGCAAAAATGATTGAGTTAAGTCAGCAGTTCTACCGCTGGATGAACGAACGGAGAACCGTCAGAGATTTTTCTGACAAAGTAATTCCTAAGGAAGTCATTGAAAATATTCTTTTAGCTGCTTCCACGGCCCCTTCAGGTGCTCATAAGCAGCCCTGGACATTTTGTGTGGTGTCCAATCCTGAAATTAAATCTAAGATCAGAATTGAGGCTGAGAAAGAGGAACAAGAAAGCTATGCAAGCAGAATGAGCGATGAGTGGATCAATGACTTGCGCCCACTGCAAACCGATTGGCAAAAGCCATTTCTGGAAATTGCTCCCTACTTAATTATTGTCTTCAAAAAAGCGTACGACATTACGCCCGATGGCAAAAAGAGGAATAACTACTATGTAAATGAATCTGTTGGTATCGCATGCGGATTTTTATTAGCAGCCATTCATAAAGCCGGCCTGGTCGCACTAACGCATACGCCTAGTCCAATGAATTTCCTTAGCAAAATTTTAAACAGACCCGAAAATGAAAGGCCATTTCTATTGATACCTGTTGGTTATCCAACTGAAGGGACGTTTGTACCTAAATTACAAAGAAAACCACTCGAAGACATTTCTGAGTGGTACACGTAGTAAGTCTTCCTATACAAAAAACCTAGGCTTTCTTCTTTCTGAAGAATCGCCCTTTCTTTTCGGGTGCATTTTCGGCAAGAGTAACACACTCCTCTAACGTCAACTCGGAAGGCTCTTTTCCCTTCGGTATTTTTACATTTTTCTTTCCTGCCTTGATATAGGGACCAAAGCGCCCATTGAGAATTTGAATGTCTGGATTTGTGTCAAACAACTTTATCGTTCTGTTGGCATCTGTCACTCTCTTTGCTTCAATCAGCTCAATGGCTCGTTCGGGAGAGATGGTATAGGGGTCTTCTCCTTTTGGAATGGATACAAATTTCTTGTCGTGCAATACATAAGGTCCAAAGCGCCCGATATTGGCTACTACTGGCTTCTCTTCAAAATCACCCAAGCTGCGGGGCATCTTGATTAATTCCAATGCATCAGCGAGTGTTACATTCTCGATAAACTGTCCCGGACGTAAGCTGGCGAATTTTGGTTTTTCTCCCCCATCATCATCCGGGTTCTCTCCAACTTGTATGTAAGCGCCAAATTTTCCAAGTTTTACATATACGTTTTTGCCGCTCTTTGGATCTACTCCCAACTCTTTACTTCTATTTTGAACGGATGATCGTTCTACCAATTCTGTTTTAGAAACTGTTTTATGAAAAGGCGTATAAAACTGCTTAATCATTTTTTGCCACTTCAAGTTGCCGTTGGCAATCTCATCAAACTCTTGTTCAATCTGTGCGGTGAACGAGTAATTAGTAATATCCGGAAAGTGTTCGACTAAAAAGTCGTTTACGATCATTGCAATATTTGTGGGGAAAAGCTTATTGCTTTCCGCTCCTGTTATTTCGGATTCTGTTTTAGAAGTAATTTTCCCGGAAGCCAACTGAAGGGTTCTGTACTTCCTTTCAACTCCCTCTCTAGCTTCCTTAACAACATATCCTCTTTTTTGAACAGTGGAGATCGTTGGGGCGTAAGTAGAAGGACGCCCGATTCCAAGTTCATCCAATTGTTTTACTAAACTAGGTTCCGTGTAGCGAGACGGATGGCGGGTGAACGTCTGCGTGGCGTTCAACTCTTTTAAATCGAGTGCTTGCCCTACCTTCAATGGCGGCAACACCTTGCTACCCTCTTCATCTTCTTCCTGATCGTCATCCTTTGACTCCATGTATACTTTCAGGAATCCTTCGAATTTCACTACTTCGCCAGACGCGGTAAGTTTTTTGTCGCTTGTAGAAATTTGTATGGAAGCAGTAGTTCGCTCCAATTCGGCATCCGCCATTTGGGATGCGATAGCTCTTTTCCAAATCAATTCATACAACCTTTTAGCGTTCCGATCCATCCCTGGATCTAACAAAGCAAAGTCTGTTGGTCGAATGGCTTCGTGAGCTTCTTGCGCGTTGTCTGATTTGCTTTTGTATTTTCTAAGCTGAATAAACTCTTTACCATAAGCGCTCTTAATCTGCTTGGTCGCACCTTCTACAGCTTCATTAGACAAATTAACCGAGTCAGTTCTCATATAGGAGATGTTTCCCGATTCATATAACTTCTGAGCTACCAGCATTGTCTGGGCTACTGAAAATCCTAGTTTTCTACCAGCCTCCTGCTGCATAGTAGAAGTAGTGAACGGAGGTGCTGGTGATTTCTTCGCAGGTTTCTTTTGCAGATCACCAATCGAGAACTTTGCCCCCTTACAGGTTTCCAAAAACTCCAGGGCCTTTTTCTCGTCAGTGAACTTTTCAGAAAGCTCCGCAATCAATTGTTTTCCTTTTCCTAAATCAAAAATGGCATTGATGCGAAACGAAGACTTGGACTCAAACTTTTCAATCTCGCGTTCACGCTCAACAACCAAACGTACGGCCACTGACTGAACACGGCCAGCTGACAGGCCAGTCCTTATTTTCTTCCAAAGAATCGGTGATAGCTCAAAACCAACCAAACGATCCAGTACTCTACGAGCTTGTTGAGCATTGACCAGGTTAATATCAATACCACGTGGTGTTTTGATCGCGTTTAAGATCGCGTTCTTAGTTATCTCTGTAAATACAATACGTCTTGTTTTTTTGTCACTCAGGTCTAATACTTCTTTTAAGTGCCACGAAATAGCCTCTCCTTCACGGTCCTCATCAGTGGCTAAGTAAACAACATCTGCCGCTTTAGCTAATCCCTTTAAGTTCTTGATAATGTCCTTCTTATCAACAGACACCTCATATGTAGGTTCAAAATTATTTTTGACATCAATTGCTCCGTTTCCCTTTTGCAAATCACGAATATGGCCCATACTTGAAGCCACTTTATAATCTTTGCCTAAAAAGCTTTCTATCTTTTTTATTTTAGAAGGAGACTCAACAATTACCAGATTCTTCGACATTCCTTTTTTCCTTTAAGAGCCCCAAATATCAGTAAAATTTCATAACCACAAGTTTTCGACAACAAGAAGGACCTCTCGACACGTTTCAAAATTCTTAAAAACCCAAGTTTGTTTCACACTCATCCATCTGATTAACATTATCTTGCACAAAACTTAAGAAGTTCAAAATAAAGACGTTCCGGTTTTTTCAAAAGGTCTCACTTTGGCAAACATGACACGCACTATTTACCTCATTCGCCACGCGGAGGCAGCACATAAAGAACCCATGCAGACCGATCTGCAACGGGTGTTAACATCAACGGGGAAACAGGATGCCAAGATGGCGGGAGCTTATCTAAAAAATAAAGGCGTGACCTTTGATTGGTTGCTTTGTAGCGCAGCCATTCGCACGCAGACAACTGCACAATTAATAGCAAGCACGATGTCTATTGTACCCCCTGAAGTAGTCATCAACCCATCCATCTATCATGCCACTGAAAATGATCTGCTGACTATTGTATTAAACGCACCAACCAACAAAAAATGCATCGCGCTAGTCGGTCACAACCCAACCATCAGCGCGTTTGCAAAAGTTCTTACTAAATCGAACATTGAAAGTTTCTCTCCTTGCACGATAGCCGCCTTTCAATTTGAGATTGAAAAATGGACCGACTTGAGACCTCAAGAAGGGCGCCTTGACTTTATTCATTTTCCGTCCATTTTTTGATTCGCTACATTTTCTTTTACTTTAGGGTTTAATTCTCATATGGAGCTTACTCCTGCTGCCTTCTATCCGCAAAACATCGACCAACAAAGAATTTTGGTAATTGGAAATCAAAGGTCTCGTATTGTGAAATTTATCACCGGCATTCTGGAAGCAAATCATCGCCCCTACAATCATTTCGCAGATGGCAAGCTGACTCAGATGGCGGCAGCACCTGTTACCATTATCGAATCAACGGTTTCCAATGAAGCACTCTTTTACAAACATCATGTAGTGCTTGTTTCTCCGGGTGAAACTGAACTCGCCAAATTGGGAGAGCTCTTTGACTCAACATCAAAAAGTGGAATGATTGTTTACCCGGAAAAAGAGACGGCAATCAAAACACTGGCGACCAAAGAAAGAGCTGACGTGCAGACCCTACCTTATAAGACTATTCCTCACGAAGTAAAGGATGGGAAGATATTTTTAGTCAGTAGCACCGATGAGAAATTTCCAATTAAACTAAGTGCAGCCACGGATCTTGTATTACTGGCAGCAGCCAAAGAACTAGTTCGAAAAATTGGGGTATCGTCCAGTCAATTTTACAAAGCTGCATCAACACTCGAATAGCAATTATATGTCTATGCGCGTGAAGGCAACCCATTAGTTAAAGCCCTCATAGACCAAAAAAATGAAACTAAATTTAAAAATACCTCTGTGCTTTTTTGATCTGGAGACGACAGGAATAAACGTTTCCCAAGACCGCATCATCGAAATAGCAATGATTAAGCTGATGCCCAATGGAGAGACCATTCGCAAAAGCAATTTAATTAATCCAACGATACCCATTAGTGCCGAATCCACGGCTATTCATGGTATTACCAATCAAGATGTAGCCGACAAACCTACTTTTAAAGAAGTGGCAAAAGAATACATTAAGTTTCTTGAGGGTGCCGACCTGGCGGGGTTTAATATCTTGAAATTTGATATGCCCATGTTGGTGGAAGAATTCTTGAGAGCTGAATTGGACTTCGACTACAGTCGCAAGAAAATTATTGACGCACAACGTATTTTCCATATGATGGAAAAAAGAACGCTTTCTGCAGCTGTCCAATTCTATTGTGGAAAAGTACTTGATAGTGCTCACTCTGCGGAAGCCGACACACAGGCCACGATGGATGTGTTACTGGCACAAGTGGAACGCTATGAAAACAAAGAGGTGACTGATAGCCTGGGAAAGAAAGTGGGCATGATTACGAATAGCGCGGAAACGCTCAGTCAACTTACCGCTGCCGACTTAGTTGACCTGGCGGGGCGTATGATAAAAAATGCGCAAGGTGAAGCGGTGTTTAATTTTGGAAAACACAAAGGCAAACCAGTACTGAAAGTTTTCAAAGATGAGCCTGCCTATTACGATTGGATGATGAATGGAGACTTTGCGCTCGATACAAAACGTTGGCTTACTAAAATTAAGCTCAGCATTCTAACAGGAAAGCTATAAACACCTATACTTCCTTCCACGTATGGTCGGCTAATAATTTCACTGCTGCTACAAAATTTTTATACGGGTTTTTAGCTCCCCATTCTTTAGGGCCAATCATAGAAAGCAAATGGGAGTCGTCTTTATTTTGATACAAATAATATAACTGTCCGATCACCGGGCTAAAGCTCAACTTGGCATCATAGATAATCATGCTCAGTTCTTTGCGCTGGTAGATTTCCTTCGCCTGTATCGCAAGCAACTCTATCTGCTGGCGAATCTGCGTAAGCTGCATGTTGGTTTGCTCTTCCATGGCAGTTAAGGCATGGTGGCGAATAAGCCCCGCTTCGTTGGGCTTGATCACAGCGCCTGACACAGACGATGAATAGGGCAAAACACTCATCTGTTTGTGGTAAACCTCGGTGTTCGTCAAAACCAGTCCATCGGCCTGATGATGCTTTTGAGTAATTTTAAGAAGCCCTTTTGGTGTAATCTCGTGCTGCACGACCAACACTAACTTTCCTTCTTTAAAAAGATGAGTTTCAAAGTTAATCGAATCGATAATGATGCATCTCATTGAATCACCAATAGGTGAATCCAAAAATGGTTGCTCCTCGCCATTCGGCTCAATAATATAACTAGACTCAAATGCCTGGTCCTCCATAGAGACCCAATTCATGCTAATCCGCAACTGCTTAGAATTTTCACCCATTTGGATTCGGTAGATTCCAGACCGAGGGCGCATTCCCAGTTCATAAGTACCCTTTTCGGGAAAAAGCTGCCAGGAAGCAATAAAATTATACGCGTCAATCATGAAGAGAGGGACAAAATGGTTTCAAAAGCAAAACAATAGCTTTGCCTCTTATGTAAACCCAAAAAACCGGAATTAGTTTGGCTTATAATAACCTAATGCCTCTGGCATCCATCCTTGCAAATCCTTGATCCTTGTTTCATCGGATGGGTGAGTCGACATGAATTCAGGTGGCTTTTGACCACCGCTCAACGAGGTCATGCGTTCCCAAAACTTTGGTGCTTGGGCGGGATCGTAACCGGCCATCGACATAAAAATCAAACCTATGTGATCAGCTTCCGATTCATGTTTTCGAGAGAATTTTAGCGCACCCAAATTTGCGCCCATACCAACTGCTTCTAAAAATATCTGCTTAGTCGCTGTTGGATTTTGCCCCATTGCTGCACCGAGCGTTGATAAACCAAATTGTTGAATAAGCCCCTGACTCATTCGCTCACGACCATGGTTAGCAATGGCATGGGCAACCTCGTGGCCCATAACAACGGCAACGCCTGTTTCGTCTTTGCATATTGGCAAGATGGCCGTATAAAAAGCTACTTTACCTCCAGGCATACACCACGCATTCACGGTTTTATCATCTTGTATTAAATTAAACTCCCAAGCAAATCCAGCCAATTGATCAGATGCACCCTTTTCGGCCATATATTGTTCAACTGACTTTTGAATCTTACTTCCAACCCTTTTGATCATTGCGACTTGCTCCTGATTTGTAGAAAGCGGCCCCGTCTTGATCACTTCCTGGTATTGTGTAGCAGCCATTCCATTGATTTCTGAACTTGAGACTAAGCTCAATTGACTGCGACCGGTTACTGGCACGTTAGCACAACGAAATAGTAGCGAAGCACAAATAAAAAAAGAGCTGATTCTCATGATCATAAAAGCGTGGTTTAATGAAGTTCAAAGATAAAACCGATAATCACAAAAATTAGAAAATTCGTGGCAAAAAAGGGTTTTTCCCCTTAGAATGTTTATAAATTTGCAAGCTATTAAATCATTACCATGAGAATTTTTGCTATAGGCCGAAACTATGCTGAGCATATTCAGGAATTAAACAATGAAAGGCCTGACGAGCCGGTTATTTTCACAAAACCCGACACAGCCATTTTGCGCAATAACGCGCCTTTCTACTACCCTTCCTTTTCAAACGATATTCACCATGAGGTAGAACTCGTTTTACGAATTTGTAAAGAGGGTAAGAATATTGAGGAAAAATTCGCATCTAAGTATTATGATGCTGTAGGGATTGGTATTGACTTTACGGCCAGAGATATTCAGTCGAAACTAAAGGCAAAGGGCCTTCCTTGGGACATTGCAAAAGGGTTTAACGGCTCCGCGCCAATTTCTGATAAGTTTATTGCCATCGATCAATTTGCAGACAAAAAAGATATCAAGTTTAAACTGGAAGTGAATGGAGAGCTAAAGCAAACGGGCAATACCAGTTTGCTGCTTTTTTCGTTTGATTACATCATCTCCTATTTGTCAACGTTTTTCACGCTAAGAACGGGAGATTTGATTTTTACAGGAACTCCAAAAGGAGTTGGCCCCGTTGTTATTGGAGATAAGTTAACCGCATACATCGAAGATGAGAAGTTGCTGGAGTTTGAGGTTAAGTAGTTTTTCTTTTGCTGTCATCTGTTTGGCATTTGCGCACTTTTCTAATGCGCAATTCAGTTTGCCAAATGAAATCATCCTTAACAAGGCTCCCGATCTTGAACCCTACCTATTCCCTGTTAACCCCGGTCAACCAAATTTTTTAGCCGGCACAATGGGTGAATTGCGTACCACTCACTTTCATGCTGGCATTGACGTCCGAACAAATAGTATGATTGGCGTGCCCATATTGGCTACCCAGCAAGGCTATGTATCTAGGATTATTGTTGGTGCCTATGGTTATGGACATGCCCTCATGATTAAACATCCGGATGGCAACACCTCACTTTATGGGCATCTCGACAAGTTCAAAGGTCCGATTGCTCGCTACGTGTTGGAAGAACAATACAAGCGAAAGTCTTTCGATCTGGACATCAACTTTGAGGTTAGTCAATTTCCAATTCAGCGAGGTGACACGATTGGCCTGTCCGGTAACACGGGTGGATCAAGTGGCCCCCATCTGCACTTTGAGATAAGGGATCAAAACAATGAAGCACTTAATCCACTGTCGTTTGGATTTACTGAGGTAAAAGATAAGTATGCCCCCATTGCATTGAAAGTTGCATTGGTAACGATGGACAGAAATTCACGGGTAAACGATCGTTTCGGGCGATTTGAGTTCAGCCTCGTTCGATCTGGCAATAACTACAAACTGCCCTTTCCCATTTTTGCCAATGGAAGAATAGGGGTTGAAATTTTGGCGCATGATAAGATCGATCTCTCTCAATTTCGATGTGGTATTAGTCAAATAGAAATGCGAGTTGATAGCGCTCGTATCTTCACTCAGGAAATCAAAAAATTCAGTTTCGAGGACAGTTATGACATTGTCACATTGATGGATTTTAAAACGTTGAAAACAAAAGGTGCCCGCTTTAACAAACTCTATGTAGGCGATGGAAATGCACTGAAGTTTTATGACGGAGTTGTTTCAAAAGGAATAATACAAGTAACAGAAGGTCAGCGAAAGATAGCGATCACTCTCCGCGATTTTTCAGGAAACACTAGCATTGTAAGCTTGAACCTAAAATCAGATCCACTTACAACCGATGCTCGATTCCTTGAGGCGATGCAAAAGCCAATTGACTTTGATATTGTCGAGAACACACTCGTCATAAATTCGAAGCCATGTTCTAATCAAAAAGATGGAAAGGCCATCATTCACGTCAATGGAATTCAAAGTACTATTTCACCCAGTTATTCTAACTCACTTCGAAATGTCTATCTTATTGACCTTCGCAGTGTGCTCCCTGACTCAATTCAAACCTGCACAGGTACAGTGCCCCTGAATTTTAAAGACATAATCCCTTCCGGCACTGACTACGACTACTATAGTGACCTCATTGACATCAAATTTAAAAATGGCAATATTTATGATACCTTGTATCTTACTACCAGTCATGAAATTTCAGAAAAAGGTCGCGAGAAATTCACGATCGCTACACTTACTACACCCCTGCATAACACCATATCCATCACGTTAAAACCAACCCTCTCCTACCCGAAAAAGGAGAAGACGTTTGCTTATCATATCGAGGGAAACAGATTTGAATTTGTCGGAGGCGAATGGGTAAATGGCCGCATTCAGTTTAACACCAAAGAACTAGGACAGTTTACCATCTTGGCCGATTCTACACCTCCAAGTATTGGTAGAATTTACTGTAATTCACGCACTGCCCGTTTTCGAATTTATGATAACCTGTCAGGCATAGCAAAGTATGAAGCAAACATAAATGGAGAGTGGTTGTTAATGAAGTATGACTATAAAACAGGTATTGTACAATCTGAACGTCTCGACACAAAGAAACCATTGAAGGGCGACTTTCAATTAAAGGTTACAGATCGTGCAGGCAATGAACGAATACACACACAAAAAATACTATAACAAAAACGCTGACTAAGATGGCTTTAACTGCTGGTACTCTTGCACCGAATTTTAGGACTACCGATCAAGACGGAAATACAGTAACCCTTTCCAGCTTACGCGGAAAGAAAGTTGTTCTCTACTTCTATCCGAAGGATATGACTCCGGGTTGTACGGCAGAATCTTGCAATCTACGTGACAACTACAAAGCACTTCAAAAGGCAGGTTTCGAAATCTTTGGAATCAGTTCCGATGACGAGAAATCTCACAAAAAATTTATCGCCAAAGAAAAACTTCCGTTTCAACTATTGGCTGATGTCGATAAATCGGTCCACCACCTGTATGGAACGTGGGTAGAAAAATCAATGTATGGAAGAAAATATATGGGTACTGCCCGTACCACTTATGTCATTGACGAAAAAGGGATTATTACAGAAGTGATTGAAAAAGTAGATACCAAAAATCACGCAGAGCAAATTTTGGGAGGTAAAACTATTGCCGCTACCAAACCCGCTAAAACAAAAAAGTTGGCAGTAAAAAAGGTGGTTAAACCCGTAAAGAAGGCGGCTAAAAAAGTAAAGAAAAAATAGCTATTCGTTATCCCACCCCATCGTTCGTTTCACCGCCTTCTGCCAGCCTTTATACAATTGGCTACGGGTTGCACCATCCATTTGCGGTATAAATCTTTTTTGAATTCTTCTGTTCGTCACGATGTCTTCTTTTTCCCACAAGCCAATTTGGATGCCCGCTAGATAAGCTGCTCCCTGAGCGGTCGACTCAATAACTTCAGGTCGCTCCACTTCTGCGCCTAAAATGTCGGCTTGAAATTGCATGAGAATATTATTCGCACAGGCACCGCCATCTACCTTCAGGCTCGCAAGTTTTAAGCCAGCATCTTCCTGCATCGCATTGAGAATGTCTTTTGTTTGATAGGCCATCGATTCCAAGGTAGCCTTGATGATGTGATCTTTGCCTGTATCACGTGTAAGTCCGAAGATGGCACCGCGCGCATACATGTCCCAATAAGGCGCACCTAATCCCGCAAAAGCAGGAACCACATACACTTCATTTGAGCCTAATGCTTTCATCGCAAAATACTCCGAGTCTTTTGACTGATCAATTAAATGCAAACTATCTCGCAGCCATTGCACTGCTGCTCCTGCAATAAACACGCTGCCCTCTAAGGCGTATTCTACCTTTCCATCCAGACCCCAGGCAATCGTAGTTATCAATCCATTCTTGGATAATTGAATTTTCGCTCCGGTATTCATCAACATAAAGCAACCTGTTCCATAGGTATTCTTTGCCATACCGGGTTCAAAACAAGCTTGACCAAAAAGTGCCGCTTGCTGGTCGCCTGCTACTCCCGCAATCGGAATTTCAATTCCATTTAAATTCCAAGTTCCAAAAGCGGCCGCAGAAGGTTTTATTTCTGGTAAAAGTGATTTTGGAATCGTTAATTCCTGCAACAACTTTTCATCCCATTTTAAGTCACGAATGTTGTACACCATGGTACGTGACGCATTGGAATAGTCGGTGAAGTGACTATTCCCATTGGTCAGTTTCCAAATCAACCAGGTGTCAATCGTACCAAAGGCAAGATCTCCCATTTCGGCTTTTTGTCTGGCACCAGCTACATTATCCAAAATCCATTTGATTTTTGTTCCTGAGAAATAAGAGTCGATAACTAAGCCGGTTTCTTGCCTAACGTAATCTGTAAGGCCACGCTTTTTTAAGTCTTCGCAAATAGAGGCCGTCCGCTTGTCTTGCCAGACGATCGCATTGTAAACAGGCTCTCCCGTTTTTCGATCCCAGATGACGGTGGTCTCCCTTTGGTTGGTAATACCGATGGCCACAATCTCCTTTGGCTCAACCTGATTATTTGAAATTAATTTCAGGAGCACACCAAGTTGCGAACTCCAAATTTCATTGGCATTGTGCTCTACCCACCCCGGCTGTGGAAAAATTTGTGTAAACTCTTGCTGCTCTATTCCAACGATGGAACCTTTCTCGTCAAACAATACTGCACGTGAACTTGTCGTGCCTTGATCGAGAGCAATGATGAATTTAGACATAGAGAGCTGGTATTGAGTAGTAAGACAAAAGACGTAAGACAGTTTGGTGGAAAACTATACGAACAGCGCTCGGTAAAGCAAAGCTCCAAGAATCCCACCAATGACTGGACCAATCACAGGTATCCAAGCGTAACTCCAATCAGATTTTCCTTTGCCATGTATAGGCAAAACAAAATGAGCTATCCGTGGGCCTAAATCACGCGCAGGATTAATCGCAAAACCGGTCGTTCCTCCGAGGCTTAAGCCAATGGAGATAATCAAAAGACCGACTACGATTGGATTCAATCCTTTCGTAAATTCATTGGCACCAATAAACAACAAAGCCATAATCAAAACCATGGTTGCAATGATTTCACTAACCAAATTGGTAAACGTATTGCGAATGGCAGGTGCATTGCAAAACACACCCAGTTTTGCAGCAGGATCAACCGTCTCTTTCCAGTGTGGCAAGTAATGTAGCCATACCAGCGTGGCACCGACTATTGCTCCGATAAACTGCGCTACGATATAGCCAACCACCAGACTTGAAGCAAAACTTCCGTTGATTGCGAGAGCGATGGTAACGGCTGGATTGAGGTGCGCGCCACTAATACTACCAACTGCATAAATCGCAAGCATCACCGCTAGTCCCCATCCGATAGCAATCATGAGCCATCCTCCATTTTCAGATTTCGACTTTCTTAATGAAACAGCCGCGTTTACTCCACCGCCAAGAAGAATGAGCAAAAGTGTTCCGAAAAATTCCGCTAGATATGGGCTCATAGAAAATGGGTTATGTTAGATTAAAAAAACTAGTGACCTGTAGATGACAACTGAATTTCCTGATCAGTTGATTTTGCCTTTATCAACAAAGTTGCTAGCGCAGCAAGTAACAATAAAACACCCGCAAAGAGTATTGCATTACCACTATCGTTACCTAAAAGATTCTTTAATATGTATCCAAAGGACACTGTTTGCAAAATCATTGGCACTACGATCATCATATTGATGATACCCATGTAAACTCCATAACGCTCTTTTGGAATGTTACCCACTACCAATAAGTATGGGATACCCATCATACTCGCCCAACCAATACCAAAACCAGTAATGGCGGGAAACAATAAGTACTTATTTTCGATAAATGGGAAAAGTAAAAATCCTGTTGCTGCCAAAAGTAGACATGCAAAATGAACCATTTTCGCAGATGACTTCTTAACAAAGTATACCAATGCAAAAGCGGAAAGAAAAGTAACCACGTTATACCAACCATTGACCAGACCCGTCCAACTTACAGCTTGTTCATATAGTTCAGGATTCGTAGATGGTGTAGCTTTCCAAACAGAAAGGCCAATACTCTTGGACGCATTTTGCCAATAGCAAAACAACGCATACCATTGAAACAGATAGACTAATGCCAGCTGCCACATCACTTTTGGCATCTCCAGAATTGCTTCTACAATCTCAATATTTTGAGCAAAAAGTATTTTGGTGGTTGAATTGTTTTTTATCGCATTCAAGACTTTCCTGAATAGAGATTTATAAAACAGAGATGGCAAGAATAAAACAAGCATCATCGTATAAGCAAGAACAGAAGTGATGATTGAAATGAAAAACTGAACAATCAAATGTGGCTGACCTTCATTTTTTTTGTTAATCTCGTCTATTTCTTCTTTAGTGGGTGGAATTTCTGGTGTGGTGTGCATGCTCCACCAAATAGTGCCAATGGAACAAACTGCACCAAGAAAGAAAGAAGCAAAAACCCAATTGGGGATGGCGCCAGTTCTGCCAATAATTAAAAGGGGAAAAACAAAAAGGGAAACATTAGCAAGGGTTTGGCCAAGGCCAGTGAAAAAGCTTTGTGTTTGAAAACCAGTCGGGCGTTGCTCATCATTTAATTTATCTGCAATAAAAGCTCGATAGGGCTCCATCGCAGTATTGTTGCCCACATCCAAAATCCAAAGTAATCCAGCCGCCATCCACAGCTCGCTGCTAAAGGGGAAAAAGAAAAGACAAATACTGCAAAGCATCGCCCCGATAAAAAAATAGGGTTTACGTCTACCGAATCTTGGGCTCCATGTCTTATCACTTAAGGCACCAATAATTGGCTGAATCAATAAACCAGTAACTGGTCCGGCCAGGTTCAACAACGGAATTTCATCGGGGCTTGCTCCTAAAAAATCGTAAATGGGATTGACAGCACTTTGTTGAAGCCCAAAACTATACTGTATTCCAAAGAACCCCACATTCATATTGATGATCTGCGAGAAGGTCAGGTGGGGCTTTGGGACGGGCATAGCTTTTAGGTTGAGTTTGAAAGATAGGGATCAATTTATTAGAAATCAATCAAAAAAATCGTTCCAAATGACTTCTCTGAAGAAGCAATCACAAAGTCTTTTTTTTAGAAATTAGTTTCGTTTGGTCAGAGATGGATCAAGCATTTCCATCCATTAAATATCCCTCACAGTCCAATACTAAGTCCAACAGTAAATGTTCGTGAAGGGAGGTAACTACTCCTGCGATCTATACCAGGCGCCAATACATCTGGGTTTCCCAAATAACTACCGTTATCAAAAGGACCTTGATCTTCCAACACCGGCTCCGGGTCAAGCCCGGAATAGCCTGTGATTACAAAAGCATTTTGGACAGTTAGATAGAGCATTAGTCTTCTTACCAACGAAGAAGAACCGGTTTTAAGGGTGCGACTAAGAGTTACATTATCTAACTTAAAGAAGTCAGCTCGTTCCACATATAGTGAACTATACTGTCGATCGGTCAAACCCGATACGGCTTTACTGGTTCTAATTCGATTATATGAATTAATTAATCCTATGTCTTCCGATTCGAATGAAATCCGCATATCATTCACCAGACTGTGACCAAAAGCCCCGCGAAAAAAAGCGTTTAAACCCCAATTTTTATAATAAAGTTGGTTGGTCCAACCTAACTCTAACGAGGGCAAACCATTACCCAGTACCTGAACATCGGCAGGAGAAAATGGGGAAACTCGAGGATTGACAATGCCGTCACCATTTAGATCTTTAAGTCTCGCAGAACCATCCGGATTGACTCCATCAAAAACTGGCCCCCACATGTCACCGATATTTTCACCGACTTTATTACGAATTAGCAGGGTGCTACATCCGCAACCCGGTACGCCAGGGGAAGTTCTTAGGTCTTCATTGACAGGAAAGGACTCTAAAGTGGTTTTATAGCTAGTTGCTACGATCCCTGTTGCCCATCTTATCTGACCAAAATTGATGGCATTGTAATATAAAGAAAATTCAATCCCTTTTGTTTTGATGGATGCCGCATTTTCGTACCGTTGACCCGACTGATAAACGGCAGGGTCTACAGACCTTAGCAGAATAAGGTCTTTGATGTTTCTCGAATACACATCAATGGTAGCACTAAACCGACTGCTTAGTCCAATATCAATCCCTGCATTGATTTCACTTTTTTCTTCCCATCGTAATTCGGGATTGCCATTTCTTACTAGTTGTACTGATCCACCATTTGCAAAACTATAATTGTACAAATCCCGCGAAAGGCCAGAACTTTTAGGTAGAGAACCTGTAACACCATAACCAAGTCGAAATTTTAGAAAATCAACATGAGAAAGTCTTAAATAGCGATTTATATCAAGACCTAATCCAACGGCAGGAAAAAATCCGGTTTGATTATTCGTTCCAAGTTTGGATGAACCCTCTCTACGTATGGAAGCATGGATGTAGAGTCCGTTTTGATGAGTAAGATTTAATCTGGCAAAGGTGGCAATAATTTTATTCTCTGGTGTCTTGCTGCTTTTGACGTCAACTAAGAATGGATTTCCGCTAAGTCTATCCCCCGCATACTGCAGTGCATTAAAACCTAGTTGATCATTTGGAAAATTACCCAAGGAAATAGAAAAATCTTCAAGGTTATCTGTTTGATATGAATAGCCGATAACAGCCGAAAGGTTTGTGTTTGTAGACCGCCTCGAGTAGGTTGCAAAAGATTCAAAAAGAGAAAATGATCTATCTGACGTATATCTCCTAGCAAGTCCCCCTCTTTGTAGACCTCTAAAAAAAGAATCTCTTGAATAGTATTCATCTGTGAGATTACTTTCGTATTCGTGGGCGAAAGCTGCGGTAATAGATAGGTGACTGTTTATTCTATAATCTGCTTTAAGGTTGTAATTCAAGTTCCTTTTCTTGCCTTCATTGCTATTAAGTTCAAGTATAGAAACTGGATTAAAATTATCAAATTGAATAGCCTGATAATAAGCCCCTTATGGAAACTGTATGGGCGCTGTTGGGTTAAAGATGGCCGAATAGCGAAGTGCTTCATTAAAAGAGAAACTGTTGTTTCTGGTTGTCATCGATATATTCGACTCAATTCGCAGTTTGTCATTCAAGGCTGAATGAGTAAAATTTGCCCGGGCATTTAGTTGATCAAATCCCGACTTTTTCAATATACCATTAATGTTTCTGAAGTTAGTTGAAATCCTGAATGCGGTTCTCTCATTACCACCCGAAATTGCGATAGTATGAACATTGGAAACACCTGTACGGGTTACTTCCTTTTGCCAATCTGTTACAGATCCTAAATTGTTTCCACCGGCTGCCACATACTCTGAAGCTGAGAGAGAAGGCCACCTATTTAATACTTCAGCCATCGCTACATATCCGTTATAAGCGATTGAAACGTCTCCGGGTTTGGAAGAACCTCTTTTTGTGGTAACTAAAATTGCGCCACCTGATCCACGAATTCCATAAATAGCCGCTGCTGATCCATCCTTCAATACACTTGTAGACTCAATATCGTTTGGATCTACGTTATCCAGGGACGCACCAAGTACGCCATCAATAACTACCAGCGGTATTGAATTAGGTTCAAAAGTAGAAATGCTTCTAACACGAATATTCGATAGTGCAAAAGGATCTCCGCCTCTGTTATAGGTACTTAAACCGGCAACCTTACCTTGCCACAATTGCGTAGCTGCATAGATGTTACCCTGATTAAAATCCGTTTTGGATAAAATGGTTATCGCCCGCGAACGGTTCGAATCAGAAACGTAACCGTAACCGACCGGTAGAAACTCAACAGCAGGAAAGTCTCTCACCAACGAGACATCTAGCGGAAAATTAAATGGGGCACTTTTCTCCTTTGTTTGATAGCCTAGTATCGAAAAAATAAGCGTAGCATCCAGACTTACATTAATGCTGTAATCTCCTCCTGAAGTGGTGACAACACTATTGGAAGATCCTTTCTCGAGAATTACTACTCCGGGAATTCCAATACTTGAATTTTCAGAAAGGACTTTGCCGGTAACTATTTGGTTCTGGGTAAAACCAACTAGAGTAAAACAAACGAGAATAAGAGCGTAACTTATTTTCTGCTTTGCAAGCATAGAGAGAAATCTTATTTCACTAGAAGAAAAATCATTACTTAGAAACTTCCAACCTTGATACAAACAGAAATGAATTTCGTCATCGCTAACTTACTCGAGTTAACGAAAGGAAATGGAATAAGCAAGCGGTCTTCTATTAAATTGGCTAGCTACTTCACTCGTTTCAAAATCATACACTCCATCGACCCGAGTGTTACTTTGCCAGAAATAGGTTTCCTCTTAGAAAGAAGATCAGTATATGCTGCCTCCGAAGGGGCCGAAAACGTGTATGGCTTCTCATCCAAATTAAAAAATACAACTACCTCGTTCTTACCATCAAATCTCCGATAACCCAAATGCTTTCCCTGCGACTGAATAAATTCAATCTCTCCGGAAACTAATACTGGATTACTCTTTCGAATAGCAAGGAGTTTTTTATAAAATTCAAAATGCGCTTGATTAAAAGCGATTGGGTCATACTCAGTTGATCCGGGTTGAAAGTTGTTTCTTGGCTCCGGTTGAAAAGTAAACTCTTTCCACATCAACGGTTTTCTTGGATAGGGGTCATCCGCCCCCCACATACCCATTTCTTCTCCGTTCCAGATATGCGGTGCGCCAACTGAGGTATAGGCGTGCACCAGGTAGAGCCGAAGCCGCTTGTACGTTTCCTCATCCGGCTTGCCTGTTTTATAAAGAGGATTATCACTGGGTGACGCACTGAACTTGTATTTGTTTGGGTTATAAAAATCAGTTAGCAATCTCGGGGCATCATGACTGGAGGCCACGTTCATCATCGCATACCGATTTGATTTATTTAATCTGTTCCATTGAAACTCTAAACTATCTTTTAGTGTCTGCGCATCAATCGCGTTGTCATTTTTTGCAAAGAAATACCGAGCGGGTCGATAGGCCTGGTAAAACATAACCGCATCGAACACATCCCCTTTAGTGTAGGGCACGGGATTCATCAAACGATCCGGCCAAGCTTCCCACCAAATCTCTCCAATTAAATACGCGTTGGGTTGAATGGTACGTACCTGTTTCCTAAAGTCTCTCCAAAAACCCAACCCGATCTGATCTGCTACATCCAACCGATATCCGTCAATTCCTTGTGATGCATCTCCGTCTGGAGCAAGCCAACGTTTGGTCACTGCAAAAATGTGTGCCTTCGCTCCATCATTGATGTTTCCTTCGTACGGATGCCCCGCCTGCTTGAAGGTAGTAACATTCACTTTCTTTAATTCGGGCAATGACGGAATGTTTAACCATCCATTATATGAGAATTCGTTCTCAGAAGTAGCCGGATTATCGAATGATTTAATATCGAACCAATCTTTGTAAGGGGAAGCCTGTTGGTTTTTTAACACATCCAGCCATGCCCAGAATGTGGTACCTACATGATTCCAGGAATAATCCATGATGATCTTCATCTTCCGCTTATGAACTTCGGCTACCAGTTTTAAAAACAATCTATCGGCACTTGTCCATTTCCAAGTAGCAGGGTCAGCAGGATTCTCGCTGGCAATAATTTTGTTGTCGCCTACTGGATCAGGACCAAAATTTACATCCACATGATGATAGTTGCGCGCATCATATTTGTGCAAAGAAGGCGCATCATTGATCGGATTAATAAAAAGAGCAGTTACACCCAAGTCCTGCAAATAATCTAACTTGTTGAGTACACCTTGCAAATCCCCGCCATATCTTCTGTATTGCAGCATCTCTCCAAAAGACTTGCCCGGTAGTTTTGCCCAACTTTCTTGTTCAAACCAATTGTTTGTCCAGGGTGTAACGGACCAGCCTTTAGGTGCATGCAAATTCAACGGTGCAATGTCAATATCGGTTGGCGTTGGGTCATTGGCCTTGTCTCCATTGTTAAAACGTTCTACAAAAATTTGGTACCAAATAACTTCTTTCGACCATGCCGGTGGTTCATTAGATGGAGTGCTTGATTGCGCACTCGAGTTAAACGAGTTCAAAAAAAATAATAGAAACAAAAAGCGTGCATTTGCTCTCATAGCTTACTTTTTTAGTAAAAACAATAGGGGAATATCCAGGCGCTTATTCCATGCCTTTTCAGAATGGTTCTCACCCGGGAAAAACTTTGTCATCCAATTCTTAGCAGTATATCCTTTGGACTTGATCACTTCGTCTGCCTTCTTTTGCAAAGGAGGATAGAGAGCGTCTAACGTTTGATCACCGTAATCGAAATACAACTTGTGCGACTTAGGATTTGGCAGATTTTTGGCTAGGTAATTGAAGAAGGCCTCTGGAATTGGGTTGCCCTCTACTTTAAAAGTGCCTGGCCAATGGGTGCTTAAGCAAGCCGCTCCGCCAAACACGTTAGGATACTCGCATATGGCGTACATGGAAATCAATCCACCCATACTCGAGCCCGCCACGAAAGTATTTTTTGTGTCTGTCTTCGTTGAAAAGTTTTTATCGATAAAAGGCTTTAACTCCTCCACTAAAAACTTCAAGTAATTATCTGATATTGGCTTAAACATCTCCTTTGTCCTTCCCATTTTTTGCAGCTGTGCTGTAATTGTATCCCTTTCTACTTGAGATAAACTCTCATATGGTTTTTGCGGAAAATACTCGGGGTGGCGCGTACCTTCAGAATTCCAGGCACCTACTACGATACAGTTCTTTACTTTCCCTTCTTTTAACAATCTACCCAATACCTCATCTACTCCCCACTCCTGCTTGTTCCACATGATAGCGGAATCATAAAGACCCTTCCCATCGTGCATATACAACACCGCATACTTCTTTTTGGAGTCATAACCATCCGGAAGCCAGACGTCCACATTACGAGAAACCACATATTTTGATTCAAACTTTTCGTAGTGTTTGATGGTTCCTGAAGAAACCTTGGGCACTTGAGAAATCGACACGAGATGACAACATACAAATAGAGTGATTATGAATATCGGTTTCATCTGTTTGAGTTAACTTTCTTGCACTTGTTACGCGGTCATAATACTATCGATTTCCACTGACAAACTCAAGTTTTCCACCTGTGATAAGAGTCGAATAGGCTACAGAATGATCTAAAGTTTTCTTACCATTTAACTGTACTTCAAAAACCGAAACGTTCTGTTTGTTCGAAGTTAAACTGATAATTAACTCTTTGCTCTTAGCTAGTTTAACAGCTATCTTTTTTGCCTGAGGAACTCCAAACACAAAAGTGCCATTTCCCGGGTTAACCGGATAAAAACCTAGCGTTGAAAAAATGTACCACGCACTCATTTGACCGCAGTCATCATTGCCTATCATTCCTGTGGGTGTGTTGTTATAAAATTGATTGCAAATTTGCGTGATCAATTCTCTGCCTCTTTGGGGCTTCTCTGAATAGGCATATAGGTAGGCAATATGATGACTTGGTTCATTGCCATGCGCATATTGCCCAATCATTGCTTCTTGTCCTAGGTGTTTATTTGGGTTGAGTGCGCGGATGGTAAAAAAACTATCCAATTGTGCAGTAAAATTTCTTTTGCCACCTAACAAACGCATAAGCCCCTCCGCATCATATTGGGCAGGTGTCCAAAAATATTGCCATGCATTTGCTTCTGTATAATCACCCGGGTTGTTCATGGGCGATGTTGCCATCAGCGGATTGAAGGGGGTTCGCCATTTAGCCAAGCTATTCTTGCCACGCATTTGCCTGGTTGTGCTGTCGTATAGGTTTTTGTAAAAAGAAGCACGCTTAAAATATTGTGTCGCAATATCTCGTTTACCCAACTGTTCGGCCATGGTGGCAACAAAATAATCATCTACTCCATGTTCTAGTGTTCTTGAAACAGCTTCGTTGTCCAAACTATCAAAAGGATAATAGCCATACTTGTTCAACAAAGGCCAATTACTGTTGATGTGTTTTTCGGATGTGGTTTTAACCATCTCGCTCAAGGCAGCATTTGCATCAAAACCTGTAAAACCTTTCTTGTATGCATCGGCCATCACCGGAATGGAATGATTGCCGATCATACAGTAGTTATCCTGACCCCATGCTGTCCAGATCGGTAAGAAACCGGCAGCCTTGGAATGAGCGATCATCGATTGCACAAACCCGTTGACTTTCTCAGGAGCGATCAGCGTATAGAGTGGGTGAGCCGCGCGGTAAGTATCCCACAAGGAGAGTGTAGAATAGTACTCATTGTTTTCCACTTGACGGACGACATCGTCTGCACCCCTGTACTTTCCATCTACATCTGCAATGTTGGACGGCTGAATAAACAATCGATACATACAGCTATAGAAAATCTCTTTTTGTTTTTGATCTGCTTCTATTTCAATACGAGATAAATATTCATTCCATTTTCGTTTGGCTTGTGCTACAGTCCCATCAAAATCCCATTCAGGAATTTCAGCTTTTAGATTTGCTAGTGCACCCTCTACGCTTACGGTCGACAAAGCAACTTTTGTTTTAAGCACTTTGTCCTTAAGTTCAAACTCCAAAAAGTATCTTGGCGCTTTCTCCTTAGGTTTCTTAACCAATTCGGTGTTGATGACAAATGGTTGATCAAACTGGATAAAAAAGAAATACTTTCGATCCACCCAATTTTTGGTGTGGCAAAAACCCGAAATACTATTTTGATTGCTCAATCTTACGTCACTCTCTAACACTAACGAATCCGTAAGAAAACGAAGTCCATGTTGTAAATCTACCAATAGCTTTGCTCGGTTGGACGGATAGGTGTATTGATGAAAAGCAACCCGTTCACTGGCAGATAACTCGACCCTGACTTGATTACGGAGCGTAACAGAATAATAACCTGGCGTTGCGCGTTCTGTCTGTTTGTTATAACCCTCACCAAATTTCTCTGTCCGGGAATCTGTAACTGGCTGCAAGAGCACATCACCAAACTCACTGATGCCAGTGCCATTGGCACGTGTCTGAGAAAATCCAATAATGGTTGAATCCCGATATTGATATCCACTTGTGTAGTCCCAACCTTGATCTCTATTATCCGGGCCCGGTTGAACCATCCCAAACGGCAAACACGGACCGGGAAAGGTATGACCCGTTCCTTCTGTGCCAATGAATGGATTGACAAATTCAGTAAAATCCTTGTCATCATTTGCCTGATTCTGGCAAGCAAAAAACAAAACAACCAACCCAATCGATACCAAAAGTTTATTTACCAATTTACTCATTTGCTATTTCGTCCATTCCGAAATTCACTCAGGTAATTCTTTTCTATTGTGTTCTTCAAGTAAGTTACTAGTAACGAGAGTCAAATTCATGTTGTAAGTAATCTTTCATTCTTACATTAATTTCCCATTGGTCGCCCAACGGTTTTTGTGTGAATGGTATGGTTGGCATATACGGTACGGGACCAAATTCCGGGCAAATTGTAAAAAAGCCCCCTGTAACATTTCCGGCTTTTATAACTTTCTTCCACCAGCCAACGAATGTATCGAAAGTTGACTTCCATTCAGGAGCAAAAGGATCATTCACTTGTGGTGAATGCTCGAAGCCCACGCGGGCATGAAGATGGTAAACGAAAGGAATTACTTTATCAACTATTTCATTTTGATCGCTCAAAAGGCTTTCGGAGACAGTGCACCAATGTGAAAAGTCTGCTGTTAGTTTAAGTTGTGGAAATCGTTCTAAGTAGGGAAGCAATGAAGCAGCATGGTAAGTAAAACGTCCTCGGTGAGTCTCATGTAAAATTTGTATTCCCGACTGCTGTGCTATGTTTTCAACCATTTCAATAATCCTACAATTATCATCAAATGAAAAATAATCTTTTCCTGTGTGACTATTGATGAAATTTGGCTTGAGCGCAACAATAGTATCAAGTCGCTTTTTTAAGCAAGCTGCATATTCCTTAACGCTCTCTTGCCGTAAAGGGAGAACTTGTTGTGCAATGAAGACAAAGTTCTTGTCCATTTTACGCGCGTATTCCAATTCAATTTGAAATTCCTTTGTAAAATCCGATGACTCGGGCATGTTTATCTCCACACCGTCATAACCCTCCTGAAGAATACGCCTGAAAAAGTCGGAAGGTGATGTTCCCTCTTGACCCCAATACGGACAGACAAACTTGATCTCCATCAATACTAGCGTTGATAAATGATAGGGTTAATCGGGCTGTTAATTACTTCTCCGACAGTTGCCCCAGGGCACCATGTATTCCAGTCGTTAATTTGATTTTTGTTTTCCGGTGCCTTCAACTTCATGTCTTTGTCCATAAAAATAATGGTCATCACCTTGCGCATTTGATTAGTCACATTGGCTCCTGCTCGATGAAACACCCATCCCGAATGAAAACTTATTTCACCAGCATCAAAAGGTTCAATCACATGTTTGAAATCCGTAACCCGTAGTTTTTGTTGAATAACGGCTTCACTTTCATCGCCTATTTCAAGTTCTCTTCCTTCCACGATCTGATGGCTTGCTGCACTAAATTCAAGCGGTCCTAGCTCCAGTGGGGTCGCTTGTAATGGCATCCAGGCAGTAACTGTCATATCAGTTTCCAATGGCCAATAATATTGATCGGCATGCCAGGGCGTAATTCCGCCACCACCCTCTTTAAAAAGTGCCTGGTCGTGGTAAATTCTAACCCCGTCAGTCTGCATCAAGTCGGAAGCGATTTTTCCCAAACGCTTACTAATTATCAACTTCTTCACGACTTCATCTTCGCACCAAAGATTGAATAACTGCAAAAATGCTTTTCCATAAGTGCTTCGTTGTTCCAGAGGGGTGTCAATTGCTTTCATCTGATTTACCCTATCTGTAATTGCTTTGTTGAAGAAATCAAGTGTTTCTTCATTCAGCACTTGTTTCAATTTGATATATCTATTTTTTTGATAAAAAGATAACTGATCGGCCGTTAACGGATAAGGCTCATCTAGAAACTTTAAAATAGAATCTGAAGGTTGCATAGCTGGTTTGTTTTCATCAAAATTACGTTGATTGTTCAATTGCACATTCATCGTAATGGCAAATACCGACACTATATTGACATGTCAAGTCTTATAGTTGTTTAAATAAGTCCAGTATGTCTTAGTTTTAAGCAGTTGTATCTTGTATCACACAATTACGAAAGCTTAGTCAACGAGGTGTTTGAAAGCCAAGCGTTAATAATTGTATTTTGGCACTATTCTATTTTTTTAACTCCAGCACCCACATGGTTTTAGTGGGGATTTTGGTCTTTGTGGAGAGGTCAAATGAATTACTACCCAATACATCAATAGCCGTAGAGAATTTGGACGTTCGCTCGCCATAGTTAGCAAAGTCTACATCCATTGGCTTATCACTTGTATTCATCACACACATCACCGTCTGTTGGTCATCATAACGGAAATAAACATACAGCCCATCTTTAGGAACATATTGCATCATCTTACCGGCTTTCAAAGCGGTTGACTGCTTCCGGTAATTCGCCAATGTCTTTACCAAAGATTGTACAGAAGCTTCGTTATCGGTCAAACCAGCTCCTGTAAATGCATTCTTCTTATCGCCTGTCCATCCGCCCGGAAAATCCAATCGCACCCACCCATCCGGGTTGGTAAAGCCTTTCATGATGATTTCAGTTCCATAGTACATCTGCGGAATGCCTCTGCAGGTTAGCAGCCATTGAATCCCCATTTTCTGTTTCGTTACATCCTCGCCCACCACTGAAAAAAATCTACTTACATCGTGATTATCCAAAAACAAAACGTTGCGTGTCGCATCTTTGTACAGGTAATCAAACGCAAGCGTAGTGTATAATTTATTTACACCTTCTGTCCAGCCAAAGGGTTGGGTTAAAGCGGGTACAATACCATAGTCATGAGTTTGAAAATCAGTTGCTCCCTGCAAATTGCTTTTGAATGGCGCATCTACGTTATTCTCCACAAAATAGGATTGTGAGGGTACGCCATGTACCCACAGCTCGCCAAAAATGGTAAGCTTCGGATACTCTGCATACAAGGTCGCATTGCAACGATTCATAAAATTCAAATCGTTATACAAATACGTGTCGACCCGCCAACCGTCCACTCCAAATTCTTCTACCAACCAGACTGCATGTTGAATAAGATAATTCGCAACATAGGGATTGGTCTGATCTAGATCAGGCATCAGCTTTGTGAACCAGCCGTCAGTCGTGATTTTTCTATCGGTCATTGCACTGTATGGATCGAACAGTGGCTGATCCTTATAAGCTGTACCCGTATAAGACGGCCAATTATGAAACCAATCTTTAGAAGGCTTTTCTTTAAATAAAATATGATCGATATCTACGTGATTATACACGGCATCTTGAATCAACTTTAAGCCATGTTTATGCAATGAGTCGCTGAGCTGTTTATACGCCACATGCCCGCCCAATCGAGGCTCTATTTTGTATTGATTGGTGAATCCATATCCATGCTCGGTGCGTTCTGTCCGATCATTTTCTAAAACGGGCATTGACCACAAAGCCGTGACACCTAGATTTTTCAGATAATCAATATGATTAATTATGCCTTTGAGATCACCACCGTGTCGGTGAAAGATCGAATCTCTGTTGAGCGTTTGATCACGCATCCCGGCAATTTTATCGTTCTTCGGATCGCCATTGCTAAATCGATCAGGCATGATCAGGTAAATGAAATCGCTAGAGGTGACACCCAATGCAAAAGCAGAACCATTTCCAGGTCTGCGTGGATTCAATGGCCAGTTGAATTTGCTTTTCTTTTTTCCATCTACTCCGGAAAACGTAACGACACCCGGCTTCGCTTCAGACGAAACTACGACATCCAACGCCTGGTATTTTCCATTCTCAAATAGATGGCTTTTTACTATCGATACGCCCGGATAATTAACAGTAAAAGTCTGCTTGCTAAATGTCGGATCTGTGCTTCTCAACAATACTTGAACCGTATTTAACTTCATACCCACCCACCAATTTGGAGGATATACTTCTACTGATTGAGCGTGAGACAAAAAACATAAAAACCAACAGGCAAAAAAAAGTGAAAATCTCATGGCGATCTCAGTTAATCAATGGCAACATATGTCCACCAATATACCAATTTATCGATAACAGAAAACAAGCTTCTTGTCTCGATGTTTCACATCCTATTCTCTTTGAAAGGTAACCTGCCGCAGAATCGTCTTGCCCATTGGTACTAGCTCGCGATTTTCCTGTTTTTGGGTTTTTTCGTTCAGAAAAACCCCGGTGATTTTGGAGTCATCGCCCGCCAAATTTGGCGCGGTTGGCAACAGGTATCTTGCAAAACCCAGAGGGCTATATTGGTAATCATGAAATCCCGAAACCGGGAAATTCTTACTGACTGTTTCTTGACTGGAAACTGGCAACGCGTAGACTAACGACCCATAAGTGAAATAGACCTCATCCTCCTTAAATGAGTGCTCTTTAACGCTTGTTTTGAAAGCAACTTCAAAGTCCATCAACTCCTTTTCAAATCGGAAGACTAGTAAATCACCTTCTTTTTGGTAATCCACAGAACATGTAATTTCATCGGCCCAGAAAGGCTTACGGATTTTCAGCGTTAGAGTCTTTTTGCCATTTTTTTCAACCACAAATCGTATGGAATTACTGTAAGGATAATCTGTTATTTCTTTGATCGTTACATTTTCGCCATTTATTTCAGTGCTTACTTCAGATGGCCCTAACAAAGTGGCAACCAAGCCCTCAGTGTCTTTCATCCACATACTTTGAACATAGTAGGGTCCTATACGGCCAGCATTAGGCACACAACAAACTGCAGCATCCTGATGAGCCGGGGAATACTTATAACGGGTTTGTTTTGGCTGAGTGGTATCATCATTGCGCTTACCGTTCATCGAGAAAGAGTTATCCGTTTTTAAATAGGCAATCGCGCTGTGCTGTGGGTGTCGGGCACCTTGCGCTGCATTAAAAAATACCCGCTCCACTTTTTCCGCGTACTCCATAGCGCCAGTCTTTCCCAAGAGACTTATGTAGGAATGCATCAACTCGTGTGTAGAACAAAACTCATAGCCAGTAGTGGTTGCATCCGCTTCTCGTTGTCCAATCCATTCGTCTCCTATCGGCCCACCTGAAGGAGCTGTTGTGCCGGCAATTTTCTTGAGGAAGTTATCCAATGAATTCATTAATTCAGGATCTTCGGATAAATAAGCCGCTGCCGACAATGCACGGAGGTGCTCAAACGTATGCGCGCCATGCCCGCGAAGTTTATAAGCACTATCCATCAATTTCGGTATCTGTGCATCTTCGTTCAGTTTATTCGCAGAAAAATCTTTATAAAGGAAAACACAATAGGATTTGTACTCACTTTTTTTGGTGAGTTGGAATAGTCGTTCAAATATGTCTGTAATCATTAACCCATGTGTCAGTCCGCCCGCATCGGGGTTAGTAGAGTAGAATGGATGAGACGCATTGATTGGATAGTTGTTTATAATATTTTGAGCAGCTTTTTCTATCGCGTCTAGCACTTTCTCGTCTTGGGTATATTCATACCAACCTAAAAGTCCTCTAAGCAACGTTGCTTTAGACCAAAGCTCTCCGTTTTCATTGTCAAACTTATACCTCAGTTCCTGATCATAGATCCCTAGGTAACCATCTTCATCTTGTGTGTGAAGTATTTTGTTTACGTATTTTTCTGCTCTTGCGAGGTGATAAGCATTGCCCGTTAGAATTGCGTTTCGTATGTAGCCGTCCCACCAATTGCTTTGGGTTTCTGAGTTCCACCAAAGAAATTGAACCTGCCACAGGCCGTCATCAGTAATAGCCCCCACGTCTTTCGTTTTCACGCTTTTTGAAAGTCTGTCCTTTCCATAAATATCGTCTTTCAAAATCAAGTCGGGCACGATGCTATCCAAATGCCCGGTGAAGCCATCCAAATCGCCAACCATTTGCTGCTCAAGCCAACCCGTTGGTTTAATTTCTGAAAAGCGTAAGATCTGAAGTTTTTCAGGGAGACCTTGTTGTTGTTCATTTTTTCGAAGTTGTCCTGAGCGTTGTTTAGAGCAGCTTGTGACTAGAACAGTGCCTAAAAAAACAAAGGTTAATAGATTAAGTGCTTTAGCCATGTGAGTTAAATTATTAACAAACATATCCATTCTGAAACAACTGAGTCGAAACAAAACAATCGAATAATAGCACTATATTGTACATAAATATCTAATAATAGTGATATTCGTAACCATTCTGTACCATGAAGGCTTCCTTTGAAGATATCCAATCGAAGAAGAAAGATCAATCGTTTTTAGCCTATTCGTTTAGTACCAAACAATTTAAATTCAAATGGCACTATCATCCGGAATACGAATTGACTCTGATTACCAGGGGCAGCGGAAAACGATTTGTTGGAGATAGCTATCAGGACTTTAGTTCTGGTGACTTGGTATTGATAGGGACAAACCTCCCCCACACGTGGGTTAGTGAACTGACAGACTCCCGCCTATCATCAGCTGTTGTCATACAGTTCTCTTGCAATTTAATTGAGTCGTTGCTCGAATTGTCGGAATTTCAGTCTATCAAAAAAATGCTGTCTCTTGCGAATCGTGGTTTGCATTTTTCCACAAAGAAAGCAGATGGAATAGTCACAAAAATAAGTAAGCTGACAGAAAAGACAGGCGTTGAAAAGATTTCAAATCTCTTGCTGGTTTTGAGCGAATTGGCGGAACGAAAAGCAGCCTTCCTTTCCTCAGCTAAGTTTGAGCCAGCCATCGGTGGCAAAAATGAAAAGCGGATCAATACGGTATGCGAATACATTCAAAAGAATTCAACTAAAAAATTTACGCTAGGTCAAATCGCTCAGCTTATTTATCTTTCAGAAAGCGCGTTTTGTAAGTTCTTCAAAAGGTTGACCGGAAAAACGTTTTCAGATTACGTGAATGAAGTACGAATAGGTCACGCGTGCCAAATGCTAATTGAAACTGACAAACCCATTGCAGAGGTAGCATGGGAGACTGGCTTTGAAAGCCTCACTTATTTTAATCGAGTTTTCCTAAAAAAGAAAAAAATGAGACCCAAGGAATTCCGGTCGAAACATTTTTCAGGATAACCATTCTACTTTCTAGTGACCACTCGTTGAGCAATCAACTCACCTACAGCCCTACCCTGTTTCCCGCCCACCTCAAAGGCAGGTCGGTAGTGTATGCCTCCATACATTCTACTTATTCCTGCTTCTTCTGCCGCCTGGTAAAAGGACGTAAACTTTCTGGCACCCATACCAAACTCAACTTCTGTTGAATCGGTAAAGGCATAATTATCACCAAACAATTTGGTCAACGCTACCGAAGCCGATGAAGAAATGACGCTGTGACCACTGGTATATTCCGGAAATGGAGGTGTCTGCAAGATCGGCACCCAATCTTCGTTAATGTATTGATTGATATACGTCTCTGGACGGATGACGCGACTTCTATACTTTTCGTCCCAGCAACTGATGAAACCATCTACCAGAGATAAAGAAACTCTAACATAAGCTTCTGTCGATTGCACCATCGTGGCTTTTGTTTGTGCACATACGGTTCTGGTAATATTGATCCAATGGCCTCCGGGAGAAATCTTTTTGGTGGCGAACATCACATGGCCTCGCACGTTCATAGCAAACGGATTGCAGTCCCAAAAGCTGGCAATCGCTCGTTGCTCCTCAGTAATATTCTTTACCACTTCAAAAACTTCAAAAGCCTCTTTATAAAACTGACTCGTCTTTTGAATGGAGAAAGGTGTTGGAGGAACCGGCTTAAATTGAGCTGCCGAGTCAATTACAAAAGGCCTTATTTTATTCCAATGGGGTTCAACCGCATCCATATAAGCGGGTGGAGTTGGTTTCCAGGTGGCGGGGTTGTTTTCTATTGAATACTTTGGGAAACTCCGTGACTGCTTATAGTTATCTTTTGACGACCAAGTTAGAATATGTGCCGCCACTTGATCACCATAAGCCACCGATCTTTCAAAAATATCGTCAGGAATACCAGTTGCCTTATATTCTTTCATGACCTGTTCAATAAAAATATCCAAGTCTGCCTCCGAAAATATCAACGTTCTACCAACTTTTAACATGGCTTGCGTGGCCGCCAAGTCAAAACTATATTCTAATGCGCGGTCTGGCTTGGGCACCACTTCCAATCCATGTAATTGGCCAGCCAAAGTTCTGTAACTAGAGTCCTGCTGGATAGCGGCTTCATACGCGGCAACGCTAACATAGGTATAAATTCTGCTCGCCACTGGCGGAGAAAAGATGTCATGCACGATTCGGTCTGTGATCGCCTTCATTGATCGGTGCAGGAACTCCGGGCTCTTCGCTTTTTCCGTATACTCACTATTGTTCGAAGCGCAACTGGTTATAACCACCAGCAAAAAACCAAAACCTGTTAATCTCATCTCTTCTTATTTAACAACGTATAAAACTTCTTCAGCTTGTTCAGAAACAAAATCATAGAGTACATCAATTGAAAATATTACATCCTCATTTTTTCCCCAAAAAATATTCCCGTTTTGCACATTGAATCTCTTAAACTTCTCTATGGCAAAGTATTTGAGGTTTGCCCCCTTAACGTATCGATGAAACAAGGGTAGAAAATCAACCACTTTAACTTCACCTGTACTGAATTTTATTGAAATCATGAAGTCATGAACGTAGGTGGCCGACAGAACTAAAACTACTTTCTCCTTAATTTTAGTCTTATTACCTCGCAGGTTACTTCTTGTTGATATATAAACACTTTTTGCCATTTCTCGATTATTTTTACTTTGTAAGCCTTTAGAAAAACTGATACTTCATTTACTTGAGTTTGACTCAAAGGTTTTTTACCTTTTACTTTCCTAAACAACAAAATTAAGTCATTCTCGTGAATCAAAAAATCAACTTTACACTCTTGCTCTCGACCTACTTGAACATGCACATGGATTGGAAGATGATCATTGGAATAAAATCGAATCACATAATTCAGATATTGAAATATCTTAGGCATAGATAAGTTCCAAAACTACTTCACTGAAAAACTGACTTTCGTCACTCCAACCCCTTTTATCTCCAATGATTTCCAGGTCTTTGGCAGCTTGGTTTTTATTTGCGTAATGCCTGCATCAGAAATGGTTAATCCACCAAATCCATTCATGACGGCCTGTAAAAATCCGCCTGCTCCGGTCGCAAAGTATGGATTAGTTCCACCTGCTGTTTCTGATAAAACTCCAAATGGTGGTACCTCGTTTGGTTTGTACGATTTCGCAAACAGCTCCGTTGCCTTCTCCAGATTCCCGATGCGAGAATAGATAGCAGATAAAGCTGAATGCCCCATTGCAGGTCCTTCGGGTGAGTAGCGCGGTTCATAGTACTTCAGATCCTTCTCAATCTGGGCTTTGTCTGTAATGAAGTCTAAAGGAAATGCCAACAAGTTTACATCCCCTTGTTTAATGATTACACCATCGTAGGTCGCGTTTTCTTTTGTTGTACCATCGGGAAATTTCAAGATCGGTATATTCTGCGCGACCACTTCCCAATCCGGATTCGGAGCAATGCCCATCTCCTTGGCAGCTTGGGTCGCATACCGAAGTGCAGTAATAGCCATGCCATTGGTGAACGCATTATTGTCAATATTCTCTTGCCACTCGTTGGCACCAATCACATTGTTGATTTCAAATCGGGCAGGTCCTTTTCGTTCCACCCTACTCGCCCAAAAATCCGCCACTTCTTTCAGCACAGGATAACCACGCTCCTTCAACCATGTTTTATCTTTGGTTACCTGATAGTATTTCCAAAACGCCCAACCCACGCAGCCTGTAATGTGGTGTTGGAAGGGTCCAGTAAGAGCCCACACTGGAGTATCTTCGGTGCCCTCAGCCGATGATTCCCAGGGGAACATCGCCCCTTTGTAGCCATGCGAAAATGCATTCTGCTTGGCGGCAGCCAAGCGGTTGAACCTATACTCTAATATTGACTTGGCAATCTCTGGCTGCAGCATAAGGATAGGCGGATACATCCATAACTCAGTGTCCCAAAATACGTGTCCGTTATATCCGAGCCCGGAAAGACCCATGGGAGAAAGGCTCAACCCTGTACCTTCTCTCGCAAAGGAGTAAAGATGATATAATGCAAATCGAACATCCTTTTGAGTTTGCAAATCACCCTCAATTACAATATCGCTCTTCCACAATTTTTCCCATTCTGCTAAATGGCGTTGGAGTAATCGTTCCGTTCCTTCCAATCGCGCAAAGATCGTAAGTCGTTCAGCTTCATTTAGTGGATCTTGAAAATTTGCAGTAGACGTTGCTGAAGAAACAACACTAAACGAATAGCCCTCTCCGGCTTTTAAACTCTTATTGAATTTCGTGAGATGCATACTGTAATCCCAGTCCTCGTGTATCAGGTCGGGCTCTTGCCCATGTGGCTCGGAAAAAATGATACTGTTACTGGCCGCAACAGTATGCTTACCCGAAGGACTTTTACCAACCGAAGAAAGAAGTGGCAACTTCACATGAGGTCGATCGATCTCGCTATATGTATTGCGGACATCAGCCAAGTGATTAGGTGCTTCAATAACGCTCATCGGTGTAACCTTCACATCCTTCTTCGCTTTGAGCTCTACGATTGACATCGCGGTATATGGCAAATGACGAAGAGCCATCATCGAGTGCTTCACCGAAAGTTTATCACCCACATCAAAAGTTGTTACTAAAATTGCTTTCTTCATATCTAGCGTTTGGCGGTAGTTTGTTATATCTTTTATTCCGATTCGTCTGCCATCCACATCCAAATTCATATTGGCATGGTTAAACGTTTTGAGGATATTAGAAACACGCCCACGTTGATAGTAGTCGTAGACACCATTCAATACCACGTCTCTCACTTTCATGGGTTCAGGCGAGGAGACCAAACCGATCATCCCATTGGCCACCGTTACTCCATAATAATTGTTTGGGTCAATGGCTTTGGCTTCGATGAGCCACGGGTCGCTTTGCTGATAAAAAACTTCAACTCCGCACAGAATTAAGATCAACGTGAGCAAATGCTTCATTGTGATACTATTTTAAATCCTACGATGGACTGATCATTCCTTGAAACTAAGATAATTTTCTCATTTTTGAAATTACTGAGTACCTGAATATGCCGTGTTTCTCCCTTCACCACAAATCCGGATTCTTGCGCGTCCACAGGCTTCCAGTTACCCATTCCGTCACCCAGCATAATCAGACCGATACTCGCATCATACCTACCAAAATCGGGCTGCACCGCATCTAAATTTCCGCCTAGGAGCAAGTCGTTGAAGCCATCCTTGTTAACATCTTCCATGGCGATCGCATAAACTGGAGCGAGTTGTGCTTCGGCTGGCAAATTCACTAGGGTTAATTTGCCTTTATCATTTCTTAGATAGGATGAACTGAGCGTTTCCACCTGCATGCGCGCTGAGTTTCCCTTTTGTTGGGGAGTGACAATGTCTTCCAGATTTACATTGCGGTAATCTTGGTAACGAAGGAATTTCCTTTTCAAACCTGGAAGCTGCTTTATCAACTGATCGCGCGAGGCAAACGGGTAACTTTTGTCTCCATTGTAGTAAACCAAAATATGGTCTGACCCACCGTTGCTATCAAAGTCACCTAAGTACAAGGATAAAGGCTGTTCGGTAGAAACTTTTAATCGGGAGTTCTGACCTAAGTTGCCAAGCACATAATCGTCATCTCCATCATTGTCGAAATCAGATGCCTCGATTGCGTTCCACAAGCCGCTAGTAAAAGTAAGGCCAAACTGTTCGGTCTGGTTTTCAAATTGATGATTCTGATTTTGGATTAAAGCGGTAATGGGCATCCACTCCCCCACTAAAATCAAGTCAACACGGCCATCCTTATTCACATCCGTCCAGGCAGCATCCTTCACTAAGCCTGGTCGTATTTGCGTTGGATTATTAAACCGGCTATTGCCAAGCCAATTCGGCACATCCGAAAAATCACCTTTACCGTCATTTCGCAATAAATAGCTTTGGGGAGCCATTCCGTACAAAAAAGGTATTACACTTGCCCCGATAAAAACATCTGTATCTCCGTCTCCATCATAATCAAATGGCTTGATACATGATGCATTCAAAATTATTCTTGGAATTGAATTATTGTCTCGTTGAAAATTTCCGCGTCCATCGTTTTTGTAAAGTCTAGGTCGCAAAGCCTCCGGTTTGTTGCTTGGGTCTTGCCCACCAGCCGCTACCAATAAATCCAAATCATGATCACCGTCTACATCGATAAACTCGGCTGCTATGTCCTCGGTAAACGAATCAGAAAAAAAGTCTTTATTGCGTTTCTCAATCCACCCACCTTGCTTTGTTTGAATAAAAATTGAAGCAGACTGATCTTTGCCACCGCCTACAAAAATATCTGTTAAGGCATCCCCATCCACATCACCTTGGGCTAACGGTGGTCCCTGGGTCGTTAGCATGTGGGGTATCAAGCCTTCGTTGTTGAACGAATTGTAATCATCTTCTTGGTGAACAAAATTTGGGACTGATGATTTCGGTAGCGGCTCAACCATCCGCTTACTTGGCAGCAGGCGCTGATAATCAAATCTTTCTTTTGCGTCTGACTGTTTTGCGGAGATAGTCTTACCTGCCTCAACACTATTCAATTTCTGGAAAGTTCCTTTCGGCCAAACAATAAGAATTGAATCAGCTTTGACAGAATTTCCTAAACCAACAATTATTCTCGTATCGGAAGAAGAACTAAATCCACGTGTAGCCGAAACTTCGCAAAGGTGAACTCCACCTTTCGCATAGGCCAAAATTTTAGTTCCTATGCCAAATGCGTTTGGACGATTCCCAATTAATTCTATGGTAATACCACTTGAATTAGTCATATTTTGGTATATGAAAGCAGTTTCATTGATATTGTTTACCACCACATCCAAATCTCCATCATTGTCTAAATCAGCATACGCACTTCCATTTGAAAAAGACGGAGTGTTGACTCCCCACTCTCTTGAAACATCTTTAAAATGAATGCCGTCTATATTTTTAAAAATAAAGTTTGAGACCTTTCCATCCGGCATGGAATTCAAGATATTCAAGTCGGACGATTCAATGGTTTGAAAAGAATCTTGAATCGCTTGATTAGAAATGAAGTTGATATAGTCTAGGTCATTTGGCCTGCGGACTATACCATTCGAAACAAATAGATCTTTAAGCCCATCGTTATCAAAATCTGCCAGCAATGGCGACCAACTCCAATCGGTAGCTTCCACTCCAGCCAGAGGTGCTACATCGCTAAAAGTAACTAATGAGTCTGCTATGTACCGATTAAGTTGAAGGCAATTGCGGGCGACTTGGTAATGATAACCAAACTTCAATTTGAATTTATAGACTTCGTATGCATCCTCACCAGCAGAAGTTTTAATTACTGATTCATCTCGCGGAAGCATATCCGTAGTAATGATATCTGTACGTCCATCATTATTCACATCGGCCATGTCATTGCCCATGGAAAACCGACTCGAATGAGTTAATGATTTTTCAAGAATCTGCTTAAACGATCCATGTTTCTGGTTGATATACAAATAATCATTCTCCTGAAAATCATTCGATACATAGATATCAGGATATCCGTCAAGATTAACATCTGAAACACCAACACCTAAACCATAGCCCAATCGACTGCTCAATATTCCAGCCTCCCTCGTGACGTTTACAAACTGAGTTATTCCAGTATTTCTTCCGTTACTTATCAATTCGTTTCTAAAAAGCTGATCACCGCTTAATGAATCAGATTTTGCCCGATTGGTGACCGAAACATAAGAACTTGCACTATGTACTGAGTGATTGAGCAAATAACAATCTAAATCACCATCTAAATCATAGTCGAAAAAAATAGTTTGGGTAGAAAATCCTTTAAACTGCAACCCAAACTCCTCCGTTCTATCTGAAAAAGTTAAATCACCATTGTTGATCAGCAATTGATTCTGAGAATTGAAACTTTTGTAATTTCCCACCCCACAGACGTAGATATCCAAGAAGCCATCTCCGTTTACATCGGCCATGGTAACTCCTGTTTTCCAATTCCCAATTCCTTTTGTTCCTGATTTTCCTGTTACATCTTCAAACCTCAAATCACCTTTATTTAAATACAGCTTATTTGAATATTGATTAGAAGAAAAATAAATATCAATTAGTCCATCATTATTTATATCGCCACAGGCAACACCACCACCATTGTAAAAATAGAGATACTCGATAATGTTGAAACTCTTGTCCTCGGTCAGTTGATTGGTAAACTTAATACCTGTCTCTGTCGGTTGCTTTAATAAAAACAACGGAGATGACTTTTTCTCATCTTTACATTGTAAAAATAAAAGGGCAGCGAACAAGCTAGCACATCGTACCCACTGTTTATTCATTCACTTTCAGGAAAATAGGTGTGTCATTGTTACGTGCAACCAGAATTAAGTTATTCTTTCCTACTTTAATTCGCTTGATGTCGCGAACCTCACCATCAATCATCAATCCGCAATCTTTGTTAGGTACTACTTTAAATTTTCCTTTCCCATCACCCTTTAGAAATGTTCCGTAGCTTGCGTCATAACGCCCTGCTTCAGGTTTGACTCTATACAAGTTACCCCCCATCAAAATATCTTTATTACCATCTTTGTCAATATCTTCAATATGAACGGCATAAACAGGGGAGATCTGCGCTTCTATTGGAAGTGCCTCAAGTGTGAAGTTTCCATTTCCCTGATTGAACATGATACTTGTCGAAAAATTAAATGCATCTAACCGTTGGGCTGCTTTTAATTGTTCGGAACCAAAAATTTCAGAAATTGTTGCGTTCTTATAATCTTCATACTTTAGAAACTTCTTTTTTAATGAAGGTATTTGAGAAAGAAGGTCATGACGGAGTACCATGGGGTAACTTTTATTTCCAATAAAAGTTGTAATGATTTGTTCCATCATTCCGTTTTGATCAAAGTCACTTACCCACATTGTTACAGGTTTGTCAATACTAGCTCTGAACCGTGAATTCCAACCATGGTTACCGATTACAAAATCGAGATCTCCATCATTGTCAAGGTCTGCTGACGCAATCGTATTCCACCATCCGTTAGAGTTGATCAAGGGTATTGACCTTTCTAACTTTCCGTGGTTATTGATATACACACTAACTGGCATCCACTCACCCACAATAACAAGGTCATCATCGCGATCTGAATCAACGTCTGCCCAAATGGCGCTGGTTATCATTCCAATGTTTTCTATAATCTGGGCAGTAGCAAAAAAACCTTTGCCATCGTTCTTTAGCAGGTAGCCATTGACGGGCATACCATAACTGAATGGTGCTAACCTTACACCAACAAATAGATCTTGATCGCCATCGGAATCAACATCAGATGCAACAACGCAAGAAGTGCTCTCAAATTTACCAGATGGGAGACTTTGCTCTGATTTGATCAACCCACCTTTACCATCGTTAAAATAAAGCCGATCTAAAAAAGCCGAAGAGCTTGGCGAGAATTCGTTGCCTCCGCTGCACACATAAAGATCTTGGTCACCATCGGCATCAGCATCAAAGAAAATACTACCTGTGTCTTCTGAGGTTCTTTCATTCAAAAAATGATCAATCTTTTTAACAAAATTTGCACTCTGCTGCTGTAGGTATATTGCACTTATTTGATCTTTTGCACCACCTATAAAAAAGTCGTTCAATCCATCTCCATTTACATCTGCAACAGAAACTTTGGGGCCCTCGGTACTCAGCATATGATAGATTAGTCGATCGCGATCAAAATCTACAAAATCGTTCTCTACATGCTTCTCGATAGCGGGAATAACAAAACCCTTTGAGAAAATCTTCTTTATTGTACCATCGTTTGAACGCTTAGCCAAAGCAACTCCTTCTGGCTCTTGTAACTTTAACGTTTGATTCGTGGCAACATTCGTCAAAGTTGTTTTCACTCCCGAGGGCCACTCTACCAAGACTTCATCTACGTGATCGACCTGTCCAACACCCAAATTGGGTCTTGGATCTACCGAAGATTCAAAACCACGATTAGGCAAGTGCTCTAAATAATAGGCCATCTCTCCAATTTTTGCAGTAATTTTTGTCCCGATAGCACTTGAATTTGACCCTAGGCCGTGCAGCTCTAACTTTAAATATCTATTGTTTCGATTTAGGATATTGCTTTCGTTGCGAAGGATCGAAGCCTGTTCATTTACACGATTAATAACTAGATCCATGTCTCCATCATTGTCAAGATCAGCGTACGCGCTTCCATTCGAAAAATTTAACTCATCAAGCCCCCAGGCAACTGTCATATTTTCAAATCGCAATGAACCCAAATTACGAAAAGCAAAATCCGAAACAGGTGTTGAAGGAATCAATTCAACCAGTTTTTTGTAGTCGACTTGATTATTAGACACAATCGACTTGACAACCTCTCCACTTGAGACATACTGAAGGTAATCTTGATTAGTGAGATCCTGGTAAATTCCGTTGGCCACAAAAACATCCTTGAGTCCATCGTTGTCCATGTCGAAAATTAACGCACCCCAACTCCATTCTGTTGCCTCCATTCCTGTCAATCTTCCTATTTCACTAAACGAATTATTGCCATTGTTTAGTTGTAGCATGTTGCGCGTAAACTGGTGGTAAAAATCGTTGTTCAAATTGTTTTGATATCGATCCCAGTTTTCGAAAGTAGTTACTGTCTTTAATCGTTGGTTTGACTCTGGCAACATCTCGGTAACGAAAATATCCGGATAAGCGTCATTGTTAACATCTGCCAAATCCGCACCCATGGAAGCTCCACTGACCGATTTCATTTGTTCTGTGAGGCACTCACGAAAACTGCCGTCTTGTTTGTTGATATACAGATAATCTCGCTCGAAAAAATCGTTTGATACATAGATATCCAACCATCCATCCTTGTTTATATCCCCTACTGACGCCCCTAAGCCAAATCCGATAACGCTTCCATAAATACCAGCTTGCTCACTAACGTCAATGAAATGTCCATTTTCATTACGCATTAACTTATCGCCACCCAACAAGTCGCGTTTAGGACGTTCATTCTTTTGAAGATTAAAACTTCCTATTGCCCTATAAGAGTTATTCAAAATATAAACATCGAGATCATTGTCTCTGTCATAGTCGAAAAAAATCGCATGGGTTGTAAAGCCTTTGTCAGCCAACCCATACTCTTTTGCCCGTTCGGTAAATGTCAAATCTCCATTGTTGATAAACAGCTCATTTTCCTTATTATCACCCTTTACATCACCCGAATTGCAAATATAAATATCTAGCCAACCGTCACCGTTTACGTCAGCCATACTTACACCTGTTGACCATGACTTGCTTCCACCCACACCTGCTGTGCGCGTAATGTCTTCAAACTTAAAATTACCTTTGTTAATGAAAAGCTTGTTAGGTGCCTGATTTGCAACTAAGTACACATCAATTAGTCCATCGTTATTGACATCTCCAATTCCGACCCCTCCTCCATTGTAAAAATTTCGGTAGGTATAAATATTGAATTCCTGACTAAATGCCAATTTGTTAGAAAAGGAAATGCCGGTGGAATCTGGACTTAAGGCAGAAAAAAGCTTCCGAACCGGCTTTTCGGCTGGCTCGCAACAAGAAACTGAAAACAGCACAATAGAAAATAATGCTAGCCTCCAGCATTGTTGCTCAAATGCAAATCTAGCTTTACTTATCTTCACTCCTACTAGCGTGCTTAAATACTGGATTCAGAATATCCTGAACTTCAACTGATACACTCTTCATATCCCATGTGTAAACGAGTATTCTTCTATTTCCATCCAATTTAACAGGCATCTGCTTACCTCCTACGTTTGCTAAAATAAAGTTGTTCCCACCATACCAATTCATGAGTATTTTCTCGGTTTTACCAAGCAGTGAATCTGATTGCATATCCCTGTTCCAGGGAGCCCATGCCCTATAACTAAATTGCATCTTCATATTTATGATTTTGTCGTTTTGATCAAACGAAGGATAAAAGAGCAAGCTTATGTTGGTCGGATTACGATGAAACAATGAATCAGAAAAAACATATTCCACATTGTTCCCCGCCCCCGCAGTTACCAACTGCTGCTTGTTTAAATCAAAACATTTTCCATAAAATTCATTTCGAGTGTCTCCGAATCGAATTCCGAAAAGAAGCGAATCATTTCTAACCCCTTTGGCCAATTCTGCCTTTACTAATCGTGTATACTCCGACTGAAAACAGCCTGACAACGTCACACAAATTGACAGATAACTAATGCTGTACTTCAAAAACTTCCAGTTTGCTCCCATATTTTGCAAAAAAAATATATTTTATTCCTTCGCGTTCAATATACTCTATTCCTCTAATTTCGCCTTCAACTCCTAAGTCAATACCTTTATCAAATTCAAAAATTCCTTTTTTCAGCTTACCAAGAAACAGCCAACCACCTGACGCGCTATTTGGACCAAATTGTGGTTTTACATTATCTTGGTTTCCACCCGCAATTAAATCAATTACCCCGTCATTGTTAACATCAACAAGCCGCATGGCGTAAACGGAAGAAAACTGAGCTTCCTTTGGCAACGGAACTTTTTTGTAATCGCTATGATCTGAAATTAAGAGCACCGATCGAAGTTCATTTACTTGATAGATAATAGATTTTTCTAGTATCTCCCTTGGAAAAAGATCAGTCATTGATTTCGTGGCATAATCTCTATAATACAAAAGCTGCTTCTTTAGTCCCGGCAGCTGAGACAATAACTCATCTTTATCCAACAACGGGTAGTACCTACCGTTGAGTTCTGTGCAGAATATTTGCTCAATAGATCCATTTTGATCAAAATCATTAACGTACATCCTGTCTTTGCTACGAAAAAATGAATTCAATCCATTGTTTCCAACAACAAAATCCACTTTCCCATCTTTGTTCAAATCCCCTGATTCAATCTCATGCCACCAGCCTTCCGAGTCAATAAGCCCGAATAATTCTTTGTCATTTACAAAGTGTCCTTTTACATTTTTGAGAAAGATGATGGGCATCCAGTCACCAACTACCATTAGGTCTTGCCACCCGTCATGATCTACATCCTGAACCTCGATGTCAGTAATCATTCCGAGTTTGTTAAGATCAGGGGCATAAAACATCGTTACGTCCTTAAACCTTCCCATACCGTCATTTTGAAACAAGAAGCCTCGCCCCCCCACCCCGTAGCTAAACGGGTCAAAACGTTCTCCAATACAGAGATCCAAATCTCCGTCATTGTCAAAATCAATGGGCTTCACTACACTGGTAGAGGTGAATTCTGAAAATGGTAATCGATTCGGTGAAACCGAAAACTTCCCAAATCCGTCATTGAGCAGGACAACATCCAACAAATTGGTTGAACTTTTTGGATAGGAACGCCCTCCAAAAGCAAGATAAAGATCAATATCACCATCTTTATCAGCATCAAAGAAGGTGCCTTTGGTTTCTTCAGAACCGACAAACGACTTCATGATTGGCATGTCTTGCGCTACGATTTTACCAGCCTTGAAATCCAAGAAAATACCAGATTGCCCCTTCCCTCCACCAATATACAATTCATCCTTTCCATCTCTATTGATGTCACCTTTTAGAACAGAGGGCATTTCATTGGAATACATCATCGGTAGCAAACGATCTCTGTCAAAGTCGTTTAGCCCGTTCGTAGCATGGGTGAACTCAACCAACTCAATACTTCTTAATAGTGGCGAACTCGGGCTACCTGATTTAGGAAAATCCAGAACTCTCAGACTGTCTTTTTGAATTCGAATTACTTGGTTTGGTTTAACGTTCACAAGCTTCGAATACCCTCTAGTTGGCCATGAAAAAACTACTGAATCAATCAAAGTAACGTTTTCACCCAACCCAATGACCACTCTGTTTGACACACAGCTCTGGTAGCCGCGCACCACGAAGTTATCGGACAGAAAAACCCTTGAACCCACATACGCTTTCACGTGCGTCCCTGTGCTAAATGTATTATCTGATTGAGAGGTAATCAAAAAGCTAATATTCTTAAACCGGGATGTATCCGTTTGGTTCTGAAACACGCCTGATGGCGCATTGACATTATTGACAACCAGATCCAGATCACCATCATTATCCAGGTCGCCATAAGCACTTCCACTTGAATACATGGGTTCACCTAGACCCCACCCGCTAGCTTTATTTTCAAACTGAAGATTACCTTTGTTTTCAAAAGCATAATTCGGAAATTTTGATGATGGCATCGAATTGACCAGCTTAATAATTGCCTTCTTTTCTTGTTGGATCAGTGCGCGAACATTTTCGTCAGATCCTGTGTAGGTCAAATAGTCTCGGTCTAATAGGTCTTTATAGATGCCATTAGCTACAAAAATATCTCGTTTGCCATCACTGTCCATATCAAAGAGCAAGGCTCCCCAACTCCACTCCGAAGCGGCAACGCCCGCGTATCGCCCCACTTCTAAATAGCGCCCAGGGCTGATTTGCTTTTGAAGGACGTTCCTCGCAAACTGGTGGTGATATCCCTGTTGCAGATTAAATTGATATTTATTCCAAGACTCAAAGACTATCTTTGATTTCCTTCTCGCCAAGGAATCTGGAAGCATCTCAGTAACAAAGAGATCCGCCAAACCATCATTATCCAAGTCGGCAAAATCAGCCCCCATCGAACCCATGCTAATGGACTTAAAATACGTTGGCAGTGATTCGGTAAACGCTCCTTTTTGATTATTGATATATAAGTAGTCCCGTTCAAAAAAATCATTAGAAATAAAAACATCAATCCAAGTATCATTATTAAAATCTCCCAAGGTGATGCCTAAACCGAAGCCGATACTACTGCGGTAGATTCCCGACTGTAGTGAGTGGTCTTTAAAATACCCCCCCTCATTTATAAAAAATCTATTTCCTCCACCCATTTCATCTGGCACTTGGCGCTGTTCTTTCACTAATTCAAAATTTCCAACGGGTTTAAATGAATTAGTTAATAAATAACAATCCAGGTCACCATCTTTATCATAATCGAAGAAAGCTGCTTGCACAGATAACCCAATTATATCTAATCCGTATTCTTTGGCGCTTTCGGTAAAGGTGAGATTGTGATTATTGATAAATAGTGCATTGTGTCTGTTGGAAGAATTGGGATCTCCTGATTTACAAACATAAATATCCAGATAGCCATCGGCATTGACATCTGCAAAAACAACGCCTGTTGACCAGGATCCTACACAGCTCACACTGGCACTGGTTGTTATATCTTCAAATTGAAATCCACCTTTATTTTTAAACAATTTGTTTTCACCCTGGTTGGACGCAAAATACACCTCGTCCAAGCCATCATTGTTGAGGTCGCCAATTGCTACGCCTGCACCATTATAGAAATTACGATAGGTATAGGGATTAAGCTGTTCGGTATAAGCGAGCGAATTATTAAAATCAATCCCACTTTTACCAGAAAGGTTTGTGAAAAGCGAAGAAGTGGCTACCTCACGATTATCACATGCGGACAGGCAAATCAAAACAAAAAAGAAAAAGTATCTCATGGCCAAAAAAATAGCGCCTAACAAAGTTAGGCGCCATTAATATGAATTCTTACTCTCTTTCTACTATTGGTAACCCGGATTTTGAGTAAGCTTATTTACCCCATCTCCCGAGGTCGCATTGATTTGCTCGATAGGTATAGGCATTAAATTTTTAAAAGCATCTGAGTGTGCAGGCTTTTCCCACCAAGCCTTGCCCCAAGCGCCAAAACGTATCAAATCAGTTCTTCTCAAGCCTTCAATAAACAGCTCGCGGCCACGCTCCGCTAAAAGTGTTCCTTCAGAAAGGCTACTAAAAGCTGGAACTCCTGCACGTGATCTTATTTGATTTACCAACGCCAAGGCTGTTGCATCACCGTAGCCATTTTTCCTTGCGAGCGCCTCTGCCTTATTCAGCAACACTTCCGCGTAGCGCAAAAGAGGATAGTCATTATCCATATTCTGAAATTGCCCTTGTTTAAATGAAAACTTACCGAGGCGTGCACCAGCCTGACGAGACCCATTTGGGGACAACATGTTAATCTTGGGAGTATAATTAATTGCAGCCCCGTCTTCATCGCCTTTATCAAATGCCAAGTCCAAAATTGGGCTTCCATTCGCATCGAACTGTGGACCTACAATAAAATTATTGGCCTTCCTTTCGTCAGCGGTTTCATAAGAATTATAAAACTCCTCCAATGTGGAGTATCCATTCCACGGTTGCTCAGCTAGCTTATAAGTGAGTTGACTTGGGTAATGAAGTGTCATCTGAGCTAAATTCATCCCTTGGCCAGTGGCTTCATCGAAGGGAGCCACAAAAATATGTTCTGGGTTTTCAACATTTGAAGGTGAAAATACATCTTTATACTTAACCCCAGTTATAGTATAAAGCCCTGAATTGATAACCGCATCAGCCGCAGCAATAGCTTTGTCATAATCAGTATTGTTTGCAGCCGTCCCTTTATAAATGTTCGCATTCAAATACAAACGAGACAAAAGCGCATTGGCTCCACTTTTGTTAAAACGACCATATTCCTGTTTGCCAGACGGAAGGTCAGGCAAAGCTGCGAGCAGTTCGGATTCTACGAATGCGTACACCGCAGGACGCTCTGATTGAGGGAATTTTGCTGTTGAAGTGGCTAAGGGCACTCTTCCAAAAACATCCAACAACCTCCAGAAGAAATAAGCTCTCAGAGTCCGCAGTTGAGCCACATTTCCAGCTGTCTGAGTTTTTGACAACAAATCGTTACACTGAAAAATACCCGCGTTCGCATCAGTCCAAGCATTATTTATTCCACCAACAGTAGAACTAAAGGTATGCTTGTGCATATTTAACCAAATGCCACCATCAAACCAGTCACCGCCTTTTTGGGTGATTACTGCTTCATCGGTGGATACTTCTTGCACCGAAAAGTAGCTGTTATGGCCAGCCGTTCCATTCAATACACGTGTAAATGCAGCACCCAGACCATCATTTGGGCTCGGCTTGTTAACGTTGTTCTTCTCACCAACACCTTTGTTGAGCGGATCTCCAGGCTTGGTAAAATCACCCTTGATCTCCTCATCCAGGTTGGTACATGCTGCACCACCTAGTAGAAGGGACGTAACCAGACAATATTTTACTAAGTTTTTCATATTTTTTATCTTTTCAATTAAAATAAACTATTAAAGACCAAACGTTAGACCAAATGTAAATGTTCTGGGGGTAAAGAAACTATTTCTTCTGTCAATTCCAGGAGACAATACATCTTGCTCAGCAACTGGAGGAGCAAATCCACCATTGTCAAATGCTCCTGGATCTTGTAACACCGGCTCAGGATCAACACCAGTATAGCTGGTAATAACGAACGCATTTTGAACGCTGGCATAAAGCCTTATGTTTTTGAACGTCCCGTTAGGGTTACTGCGTTTTACAGTATACCCCAATGTAGCGTTATCCAACTTGAAGAAATCAGCTTTCTCCACATACAATGAGCTAAACTTTGCCTCTGTTAATCCAGCTACCGCTTTGCTGGTAATCACGCGATTATATGAATTGATCGCGCCTGCGTCCAACGGTTCATAAAAACCTCTGAAGCTATTTACCAGACTATGGCCAAAGGCTGAACGGAAAAACACGTTCAAATCCCAATTTTTGTACGATAGCTGGTTTCTCCAGCCTATTTCCATTGTTGGTATACCACTTCCTAATTTCCTGTAGTCACCGTTTGCCAGCAATGCAGAACCCGGCTCAGCCAAAATAGTTCCGTCTCCGTTCAGGTCAGCAAATCTAACAGTTCCATCAGGATTTGCCCCCGCAAAAACAGGACCCCATATTTGGCCAATCTCTTCGCCAACACCCACCCGAATCACTGGCGTACTGTTTTGTCCTGGTGCGCCAAAATTAGACCTTACTTGCACGGGTGCTCCCACGAAAGACTCAAGCGTAGACTTATAACTACTTAACACCAGACCCGGAGTCCATCTAACTTGGCCAAATTGTAGGGCATCATAATTCAAATTGAATTCAAACCCTGTGGTGTTCAAAGAACCTGCATTCCTAAACTGGAAATTTGCCCCCACCTCTGCAAAGACAGCAGGTACTCTTTGTATGAAATCTTTAATGTCGCGAGAATATACATCAACAGAACCCGTGAACTTACCTCCGATACTAAAGTCCAAACCGAAATTGGTCTCTCTCTTCTCTTCCCATCGCAAATTTGCATTTGCTGCTCTATCTGGACCAATCGACCCGCCAAGTTGGTTATTATACAAATAAAGTCCCTGAGACAAACCAGCATCGGTAGGTATAGACCCAGTAACGCCATAACCTACCCTCAATTTCAGATTATCAATTTTCTTGATCTGCAAATACCTGTTTAAATCTACTCCTAAACCAAAAGCAGGGAACAAGCCATACCTGTTATTTGCTCCAAACCTCGTAGAACCCTCATTTCGAACAGAAGCATTGAAGAATATCGCCTTGTCGTAGGTAAGACTGACTCTCGCAAATTGCGCAATAATCTTATTTGTTGGAGATGCACTACTTTGTATGTTAATGTTGTTAGCACCAGTGATGCCTGAAAGCAAGTCACCAGACTGCTCTAGCGCATTGTAGCCAAGTAAATCACTTGGAAAATTGCCCAAGGAAATGAAGATATCCTCAAAATTGTCCTGTTGATAAGAATAACCTGCATTAGCACTTAAGTCAATCTTTCCAAACTGCTTTGTATAAGTCGCATAAGCCTCAAATAAGGTAGCACTTCTGTCAGAAGTATATCTTCTCGCCAAGCCACCTCTGTTCAAACCTCTAAACAAAGAATTTCTTGAATAGTACTCACCATTCAACTGGTTTTCATACTGCTGACCATAGTTAACAGTAAACGTTAGGTCATTGGTTATACTATAATCGATTTTTGCGTTGTAGTTTAGATTCCTCCGCTTACCCTCATTGATATTTTGTTCCAAAATAGCGACCGGATTAAAATTATCAAAAAGGATGGCTTGAAAAAACTCTCCATTGGCGAACCTTTTAGGGGCTGTTGGATTGTAGACTGAAGCGTAACGCAGTGCCTCAGAAAACGAAAAATTACTATTTCGATTAGTGAAGGACATATTTACATCAATTTTTAACTTATCATTCAACGCAGAATGAGTAAGATTTGCCCGGGCATTGATTTGATCAAAGCCCTGCTTCTTCAAAATACCTTGAACCTCCCTGATGTTAGTTGATAACCGGAAAGTGGTATTTTGGTTGCCCCCAGAAATACCTAAGTTATGTACTTGGGTAATGCCTGTTCTCGTTACCTCTTTTTGCCAATCTGTGTTTCCACCCAAATTGTTACCACCCGCAGCAATGAATTGGCTTGCAGACATTACCGGAACTCGGGTCAATACTTCGGCAGCAGCCACATAACCATTGTATGTAACGGACAAACCACCACCTTTTGAGGATCCTCGTTTTGTTGTAACAAGAATAACACCGCTTGATCCTCGGCTACCATAAATAGCTGCGGCAGAACCATCCTTTAGTACGTTGATTGACTCGATATCGCTAGGGTCAACGTTATCCAGAGACGCGCCCAATACACCATCAATAACAACTAAAGGCTGAACGTTCGCACCTATCGTAGAAATACCACGGAGTCGAATTACCGCACTAGCGTTTGGGTCGCCACCACGGTTATAAATACTTAAGCCCGCTACCTTGCCTTGCAATAACTGTGTAGGGTCGTTAACGTTACCTTGGTTAAAATCCTTTGGAGACAATGCAACAACCGAACTTGTAATCTCCTTTTTATCTTGTGTTCCATAACCTACAACCACCACCTCAGATAAGGAAGTGATATCAGATTTTAAAGAAACGTCCAAAGAGGTTTGAGATCCCACCGCTACTTCCTGTGTTGCATATCCCACGAAAGAAAAAACAAGTGTGGCATTTGCACCTACATTGATGGTAAAACTACCATCTGCATCGGTTACCGTACCATTGGTGGTTCCTTTTTCGAGAATGTTTACACCGGGAATTCCTGAGCCATCGTCAGATGACTTTACTTTACCTGACACGGAACGCTCCTGTGCGAAACCCACCAGGGTTGCGAACATCAGAACTACCGCGAGATACCTGCGAACAAACAGATACAATTTGGTCATAGATTAATTGATTTAAGGTTTTAGTTAAGTTGCCTACATCGGATTTATTAAAAAATCCTCGTCAATGTTATCGATTTATTACAAAACAACCTAAAGAAAATTTGGAAAACGGTATCGCAAACGTTTGCAAAAGTGAAGATTTTTTCAAAAGAGTGTATTCCGATCCGAAATAGGTTTTGTGCCGCACCAATTCACTTTTTGAGGGGATGAGATGGACTTCCATCGGTTCGTCTCATTACAGATAAGCTACTATTGTTTCTGGGAACTAACATAAGATGCCCACCGCTCGCTCTCTTAAGTCGACTAACACTTCGCACATCACCAATTAACCAAAAACCGGTTGCATATGAAGGAATTTCTTCAAATTGTTCTTTGGGGCCTCTCCTAAGCAGCAAACCGACACTGGCATCTGAATTTCCATACTGACTCCGATAAGCATAGTTATTACCTGCCAAAAGGATATCTATTTTACCATCACCCGTAGAGTCATCGGCCACAATACCATTGACACTTGAAATCTGAGCCGCCTTTGGCAGTGGAACAAGTGCAAATCGATCGTTACCCAAGTTTTCTAAAATTGAAGAAGCCAATGTTTGAACGCTTAGTTGGTTGGTATTGACTGCTCCCAATCTTGAAAAAATCTCTCCAGATGTGGCGCGACCATACGAAGCATAATCAGCATATGTTTTTCGTAATGGATTGAGTTGGTTCAGCAATTCATCGCGCGAAGCAATAGGATAACTGTCTGCTCCGTTAAAACACGAAATGATGGGATCAATTTTTCCATCACCATTGAAGTCGCCTACGGCAAGACGGAGGGGATGCGTATCGGAAGTTTTCCATGGCAAGTTGAGACCTTCATTACCCACTACAAAATCAATGTCACCATCGCTGTCGATGTCAGCCGCGATTATTCGGTTCCAAAGGCCGCCCGATTTCAATAATGTTTCATTTTTTGATTCTATCAATTTGCCGTTCTTATTATTGTAGAAGACTTTTATGGGCATCCAGTGGCCAACCACGATCAAATCCAACCAGCCATCTTTATTGATATCTGTCCACAGTGCATCTCTTACCATCCCTAATTCGCGTAAATCGGGATTGACCTCTTTAGTAGCAACCACCAGCTTAAACCTGCCGGTAGATGGATCTCGTTCATTCCTCAAAATAGCACCGGGTGACGGCAAAGGAAATCTTCCCGGCAACGAACTTCCCCCCACGAATAAATCAAGGTCGCCATCGCGATCATAATCTCCAGCAACTACGCAACTGCCACTCACATGGTCAACAGGCGCACTTCCCTCAATGGCTTTTTGAAAATCTCCTTTCCCCTTATTTATATAAAGCCTGTCTTCCTGTTCGGTAGTTCCATTTTCAAATTCGTTTCCACCACTTACTACGAAAAGGTCTTGGTCGCCATCGCCATCAACATCAAAAAATGTGGCTGCTACATCTTCTTTGGCAGCATCTATTTGCCACGGGCGCTGAATCGCTTTGTCGAATCTACCCTTGCTATTGCTAAGGAATAATTCTCCCGACTGACCTGCGGCACCACCAATGTAAAAATCATCATCTCCATCACCATTAACGTCAGCAACTGCAAGGGGAGGACCACTCATCGACAATCGATAGGGCAACAGTGGCTCTCGATCAAAGTCAACAAATGAATTCTCCCGATGAACAAAGTCAATGTTAAGTTCTTTGGTCACATCGTCAAAATAGGGCTTTGCCACAGCTACCGATTTCGATAGATCAACAATCGAACGACCATAGTCAATTTCCAGTAGTTGATTGGAGGTTTGATTTTCTACAACTGAAATCTTTCCATCCGGCCAACTCACCCTGACTTGCTCGACCTTTTTTTGATCGCCCAATCCAAATAACAACGTGGCGTCCACGGCAGATTGATAGCCGCGGGTTAGCATTAACTCCTGCACCTGCGTCCTGTTCTCCGTCCGAACCTCGACACGTGCACCGACCCCGATCCTATTATTTTCAGATCCCTTGAGTTTAATTTTTAAATAGTTGTTGGTTGATTTATCGCTCGAGTGATTTTCCCAAATCGTTGCCTTTTCATTAGTGTTATTCGTAATCAGTTCCACATCTCCATCATTATCCAGATCGGCATAGGTAGCACCGAAAGACAAGTTTGGCTGATAGATCCCCCACTCTTTGGAACGATCAGTGAACGTCAGATCTCCATTGTTTTGAAACAAGTAATCGCTGGTTTTGGTAGAGGACATCTGGCTAATAAGTTTATACAATTCCAACTCTTTACCTTCCTTTTGCGCTTTCTGTTTTTCATCCTCCACCGTATATTTCAAAAAATCCATACTAGTAAAATCGCGCAGGTATCCATTGGTAACAAACAAGTCTTTATATCCGTCATTATCCACATCCACCCAAAGCGGAGCCCAACTCCAATCAGTGGAAGATACATTCGCCAACTGACCCATTTCAGAAAATAGTGGGAACCCATCAGGTCCAACTCCATTATTAAGTTGGAGTGTATTTCTCATTTGTTGATGATGGAATCCGCTGTCCAACATCAACTGATACCGTTGATAATCATCTGGCCCTCGTAGTAACTTCTGCCGGAAGTTATCTTCTGGCCACATGTCTACCTCAATCAAATCAAGTTTCCCATCATTATTAAAGTCAGCTAAATCCGTTCCCATTCCATTTCTCGACAAATGACCGAATGACTTTTTAGTGGCATCCGTGAACGTACCATCTCGGTTGTTGAGATAGAAATAATCTTGCTCTTCGTAGTCGTTGGTAACATAAATATCTGGCCACCCATCACTATCTACGTCTCCTATTGAAACACCCAAACTGAAATTGAGCCCTCCACCATGTATGCCGGCTTCCTTACTTACTTCAGTGAAAAACCGCTTCTGTGAACTTTGTTTTGTAGAATCAACTACAAGATCATTGCGATACAATCTGTTTCCAAAATTGGGGTGTCGCTCGTTTCGTAGTTTATTGGTGTTGATAAATGGAGAATAAAAATGAACCCCGTGATTAATTAAAAACATATCCAGATCCCCATCGCGATCATAATCAAAAAAAGCAGCTTGTGTAGAAAAGGTACCTGGCGCATCCAATCCGTAGGCAGCAGCTTGCTCACTAAAAACAGGAGTCGAGCCGTTAGATGAACCACCATTAATAAAGAGCTCGTTAGAAAGATTATTCTTTAGATCTGGGCCGGAATAACAAACATAAATATCCAGCCAGCCATCATTGTTGATGTCTACCACTGTGGTGCCTGTCTTCCAGAGACTACGGCCGCCCACACCGGCAATTTTGGTTACGTCTTTGAAACGAAGATCACCTTCATTGAGGTAGAGACGATTATTAACGGTATTGCCGGTAAAAAAAAGATCGCAAAGTCCATCGTTATTAAAATCTCCAGCAGCTACTCCCCCACCATTGTAGGTATACTCATAGGTCAGAATATTAATCTCTGGTGTTTCGACTATAGCATTCTCAAAATCAATTCCTGATTTAGCAGATTCTAGTCTTGTAAACAACGAGGCATCTTTCTTGTCGCAACTCTGACAGAAAAACAACAAAAGAAATCCTATTGCTGCACTATACCATGACGAAGTCCAACGTGGTTTAAAAAGGTTAAAACGAGCTAACAAATTTAGTAGCACAGAAAAGATGCGATTACACAAAAGTAATAAAAGTCGTGTCAGCGCAAGGAACTCGATCAATGGCCTTGCAAACAAACTTCAACCCCTACTCAACTATTTTTTGATTACTCGCTTTCGCACTAGACCTCCCTCTGTTCTAATTTCCGCGATGTACAATCCGGTAGCGATTGAGGCAACATCCCAACTTGCGTTGTCAATTCGAGTCAACGGCAGCTTACTCCCCTGCGTTGAAACAAGACTAACTGAAATGATTTGTTCTGGCGCCTCGATTTTGAGTATGTTATTTGTTGGGTTCGGGAAAAGTTGAATAGCCAATTCGTCATTTTCTTCAGTTCCTGTAACTACTTGCCCACCAATGCTGACATCGGTATACAACTTGTATTGACCCGGCTGCAATTCAATTGTAAAAGAAGTACTACCCACCGTAATCGCTTGACCGCCCGCATAATAATCATACCATGTGCCTGTGTGAGAAAACGTAACCTGTGGCGATTGTACAGTAACATCAAAATTGGCAACTGCAACCACATTCATAGTTGCCGTTGTTGTTGGTGCAGGATTGAATGGCTTATTCTTAATCGAAACTTGCTTTACAAAGCCACTGCCTGAACCAACGGTTGCATCACCATTGGTAAATACCGTATGCGTCTTTCGTAATTTGATTAGGGCAGCTGTCACATCAAAGAGACTCTTCCGGGCAGGATCTAATCGGTACTCCCACTTCACAGGCTTTGGCGAAAGGCGACAATTCGAATTGATGGATAAATCAGTACAGGTATTGATGCTAAACTCGTAGCCTAGCTCCCCAAACTGCCAAAGCATTTTAGGTCCGGGAATTGAATAAAAAATCAAACTTGCTGCTTTTATCCGATCCAGCGCAGTGCCAAGAGTTTTGATATTGTAGCTTCCATTTGAACGTCCTGACTGAAGGTTACCATACATCAACCGTTCTTCGTCATGGCTTTCCATGTAGCCGATATTGTGTGCCACTGTCCAACCACGATTGGCAAAATATATTCCACTGATATCTGTATTAGAGGACTCACCTTTTGTGCTTTGACCAAAAGCACCATGAAAGCCAGACCAAAGCATCATACCCTTACCTTCGCTCGCTTTGTATTCGGCTAATTCCTTTTCCTCCGAATTATCTGCAAAATGTTCTAACATCACGTAAGCGTTTGGAGTGTGTGCCCATATCTTATCCGACATGCGTTTCAAAATAGCAATACGCGAAGCATCATACGCTCCCCACTCACCCACGTTGCTGGGATTATTTGTTTGGGTAAATCCTTTCGACAAATCATACCGATACCCATCAATCTTATACTCATTCAACCAATAGTGGTTGACCGTATCTAGGTACTTTTTAGTATAGCTACTCTCATGGTTCATATCAAAAAAGACATTGAAAGGATGCCGCGCATCAGTATTAAACCATTTATTATTTGCCGTTGGCTTGAACGCAGTGAAGTCAAAATCCATCATCACATAGGGGTTAGGTACGTCATGGTGGTTCATTACCATATCTAAAATGACTGCAATGCCATTTTGATGACACTTGTCAATAAATTCTTTCAGTTTGTTTTTAGTACCGTAATATTTATCGGGCGCAAACATGAACGTAGGATTATATCCCCAACTTTCATTGCCATTGAACTCGGTAAAGGGCATTAGCTCGATGGCATTCACACCCAAGCGCTTAAAGTAGGATAGCGTATCAATCAGGTTCTGGTAGTTTCGCCCATTCGATCCAAAAAAATCACGAACCAATAATTCATAAATCACTAACTTCTCCTTTGCGGGTTTTTGAAAATTCGCGACTTGCCAAACGTAGGGTGTTTGGCCCGTTTGCAGCACTGCTAATCTGTTAAAATACCATTTATCAGAAACTGCCTTCGAAGGGAAAGTCTTTAACGATGGATAAGCAGCTGCTGGAATAAACGAGTCATCCGGATCCAACACCTTATCAGTATAGGGATCAGCAATTCGAAGACTTTCGTCTACCAAGTATTGAAAGGCATATTCAACTCCTGAGGTTAACCCTGTAATCTCTAGCCAAAACCGCTCTCCATCTTTTTTCATCAAGTAGGCCGAATTAATATCCCAATTAGTAAAATCACCAATCACATACACTGAACTTTTGCCTGGTGCCCATAAGCACAATGTCGCTTTTGTAGGATCTGCAGAATAATTGATACCATCTTTTAGCCCTGCTGGGCGAGCCTGATTGACTGTTGTTGATCGGATCGTGTAACTAAACGCAAGGTTTTTTGTCTGGGTGCCAGCAACGGCTTCGCACGTAACCTGCGTGGTCCCCGAGGCCTCGGTTACAGGATGGGTATAGCTGAGGGTGGTAACACCTGCCTGTGACAATACAGTTGACCCATTTACTTTTATTGTGATGGTGGCTGCTTCTGAGGCATTTACTGTAATCGGTATTGATTCTCCTTGATTTTTGAAAAAAGAAGATTCTGTAGGAGTGGCAAATGAGGCGTTGAAACCTGTCGAAAAATCAATAAATTTATCTACTCCACTCTTACTCGAAAAATTAATATTTTTTGCAAGCACACCTATTCTAGGAATTTCCGAAGCGGGTTTACCAAAGAAAAGAGTGGGCGTGATCGTGATCTCATATTTGTTATTATTGCCCGCTACCCTATTCATTTTTGCGGGGGCAGCTGCTGCGGTTGCCGGGTTTACATTGGTAGGTGCATCAAAAGTCGGAATCCCTGTGCGGGGCGGTATCCAAGTCCATAAATAGACTGGATTTGTGTTATTGTCCCATGCAAAATTCTCTAAACCATTTGTTGTTCCTGTAACATCTATGGTGATCGTTACTGGTTGATTGGGCACCGGAAAGGCTGGTACCGTTGTAACTACTTGGGCATTACCGCCTAGGGAAAAAAGCAACCCACCGACTACAAACAATACAATCCTTCTCAACATAACATAAAACTTTAGGTACGTAAAATAAAAATCAGAGGCCTTGCGGCCCCTAATGAAAACTTAAACAACTATCTATTTTGCGAAACTAAACTCCCTGGTAGCGGAATTGTAGGTAATTTGATACGTACCTGCCGAAGCTATTTTTATGTTGTTGTTATTTTCTGTGTTAGCTATTCCAATTGGAAACACAGTTGCATTCCCCCAACTGAGCCCCCAATCTGTATTTGCTCTAAACTTAGCTTCCTTAGCTGTCAATACAACCTTTCCTGACCATTTAAACGGGTTTGAAGGATTTTGAATTAGAAAGGTATCAGTGCTCCATCCACCAGGTGTTGCATCTCCTATAATTCCAAGCTTGGTGTATGAGGTTGAATTGCTGGTATTTCCAAAGAAATATTCACCTGTGGCAATGTTAATCCATGCAAAGTAAGAACCAGCAGTGTTAATTTTGATGTTTCCACCTCCGCCTTTACCCCAAGCAGATGGGTAGTTGGCCGGATCATTATCACCAGCAGGTCCTCCCCAGTTGATATTCCAGTCTCCGGTGTGTCTGAACTTTACTGAACCAACTGTCAAACTCACTGTTCCAGTATAGACATTTGGATTAGTTGGGCTCTGGGTAAGATTAGTATCTACTCCCCATCCACCAATTCCATCGCCAGTCAGGCTTAGCCCATTAGGAATTGATGGAACTGTCAATGGAGTAAAGCTATACACCCCAGTCGCCACATTTAACTTGGCTCTATAAAAGCCACTATTGGCAATTGGAATATTGGCTCCGCCTTTTCCACCGACTCCCCACTTAGTGCCCCACAAATCATCTTCTCTGAACAACACTTCTTTTCCTCCAATTAAATAGACAACAACCTCCCACTCAGATGGCTTGCTGGCGTCTGGGCGATACAAATCAGTATCGGTTCCCCAACTTCCGGGTGTTGCATCACCAATGATTCCAACTGAGTTAATGGCAATGTAAGGAGTAATGGCAACAGTTGAAGTAGACGAGTATGAAATTGCTCCCAGTTCGTTAGTCGCTTTCATTCTGAATTGAACATTGCCAGCCACAGATGGCGCCACATCATAGCCAAGTGCAATAGAATTCAACTCAAGATGAGTAAACGCTCTGGTGAAGCCAGTAACAGCAACCACCGTTGGTGTGGCGAACGAAGTTCCGTTTTTGGCATGCTGTAATTCATATGTAATTACGCCTGTAAAACCACTAAACGCTTTGTTCCAAGAAAAGGTAACGCCTGTAGCGGAAGGAGTTGCAGGATTGGTTGTGATAGTAGCAGGCGAGGCGGCTAGACCAAAACCTGAGAACGCTGTTACGCTTACTGGTATAACAGCTGATTTCTTAGGCTCATTGTTGTTTGCCTGTGAGGCTACTACCATCATTTCGAGTGCTACGGGCTGACCAATCACACCACCAAACTTCAGCGCCATTCCGTTTAGGTCTTTACCCGTCAAATCACCCGACAAAGCATTGGTGAATTCTTTGGTTGAGAAAGTCGCAAAATTGGCTCCCGCCTTCCCCACCATCACGGTAAACTTACTATTCTTCAACCCAACCGAAAACTTAGGGTCATTCCAGGTAACAGTGAGTGCTGCTTTGGTTGAGTCGGCTGCGGCCACTGCCACCGTAGTGGCCGAAGCGGATGCACTAAATGCTACTGTACTAGGCGCAAAACTGGGCGTTGGCTCAATTAACTTGACGCATCCCACGGCTACCGCCATCAAGGCAACAACCACTATTAACTTAAATCCGATCTTCATACATCAAATGTTTTAGATTATTCAAATGAATACCTTCCTGTTTTAAAATTAACTGTGATCTTATAAGCTCTCGAAGCCGCAGGTCCGATAAAGTTATTGCCTTCAGGCTTAAAAGAATCACCAGACGGGTTATTTTTTGCCCCTTCGCCTGTAAAACCAAATTTGTTAGCCCAGTTTCCGTAAACTGGAACCAACAAAAACTCCTTCCCGCCATTTATTTGTAGGCTATTAATCTGAAAAGTATATGAATTTATTTGAGTAAATTTTTGAGTTAAGACTGCGGTTTCACCATCATCCATCCATCCATCCCCATTTGAAGTAGGCGCTGGTGCCGCTGGCCCAGTAATAAACAAGTTTGCGGGTACAGGAAATACCACATCCAAATAAGTAGTGATTTTAATCTTCACGACATTTGAATAAACAGGAACACTGTTATTCGATAGCGTTGCTTTGATTCTAAATTCAAAATCCTGAGGTACAAAATCCGCCAATTCGAGCCCCGATAGTGTATTGTTTAGTTCCCTCACAGTAAATGACCTGGACACTGCATTCGTAAATCCGAGTCCAATCTGCTTAGCACTTCCAAAATCCTTTCCAGCTTGGTCTATTTGGAGCACATAACTAACGTTCTGTGTGTTTACTCCATTAGAAAACTCAAAAACTGGATTTGTCCATTGAAATTGCAAAGAACTAAAATTCTCTTGCGCCTTATTCAACACCAAATTAGCGGTGCTGGAAACCACCAATTCGGGTGGCGTGCTCTTCAAAAAAGTGACCCTTGTCTCCTCTTTATCGCAGGAGAAAACCAAAAAGGCACTTACTAGAAAAAAGATATACTTTAGGTTTTTCATAGTATAATTAATTGTTTGATTGTTAATACCCATCACTTTGTTTCAAATTCGGATTCGTTCCTAAATCGCTGGACGGAATAGGGAAAATCTTGTACTTATCGTCAATGGCTGTACCATTTTTGATACCCCCTTTCCAGGGCCATAAGTAAGAGCCACCCGTGAATTTGCCAAAACGAATCAAATCCATTCGTCTGTGACCTTCCCAATACAATTCTCTCCCGCGCTCATCCAAAATAAAATCTAATGTCATTTGAGGATCTGTAATTACACCTGGAGCGTTTCCAGCGATCACATCACCTGACCTTGATCTAATGGCGTTAATGTAACTAAGTGCATTGGCACGTGTTCCTCCAGCACCGCCACGTAGTACTGCTTCCGCATACATTAAGTAAGCATCCGCCAAGCGGAACATGGGGTAGTCAGTATCAGGGAAGCCGGTTGAATTATTCGGTGCATCAACCCCAGCAGCCGTAATGTTTCTAAATTTAAATACACCATAGCCTTGCGTACTTACATTCACCGCATCAATTTCAAGGCTTTGGCCTTTGCTTTCTGTGGCGAAAATAGCGCGCGCCTCTGTTAAAGTAGGAAATTTACCAACAAATGCTGACGTAGTGCGCAAGCCGGCCCAACCGCCATTTCCTGCGTTGCCGTTAATCATCACCTGGGTCATTGAATAAGCTTGTGATCTGGCTCCATCAAACGCCTGTGCAAAAATGATTTCACTGTTGTTCTTATCATTGTCTGCACGGAACAAGTTGGCGTACCGAGGAGAGAGGACGTAACCGGCCGCAATCACTTCGTTCAATTCAGTTAGTGCTTCGGTGTATTTTGGCTGTGCGATGTAAACTTCTGCATTCAAATAAAGTTTTGCCAACAACATCGCACAAGCTGCCTTATCTGCGCGTCCATACTCAAAACGAGGGGCACCCATGTCTTGCTTAATCGCTTTCAACTCCTTCTCGATGTAATCAAACAAAGCCGCCCGTTGGATCATAGGAGGGAAAAATGAACCTGGTAGATCCTTTTCAGTCAAGAAAGGCAAACGGCCATACAGGTCCATTCCATAGAAGTAAGCCAAGGCTCTCAAAAAACGCGCCTCTGCCTGGAAGTTCTTGAAATCCGGATCGTCTGTTTTGCCTGCGGTGACGCGAATAAACTCATTGCTCAAAGCAGCCACATTGGCGATGCGCGCATACAAAGCTTCTGGAATGCCATCTGAAGGCAGCCATGTGTTGAAATGTAAATTGAAGATAGTTCCGTTTGCGTCATTGCCATACGTCCAAACCGCCTCATCGGTGGTCAACTCCTGCATATACCAAAGCGAGCGGACGAAACTACTGAACCCCTCATCCACGCCACCTACATCTTGATTTCCAGCTGGACCTCGTTGGCCTGTAAGCCCAAAGGTTGCGTACAACTTCGCCAGACCTTCCTTGTACGAATCCTTGGTTGTATAAACCTTATCTGCACTCTTCACAAATGGGTCAATCGGTTTTACGTCCAGATCGCTGACACACGACATCATCAGAACCACTAGCGTGAGTGTTCCGATGGAATAGCGATTAAAATATTGTTTTTTCATACTGATATGAATCATTGGTTAAAAAGTAAAATTAACACCTAACAAAAACGTGCGAGGACGGGGATAGATATTGTTATCTATTCCATTCTCGATTTCGGGGTCAATGCCTTTATAGTTCGTGACCAAGAAAGCATTTTGAACCGTCAAACTAACTCTCGCTTTCAAACGGTCAACAAAAACTCGGTCAATGCTGTAACCCACACTCATATTGTCCATTCTGAAAAACGACCCGTTTCGGATGTAGTAATCAGACAAGAGTTGTTGAGTGGTGAATTGAGCATCATTAATTGAATTAGGCACGTTCCTAAAATGTCCGAGGTCATACACGCCATTGTAAAAGGCGCGACCTGACTCGACATTGTTATACACGTAGTTTCCAATGCTCAAGCGACCAGAAAGAGAGAAATCAAACTTCTTATAATTTCCTCTTGAGTTGATACCAATTAAGAAATCGGGTTCAGGCCTTCTGTAGCGGAAGCGATTTCTATCATTACCCAACACGTTACCGCCATCTCCTGAGCGGTCAACAAACAAACCTTCGATAGGCTTGCCAGCTGTATTGTAAACTTGCTGGTAAGGGAAAAAGGAACGAACCGGAAAACCGACTTGGTTATTTTGAATATTGGTGGCTACACCAACTCCTCCTGTGAAATTTCCAATGAAGTTCGGATCGTTTGTTAGATTAAGCTTGGTGATCTTGTTGTTGATAGCAGTAAAATTTGCACCCACATGCAATGTGAAGTCCTTTTTTGTCACAGCACGTGTACTCAACGTAACCTCAACACCTTGGTTTTCCATAGATCCTACATTGGTAGTAAGGAAGTTGGAAAAATTAGAACCATTAGGGATACGAACATTATTCAACAAATCCTTAGTGTCGCGCTGAAACACTTCTACCGAACCGGTCACCTTGTCGTCAAAAAGACCGAAATCCAAACCCACGTTGATAGTAGTGGTGGTCTCCCATCTGATATTTGGATCATATGGGTTTGGTCTTTGCGTATTGTAAAAACGTGGGCTACCGTCTGAATTATATCCCAACTGATACTGAGTTTGTGCATCCGACACCTGATAGGTAGCTAGATAGGGATAGTAATCTCCGCCAATATCCTGTTGTCCTGTTTGTCCGTATCCTGCCCGCAGCTTCAAATCAGAAATAGCGTCAATTTTAGATAGGAAAGACTCATCTTTCATCTTCCAAGCCAATGCCACAGAAGGGAACAAGCCCCACCGATTTGCACCGGCAAAACGAGAAGAACCATCATTTCTTAAGGTCGCTGTCAACAAGTACTTTCCATTGAACGTATAGTTCAAGCGCCCAAAAAAAGAAACCAAGTAGTTTTCTGATTTTGAAGGAAGCGACAAGGTGCGAGCTGTATTCTTATTGATACTATATGCCTCTCTGTAAAAATGCTGCCATCCATAACCAGCCGTGAAATCAATTTTATGCTGACCAAATTGTTTTAGGTAGTTCGCATAAATGTCTAATAACTCAGACTGATTTCTGCCTCCATAAGTATCGTCTCTCCCTACTAAGATACCATTGTTATTGGCAAACGCTGCTGTAAGCGGTGCTCTGTTAAACCCGTCACTAACAAATCTATCTACACCAGCATTGACTGTCAATTTTACATCCGGAAAAAACGGAAGTTTGTAGTCTGCTTTAATACTAGCAATCAAACGATTAGACGTGGACTGGTTATCGGTTTGATCCAATTGGGCAACGGGGTTGGACGTACTATTAATTGCGCCCTTGCTCAGCCAAGAAAAATACCCTCCATATTGTTGCGCGGCAGCGTCTTTGATAGGTTGTGTAGGATCGAAGGCAACTGCATTTCCTACAGCGCCAGCCTCTCCAAAGTTGTTGAAGGTTACGCTACCTTTTACACTCATGTCTAGTTTTAAGTCTCCATTCAAAAACGATGGACTGGCATTAATGTTCAACGAGTGGCGTTGCAAACCAGTCGTTTTCAAAATACCCTGTTGATCTGTGTATCCATAAGAGACGCGATAAGGCATGTTTTTCAATGAACCTGAAGCACTCAAATTGTGATCGTGTGAAATAGCATCTCGAAAAATCTCTTTTTGCCAATCTGTATTGGCATTACCCAATTTAGCAACAGCCGCTGCATCGATGCCAGAAGTGCCAGTTTGAGCCAAGGTATTCACCAGCGACTTGTACTGAGAAGCACTCATTACATCTACAAATTTGATGGGTGATGCTACTGAAACGTTGGCGTTGTAGGAGAATTGAGGTTTTCCCGAGACACCCTTTTTGGTAGTAATTATGATGACTCCTCCTGTCGCGCGCGAACCATAAATGGCTGTTGCCGAGGCATCTTTGAGGACAGTGAAAGTCTCTATATCATTAGGGTTTAAAGCCGCAAGTGGATTTGAGACACCGCCTAACGACCCGGTCCCTGTTGACGGGATATTGTCAACTGGAAACCCATCTATTACAATTAGCGGGTCGTTGCTTGCTTGGAGCGATGAACCACCTCTGATACGGATTGTATTACCCGCCCCTGGAGCACCTCCCGCAGAAGTTATTTGAACTCCGGCAAATTTACCCACTAAAAGATCTTGAGGCGAGGTAAGAACACCTTTGTTGAAGTCCTTATTCGAAATAGCAAGGACTGCACCAGTTGCATCTTTCTTCTGAACCTCACCGTAACCGATTACAACCACTTCCTGCAAAGCTGTAACATCAGAAACCAACACTACATCTATGTTCGTTTGGGTCCCAACTACAATCTGCGTGGTTTTGTAACCAATAAACGAAATTGACAACGTGGCGTTTGCACCTACATTCAAGGTGAACTTGCCATCTCCATCTGTTACTGCTCCGTTGGTGGTACCGATTTCCAGAATGTTTGCTCCTGGAATTGGCGATCCATCATCGGAAGAGGTAACCTTACCTGACACGGTACGCTCCTGTGCTTGCAGCCCGAGGGACGCAAAAACCAGGAAAACCGCCAAGTACTTACTCACTGTTCGGTAAAATTTGGTCATAGAATAATAATTAGGGTTAATTAATTGAACTTGTATTTAATCGAAATCAAATTTGTTAGATTGCAATGGTCAGCTAGCAAATTTTGGCTCAATATATTGCAGGTAATACTTTCAACCACTATAAAAACCCTTAAAAATTTGCTGGAAACGTGACCGCAACCGTTTGCGAAAAATTTGTTTAATTAATTGCTGAAAAAAACACCATGAAGTTCAACCAAATAACGATCAAAGACATTGCCCGAGAGCTTAACATCTCCCCCTCCACCGTTTCGCGCGCCTTAAAAGACCACCCTGATATTTCTGTAGATACCAAAAAGGCGGTGAATGCACTGGCAGAGAAACTGAACTATCAGCCCAATATCGTAGCACTCAATCTACGCCAGAAAAAGACGAATACGATTGGAGTGATCATACCTGAAGTGGTGCATTTTTTCTTTTCTACCGTCATCAGTGGAATCGAAGATGTAGCTTATCAGGCAGGATACAATGTAATCCTAGCTCAATCGAACGAATCGTATACCCGCGAAGTCGCACATGTAAAAGCGCTTTTTAACAGCCGAGTAGATGGCATGTTGCTATCTCTCTCCAGAGAAACGACCAATTTTGATCACGTAGAATCGATCATCTCCAAAGGTGTTCCAATCGTGTTTTATGATCGGATGTACAATAGCCCTACTTCCAGTAAGGTGATTGTTGATGACTACGCAGGCGCGAAAGAAGCTACTAACCATTTAATCTCGCAGGGATGCAAGAACATTGTGCATTTGGTAGGTGCACCCAACCTGATCATTAGCATCGATCGGTTGCGCGGATACAAGGACGCTTTGAAAGAGAATAAAATGGAAGTCAACGAAAAACTCATCCTTGCCTGCAATGAGGGTACCTTTGAAGAAGGGAAAACAGTGATGGAAAAATTCTTAAAGGGTTCCATCAAGATAGACGGGTTATTCGCAAACAATGACCCTATGGCAATGGGCGCCATGATGGCCATTAAAGAAAAGGGGCTGAAAATTCCGGAAGATATTGCCGTCATTGGTTTCAGCAATTGGTTTATTGGCGAAATGATGGAACCCTCTCTTTCAACCATCGATCAACCGGGTTTTGAAATGGGCCAGGAAGCTGCCCGTTTGTTGATCCGTCAAATCGAATTGAAAGTAAAGGACCAATACGAAGCAGTGGAAGAGATAAAAATCCTAAAAACGAGATTGATTATCCGGAACTCTTCGCTCAAAAAAAAGCAAGGAAAAAGTAAATAAACAAGCGCGGTTTAGCGTTCGGTCGACAACAGCTTTTTCAACATGGCCACATTCGCAGTTTTGTCGAAAACGGCCACTGCGGGAATGTCAAATCCTGTCAAAACTTGGCAGAAAATGATCTCTTGATTTTGTGCTTTGTGCTTCAAGGCGTAATTGCCAGACTCCAGAACATACTGTTCGATAGTTTGGTTCTCGGCATCAACAATCCAATATTCAGCAATGTTGTGCTGCGCGTAGTCTTCAAACTTCACACCTCTCTCGATCAGCTCGGTGCTCTCTGACAAAATCTCTACCACCAAGTCTGGCGCAGGAAACTGCATTTGTTTTCTCTTAAAGTCTATCGATTTATCTTTATTCCAGAAACAAATATCTGGCTCATAGTCATTTCGAGTAAGCGAAATGAGCATTTTCTCATAACCGACAAAGCCCAATTGGCTGGACTCAACAAAAATGTCGATTAATCTCAGCAAAAACTTTCCCGCTTCATTATGCTGTAACTTTACAGGCGATTGAAAGTAGATTTCGCCATTAATAAACTCCACCTTTCGGTCGTCCATCTCTTTATAAAATTGCTTCCGCCTACCCTCTTCCTTGTGCCAGAAAACCTGAATTTCTTCCAAGTAGCGGGGTAAAAGGGGCGACTGAGTGATTTTATCAACTGGGTTTTCCATACGCAAACATTGCCGATCTGATGTATCCAAAAAATTAATGAAGTGAAACTAACATAAAAGTTGGCCGAAACCAAGTGCAATCGTTTTCTGATTTTTGATTAGGTGTTTCGTTAGGATTAACGAAACACTTTATTTTTATTTCCAGAAGTTTCTAACAACAGTTTATGCAAGACCGCCCGAATCGATCTGCCAGCAAGGGGCTTGGCCAACTTATCTCTTACAAAAAAAACGAACAAGGAATAGACATAGAAACCTCTTTTGGGAATCTGAGCATTGCGTTCTTTGACGAACGGATCGTTCAAGTTTGGGGGCACATGAGCAAGCGGCAAGAAGATTTTTCTTATGCCGTGGTAGGCACACCGATCAATATCGAATTTTCCATTTCTGATTTACCCGAAAAAATTCAGCTTACAACCTCCGCGCTCAAAGTAACAATCAGCAAATCACCGGTAAGAGTTCAAATGACCGACTTGCAAGATGTGCTGATCAACGAAGACGATGCCGGCCTGGGCATTCAGTGGATCAACGATCAAGTAAGTTGTTACAAAAAGTTGCAGGAAGGCGAACGCTTTCTCGGATTGGGCGAAAAAACTGGCCCACTCGATAAACGCGGAAGAGGATACATCAACTGGAATACAGACGCCTACGCGTATGGTACGGATACCGATCCTTTGTATTGTACTGTTCCTTTTTACGTTGGGGTACATCACCAAAAAACTTACGGCATTTTCTTCGACAATAGTTATCGAAGTGTATTCAACTTCGGTGCGTCCAATGATCGGTTTGCGAGCTTTTCTGCCGATAGCGGAGAGATGAGGTATTACTTCATCGCGGGTGAGTCAGTAGGTGATATCATAAAATCGTATACTTATTTGACGGGGCGCACTCCCCTTCCTCCGCTTTGGAGTCTTGGGTATCAACAATGTCGTTATAGTTACTATCCCGATCGAGAGGTGTTGCGCGTAGCGGAAAACTTTTGCGAGCGTGACCTGCCGGCAGACACGATTGTCTTAGACATTCACTATATGGATGCCTACAAAATATTCACATGGGACAAGAAAAACTTTCCGGACCCGAAAGGCCTGATTGATCAATTGAAAAAGTTGGGCTTTCATGTCGTTTTGATGTGCGATCCTGGTATCAAAATAGAGCCTGGTTATGAGACATACGACTCAGGGATAAAAGAAGACATTTTTCTAAAATATCCTGACGGTGGGCTTTACAGTGGGCAGGTGTGGCCTGGTTGGTGTCACTTTCCGGATTTTACAAATCCCGCTGCACGAGAATGGTGGGCAACTCATTTCAAAGAATATGTCGCTCTAGGTGCGGAAGGTTTTTGGAATGACATGAATGAAATTGCCACTTGGGGAAATACACTTCCCGATCTGGTTGAATTTGACTTAGAAGGCCGCAAAACAACAATGCGTGAGGGGCGAAATCTCTTCGGGCTAATGATGGCGCGAAGTACGTATGAAGGAACAAAAAAACTGATGAATAAGCGCCCCTTCAACCTGACACGTTCGGGCTATGCAGGCATTCAGCGCTATGCGGCTGTGTGGACGGGGGATAACGTAGCATACGATGCGCACATGCTGGCGGGCGTCAGACTCGTGAACAGTATGGGGCTCTCAGGAATGGCCTTTACCGGCTATGATATTGGCGGATTTGTAGGGAATACCGATGAAAAACTTTTTGCGCGATGGATTTCTATCGGGGCATTCTCTCCTTTCTTCCGTGGACATACGATGATCAACACACGAGATTCAGAGCCTTGGTCGTTCGGAGAAAAGGTAGAAGAGATTGCCCGCAATTACATGAAGCTTCGGTATCGCCTGATGCCGTATCTCTACTCATTGTTTTTTGACGCTGCCAAAACGGGTATGCCCATCAACAGAAGCCTTGCATTTTATTTTCCATTCGATGAGAAGATATATGATCATCAATTTCACAATCAATATTTATTTGGCCCTGCACTATTAGTCGCTCCTGTAGAAAGCAACAAGGACTTGCTGCGGGTCTATTTACCACAAGGCACCTGGTATGATTTAATGACAGATCAATTGCGTGGAGGAAATCAACAATTCGTGGAAGATTGCCCGATTCACCACCTTCCTGTGTATGTGAAAGGATCGTCAATTATTCCCATGAAAGAAAAAGCCGGACGAAATACCAATGACTATGGCGATACGCTTGAAATCCATGTTTACAAGGGCGATACCTACAATGACTTTACACTTTATGAAGATGACGGAATATCTTTTGAACACGAGCAAGGAGTGTACTCAAAACGAAAAATTGCCTACACACCAGAGAAGAACGAAATAACGATTCAAGAAAAAGAAGGATCCTTTACATCTCCTTACACCAACTTGAAAGTGTACTTACATGGATTTCATTCGATCACCGAAGTACGTGTTGACGGAGTAGCTACACCGGTTAGTTGGAAAGAGTATCGCTTTGTTGAGTCGATTCGGAATTATGATCCGGTGAACACACAGCCGGAAGGACCTAAAATAAATTTACCCTATGTCACCACTACCAATGAAACTAAAAAGATTGTTATCAACTGGTAATATTGTTTGTGTTTTCTTGGCCATCCTTTTAATTGGTCTAAGCTCTTGTGAAAAAAAGAGTAAGATTCAATTCAATGATACTGGCTTGATTATAGGCAACGCGTCTCCGCTCCTTATTAATCCTGATTCAACCTATGTAAATCTTGAAGACTACGTTCTTGACTTAGCCAAGATTGATTCGATTTCTGTCCCAACAGGGCTTACTCAAAACAGAGATGGAAGGAATCTATCATTAACGGGCGAAATGAAATCCACGATCGCCTCATTGCAATTGTGGAGTGGCGGGGTGTCGTACGCAATTCCCCTTCAAAAAATAAATAAGAAGGCAGTCACGTTTACCTTTTCTGGCAAAGCAAAAGAGGTAAAAACGAAAGGCGAGTTCAATGCGTGGAATGCCGCTGCTTCTGAATTTAAAAATGAGGGTGGAATGTTTACCCTTTCCCTTTTGCTCAACCCGGGCAATTATCAATATCTCTTTGTGGTTGACGGCAAAGAAATCCGTGACCCCTCCAACAACGACTCGATCGACAACGGAGCAGGAGGATGGAATTCTTTGTTAAAAATCGAACGTCCGGATGCCAAAAAGATACCTTACCTAACTACCTATAAAACGAATGGGCAATCAATCACCTTGCAGCTATCGAATCCGGCTACGGAAGTGACCGCTTATTGGAAAAACTTTTCGTTGCCCGTTGTTCAGAAAAAAGATCAGTTGACCATACCCATCCCCGACCAGGCAACCAAGGAAGTGAGAACTCACATTCGTGTGTGGGCGGCAAATGAAACGGGCATATCCAACGATGTGCTGATTCCATTGCAAAATGGAGAAGTGATTTTAGATGCAGCGGCTCTTACTCGGCAAGACAAGGAGGCGCAACTACTTTACTTCATGATGATTGATCGGTTCAACAATGGAAAAAAAGAAAATGACGAACCGGTAAAAGATCCGAACATTTTGCCAAAGGCAAATTATTACGGGGGCGACATTGCTGGAGTAACTCAAAAAATCAAAGACGGCTACTTTAAAAAATTGGGGGTCAATACCATTTGGCTCTCTCCTATTTCGCAAAATCCAAAAGGAGCGTACGGAAAGTACATCGACCCACCAACTACTTTTTCAGGCTATCATGGATATTGGCCGGTGTCACTTCGACAAATCGACTATCGTTTTGGAAGCAAAGCCGAGCTCGAAGAGCTTTTGAACGAAGCCCATGCACAGGATATGAACGTTATTCTGGATTATGTGGCGCATCATATTCACCAAGAACATCCGCTTTTCAAACTTAAACCGGAATGGTTCACTCCTCTTTACCTACCGGATGGCACGATCAACACGGAACGTTGGGACGACCAGCGGTTGACCACTTGGTTTGATGTCTTTATGCCCACGCTCGATTTGCGCAAGCCTGAAGTTGTTGGCCCCATGACTGATACGGCTCTTTTTTGGCTTGAGAAATATGAGCTGGATGGGTTTCGTCATGACGCGTCTAAACATATTGACTTGCTCTTCTGGCGTGAGTTAACTAAGAAAGTAAAATCAAAAGTGAAGCGCCCCATTTATCAAATCGGAGAAACCTATGGCAGTAGGGAACTCGTCAACAGTTACGTGAACACCGGCATGCTGGATGCGCAGTTTGACTTCAATGTGTACGATGATGCAGTAAACGCATTCGCCAGAGACGAAGTGCCGTTCACTCGGTTAAGCAATTCACTGACAGAAAGTATTTCGTGGTTTGGTGATCACAACCTGATGGGAAACATCACCGGCAATCAGGACAGGGCCCGGTTTATTTCTTATGCCGATGGTTCTGTTCGCTTTGATGAAGATGCTAAAAAGGCAGGTTGGAAAAGAAAAATAGAAATCAAGGATACTGTCGCTTATTCAAAACTTCAATCACTCACCGCCTTTATGATGACCGTGCCGGGCATACCTGTTATCTACTATGGTGATGAAATTGGAGACCCAGGCGGCAACGACCCAGACAACAGGCGAATGATGCGTTTCGAAAACCTGTCAAACCAGGAAGAGCAAAATCGGGCCACAACAGAAAAGTTGGTTCACTTACGTAGAAACTCAATGGCTCTATTGTTTGGCGATTTCGATTGGTTAATCACCTCCGAAAAAATCATGTCGTATCGGAGAAGTTATTTTAAAGACCAGGTTTGGGTGGTTTTTAATAAGTCGGCAGAGGTACAAAAAATAGACATTGGCGAAGTGCCAGCTTCAACGAAAACAAATTTTACCGGAAAAATAGAATTTGAAAATAAGAAGGCAACGCTTACCTTAAACCCGCATTCGTTTGAAATACTAACTTCATCTACTTCAAATTAAACCTACCATGACATCACCCTCGCTTGGCAAACCAAAACCACAACTCAGCTTCTGGCAGATTTGGAACATGAGCTTCGGATTTTTAGGAATCCAGTTTGGATTTGCTCTTCAAAACGCTAATACGAGTAGAATTTTCGAAACGCTCGGGGCAGAACCTAGCAGCCTCGCTCTGTTTTGGGCTGCCGCTCCCATTACAGGTTTAATCGTCCAGCCGATTATCGGCTTTTACAGTGATCGAACCTGGCACCCAAAGTGGGGACGGAGGAGGCCGTTTTTTGCAGTGGGTGCAGTGCTGGCTTCCATCGCACTTTGTATAATGCCTAATGCACATGTACTGTGGATGGCAGTGGGCGTGTTGTGGATCATGGATGCTTCGATCAACATTAGCATGGAACCTTTCCGTGCCTTTGTGGGCGACATGCTTCCCCCTTCGCAAAGAACTAGTGGTTTTGCTATGCAGAGTTTTTTTATAGGTATCGGAGCTATTGTCGCTTCGTTTCTGCCTTACATTTTTACGAATTGGTTTGGAATTTCAAATACTGCTGAAAATCCAGGTGAGATACCACCCTCTGTTCGTTATGCCTTTTACACGGGTGCCTTTATGCTTTTTTCGGCTGTTATGTGGACTGTTTTTTCTACCAAAGAATACCCACCCGAGCCACACCATGCAAACCTAAAAAATCGCGAAAAGAGAAAAATCGAAGATGAGGAAGGAACCAAAACCAAGCTGCAGAAAGTGGGTGCATTCCTCCTTATTCTTGGTATGATCTTGACGTGGATTGTCAATTATCTGGAATTGGAAAAAGAGCTCTACGTACTTGGCGGAGGGCTGAGCATTTTTGGATTTGTGCATCTCCTGGCCGTGCTCTATATCCGACAGGGAAGATCATACTTGGGTCTTGTACACATTGTGAAAGACTTTAATACCATGCCCAAGACGATGGTGCAGTTGTCTTACGTACAATTCTTTTCATGGTTCGCACTTTTCTCGATGTGGATCTACACAACTCCTGCTGTTACCAGCTATATCTACAACACCAATGAGCCCACCTCTACTGCCTATAACGATGGCGCAGATTGGGTGAGCCTGCTTTTTGGTATCTACAATGGGATAGCAGCAGTGGCGGCACTTCTTCTTCCCATCATTGCCAAATACACCAGCCGAAGGGTGACCCATTTTATCGCATTGATGTGCGGGGGTATTGGCCTGATATCAATTATTTTTATTACAAACCCGGATATGCTTCTGCTTTCAATGGTAGGAATCGGCATTGCCTGGGCAAGCATTCTTTCCATTCCTTACGCGATGCTTTCCGGGTCGTTGCCTCCAGAAAAAATGGGCTATTATATGGGTGTATTCAATTTCTTCATCGTAATCCCTCAAATCATTGCGAGCACGGTACTCGGTTTTTTATTGAAAACAGTTTTCGGTGGCCAGTCTATTTACATTTTAGTTTTTGGAGGCGTCTGCATGATCATTGCATCGTTGCTTTCACTCCGAGTGAGGTCGTCTGAAGAAGTAGTTGTTTAATTGACAGCATGCGAGCCATAGCGGTTGTAGGATTTTTGATTACCTCTCGCCTCTTGGTGAGCGCTCAAGACTATTCTGGTTTTACCAACACTATTCAGTCGCTCAAAGACAGTGTGCAGTTTGAAGTTTTCAAAAAGAAGAACACCATTCCTTTTATTGTCGAAGACTCAGTCGCCTTTATTTTCTACGGCAAAGCAATCAGCGTGTCTTGGATGGGCGACTTTAACGGGTGGGGTTATGACAAAACATTCATCAGCACAGGAGTAAACGTAAAAGGCACCTCGATATGGATCCTAAAGGCAAAGTTTCCGAAAAACGCACGACTAGACTATAAGATTCTAGTAGACGGCAACAATTGGATTCTTGACCCATCCAATCCCCACCAACAATGGAGCGGTGTAGGCGGAGGTAGCGCCAACTCAGAGTTGCGTATGCCTGATTGGAAAGAATCGGTTGAACAGCAAGCCAAACAAGTTGAACATGGCACGATCAAAAGTGATATTCTGATCAATAGCAAAATTCTGAACTATCAAGTGACGTATAGCATTTACTTGCCAGCTGGGTTTCAAAAATTAGGTCAACTCCCCGTGATCTATGTAACGGATGGTTACGAGTATCTCCATCCACAACTAGGAAACATGACAACGGTGCTCGACAACTTGATCGCAGAGAAGAAAATAAAACCTATTGCAGCCGTTTTTGTCGATCACCGAGAACCAATCAATCGTTCTAACAACAGAAGGATGCAGGAGTTGGCAATGAATACACAATACCTCGACTTTTTTACGAATGAGTTAATCCCAGAAATAGAAAGAAATTTTCCCGTCTCTAAACTGGCAAGCGAACGAGGCATCATGGGAACATCGATGGGAGGACTGACCGCCACGTATTTTGCCTTCACTAAGCCTGGTGTATTTGGGCTAGTCGGCATCCAATCTCCCGCATTTTGGACCAAGCCTCAGATCTATCAACTTTGCACCAATCAAGTCGCTCCTTCAATCAAAATCTCGATGACATCTGGAGTGATTAATGATACAAGCAAAGAAAGCCGTAAAATGAAAGAGGTATTGGAAGCCAATAGTTGCATATACCATTATCGGGAAGTGAATGAAGGCCATAGCTGGGGTAACTGGAGAAACCTGATCGATGATGTGCTTATTGATCTATTTGGTATTTAGTCATTATTCTAACCACCTTTAAAAAAATTGATACAGAGAATGAAATCGAAAACGTTGGTGCTTTTTATAGCTCTTATTTCGCTTTTAGAAGCTTGTTCATCAGGGAAAGCGGCACTTAAGAATGGAAACTATTACGAGGCGGTACTTGAGTCAGTGACCAGACTGCGAGCTAAACCTGATCATAAAAAAGCAAAAGTTGTTTTGCAACAAAGTTATCCGCTTGCCATCGATTTTATTCAGACGCGCATTCAGAATGGAATTGCTGCAGATGATCCCCGGAAATGGCGGAATGCAGTGGAAGGCTATAATCAAATAAATAACCTGAACACACAAATCAAAACCTCGTTGGGAGCGATGAAGATTATCACTAACCCGGTAACGAGATTTAAAGAATTGGCGGAAGTAAAAGTGAAGGCCGCAGAAGAAAGCTATAACGATGGCATTCAATACATGCTAAAAAATACACGCGATGATGCGAAGCTGGCCTATTTCAGTTTTAAAGAAGCGAGTGGCTACGAGCCCGGCTATCGGGAAGTAGTTGAACTAATGACGCAAGCAGAATTTAACGCCACGTTGAGAGTTGCCTACCAAGAGATAAATGCATCTCGCATTAACTACGGTAGTCTCCAACCTATTATCAACTCATTGCAACGCCAGTTTTTGTCCTTTCGCCCCATTGAGCAACAAGACACAGTGCCACCTCAACAATACCTAAAAATTGTTTTCAATGACTACCGGCAGGACGCACGTCCTCAGTTTTCTTCACGGAACGAAAATCTTGAGAGAGAAGTAAAGGTTGGAGAAAAAAAAGGAGCGGATGGCAAAGTGCAGGATGTGATGGAAAAGGTAGCCGGAACGATCACTTACTATACTAAAACGAAGAGAGCTTATAGCAACGCGACCCTTTCTGTCACAGATGCGAAAAGTAACGCGATGCTTCTGAACAATTCAGTGGAAGGCAATTCACAATGGCAATACACATGGGCCACTTTTAAAGGAGATAACCGTGCGATGAATACCGAGCAGGTCAATCTTACCAAGCGAACCGAAGCGTCTCCGGATGATCAGAGTTTGTATAATCAGGCCATCTCGAACCTGAAAACCAATCTCTCACAACAACTCGCTAACTTCTACCGAAGGTATTAATTGAAAATATTAGAACCTTTCAGTGTAAAATTGGGTTATTTATCGCGACTGGTTTTTTAAGTCTTATCAAATAATAAAAATGAGCGATAGCAAAGTGGAGTTGGCCACTTTTGGTGCCGGGTGTTTCTGGTGTACCGAGGCGGTATTTCAAAATGTAAAAGGGGTCAGTAAGGTGGTATCAGGTTATGCGGGCGGCAAGGTAAAGAATCCGACTTATCGGGAGATTTGCACGGGCTTAACCGGTCATGCAGAAGTTACACAGATTACCTTTGACCCTTCAAAAGTATCGTTTGAAGAGCTACTGGAAGTTTTTTGGAACACCCACGACCCCACTACGCTTAACAGACAGGGTGCCGATGAGGGAACTCAATATAGGTCTGTTGTTTTTTACCATACCGATGAGCAACGAAAAGCTGCCGAAAACTACAAAAGCCAGTTAGAAGCATCAAAAGTGTACCAAAATCCCATAGTGACAGAGATCAGCCCTTTGCCGGATTATTTTCCCGCTGAAAACTACCATCAAAATTACTTTGATTTGAACCCCAACCAGAGCTACTGCCAATATGTAGTGCGCCCAAAAGTGGAAAAGTTTAAAAAGCAATTTCATTCAAAACTGAAATAAAAGCTTGTTTTTAGGATCGTTAAAAAAAATTGAACTTTCTCCGCAACCAGTTATATCAAAGTCCGTTAATAGAACCATGTAGAGTAATTCTCTCATAGGTTTAGGTTTAGGTAACAAAAAGCCCCGTCAGACGGACGGGGCTTTTTGGTTTTTTGGCCTTTTTTAAATTCTAGGAATTCGCCTTCTTCTTCAGCTGCTCTATTTGACGTATGTAGTCAGCCTCTCTGTCGCGAGCTTCCTGTTCTACCGAACGCAATCGGGCATTCATTGAATCAATGAGTTCATTTTCTTGTCGTTTCATGCCCTCCTGGGTCGCTTGCAGTTCCTCCATGTTTTGCCTCATCTCTTCTTCCTGTGCTCTCATTTCTTCGGTCATCTGCTGCGACTCTGTCAACAACTTCTGTGTGCGTTCGTTAATTTTCACAGTAGACACAGTAGAGGCAATACTCTCGGCCACCTTCTTAACAAATTCAATTTCATGTTCGGCCAATGACGAGAAAGATGCTAGTTCAATCACTCCATAAATCTGATCATTCACTTTCAACGGCATGATAAGAATCGATGTTGGATTCGCATCACCTAATCCAGAGGTAATCCGAATATAGTTCTGCGGCACATCGGTGATATAAATGGTATCCATCTCTTGCCAGGCCTGCCCTGCTAGTCCTTCTCCTTTATGTATCTTCTGATTGATGAATTTCTTTTTATCCCATGCATAGCAGGACGTCATCGACATTGTTTTTTCTTCTGAGTCATCCGTATCATCAATCAAATAAAGGGCACCTTGGTTGGCATTCATGTACTTCACTATACTACTTATGATTTCGTCACATAGTTTTTGCACATCGCTGTTGTTGCTTCTGAGAAGCTCTCCAAACTTCGCAATGCCTTCGGTTGCCCAATTTCTTTTCTTGTCCTCATCGGCTACTTGTGACAGGTTCGCTCTCATATTCAATAGCGCGTTCCCTAGTACATCGTTTTCACTCAGTGGTGTAAATGCTGAATTATATTTACCACTACCAATATTTTCCGCAAAAATAGTGGTAGCCTTTAGGCCAGAAACCAAATTGTCTGTGGCAATCGCCATTTCCCCAATCTCATCCTTACTAAAATTCCGCTTTTTGCCTTCCACTAGTTCCCCACGGCCTAATTTGACAACCACGTTCTTAACATAGTTAATCGGGCCTGTAATATTTCTAGCTAGAAGTGTAGCGCTTAGTAAACCAATGATGATAATGGCGAGCCCAAGCGCTAACGTGATCGTTCGGAGATTACGCGTTGATTTACTCAGAGCCATGGCCGATTCTTCTGTCAGCATTTCTTGCTTTTCCTTAATCTTTGAAAGAATGTCAATGATATCGTTTGCTTGAGGGATGATTACTTGATCGACATAATCACCAGCCAAGAGTTTAGTGGTTGGGTCTTCATAAGCATCAAATCCGTTAAGTGTGTTGATAATATTTTCACTGGTTCCGCTCAAGAGCGAATCAAATTTGTGAAACGCACGGGTCATCATTGCCCGTTGAGAACTGTCTTTCTTGAATTTGGCCGAGGTACTATCGGAATCCCAGTTTTTCATCAACTTAACAATTCGCTCTTTGTTGGCAGGATACTCAAGGCTAATAATCTGACGGAGTGCAGCCTTGTCGTCATCATTGGTTTGGAGGAAAACCCAGTTTGTAGCTAACATCCTTGAGCGATGAACCATGGTAATTAACTCGTTGATCGCATCCTTCGAAGGGTTGATCGTTTGAGAAGACGACATCACGCTATTGTCTATTTTATTTCCAGTAAGGAAAATGATACTGGCATTGATGGCAAAGAGTGCGATGAGCACCAGAAAACCTCCAAATATTTTATTTCCGATAGACAACCGAATGTTGAATCTTTTTCCGTTAGAATTTTCCATAATACAATTATCAAATAAGAATTGCCAATCTGGTTAGTTCGGTAGACGCCTTCAGCTTATGCTTAGCCAACGCGCTCTGATTTAATTCAAATGCCAATTTACCACCTTTTATCACAAAGTTGACATCACTGCCCTTGGCACCCAAGCCAGCCTGTTCAGTGATCACCATTGTTGACTTACCGCCTACCTTCGAAAGAACCTCTCCGAGTTGACTCGATAACGTAGAGGGTACAAAAAGCATATGCCCTTTACGAAACTCAGCAATTGAATTTATTTTGGAAACTTTAATAGCTCTATCTCCCACCTTTTTCTTTTCTGCCATCTTCTGCAATTCAGCCGTCAACGGAGACTCGCCTATCACTACTATTTCAAAATCAGTCTTTTTATCGTCCTCAGGCCATAGTACAAACTTCGCAAAGCCATGCATGTAGAGTGTATAGGTCTGATAGTTCTGGGCGGCCAAGTTTGATGTTCCCAAAGTGACGAAAAATAAAGCTGCAAGCGTGTTTCTCATAACTACGGTTTTAAATAATTTATCAGGATCAAAAATAAGAAGCACAACACTTAAAAATACTTCAAAAAAGACACTTTTCCCACGTCAAAAGGTTTTAGCAGGTTTTGTCCTTTTGCTGACAAAGCCAAATAATCGAAAAACCTTTTTAAACATGAAGAGTTTAAATTACATTGAGAATCACTACCTGCTAAAAAGTGACCCCAACAAACTTTAAAACCGCCAAAAGACTCTAAAATGAGAACAAATCTTTTATCTCTATTCCTTATGTTTTGCATTGCCCTGACGGGCGGATGCCAATCCAAGCCTGTGCAGGAAAAAGCAAAAATAATACCTTTGAAAAAGAGCAATGAAGAATGGAAAAAGATACTTTCGCCCGAACAGTATCACGTGCTTCGAGAAGCTGGCACAGAACGGCCTTTTACCGGAAAGGATTGGGATAATCATGAAACGGGTATCTATTATTGTGCCGCTTGTCATCTAGAGCTATTCAGTTCTGAAACCAAGTTTGAGTCAGGGACAGGGTGGCCAAGCTTCTATCAGCCTATTAAGGAGGGTGTGGTAGCAGTGGGAACGGACAACAGCTATGGAATGGTTAGGGATGAAGTAGAATGCGCCAGATGTGGAGGTCACTTGGGGCATGTCTTTAATGATGGGCCCGCGCCCACCGGGTTACGTTACTGCATGAATTCAGTGTCTATGGTTTTTGAAAAGAAAGCAAAAAAGTAGCGAGTTCTTTACATGGTGAAAAATCCGATGGTAAAGACAATCGGCTTTTTTTATTATCTTTTCATAAATGTAATTTCTATGTGCAGACTAATGGCCTATAAAGGAACCCCGATCGTCATCGATGATCTGTTGTACAAGCCAAAGAACTCACTCATCAACCAAAGCATCAATGCGCGTGAAATTGAAGAACCCCTGAATGGTGACGGTTTTGGCGTTGGTTGGTATGTGCCTGGCCTTAACCTTGAACCCATCAATTTTGTATCGGTCAACCCAGCGTGGAGCAACCGAAACCTACGCAACCTGGCACCCAAAACAATGACAGGTTGTATGCTAGCTCATGTGCGAGCAGCCAGTGTAGGCGATGTATCCGAATCTAATTGCCATCCCTTTCAATACAAGAATTTCTTAATGGCACACAACGGAGGAGTAGTGGAGTTCGGAAAAATCAAAAGACACATCCGCGAACCTCTCACCGATGAACTTTATAATTGGATCAAAGGCCAAACTGACTCAGAACATATTTTCGCCCTTCTACTCAGTAATCTATTCAAGAACTATGAGACAGTTACGCCAGAAGCGGTTGCGGATTCGTTCGAAAAAACATTTAAGACCGTGAAACAGTTGATCACCAAGCACGGTGTGAGTGAGCCTGCTTATTTAAATATGGCCTTCACAAATGGATCTTTTATTGTGGCAACGCGGTATATAAGTGATTCTTCCGAAGAACCCTTAACCATGTACCATTCCGAAGGTGGTCGATATGTTGTGGAAGACGGCAAGACCAGAATGGAAGCACCGCATGACGATGACAATGCTGTATTGGTCGTTTCCGAGAAATTGACCGATGACAAAGACTGGACGATGATTCCGGCCAATCATTTGGTGATTGTGGAGGAGTCGCTCAACGTCAGAATAAGAGCGATCAACGCCTGATTCCATTTGACTTCTAACTACTTTCTGAATTTTTAGTCCTATTGATTTAGTTCTATTTTTGGGGAAATAAGATTCTCGTGAAATTTGATGTCATCATTATTGGCGGTGGGATTGTAGGCCTAGCCACAGCTCTCCAAATCAAAAAAACAAATCCAACACTTCGGTTTCTCGTTCTTGAAAAGGAGAATGAACTTGCTAAACACCAAACCGGAAATAATAGCGGAGTCATTCATTCCGGCATTTACTATAAGCCCGGCAGTTTGAAAGCGACCAACTGCTTTCGTGGCTACAGATTGCTGATCGACTTCTGCCGAGAACACGAAGTGCCGTTTGAGTTGTGTGGCAAATTGATTGTTGCCACCGATGAGCACGAACTACCTCTACTGCAAACTCTATTTACACGAGGTGAACAAAATGGTCTCACCCATTTAAAGAAGCTCGCAAAAGAAGAATTGAAAGAATACGAACCACACGTTTCGGGTATTGAAGGGATATTTGTCCCTCAAACCGGAATTGTCGACTACAAGCTAGTGGCGGAAGCTTACGGCAAGGCGCTACAAAAAGAACAAGCTGAAATTCGTTTGAACGAACGAGTTATTTCTCTAAAAAAAGAGACCAATAAAACAATTGTTGTCACGGACAAACAAAGCTATGAGGCAAAGTTGGTTATCAATTGTGCCGGGCTCTACTCCGATAAAGTGGCTGCCATGACAGTCGAGAATCTAAATGTGAAGATCATTCCTTTTCGTGGTGAGTATTATAAGCTAAAAAAAGAAAAGGAATACTTGGTAAAAAATTTGATTTACCCTGTGCCCGATCCCAACTTTCCTTTCTTGGGCGTTCACTTTACACGAATGGCAAAGGGAGGTGTAGAAGCCGGACCTAACGCTGTGCTTGCATTTAAACGGGAAGGCTACAAAAAATCGCTGATCAATGTGGCCGAATTAGCCGAGACATTAGCTTGGCCTGGCTTCCAAAAAGTGGCGGCCAAGTATTGGAAAACCGGACTGGGTGAAATGTATCGTTCATTCTCAAAATCTGCTTTTACAAAGGCACTTCAAAAATTGATTCCCGAAATTCAGGAGTCAGACCTAACCGAGGGTGGCGCTGGCGTACGAGCACAAGCTTGCGATCGTGAAGGAGGTTTGGTGGATGATTTCTTGATTATTGAAGATGCAAACGTGATTCATGTATGCAATGCGCCATCACCAGCTGCCACTTCATCACTGGCTATTGGCGAAACGATTGCACAAAAGGCAGCGGCACGTCTTTAATATTTCTTGTTATTTCTGTATTACTTTTACAGTTAAACAGTTTGCCTTGTTATGAAATCAATTATCCAATTTATCATTCTGGTTTTCGCACTCGCTATAACCGTTGGCTGCAAAAACAATTCAAATACTCCTGACGCAACGCCAGAACCAGAGCCGGTAGTATTCGCCAAAGGCGCAGACGTGGGTTGGATCACAGAGATGGAGGCTGCAGGTGTTAAATTCTATGATAACAGCGGAATAGAGAAGGAGTGTATGCAACTGCTGAAGGAAAAAGGCATTAACTCAATCAGGTTGCGGGCATGGGTAAATCCTCTCAAGGGATGGAACAATACTAAAGATCTTGTAGTAAAATCAAAACGAGCAAAGAATCTCGGAATGCGGTTGATGATTAACTTTCATTATAGCGATGATTGGGCCGATCCAGGTAAACAAGCAATTCCGGCTGCGTGGGCAAAAATGAATATTGTTGAAATGCAGTCGGCTTTGTTTAACTATACTAAATCCGTAATGGACACACTCAAGTTAAATGGAATTAACCCCGACTGGGTGCAAGTAGGCAATGAGACAAATGATGGCATGCTTTGGGAAGTAGGCCGAGCTTCCAAATCCATGGCAAACTTCGCAAGTTTAGTTTCGTCTGGGTATAATGCAGTAAAGGCAGTAAACCCAAATACACCTGTTATTGTACATTTATCCAACGGATACGATAATGGTCTTTTTCGATGGATGTTTGATGGTCTGAAAGCCAACGGAGCAAAGTGGGATATCATTGGAATGTCGTTGTATCCTACGTGGGCACAGGGCGGCATCGATGCATGGGCCACAACCAATGCAAAATGCCTGGCCAATATGAATGACATGATATCTCGTTACAACACACCCGTGATGGTGGTGGAGGTAGGCATGCCAAATGATCAGCCCGAAAAATCAAAAGCGTTTTTGACAGACATTATTACTAAAACGAAAGAGATACCAAATGGAAAAGGCTTGGGTGTTTTTTACTGGGAGCCGCAATGCTATAAAAAATGGAATGGCTATGGTCTAGGTGCTTTTGATGATACAGGCAAACCTACTATTGCTATGGATGCATTCTTAGAGAAATAGTCCAACGCTGATTGGGAGTAGTCGGTCGTTAGTAAATTGTTCAAGCATTTATTTCCCTCTGAATTTTCGTGATATATAAACTGAAACAAAACAAAGCCCCCCAAACAAAGTCCATATTCCGCCCATTATCATAGTGGCTTCGTATTCGGGTAGGTTTAGCCATAACCAACCGAGAATAACAAAAAGACCCGCAATAATAAAACCGTGGCTAATCAGAAACTCCTTTTTGGCGAGTACTTTCAGTGGTCTTAAAAATAAAAACATAGCCAATGTAAGTCCGATGATAAGTGCTACTAAAACAACTATTGGCATTCCAATTTCTTTTAACCGAAATTAAGAAATAGAATCGACCAACCTATCAAAACAACTTTCTTTGTGATACTTTACACTCCAAAATTGCTGCGAATCTTGGTATCTGCCGCGACTAGGCGCGCATCTACACAGAGGATCTAGAAACGATGAAGCCTCATTCGACTTCGGCTTTCCTCTTATTACTCAAAAAAATCATTCCAACCACAAAGCATAGTGCCGCCACGATGATCGGATACCACAATCCTGCAAAAGGATCCCCTGCAGGATTGCTTTTTGTTTTGCTCAACTCGTAAAGAGCGGTTGCAATAAACGGAGTTAATCCACCAAAAATTCCATTGCCGATGTGATACGGCAATGACATAGAAGTATAGCGAATGCGTGTCGGAAATAATTCCACTAAGAAAGCTGCGATAGGCCCATAGACCATCGTCACCAAAACAATTTGTATGAAGATCAATCCTACCATCAGCCAGTAATTAACGCCATTCAATGAAACTTCTCTTTTGATTTCCGGTTTGGATGAATTCTTTTCTCTCTTTATTTCTGACAGCGTAGTCTGGTCGCCATAAATGTGAATCTGCTTTACGGTACGAATCGTATCTCCTACTTGAACTGTCATTGATCTCTCGATGCTTTCCCCTCCTTTTATCTCCGTCTTTAGATTTATATCTGTCAATGAATACATTTGTTGGTAAATCGGCCGGTATAGAAACACGGCTAACAACATGCCAGTGAGCATAATGAATTTTCTTCCAACCCGATCCGACCATGCGCCAAAAAAGATAAAAAGTGGAGTACCTATCAGCAATGAAATCGCCATGATATAGTTAGACTGCACATACTCTAACTGACAGGTTTTTTGCAAAAATGAAAGTGCATAGAATTGCCCCGTATACCATACCACCCCCTGCCCTGCCGTAGCTCCGAAAAGGGCAATCAAAACGAGTTGAAGGTTTTCTTTCTTTCCAAAACTCTCTTTAATGGGATTAGTAGAAATTTTTCCCTCTGCTTTTATTTTTGCGAACAACGGTGACTCGCTCATACGCACTCGAATATAAATTGAAATGCCTACCAACAATGAAGAGAGAATAAACGGAATCCTCCATCCCCAACTGGAAAAAGTTTCAACACCAACCGATTGTCTGACCAGTAATATAACTCCCAGTGAAACAAACAACCCTAAGGTGGCGGTAATTTGAATGAAGCTTGTATAAAATCCTCTCCTATTTGCTGGAGCATGTTCGGCAACATACGTTGCAGCTCCACCGTATTCTCCACCCAGCGCCAAGCCTTGCAGCAAGCGAAGTAGCAATACAATGAGCGGTGCAAAAATACCGATGGTCTCATAACTGGGAACAAGACCAATGGCAAAAGTTGACCCGCCCATCAATACAAGCGTGACTAAGAAAGTATATTTTCTTCCTACTTTATCTCCTAGTCTACCGAAGACCAATGCCCCAAAAGGACGTACGACAAACCCTGCCGCAAATGTGGCGAGCGTAGAAAGAAACGCAGCCGTTGGATTTGTCTTTGGAAAAAATTGCTCTGATAAAATAGTGGCGAGACTTCCGAAAATAAAGAAGTCGTACCATTCGATCAGTGTACCAACAGAAGAAGCTGTGATTACCGACCAGAGGTTTCTTTTATCAGTGGGGGAAACGGCTTGTGTCACTAGGTTGAAGTTTAAAGTCGGGAAGTCAGGAAGACCGAAAGTCAAGAAGCAAAATGCTTTCGGGCTTCCGGACTTTCAAACTTTCTGACGAACTACCAGAAAGCAATATATAAAGCTGAGATAACTCCTAAGAGAATGATTGCGCCAATAGCGAAAGACTTTTCAATCTTAAACATGTCAGCCGTTACTTCAATTCCATCCTTCTTAGGTTTATAAGGTGAGATTAAACTGACGATGACGATGATGGCAATCAGGGTTAAGAACACGAAGCTCATTCTATTCAGGAAAGGCATTTCTGGAAAATACTCATTGAATGCGATCCCCAGAGGCAAGGTGGCAATAGCAGCTAGTAATGCGGCCATTCCATTTGCCCTTTTCCAAAACATACCCATCAAGAAGATGGCAACAACTCCCGGTGATATCAATCCGCTGAACTCTTGAATAAACTGGAAAGCCTGGTCAAAACGACTTAGCTGTGGTGCCATAAAAATCGCGATGAGCATGGCCATCAAAATCGCGCCTTTACCCACATTCACTAAGTTTCTTTCTGAGGCACCTTTCTTGAAAAATTTCTGATAGATGTCCAGTGTAAAAATGGTTGAGATACTATTTGCCTTACCAGCCAGCGAGGCAACAATCGCTGCCGTGAGCGCAGCGAACGACAATCCTTTTAATCCAGTCGGTAATAAATTCAGAAGCACCGGGTAGGCTTTATCGGACTTAACTACTTCTTTCGTAACTCCATCAATCGTAACCGACTCCAACATCTCTGTTTGGAAGAAACCATTTTTATAAAGCACAAAAGCAGCAATACCAGGTAGAACAACGATCACTGGCATAAGCAGTTTTAGGAAGGCAGCAAAGAGTAGTCCTTTACGCGCGGTCGGTAAATCAGCACCTAACGCACGTTGTGTGATGTATTGATTGCATCCCCAATACCCAATATTTGCAATCCAAAGTCCACCCACCAAAACAGCAATACCGGGTAATTTTTGGTAGGCATCTTCCGTCCCGCCTTTTCCATCGGGCATCATCATATCTCCTTTTTGTAAGATCATTTGAAAATGATCGGCTGCATTCTCTTGTACATAGCCCAAGGCGGTCCACACATCTCCCCCACTAATTTTTTGCGCCACTAACTCGAGCGCCAGATAGGTAGTAGCCAATCCACCTAACACCAAAACGATCACCTGAATCACATCGGTGTATCCGATCACTTTCATTCCGCCAAGGGTAATAAAAATCGCAAAAATAGAAAGGCCAACTACGCAAGTAGTAAACCCTATCCCTGTGATCGTATCCACTGCTAATGCACCTAAATACAAAATAGAAGTGAGATTCACGAAGATGTACATCAACAGCCAAAACACCGCCATGATGGTGGCCACCAATGGACTATACCGCTGCGACAAAAACTGCGGCATGGTGTATATTTTATTTTTCAAGTAGATCGGCAGAAAGAAAGCCGCCACCACAATCAGCGTGACAGCTGCCATCCACTCATAAGATGCAATGGCAAGACCCATGGCGAAACCGGAGCCTGACATACCAACAAATTGCTCGGCTGATATATTTGACGCGATCAAAGAAGCACCAATGGCCCACCAGGTAAGTGACCCTTCCGCCAGGAAAAAATCCTTGGAGTCAATATCCATCCGTTTTTTCCTTGAATATATCCAGTAACCGTAAGAAGACACGATTACAAAGTAGACCAGAAACACAACGTAATCGATGAGTTGTAGTTTTTGCATTTATCTAAAGTTAAGGTTCGAGGTTCAAGTTGTAAGGTTATAAGGTTTCGCTTTTACCGTCCATCAAGCTAACACCGTCCACCAAGTTAACCAAATAAAATTCAGGTTGAATATTAAAATTCGCAGCATATTGACGAATCACTTTTTCTTTAAATGATTCCGCCTTATCGTTTTGGACTAGATTGATCGTGCAACCCCCAAATCCACCACCCATCATTCGCGCACCATTGATTTTCTCCTCTTCGGCCAAGGCAACCAAGTAATCCAACTCCACACAACTTACCTCATAAGCTTGACTTAGCCCCCAGTGGGTATCGTACATTAACTTACCAAATTCTACCAACTGACCCAACTTTAGAAACTCGGCTCCTTGGAGGGTGCGTTGTATTTCGTCTACTACATAAAGGCATTTTATGAAGATGTCCTCACTCATTCTATCCCGATGTTCATGTAATAGTGTTCGACTCACATCACGAAGAGACGAAACACCTTTATTTCTTTGACGAATGATTTTCACACCTTCCTCGCAGGCCTTTCGCCTATCATTGTAGGCAGAGGAGGCCAGCGAATGCTTTACCTTCGTGTCAACGAGAAGAAGGGAATGATCGGTAAGATGAACGGGAATCACTTCGTGTTTCTGCGATCGGCAATCCAATAAAAGGGCAGCATTTTTTTTACCAAACAAACTGGCGTATTGATCCATCAAACCACACAAGAGGCTTGCAAATTCATGTTCGGCATATTGAGAAATTTTCGCCAATGCCAGCCGATCCAAACCACACTTATAAAGTTGGTTAAGTCCAAAGCCAAACCCGTTGCAAAGTGCAGCCGATGAGGACAACCCACCGCCCACCGGAATATCCCCTCCAAACACACAGTCGACCCCATGAATGGGTAAGCCTTTTCGCTCGAAGCCATCCATTACGCCCATCAAATAATTGACCCACGTTTCTCCCGGGTTCAAATCATGGATGGAAAATGAAACGCCTTCGTCCATGTCGGCCGAATAGATGTTACATCGATCTGTATCGCTGGGGGCCATCGCAAAATAAATAGCGCGGTCAATGGCTGCAGGGAGTACATACCCTTCGTTGTAGTCAGTGTGTTCGCCAATGAGGTTGATTCTGCCGGGGGCACGAATCACCATCGGCTCTCTCGAAAATTTCTGCTTAAAAATAGCGACTACGCTTCTTGCTACATCCGGCATCCTACAAGTATAGCAATCTCGTTTTTCAAACCCAAAATTGGCACTTGAAAACGATTATGGACAGTACATCTGGCAATTATCCTAAATGAAAGGTGAAATCAAGCAGTTCCGCGGTCGGGCTGAGAAAGATTTGTGTTTCGATTGCGAAAGCCTGATTGTGATAAATCATGGCGAGAGAATACAAAACGCACGGGATATGGTTGCTGCCACGGAAAATATTCCATGGATCGTCAGTGCTTCGATGAGCACCACAGTGCCGCCAATGTGTGGGGTGGAGATAAGTTTACAGCCGAAGGCATGCGCTACCGAACATTTCCATTGAACTTTACTTCAGTAGATGAAAACTACATTCCAACATTAAAAGTACAATTACTATTCGGTCGCAATTTGAGCAAAGAAATACCAGGAGATGAAAGCCGTGTATTCTTAAATGAAACTCCCGTAGAACAAATCAGATGGTCGTTAGATGAATCAGCGATCGGCAAAAAGATTCAACTGCCCGGCTCAGACTTGTTCTTTGAAGTGATTGGCGTAGTAAAGGATTACAACTATTGGACGTTGGGCAACCCGATTGAGCCAATGGCTATTTTTCATTTGAAGAACGATCAGCTATTCGGTGGTGAAACGAAGCGATACCTTGTTGCACGCGTAGATGGAGAGACTTCCGATGGATGGGTGAACACATTGGCGCAACTCGAGACAACGTACAAAAAAAGGCGGGCGAATACCCATTTGAATATACGTTTGTTGATCAAGCCTTCGCAAATACGTTTAAAGGTGAACGTAACTTCGCAAAAACATTAACCGCAATGGCTACCTTATGTATCTTGATCGCTTCACTAGGCTTGTTGGGAATGATTGTGTTTACCCTTGAACAAAAGACCAAACAAATCGGTATTCGCAAAGTCTCCGGAGCCTCCGTAGGTGATCTACTTCTTTTAATTTCAAAAGGCTATACCGTATTGATTGTCATTACATTTGTGATTGGTGCTCCTTTATCCTATTGGTTAATGACGCAATGGCTGCAAAGTTTTGAATACCATATTTCTCCTTCACCCTACATCTACCTAGGGGCAGGAGTTGGAACATTGCTTATTGCACCTGCCATCACTAGTTTTCACTCCATTAAGCCTGCCCTTTTAAATCCTGTGAGAGTGTTAAAGAACGAATAAAATGTTACTCTAGATAGAGCGCCAAAAGCATTTCCTTAGGACTAAAACGGGACTTCGATTCACCAATTTGGGACAAAAAGTTGTGGATTGACTGATTTTTAACTAAAAACAGGCCACCCAATGCATCAATATCCCTCTGGCATGATTTTCCCAGCACGCAAACGGTTAACCGAAAATTTTATGAATCTTTTTGAAGTACTAGGGCTATTGAAACGCAGGGATGCCACCGCTAAAAGCCATATTAGAAATTTGATTGATGTTGCAGAGGCGGACGGCCATTTTGTTCAAGTAGAAAAAGAATTGTTGAAATCCATTGCTAAAAGAAATGGATTTAACGAAAAACAGATAGCCGAAATCCATAAAAATCTCGAAGAGGTCAAATTGGAGATACCAGAAGACAGCAAAGCCAGGTTTCATCGGTTTTATGATCTCATCCATATGATGAGCATAGACAACGAAATACATGAAGAGGAATTAAAACTCTGCAGCGAGTTGGCTCTGAAATTTGGCTACCATCGCGATAATGTTCAAGACTTGATAAAATCTATTTTGTCTTGCATCGAATATGGAAGAGATGCTGATGACACCATGGGGCGCGTCATTCGGTTAATAGCGTAGAAGGATAAACTTACTGGCTAACCCTTCCATTTAATGAAAGGCCAAGGCAAGCCAACAAAACAAGTAGCACTACCCAACAAGAAGCAAGGGTTACTTTATTGCCGATTATATAGGGCTGAGGTTCAAACTTGAATTCAATTGAGTGCTTTCCCTGTGGAATTTGCAACGCTCGCAAAACATAATTTGCACGAAGTATTGGTACTTTTTTGCCGTCAATGAAAGCGTTCCACCCTTTCGGATAATAAATCTCGGAAAATACAGCTAAACCATTTGTCGATGACTGCGATTCATACTTTAGATAAGCAGGTTTGAACTCCTTTAATTCTATGAATGACAAGCTATCGTATTCGAAATTTTGAAGTTTGAATTTTGAATTATCCACAACAGCACTAGACCGTGTATTTACACCGGCAGTTTGTTTCAGCTCTTCTGTTGGGGAGTTTACACCTACCACCTCCCTTACAAACCAAGCGGCTCCGTTTGCCTCAGGGTTTGGAATGATGTCGCCCGCTTCGTCCCCGTATTTTACATATTTGGCGTTCAGCATATTTAAAACCCTATACTTTTTAAAATCAAGTCCTCCAGACTGCGCATCGCGATACAATTGTTGGGTTTCGTTCAACAAACAGGAGTCATATAAATCCTGGTACCTGCGCAACTTTGCCCCGTGATAGCCGCCTAGCGAATGATGGTTGTAGGAAGTTCGCGCTTCGGCCATGGGATTTTGTAGATTATACACCCGATAGTAGCTTTTGTCTTTTAAGATTTCGTCATCTGCTGCTGAGTTGGCATGGTAAGAGTTATCGCGTTTTCGTTGAAAATTATCTTTTGAAAAATAGCGCCTGTCTACAATAGCAATATCAATAGTGATCATAAAAATCAAAAAAGCATAGAAGCCAAGCTCAGAAATCTTCTTCCCCACATTGAAATAGAGCATGATAAAAATGGAAACAATAAAAGCGAAGGAGCGAAATGCGTCTGCCCTTAACAAACCTCTTCTATCGGCACTCATTGCTTTGGTAAACCAAACCGGCAACTGCCCTTCGCCATCTTTGAGAAAAATTCCAAATCCTGCAAAAAGTATTAGCATTAAACACAACCCACCGGTCACGCTCAACGCAATCAACAATTTTTTCTTTGCCTCTTTGTCAACTCCGTTGGTAAGTAATCGCTCCACACCGATCATTCCGAGTAATGGCATAGCGAGCAGAATAATAACTAAGGCAAAATTGACTGATCGGAATTTGTTATAACCCGGAAAATAATCAAACATAAAATAGTTGAAGGTTGAAAAACTGTCTCCCCAACTTAACATCAAGCTTAATGCGCTTAATGGCACCAGCCACCAAACAAACTTTTTATCGGCAAACAAAATACCTACCACAAAAAGAAATATTACGATGGCACCAGCATAGTAAGACCCACCCGTGAAGTCTTGCGGACCCCAATAAGCTGTCGCGTAGTTGGCAAGCTTATTGGCCGTCTCATTATCTCCCGAATTCATGAGTGCCTTGTAGGTTGCGCTATTTTCATCTTGCAACAAAGATTTCGCACTTGAGCCTCCGTAAAAATCAGGAATCAACAATACGAATGATTCGAGTACGCCATATTTGTAGGCAAATGCATAGTCCTTGCTCAAGCCATTGGGTTGGGTTTTCGAACTAGGCTTTACCAATTCTGAAGGGCCTCTAATAGAATAACGCGTATATTCCGTGATCGACCAAAACTGCCCAAAGAAAGTACCTACTGCAATAATTACGGCCGGCAGAAGTAGTCCTAACGTTTTAAAGAAGTCGCCTATTTGCTTGGCGCGGATGGCATATACCAATTGAACTAATCCATAAACTGCCACCATCAAAACTAAATAGTAGGTAATCTGCAAATGGTTTTCTCGCAGATGCAACGCCAAGGCCATGGCAGTTAAACCAAAACCTAATATCTTTTTTCCGGAAAACGCCAAATGAATACCTGCTAAAACCAAAGGCATAAAGGCAATTGCACCGATGCGTGCGTTATGCCCTGCTGAAAGGCCTATGATCAGGTACGAAGAAAGCCCGAATGCTAACGCTCCTGCGATAGCTAGGTAAGGTCGCACACGAAAGGCCAATAACATAATATAATAACACAGAAATGCAATAAAGATATTGTTGACAGGGTGTGGGAGAAAGAGTCCCATGATCTTTTTGGTCCAAACGACTGGACCATCGCTCCATTTTAAACTTACCAGATAGGCGGGCATCCCACTAAACATATTTGAAGCCCACAGCCCCTCTTCTCCGGTAGAAGCGCGGTAGTCACTCAACGTCTTGCTCCCCCCCTGAAACTGTTGTATATCGGGTTGACTCAGTGATTTGTTATCAAAGAATATCGGGCTAAAAAAGAAGACCGTGACCAGCAGGAAAACAACGATAGCAATGATGTGTGGAAGGACATCTGAACCTTTAATCTTTCGCATGAAAATGGCAATTATTGAAGCGCAAATGTGCAAATTTGATTTGGTTATTGGAAGAGCTCACACCTGCTTGCGAGAAGTCGTAAAGATTGAAGCACCGACCTAACCCTCAAAAAAGAAAGAAAAATGAAAGCAATTTTGGTTTATCTACTACTCTGTATTTCGACTTTTTCTCTGGCACAGAAAAAATTTGATCAACTCGCTGAGGGAAATGCCATTCGTGCCGTGCTGGCGCAACAAGTTTCGGATTGGAATAACTTCAATATTGAAGGATTCATGCAGGGCTATTGGAAATCTGACTCAATGATGTTTGTGGGTTCTAAGGTCACGTATGGCTGGGACAGCACACTGGTGCGTTATAAGCGTACTTATCCGAATGCAGAGGCCATGGGCACGTTGCGTTTTGAAATTCTGAAAATGCAGTTTGTGGGCGTAGATGCTTGCCTAATCACCGGTAAATACTTTTTACAGCGCAAGGCAGACAATCCCAGTGGCTTGTTTTCTCTTCTATTCAAAAAAAAGAACGGGAAGTGGGTAGTGGTGTATGACCACACCTCCTAACTTTAGTTAAACTTCAGAAGCGCATATCCCTTCATCTGATAGGTTGTTAATGTCGTGAGCATGGAAGTAGCAATCTTCACCTCTGGAACCATCTTTGTCCGGTCTACTTTTCTATTAATCAAAGATTGGCCGCAAACAAAAATCTTTACTCCCGCTTTCGACAATTCCTCAAACAAGCCAAGATTAGGATTGTCTTTCTTGTACTTCTTTTGATATTGGTCATTATTCATAGTGATATAAGTCGCACCTCCATGAAGAACGATAACCACGTCTAGGTTTTCTTTTGGCACACCGCCCATTACGTGCAAGTTGACCAAACGAGCAACATTATTCAAGGCCCAGCTAAGTGAATCGGGTTTCTCGCTTTCCCGCTCCACTTCAACCACGATATTGTATTTCATGATTGGGTCGGGCTTCTCAACTGCATAAGGGATTTCGAAAATACCTCCGTAGCGTTGCACGGCTGGGAAAACACGAGTTTGGGAGTAGGTCGTTGCTGCTAGAACGATTAGTAGAGCTGTGAATAAGGATTTCATAGTAGGCTTGGTAACTGGTGATCGAGTATTCGGTATTCGGTAATCGGTAATCGGTATTCGGTAATCGGTAATCGGTAATCGGTAATCGGTGTTCAGTTTAGTCTGCTGCATTCTATATTCTAACTCCAGTATTCTATATTCTTTGAGACTACAAGTGGTCTTTCAAAATATTCAACGCAGCCACTAAGATCAATACTGCTGTAATTCTTTTAATGTACAAGGGGTTAAGACGAATCGCGCCCAAACGTGAACCCAGCTGCCCACCGATTAAAACTACTACTAATAATGGTAAGATAAAACTCCACTCTAAGTTAATGCCTCTACCCAAAAACTGTCCCAGCAATCCACTGATCGAATTAACTAAAATAAACACGCTCGCCAATGCTGATATTCGTTTGGCCTCCGCCCAGTTCGTTAGATGCAAAATCGGAGAAAGAAAAATACCTCCGCCAATACTTACCAATCCGGATAAAAAACCAATCAACCCTCCTAGCGCAATCTTGGATTCAATTCGCTGAAGGAATCGATTTTCGCCTCTTATCTTTTCTGGTTGTATCCAAAGCAAAACCGATGCAATGATCAGCGTAATTGCCAGTAAAAGAAAAAAAGCGTGTTGATTAAGTTTCCACAATCCACCCAATAACGCCAAGGGAACACTTGCCACTAAGAAAGGCCAAATCTCTTTCCAGTCTATTTTATTTTGTTTATAAAAAATAATCGTTCCGCCCGTCACCACTACAATATTGCACAACAGTGCCGTGGGCCGAATGGTATCAGGAAGCAACTGAAAGAAAGGTTGGGCAAGCAACGCTAAGTAACTGCTGCCCCCACCAAAACCCACAGAAGAATAGATGAATGCAATGACAAAAAAAGAAAACAAGAGTACGTAAAATTCCATCTGACTATTGAGCGCGTTTTACTTCTATGACTTGCAAAGACTTGATGTGCCTTCGACCTGTTTTAAAATCTTGCGGTGACAAGAGCAAAATTGATTCCGGTAATTGCCGAGCAGGTTTCCCCTCTTTTTCAGTGATAATGAACACAGCATCACCCACCTTACTGTTATGGATTTCATTCCACGAAAAAACAACCTTGTAACCGTCTGTTGCTTTGCAAACAAAATAAAGCTCACTCAGTTGCTTGGGGCTTTCCGATTTGATTTCGATTGATTCTAATACATCGCGTAGTAAAACGCCTTTCAGTTGCTTGGCTTCTCCCCGTCTCTCGCCTGTGTGATTGGTGATAACAACATCACCGATGTCATGCGTTTTCCATTGAGATAGATCGCTAAGCATAACTGTTTTTTGTGACTTGATTTCGCCTAGAATCGTAAACGAATCAGTTGATTTGATTTCCTTTTGCGAAAATGCAATAGTCGCAAGGAAGAGAAATAGCAGTGTTGGAAAAGTCTTCATCTTATATAATTTTCAAATAGCCTTGTTCTATTATCCACCAATGGTAGACATTGACTCCATTATGTTCAATGTTTTGCGCTTTTCCTCCGCCTCAAATCCGTCCTTCGGCCGATGAGCAAAAGCTCTTAACAATTCATTTCTTAAATCATCATTACCCTTCCCTTCTCGCATCAAATTCTTGATATTCAACACACCATCGTCATACAAACATGTTTTCAAAACTCCCTGAGCAGTAATTCGGATTCGATTACAGGTTCCACAGAAAGAGCGGGTAAATGCTGCGATGATACCTATGTTTCCCTTGAAGCCCGGAATTTGGTAATGATAGGCTGTAGCATTTTCGGGGTCTTTTACTTTTTGAATCGTTGGGTAGAAAAGCTTGATGTGATTCAATATCTCTTTGTGTGTCCATTTTAGTTTGGCGTAATGATTCCCCTCACCATTAAAAGGCATCTCTTCAATAAAACGGACTGAAATGGGATATACTTTTGTAAGCTCAATAATTGAAACAATATCCTCGATGTTTTTATTTTCCATCACCACGGTATTGATTTTTACTGGAATTTCGTGCTTCAACAAAAGCTGTAGAGTCTCCCATGCATTTTCAAATTCATCTCTTCGGGTTATCAGTTTAAAGCGTTCTTTATTCAGGGTGTCCAAGCTGAGATTAAAGGAAGCAATGCCCAATGATTTCAATTCCGAAATATGAGGTCGGGTAAGAATGCCATTGGTGGTAAGATGAATATCTTTGATTCCTTCAATGACTGAGATCCTTCGAATAAGTTGCATCAAATCAGTGCGAACAAATGGCTCCCCGCCTGTCAGTCGGATTTTTGAAATACCCATTGAAGCCAACAACGTTACTAACCGCTCGATCTCTTCAAAAGTTAAAAGGTCTTTCTTGGGGAGATACTTGATGCCTTCTTCAGGCATACAGTAGAAGCAACGTAAATTGCATCTATCCGTCACCGCCAGACGTAGATAGTTAATAGGGCGACCGTGATTGTCGTAGAGAGTAATACCAGCCATTACCTCGCGAAGATAAGGAGGATCAGTCAGAAATAACTAGTCACTATATTTGCTGGATGAGAATTCAGATCAAAGCGTTTGGCATCTGCAAAGACATATTGGGAGGACGAGAACTGACCGTTGAGTTCGATGGAGAAACCGTAGCCGATCTCCGAAAAGATTTGACCCAAAAATTCCGGGAAATTGAAAAGTTAAATTCACTCTTCATCGCAGTCAACGAAGCCTATGCCGAAAACGATCTGGTGTTAAAAGAGTCAGATGCGATTGCTCTTATTCCTCCTGTAAGTGGTGGTTAACGACAAACTACAAATGATAGTAATCACTCATAATTCAATTGATATTCAGAATGTTATCCGTTCTGCTGAAAGCGCAGATGCAGGTGCTCTAAACGTGTTTATTGGTACTGTGCGGTCTAAGACGGGTGAAAAAAAAGTGATCAGGCTAGAATATGAAGCCTATGAACCAATGGCGATTCTGGAACTCAAAAAGATCATCGAAATGGCCAAGAAAAAATGGAACCTTAAAGGCTGGGCGATAAGCCATAGGGTTGGCACGTTAAACATTGGTGATGTGGCGGTTGTCGTGGCGGTTTCCACCGCACATAGAAAGGAATCCTTCGAGGCTTGTCAGTTCATTATTGATAGTCTCAAACAAACTGTGCCCATCTGGAAGAAAGAAGTCTTTGATGGTGGCGAGGAATGGGTGTCAGCCCACCCTTAAAATCAAAATCGACTTACGATCATCACCACCACCGTCCCAATAGCCATTGCAATCATGAGCGCGCCCAACAGGGTCGTGGCTAGTTGCAATTTGATGGAGTTGAAGTGAACGAGCGGCAAAAAATTCTTCACTGCTTTCATGCTGATGATATTTTAATATAAATCTAGCCACCAGAATTTGTTCAATTTTGGCGATTAACAAGAAATCAGGATGCGGGTAATAAATTTCAAGTGGGCGCCAGAAAAAATAGTGTCCAAAATTCCAGTAAAGAATGATGGAATGAATTCTAAGGGGCTCTTTCTATGCTGATTATCGAATTGTAGCCTGATGAATGAAGGCACAACACAAGATGTATGAATTCAACTATAACCATCATTTTCTTTTGAAATTTTTCTTGCCACCTGCCTTCTCCATCAACTTCACTTCTTCGATTACAATGTCATGAGATAAAGCTTTGCACATATCGTACACTGTTAGTGCAGCGATTGAAGCAGCAGTCAGTGCCTCCATCTCCACCCCTGTCTTGCCCGTCACCCTGGTAGTTGCATTAATGATCACTGTCTCCTTGTCAGGAGTAATGATGATTTGAACATCCTCCAGCCCAAGCGGATGACAAAATGGGATAAGTTCCGCTGTCCTCTTGGCTCCCATAACGCCCGCAATAATGGCTGTTTGAAAAACCGGTCCTTTTTTCGTAATCAGTTCGTCATCTTGCAACAGCGACATGATTTCCTTACCCAAAAAAACAAGCGCTTGTGCCTTGGCCAAACGATGTGTCACTTTCTTATCAGAAACATCCACCATTTGAGGATTGCCAGATGCGTGGATATGTGTAAATTTATTCTTCATCTAGCCTAAAATTACTAAAACATGGTCAGTGTACAGGAAGCTACTTCCATAATTCTTTCGAATCTTTTTCAACCGAAAACAAGCAAGGTCAACCTGAATGAGTGTCTGGGCAAAATTTTAGCAGAGCCAATCTTAGCCGATCGCGACTTCCCTCCTTTCGATCGCGCCACCATGGACGGCATTGCGTTGGCTTTTGATTCCTACAAACAAGGTCAGACAAATTTTAAAATTGAATCCATTCAAGCTGCCGGTGAATTTCAAAAAAAACTAAATAGCAATTCGGGATGCATTGAAATCATGACCGGTGCAATGTTGTCCGAGGGAACTGATACTATCATTCCTTACGAGCAGCTGGAAATCACCAAGGAGCACGCAACCATTGTTACTAAGCAAGTAGTCAAAGGACAGAACATCCACCTTCAGGGAAGCGATGTGAAGAAAGACCAACTTCTTCTAAAGGTTGGCACATTAATCTCGCCATCAGAAATAGCGCTACTGGCATCCATTGGAAAAACTTCCGTGTTAGTATTTAGTGCACCAAAATTTGTTATCATCTCAACAGGCAATGAGTTAGTGGACATCGATCAAATTCCACTACCTTTTCAAATACGGAAATCGAATAGCTACGCGTTGCAGGCTGCACTTGCCGAATTAGGGATACCATCAGAATTACTCCACTTGGCCGATGACCAGGATCAACTAAAAACAGAAATCAAACAAGCACTTCTTGATTTTGACGTACTTCTTTTATCCGGTGGTGTTTCAAAAGGCAAATTCGATTTCGTGCCGTCCGCGTTAGAATCATTGGGCGTTCACAAGCTATTCCATCAAGTAAGTCAGAAGCCTGGCAAGCCGATGTGGGTTGGCAAAGTTGGAAACAAATTTGTTTTTGCGTTACCCGGTAATCCTGTCTCTACTTTCCTCTGCTTCCACCGTTATGTGAAGCCCTGGCTTTTACGCAGTATGGGAGCAAAGCCCATCACATCCAAAGCGATCTTGAGTAAAAGCTTTTCATTTAAAGGAGATCTAACTTATTTTTTGCAAGTAAAATTAGCCAATATAGAGGGTAAGCTAATGGCAGAGCCTATCGTTGGCGGTGGTTCGGGTGATTTTGTAAACTTAAAAGAAGTAGATAGTTTTTTGGAGTTGCCGAGGGATAAAAGTGAGTTTAAAATGGGGGAAGCCTATCCTTTGGTTTCGTTCAGAGCATAATCCAAATCTGTATACAATTGATTAATTTTGGATAATGAATATTAAAGAACTAAAGATTAAGGGCTTTAAATCCATCGGGGAGGTCGTACTCAAATCCCCGAACCCTTTTAGCGTTTTTGTGGGAGCCAACGGAGCAGGAAAGAGCAATATTTTTGAGGCGTTGGAGTTTTTTGATTACTGTAATTCTTTCGAAATAGAAGAGGCGCTACGTCTTTTTGGAAACTTCAATGAAATACGACATCAAAATTTAGCATCGGAAGATGATGAAATCAATCTTAAAATTGATTTAGGCAGCTCAAAGCCAGAAGTAAAGGTAGCTTCATCGATTTATTCTAACCATAAATCTTATATCGATGCCTCAATATTAAATTTAAGAACACACCACGAAAAGATCATTGATTCGCAAAGCAAAGAGTTTAAACAGCTTGTCAATTTTAGCAGATTATTTATTGGAAATACACCACTTAAGAAAATAAACGCTCACGATGACTCTAAACTGACCCTTGACGCTTCAAATCTAGAGAAGGTTATTAAGAGAATTTTTAATGATCCTGATAAGAAAAACGAAATCTTAGAAATAATTCAACTATTGGTACCCGAATTTGAAAGAGCAGAAATTGTATCAGAAGAGTTAAGCGGAACAGACAACTTAATCATTTACGAAAAATCATTAAAAAAACCTTTAACGAAACGACTTATCTCCGATGGAACATACAATATTTTGGCCATCTTAACAGCTATTTACCAAAGTGACACTCCACAGTTTCTGTGTATTGAAGAACCTGAAAATGGACTAAACCCCAAAGTAGTAAGGGAGTTAGTAAACATCATCCGAACTCAATGCGAAGAACGTGGGCACTACATCTGGTTGAATACTCATTCCCAAACACTTGTTTCTGAACTTCGTCCGGAGGAAATAATTTTGGTTGACAAAGTGAATGGTATGACACAAACCAAGCAAGTGACTGGGATGGATCTTCATGGCCTTAAGATGGATGAGGCATTGCTTACCAATGCATTAGGTGGAGGAATCCCATGGTGAAACTGGGATTTATTGGTGAAGGCGCGGTTGAGAAAATCATTCTTGAGTCAGTCGTTTTTCAAGAATTCCTAAGTTCTCTTAGAATTGATTTCGTGAAAGAAGTTGTTGATGCAACTGGAAATGGAAATCTCTTGCCGCAAAACATCGAAGGTTACACCAAGACCTTAAAGGATAAAGGAGCAACAACCATAGTAATTCTTACTGACTTAGATGAAGATCAATGCATTACCTTAACAAAGAACAGGATTAATCCATCTGCAGAGTACCTGATTATAGTAACTATCAAACAAATTTAAGCCTGGTTTCTGGCAGACAATCAAGCCATGAAAAACCTATTGAGCGATCAGAATTTTTTGTTCGATTATCCGGAAGTAGTTGAAAATCCCTTTCAAGAAATTCGCAGACTTCGCATCGAGAAAATAGGGCGCGGAATACCCACTAAAGTCATCCTTGCAAAACAAATGATTTCCAAGTTTGGATTTTCTATCCAAAGAGCTGCTGAACATCCAAATTGTAGCAGTGCCAAATACTTCCTTCAGAAGATAACAGAATTTGCTTCCTAAGCCGCCTTCAATTTTACTTCCTTAATCAACACTTCCGCAGGAAGATGCAGTAAGGTGCTTAGATTTCTGATCATCCTCAATGACAGGGCAATCTTGTGGCTCAAAACTTTAGAAACAGTTCCCTTATCACCAATTGCTGCAATGAGATCACTTTGAGTCATTCCCAAATCGTCCATTCTAACCTTGATCGCCTCAATCGGATCGGGTGATTCAATTGGATAGTGCTCATCCTCATAGCACTCTACTAAAACCAAAAGCAGTTTAAGCTCTCTTCCTTGATCAGTCTTCTGCCCTGGGTTCATATCCATTAATTCGTCAACACGGGCTAAAGCCGACTCATAATCTCTTTTACTTTCCAATACCAACCACTTTTTCATATCTTATCTTTTTAAAACATCCAAACTATCATAATCAGCATGCGTCCCTATCCACTTTACCTGTATCGACTTATACCGGAAACTAAATCTCCCGATCAGTCTATACTTATTTCCTTTGATGTTAAAAACTACCCGCTCGTCTCCTACCCAATCAGCCGAGGGATAGGCCAGTCTTACTTCATTGAAATTTCGCCACTCCGCCTTTCGGCATACTTTATACCAAGTTTCAAGTGGTTCGCGTGCATCGGAGTAGATTTGATAAAACTCAACGAGTGTCTTTCTGCTAACAACATTCACTTTTCAAAATAAAGAAATAGTTGGCTTTTTACCAACTATTTCTATTTCACTTATAAAAAAATAGCCATTACCTTTGCACCCTAATTTTCTGACAAAACCATGTTCGATAGCTTAAGTCTCAAACTCGAAAAAGCATTTCAAACCCTTAAAGGCCAGGGCCGAATCACGGAAATCAACGTGGCCAGCACGATCAAAGACATCCGGAAGGCACTTATCGATGCTGACGTAAATTACAAAGTAGCCAAAGAAGTTACTGACGAAATCAAGCTTAAGGCGCTGGGCCAAAATGTATTAACTGCAGTTTCGCCTGGTCAATTATTGACCAAGATAACCAACGATGAACTCACGCTGCTGATGGGCGGAGCCAGCGAAGACATCAAAATTGAAGGAAACCCTGCCGTTATTTTGATTGCTGGTTTACAAGGTTCTGGTAAAACTACCTTCTCCGGAAAATTAGCGAGTTACTTAAAACGACAAGGACGAGAAGTATTATTAACCGCTTGCGACATCTATCGTCCGGCTGCCATTGACCAACTGAAAGTACTAGGTCAACAAATTGGAGTGGAGGTCTATGCGGAGCCAGAAAACAAAGACGCAGTTAAGATCGCAAAGGCGGCTATCGAGCATGCTAAGAAAAATAATTTTAGAGTAGTCATTGTCGATACAGCCGGACGCCTGGCAGTAGATGAAGAAATGATGAATGAGATCGCCAAGTTGAAGGAGACGCTCAAACCATCCGAAACACTATTTGTAGTGGATGCCATGACAGGGCAGGATGCCGTCAATACAGCCAAGGCTTTTAATGACCGATTGAATTTTGATGGCGTGGTGCTGACAAAATTGGATGGTGATACACGTGGTGGGGCTGCTTTGTCCATTAGACGCGTGGTTGAAAAGCCGATCAAGTTTGTGGGTTCAGGTGAAAAGATGGAAGCCTTAGATCGTTTCTATCCCGACCGGATGGCCGGGCGTATTTTAGGAATGGGCGATGTGGTGAGTTTGGTTGAAAAAGCACAGCAATCTTTTACGGAAGAAGAAGCACGCTTGCTGAACGCCAAAATGCGCAAGAACCAATTTGACTTCAATGACTTTTTGAAGCAATTGGAACAAATCAAAAAGATGGGCAATATGAAAGACATGCTGGGTATGATACCTGGCATGGGCAAAGCCATGAAAGATGTAGACATCAATGATGACTCTTTTAAACCGGTAGAAGCCATCATCCGCTCCATGACATTGGACGAACGTGAGAATCCGGAAAAACTAAACCCGAGCAGAAAAAATCGCATTGCCAAAGGCAGTGGCACATCCATTCAACAAGTGAATCAGTTGCTTAAGCAGTTTGAAGACATGCGCAAAATGATGAAGATGATGAACAAAATGGGTGGAGGCAAACGAGCCTTAAGCGCATTAAATCCTTTCGGCAAATAATAAATAAAACGCACTTTACTTTTTTCAGCCTTAAACTATTCTTATGAAACTAACTGCTCGTAATACCCACCGCGACATTGCTTACTTCTACGTTGGTTTGATCATATCTTTTTCTCTTTCAGGAATTTTTTTGAATCATCGCCAATCGTGGAATCCAAAACGGTATACCTATGAATCAAAAGATATTTCTGTAGCCCAAGTGAACAAAGATTCAATCAATGACAACTTCATCAAAATGTTTACGTCCGAACAAGGCATCGAAGATGAGTTACGTAGGTTTTCTGTCGATGGAGAAAAACTAAAAATATCTTATGTTAACCATGATGTAACGATTGATCTTTCCACGAGAAATGGTAAAATAGAAAGTTATCGCACTACTCCTGTTCTGGGACAAATGACTAAACTTCACCTAGACACTAGCAAATGGTGGATTTATTACTCGGATGTTTTTGGAGTGGCAATGTTAGTCATCGCTTTTACCGGAATGTTTATTCAAGAAGGTAGCAACAGCTTTCGCTCCCGAGGCTGGAAGCTGGCATTAATAGGAATTATTTTTCCATTAATATTTCTCTTTTTGCTGGCATAATACATGCAATCCAGTTCTCCTTTTCACACACTGTTAAAAGACGAGGTAGCATCCTTTAGCGAATTACGAAAATTCAAAGCCGATTCAGTCATCCTGCAGGAAGACAGTTACATCAAATCGATTCCATTAGTCGTAAGCGGAAGTCTGAAGGTAGTGAGAACCGATGCCAACGGACATGAAATTTTGTTGTATTACATCACGGCAGGCGAAAGTTGTATCATGTCTTTCCTGGGTGGCATTCACGATGAGACAAGCAAAATAAAAGCAATTGTTGAAGAAGATGCTGAGATCTTATTGATCCCGGTTGATAAAGCGAGTGAGTGGGTGAAGAAATTTCCTGAATGGTCGGACTTCATTTTTAAGCTTTACCATAAACGCTTTGAAGAGTTACTTTCCGTTGTAAACGCGATCGCTTTCCAAAAACTCGATGTCAGACTGCTTCATTTATTAAAGCAAAAATCAGAACTGGCCAATTCTAAGGAAATCAAAGTTACCCATCAACAATTGGCCGAAGAACTGGGAACGGCACGCGAAGTGGTTTCCCGGGTGGCCAAACAGATGGAAAATGAGGGTCTTATCCATCTATCCCGAAATAAAATTACGCTTATGTGACGTTCGTCACCAACTCCAAGATATGTAAGCGGTAGTTTTGAATCATAATCAAACTATCTCTTATGAAAAAAAATATGGGTTCTGCCGATAGAGTCATCCGGGTGATGCTTGCGGCACTTGTTGCTGTTCTTTATTTTACGAATGTCATTTCAGGTACTACAGCAATCATCTTAGCAGTATTGGCTATTGTTTTTGTTGCCACTAGTTTAACGAGCTTCTGCCCTCTTTATCTTCCATTTGGATTAAGTACTCTTCGCAAGAAAATGAATGCAAAAGGGTAAGCAGTATTCGCTAATCCTAATTGGCGCTATAGTGGGCATGTTAGCAGGCTTTCTATATTGGAAAGAAATAGGCTGTATAATTGGAACTTGTCCGATCACGTCCAATCCGGTTCATTCATCGCTGTACGGAGCCCTAATGGGCGGATTATTTTTCAGTCTGTTTTATAAAACCAAGAAAGCGAACTCAAACGATCAATTTTAATAAATTATTTAACTACTCAAACCGCATTATCTATGTTACAATCTGTTTTAAACTTAGTAGGCCTTGGCCCGAGTGTTGATTTTAAAAAACTAAAGAATGAAGGAGCTATAATATTAGACGTCCGCAGCAAAGGCGAATATGCACAAGGTCACATCAAAGGTTCTATTAATATTGCAGTCGACCACCTTGCTAATAATCTCTCCAAAATTTCAAAGAATAAAGTCATCATCACCTGCTGCGCATCTGGCGGAAGAAGTGGAATGGCAAAGCGAATACTGGAATCCAATGGCTATACCGAAGTCCATAATGGGGGTGGCTGGACGTCACTTCAATCCAAAATTTAAAAAAAAATGGAACCACATTTTTATAACGTTCAAGTTCAATGGAGCAATGATCGAAAAGGGGTAATGTGCTCACCCGAGTTATCAAACGCTTCTGATCAAAAAAATGGCTGTATTGAAGTGGCCACCCCACCTGAATTTCCTAAGGGCATTCCGGGAATCTGGTCTCCTGAACATCTATTCACCGCAGCGGTGAGTAGTTGTTTGATGACTACCTTTTTGTCGATTGCTGAGAATTCAAAGCTGGAGTTCACCTCTTTTCATTGCAATTCAAAAGGGAAACTAGATCAGGTGGATGGAAAGTACTTGATGACCGAGGTGATTCTGGAACCTACCGTCACCATACCCCATGAAAAGGACCGAGAGCGGGCTGAAAGAGTATTGTCAAAAGCAGAAGCAGCCTGCCTCATTTCTAATTCGATAAAATCGAAAGTAACTATGCTCCCTAAGATTTTAGTAGTTTAGTATTCGATTCTACCTTATGGCAAAGTCAAATTTTTCTGAGTTAATAAAAGGACAAATTCCCACATTGATTGATTTTTCGGCAGAATGGTGTGGGCCGTGTAAAATGATGAAACCTATTCTGGACCAAGTGAAAGCCACCATGGGTGATCAGGTGCGAGTTATCAAAATAGACGTGGATAAGAATCCCTCCATCGCTTCGTCTTACCAAGTACAGGGCGTTCCAACATTGATTCTTTTTAAGAATGGCGAAATAAAATGGCGGCAATCTGGTGTAGTGCCCACCGAAAATCTGACAAAAATTATTAGAGAACACCTGTAGGGAGAAAAGAAGGGAACGAAATGTCGCCTTTTTTTTTGCTTTACGATTATGAATTATAGGTTAAGGCGTTTAGTCATCCCAAAATAATTGTACTTTTGGGGATTGGAGAATAGAGCGACTTTTGTAGGTGTGAACTCAATAAAATTCAATCAGTATTTTAAAACCGAAGAAGACTGTCTTAAATATATAGCAGAGATCAAATGGGAATTTGG
>VYLL01000011.1_pt1 | contig 106965 bp, 82 predicted proteins | sample 5114301 | NCBI WGS metagenome assembly VYLL01 (sample SAMN12291809, study PRJNA351875) | freshwater metagenome | isolation source: freshwater lake | place: USA: Michigan, MSU2 Lake | collected 2011-08-16 | reverse complement strand
CGCCATTGCCGTTCCCGTTCCCGCCGCCCCCACCGCCACCCGGGCGTCCACCGCCGCCGCCCGCGCCGGGTCCGCGGCCCGGTCCACCACCGCCGGCACCCGCACCGCCTCCGGTTGGGTTCTGTGGCGTTGTTGTCGGCGTGGTTGCACCGGGCGTCGTGCCCGTGTTTGTCGTGGTGGTCGTCGTGGGTAGCGCCTTAGGCAGAGGTGTTCGATCCAGCGCGACGACGGTCCGTGCGGTCGCACGAGTCACGGTGCCGCCGGTTCCGCCGCGCGCGATCACGCTGATGCGTACCGCGTGCGGATACCCGTCGATGTCCGAATCCCAGTCGGTGCGCCAGACGCCGGCGTCGTCGGTCGCCTCGATGCGCAGGGCCAACACGCCGTCGATCAGCGGCGTCGCAACGCCGCCGCTGTCGAGCGTTTCATCCGGCAGCGGGTCGGCCCGCTTCCACAGGCTCTGCGTGTCGGCGCCGGGCTCAGCCCGCAGCGCGTACTGCACCTCATGAATCGGGCTCTCGGCCTGATCCGCCAGCGCCCGCACCGGACGCAGCGAGTTCACCAGCATCAGCACCTGGTCCGACGCGCCGTCGCTGACACCCGCGGGCGAGGTGGGCGAGCCGCCGGGCGTAATGCGAAAGAGCACATGCGCCGGCTCGTGCTCGCGAACGACCTGACGCACATCGCGAGCGATCAGCTCGACCGCGGTCATTGCGCGGCTCATGGCTTCCTGTCGCGCCGCCGAGGCCCCGCGTGTCTTCACGGCGCGGACGATCACTAACGTCGTCGCGCCCGCGATGAGCGTGATGATCACCGACGCAACGATCAACTCCACGAGCGTGAACGCGCGAGCGTGATTGCGAGCCCTGCGATTGCGAGCGCCGGTGCTCATTCGAGTCGCTCCGGCGTCAAGTCGGTCGGCACTGTGCGGATCGGGTCACGCTCAACACCCACGCGGGCCGCCATGAGCGTCTGGATGCTCACGCGTTCATCACGCCCCGACGGGCTCTTCCACGAGATCGTGGCCTGCACTTGGTATGGCTCGCTCTCGGAGCCGCCGCCGATCGTCAGCGCGTACGCGTAGCTCTCAAACGGCGGGTCGCACGCGCCGGTGAGCGGAAAGCCCGCCTTGGCGTAGTCGTCGGGGCCGCGAGAGAGCACGAGGTTCAACTGCTCATCGGCGAGCATGGCGCCGATCTGCATGCGCTCGCCTTGGCTCTGGCTGGAGATCGCCTGCGCCGTCAGGCCGACGATGACCGCCAGCGCAACGCCGAGGATGATGGTGGCGACGATGGCGTCGATGAGCGCGACGGCAGAAGGAGACCGTGAACGTGAACGTGAAAAGGACGATAAATTGACCCGCGAGATGGACAACGCACCCAGGCGGTCACGCGAGCCGCGCGAGGGCACGTCTGCGCGGAAGTTCGAGAACTCGTTCACCATGGCGTGGCCCTCCGGCCCGTTGCGTCGAGGTCCTCGCCGCGGATCTGGATGGGCTGGATGTCGCGGGCGTTGGCGACCGTTCGCAGCCGCGCCGCGGGCTCTTCCGACACGAGATCGACCTGGTACGCCGCGCTGTCCTCGCCCGCGCTGTCCTCGCGAACCAGCACGATCGTGACCACCGGGCGCACGCGCCCTGGCTGAAACTCAAGCTGATACGGAGCCCCGCCGCTCACGCCCGGCAGCGACGACAGCGTCATCGCGCGGCCGTCAACGATCAACGCCGACAGCCGCGTGGACGCCAGCACCACCGGCCGGACCAGCGGCATCGGCGTCCACGCTGCGCTCGCCTTCGTCGCGGACCCGACAGACGACGTCGCGCTGCTCTCGGCCTGCATCAGCAGCGACAGCCGGCGCGCGTCCGGCTCGTACTGCAACGCCACCGCCTGACCGCTCAGCGTGAGACGCTGGCCAAGCGATGACAAAAGCTGCCGCACGCTCTCGCTCTCGGCCGCTGCGGCGCGATCGCGCGTGCCCACCATGCGCGGCAGCGCCACCGCCGCGAGCACGCCAATGAGGATGATGACAACAATCATCTCGACCATCGAGAACGCGCGCCGAATCCCCACGCGATCGGCGCTCAGCATGATCCCCGCGAGATGTGTCGCATGTCGCGTCATTGAATGATTTCGTTCGTCGCCTCGCCGGCCCGAGTGTCCACTGCGATCTCGCCACGCTCGCGGCGAACGCGGCGATCCGCTCATGGCTTAATGATGTCCTTGGCGTCGCCCTCGCCGCCCGGTGCCTTGTCGCTGCCATAGCTCACGATGTCAAAGTCCTTGTTGCGTTGGCCGGGCATGACGAGGATGAAGTTGTTACCCCACGGGTCCACCAGCGAGCTGCTGTTGGGCATGTAGCCCTTCCACTTGTCCTCGGGCACCTCGCTCGGCCGCTCGACGAGGAACATCAGGTCGCCCGTGCTCGGCGGCTGACCACAGTCCGCCATGTAGAGCGCGACCTGCTGTGCAAGCGTCGCCGCCATGGCTTCCGCCGACGCGGTCTTGCTCTGGCCCACGCGACCGAGCACGCGCGGCGCGACGATCGCCGCGAGCACGCCGATGATGATGACGACGACGATGATCTCGACGATCGTGAACGCGCGACGTGCGCGACGGAGACCTTGTGCGTTCTGATGGTGTTTCATGCGAGTGCTCCAGTCAATCTTCAAACGTGTGCGAGTCTGACGAGTTCCAATCTTGAGCGAGTCTTATCTTTGATGCGAGCAAGCCGCGAGCTTGCAGGCCGATGGTTCAGAGTTTGCCCGCCGCGTCCTGAAGTTGCAGCAGCGCGAGCAAAATCGCCAGCACAACAAAGCCCACGACACACGCGAGGCCGACAACAAGAATGGGCGGCAGGATCGTCGTGATCACCTTGACGCGCGTCTCCGTGCGGCCCTCCATCGCGGTCGCCGCTTGGCTCAACAGATCCGGCAGTTTGCCCGAACGCTCGCCCAGGCTCACGATTTGCACCAGCAGCGGCGGAAATAGTCCCGTGCTCTCCAGCGGCCCCGCGATCGTCTTGCCGCCGGCGACCTCCTCGCACACCGAGTCCATCGCGCGGCGCATCACCATGTTGCCCAGCGTCGCGCTGGTGAGTCGCAGCGCCGTCAGCACCGGCAAGCCCGCCTTCACCAGCGTGCCCAGCGTGCGCGTGAAGCGCGCAACGGCTGCGTCGCGCACGAGTGCGCCCATGAGTGGCAGCGACAACATCACGCGATCGATCGCCAGTCGTCCGTTCGGCGTCGCGCGAATGCGGTAGTACGCCAAGAGCGCGATGCACGCCGTCGCGAGCATCGCCCACCAGTAACCGAGCACGACGCTCGCGAATCCCTGCACGACCAACGTCGGCCAAGGCAGCGAGATGTTCTGGCCCTCAAACGGCTTGAGCACGCTGGGCACGATGAACGTCGTTACGATGATGATCGCGACGCCCGAGAGCACGAGCAAGATCAGTGGATACAGCGTCGCGCTGAGCAACGACCGACGCAGACGAAGGTCTTTCTCGACGAGCTCCGCCGTCTGTTGCAAGACCTCGCCGATGCGCCCCGACGCCTCGCCCGCTTTCACGAGATTGATGATCAACTCGTTGAACGGCTTGCCCCATGTGCGGCATGCTTCCGCCAACGTTCCGCCTTGCTCCACGCGCGAGATCAGGTGATTCAACATCGCCTTCTGCGCCGGCGTCCGCCCCGCTTTGCCCAGCGTTCGCAGCGCGGGAATCAGCGGCAGACCCGCCTGCAACGCCGTCGCCAGCTCGCTGATGAATGAGGCAGTTTCGGCGAGGGACATGCCGCCGAAGACGCCGCCGCGATATGCCTTGATGTACTTGTCTGTGCCTGCGACCGCCAAGCCAGCGCCGGTGGCGACCAAGTCGGCACCGGGCACGTTCGCAGCGCCCGCGGCCATGCCCGCGGCAGTGATTCCCGCCTTGGCAAAGTCCGCCGCACCGGGCGGATTCGGACGACTGAGAAGCTCACTCTCTCGCCCGTTCGAACGCCCGCGGGCACCCTTGACCTCTTCGAGCGAAGCCGGCGTCACGCCGCGCCCCATCAGCTCGCGCAGCGCGGTGGAACGATCGGGCGCTTCAAGCACCTGCGTCCCGCCGCCGCTCAAGTTGGTGTATCGAAACGTTGCCATGCAAACTTCCGCGCTTCGCGACTGTCTTTTTCTCCACTCGGCCCTCGGCCCTCAAACCTCGGCTCTTCCAGTTCACTCCGCCGCGTCCTGCGTCGCTCGCAAGACTTCATCCACCGTCGTCAGCCCCGCACTCGCCTTCATCAGGCCGTCGCGACGCATGTTCACGTGCGTCGGCGCCGCCACCGCGAGGATCTCCGTCGGCGTGCTCTTGCCCTGGCCGATGATCTGCCGCATCTGCGGCGTAATCGTCAGCAGTTCGTAGTACCCGATCCGCCCGCGATAGCCCGTGTTGTCGCACTTGTCGCAGCCGGTGCCCTTGAACGAACGCATGCCCGGGAACATGAACCGCTCGTCCTCGAGGATGCGGTGCCGCAGCGTCTCAGGAATATCCGTCGGCTTCACGCATACCTGGCACACGCGCCGGCCCAGGCGCTGCGCCATCACGCCCTCGAGCACGCTCGCAAGCAGGAACGGCTCGATGTTCATATCGATCAACCGCCCGATCGCGCTCGCGGCGTCATTCGTATGCAACGTGCTCAACACCAAGTGACCCGTGAGCGCGGCACGCACCGCGATCTCCGCCGTCTCCGCGTCGCGAATCTCGCCGACCATGATCACGTCGGGGTCCTGTCGCAGGATTGCGCGCAGCCCGCCCGCGAAGCTCAGCCCGCGCTCCGGGTTCACGGGGATCTGGTTCACGCCGTTGAGTTCATACTCGACCGGGTCTTCGACCGTGATGATCTTGAGGCTCGGGTCGTAGAGCTTCGTCAGCGCTGCGTACAGGCTCGTGGTCTTGCCGCTGCCGGTGGGGCCGGTGACCAGGATCATGCCGTGGGGCATGGCGATGAGGCGGTCCATCTCGGTAAGGTCGGCCTCGCGCATGCCCAGAGCACGCAGATCAAGCACGATCGACTGCTTGTCGAGGATGCGCATGACCACGCTCTCGCCGTAGATCGTCGGCACGGTGCTCACGCGAATATCGACCTTACGCCCTTCGAATCGCAGCGTGATGTGCCCGTCCTGCGGCACGTACCGCTCTGCGATATCCATCCCGCTCATGATCTTGATTCGGCTCGTCAGCGCCGCCTGAAGCGCCTTGGGCGGCGAGTTCTGCGGGCGCAGCTCGCCGTCAATGCGATACTTGACGCTCAACGCTCGCTCGAACGGCTCGACGTGGACGTCGCTGGCACGCCCGCGTACCGCTTCGAGGATGATCAAGTTCACGAGATTGATGACCGACGGCTCCTCGGCCATTCGATGGATGTCCTGCGCATCCACCGCCTCGAGGTTTGAGAGCGAATCCTCTTCCGTCTGGCCCGCGCCACCCAGTCGCTGCGCCATCTGCGACGCCGTCGCGCCGTACGCCTGACGGATCAGGTCGTCGAACATCTCCTGCGGTGCCGCGGCGCGTCGGATCGCTCGCCCGCTGATGATGCTCAGTTCGTCGGCGCTGTCCTCGTCCCGCGGGTTGGACATCAGCACGACAAGCCTCGCGCCATCAAACGCGAACGGCACCGCGCCGAGGCGCACGGCCTGATCGGGCGTGAGCAACCGCGCCGCGTCCGCGTTGATCGTCGGCTTCTCGTTGATCTCGAGCGTGCCGCGCGGGAGCGCCGCTGCCGCGGGCGGCGTCGCGACGCCGCTCGATCCCCCGCCGCTCGTCACACTGCCGCTGGCTGGGGTGCGCACGTCCGCGCCGCCACCTGGCGCGGGCAAAACCACGCCGGCACCGGCCATCATTCCATTCGACTCCGCGTGCGCATCCATGTCGCTTCGGTTCTCCCGGTTTCAGATTTCGTTCCGCCGACTTAGTTGTTGCTCGGGGCCGGCGCGTTGTCGTTGTTCCGCTGACGCCGGCGCGGTGCCGGCTGGCCCTCGGGCGCGGCGTTGCCCGGCATGCCACCGGCGTTCGGGCCGCCGCGATCGCGCTCCGCGGGGAGCTTGGCCTTCTGCTCCTCGGTGAGCAGCGCCTTGATGGCGTCGCCGGTTTTCCGGTCCAGCTCGCGCCGCGCGGTGCGGACCTCCGCAACTGCCGGGTCGCCGCCACCGCCGCCGCCGAAGTTCGACATCATCGTCGAGACGGTCATCGTCGCTTCCATGGCTTCTTGCGCCTCTTCGCCCTTCTTGTTCAACGCCGCGGCCTCACGCGTGTACGACTCCGCGATCCCCTCGACACTCTTGCGCTGCGTCGCGTCCAGGTCCTCAAACTTCATCACGGCATCGATCATCTGCTGCGTTGCGCGCCCCTGGCGATAGATCCGCGGGAAGCTCTCCTTGCGGAACTCCTCAGCGAACTTCGGCGCGATCTCCGCCGGGAGCATCGACTCGATCTCACGCGCGAACCGACGGTTCACGTCGCGCACACGCACTGCCACGTCGCGTCCCTCTTGCAAACGCTTGTTCGCCTCTTCCGGATTGCCCGCCATTACCTGCTGCATCAACTCCTGCATGCGCCCCATGTTCGCCTCAAAGACCTCGTTCCGCTTGCTCAGCACCGGGTCCAGCTCGGTTTCGTACCGCTCCAGCACCGGTGCCACGGCCTTCTCCTGCTCGGGGCTCAGCTTCATCTGCTCAACGAGCTTGACGATGTCCACGTTCTCGCCACTGATGAAACCGCGGCCGATCGTCTGGTCGCGCCGACGCGTCATCTCCACGCGAGTCCACAGCACCGACTGCTTGTCGTCGAGCGTGGACTTCAGGTCATCCAAGAACTGCTTGTCGATCTTCGCGCTGGCGTCGCGCATCTCTCGCATCTTCTCGCCCATCTCTTGCCAGATCGCCGGATCACGCGACTCGCGGAACTCATCGCGGGTCTTCTCGACCAACGACTGCATCTTGGCGCGCTGCTCGCTGCTCTGGGCGACGTATCCATCGTGCAGCAGCTTCATCGCGTCAAGCTGCGCCGGCGAGGCGTTGACGATCTTGGCGTACTTCTCCAGGTCCTGTGAGCTGATCGGCTGGCTGTCCATCATGCCGCCGCCGCCCATCATGCCCATGCGGCGCCCACCGCCACCGCCACCCGGCTGCGCAAACGCGCTCGACACTTCGCCGCCAAAGGCCACCAACACCGCGGCGCTGACCAGGACGGATCGAACGACATTCATCGAGCGGCGGAAACACGTCATGATCAGGCTCCACAAGTGCGACGAGAAACCCAGGCGCTGAGATGCGACACGCTCGCCAGATCGGCAAGCCGCGGCACGGTCTGGGCGCACCGACCACCGGCACGCCAAAACAAACCGTACAGGCACCCACTCAGGCTGAACGAGCGCCGCAATCACTTATTGCCCCCGGCCTGTCAGGTTGCGGTGCGGCCACAAACCGCCCCGCGAAACTCGCGACGCCAGAAACCGCCGCACCCCGTTGCTTCGACCGTCGCGCGACCGATGGGTCACGCTCACACCGTCGCCATCGGAGTGACCTCAAACGTCGCCGGCTTGCGATCCTTCATCATCTGAATGAACGCGTCAAAGAGGTAGCTCGAGTCGTGCGGCCCCGGCCCCGCCTCGGGGTGGTATTGCACGCAGAACACGGGGCGATCCTTGAGTCGGAAGCCCGCGAGCGTGCCGTCATTCAAGTGGATGTGCGTCGCCTCGGCCCCCACGCCGGCCAGGCTCTCGGGGTCCACCGCGAAACCGTGGTTCTGCGCGGTGATTTCCACGCGCCCGTTCAACAGATTTTTCACCGGCTGGTTGGCGCCGCGATGCCCGAACGGCAGTTTGAACGTCTTTGCCCCCACCGCCAGCCCGAGCAACTGGTGGCCCAAGCAGATTCCAAACGTCGGCGGCACAGACTTCGGCGTGCCAGCCAGCACCTCGCGCAGCGTCTTAATGGTGGCCTCGACCGCCGCCGGGTCGCCCGGCCCATTGCTAATGAACAGGCCGTCAACCTCGCCGGAGTCAAACAATCGCTTGATCTCGCCCGCGCTCACATCGTGCGGCACGAGCTTAATCGCACAGCCGCGATCGGCCAGATTCCGCAGGATGTTGTTCTTGGCGCCGCAATCGAGCGCTAGCACCTTGTACACCCGCGCGCGCGGGGCCCGCTCTGTCGTCGTGTGTCCCTGATGGCCCGTGACATCACGCCACGCGCCCAATGTCTCGCTCCACGTCTGGTTGTTCGTGCAGCCCACCAGCGGCACAAGGTTCTGCCCCGCCATGCTCGGCGCCACGCGGGCACGCTCGACCAAGGCCGCGTCGGTGATCGTCGGATCATCGGTGATCACGCCCTGCATGACGCCCACGCTGCGGAGGCGGCGCGTCAGCGCCCGCGTGTCGATCTCCGCCAGCCCGAGCACGCCGGCGCGATCGAGGTATTCGTCCAGCGCCATGTCGCTGCGGAAGTTGCTCGCCAATCGCGACAGGTCCTTGATCACGAATCCCGAGACCTGGACCTTGACGCTCTCAATGTCGTGCGGGTTGACGCCGTAGTTGCCGACCTGCGCGACGGTCATCACGAGGATCTGCCCGGTGTACGACGGGTCGGTGAGCGCTTCCTGATAGCCGGTCATGGACGTGTTGAAAACGACCTCGGCGCTCACCGCCAAGTTTCGCCCCACGGCTCCGAACGCCACACCCGTGAACACCGAGCCGTCTTGCAGGGCAAGCCGACCGACGCGCCGCGCCCCCGCGCCGCCGCTGCTTGTGGCGCTGCGCACCGTCGTCGTCGCCTGACCCGCCGCGCCGCTCTGATTCGCCGATGATTGATCCATGGGCCGAGTATAGATCGAGTGAGTACGCGACTGCATACGTTCCTTCGCCGGTGTCCTCACTCTTCACCATCCAACCCGGGCCCGAGAACCAGCGCGATCTCCATCTCGTTCGCGTCGCGGTCAACCGCGGCATTGACAAAGTCGGCGACCTCCGCGAATCACTCCTCACTTACGCCCTCCCCACCGGCACCACCGCTCGCCCCGGCCAGCTTGTCAAAGTCCCGCTCGGACGCGCCAACACGCCGACCACCGCCGTCGTCATTGAAGCCGGCGGCGTGGAACTTCTGAGCGACGTGCCGCTCGAGAAACTGAAGAACCTCACGAGCGTCACCCCGGCGATCCTCCCGCCGTCGCTGCTTGAGCTGGCGCAATGGATGGCCCAGTACTACGTCTGCCCGCTGGGCATGGTGCTCCAGGCGGTGCTGCCCGCCGCGGTCAAGCGCCAGATCGGTCGCGCGATCGTCACACGCTTCACACTCGCGCCAGAGGTCAACACGTTGCTCGCATCGCTCGGCAAACTGCCAAAGCGTCAGCTCGACGCCATCAGCGTTCTTCGCGAGCTGCCCGCCGCGAGTTGGCCCGCGAAGGCGAAGTCACTCCATGTCGAGTCCGGCGTCTCGCTCGCGATGCAGAAGAAACTCGTCGCGCTCGGGGTCCTTATTCCGCAGATCACCGACGAGGTCACGTCATCGGGCGAGGTGCTCGACGCCTTTCCCGCCGGCCCCGGCGTCGGTGCTCCGCAGCGCCCCACGCCGACGTCCGAACAGGCAGCCGCGATCGACGGCCTCGAACGCGCGCTCGGCACATTCTCCGCCCATCTGCTCCTTGGCGTCACCGGCTCCGGCAAGACCGAGGTTTACCTGCGCGTCATCGAGACCATGCTGGCGCGTGACCCGCTCGCCAGCGCGATCGTGCTCGTGCCCGAAATCGCGCTGACACCCCAGACCAGCTCGCGATTTGTCGAACGCTTCGGCGCCACGGTCGCCGTGCTGCACTCGGGCCTGACCGCCTCGCAGCGCAACGCCCAGTGGGCGCTCGTCGCCGCGGGGCGTGTGCGCGTTGTCGTCGGCGCTCGATCCGCGATCTTCGCCCCCGTCGCGAAGCTCGGCATCGTGATCGTCGATGAAGAGCACGACAGCTCGTACAAGCAGGACCAGCTCCCGCGGTATCACGCGCGCGACGTCGGCGTGAAGCGTGCGTCGATCGAGGGCTGCCCCGTGCTCATGGGCAGCGCGACGCCTTCGCTGGAGAGCTACGCCAACGCCACGGGGCCCGAGCACCGTTACGCGATCTGGCGCCTGCCCACGCGGGCCAACGGTGCCCGCATGCCGCGCGTAGAAATCGTGGACTTGGTGAGCGAGCGTGCGCTGCGCTCACAGCTCAACCCCGGCCAGTGGCGCACGCGTCAACTCCATCTCTTGGGCCCGACGCTGGAGACCGCCATCGACCAGACGCTCGCCGCCGGCGGGCAGGCGATCCTGCTGCTCAACCGTCGCGGCTACGCCAACTACCTGTGTTGCCCGAGCCCGACGTGCGGCTGGCTGATGCGGTGTGATCACTGTGACGCCGCGAGCGTGCTGCACATGCATCAGGACACCCGCGCCCGCAGCGACGGTTTCGTCCGCTGTCACCACTGCCTGGCGGAGCAACTGCTCCCGAAACGCTGCCCAGTCTGCGCCAAGGACATCAACACCTTCGGCCTTGGCACGCAACGCGTCGAAGAAGAACTGCAGCGCAAGTTCCTGCACACGCGCAACCTCAGGCTCGGCGACACGCTGCTCCGCGCCGACTCCGACACGATGGCCTCCGCCAAGGACTACTTCGACGCGCTCAGCCGCTTCGCCCGCGGCGAGGTCCGCGTGCTCCTGGGCACACAGATGATCGCCAAGGGCCTCGACTTCCCCAACGTCCGCCTCGTCGGCGTCGTCCACGCCGACACCGCGCTCAACCTGCCGGACTTTCGCGCTGCCGAGCGCACGTTCCAGCTCGTCGCGCAGGTCGCCGGTCGCGCCGGTCGCGGCAGCCACCCCGGTCGTGTTATCGTTCAGACCATGAACCCGCGCGAGCCCTCGATCGTCCTCGCGGCGCAGCACGACTTCGAAGGCTTCGCAGCACGCGAGCTGGCGATCCGGCGCACCTCGCGACTTCCCCCGGCGGAGAAGATGGCCCGCATCGTGTGCCGCGATCTCGAACTTGCGAAGGCGACGGAACACGCCGCGGCCCTCGCCGCCGAGATCAACCGCCTCGCGCCCGCCATCCCCGGCCTGCGCGTCCGCGGGCCCATGCCCTGCCCCATCTCACGCATCGCCGATCACCATCGCATCGCCATCGAACTCACCGCCCCCACCCGCGGCACACTCCAACACCTGCTCGCGCAGCTCCGCGCCGCCGGCCTGTTGATCTCCGATGCGCACACAGCGGTCGACGTTGACCCGGTGTCGCTGATGTGATGAGCGGTCGTGGCACCGCGCTCTGATCATTCGACACGCAACCGGAAACTCACATGTTCACGCCTTGTCTCGCGTCTCACGGACACCCATTGAAGAACACGCTGAAGAAGACGTTGTAATCCGCCTCCGTCGTGCCGTTGTTCGCCTCGCCAGGCCGCGGCGGTGCAAACCCGCCGTCGTCGGCAATGTCACACCACGGCTCCGCGTCAAAGAAGCCGCTGAAGAAGGCGTTGTAGTCGCCCTCGGTCAGTCCGTTGTTTGATCCGCCCGATACCAAGCCAAACGGCGGCAGCGGCGTGCCATCGTCGTACGCGATATCGCCCACGCACAGCGATATCGGCAGCGCCGGGTCGATCGCGAACAGGCCGAACCCAGTGCCGATCGCGCCGAGCCCGTCAGAGTTGGTGACGCGCACGTCGCGAACGCCGAACGCGGCGTTCTCATCGACGGTCACCGTCAATCCCTCGATCCGCGTGCCAACGCCGGTCACAACCGGCGTCCCGCTCACGGTCGTTCCGAGCCCGAAGCTCACCTGCGACGCGCTGGTCACGCCGTTGAAGTTCGTGCCGAGGATGACCACAGGGATCGCCGTCCCCGCCGGGGCGTTCGCGGGTGTCACACTGGAAACCGTCGTAGTCGCACCGAAGACTGTCAGGTTGATCGTGTCGGTCGAAGTCCTGCCGAGGTTGTCCGTCACGCGCAAGGTAATGGGGAACACGCCGTTGGATGTGTAGATCCGCGTCGGCTGTGCGCCGGAGGTCTCGAACGTGCCGTTGGCGTCAAGGTCCCAGGCGTACGACGAGATTGAGCTGCCGGGGTTCGTGGCCCGCGAGTTGTGGTCACCCATGAAGTAGCAGCGCGCCCCGGCTTCGATCCGCTTGTTGATCCCCGCGATCGCCTGCGGCTCGCTGGTGAATCCGGGCACGAGCGCCGCGATGTCGTAAAGCTGCACCGTCGCGTTCGAGCTGGTCCCCTGCGCGAAATCGATCACCTGGATCGTGTACGTCCCGGGCTCAAACACCTGATCCACGGTCTCGACACTGCCCGCGGCGGCCGTCGTCGACTCGAACAGCAACGTCGTGCCTGCGCTGTTGTACACCCGCAGCGCCGGATCACCGGCGTTCGAGGCGTTCAACGTTGTCGGCGACGCCGGGTTGTCGCAGTTGTTCGTCTGCGGGTCGTTCAGATAGCTCCCGCCCGTCGGCGTCACGCTGATGATCACGCGCTGGCTGCTGCTGACGGTGAAGCGATACCAATCCTGGTTCGACGAGTTCGTCCCCGTCGGCCCGTTCAACGACATGTCCAGGTAACGCACCGAGCGGAACGTCGGGCTCGTGAGATTGCCCATGTTCACGGCGCGGATCGCGGCGTTGTTCCCGCTGAATCGATCACCATAGTTCCGACCGGCGGCGCGCCGCTCGTCGATCGTGAGCATGTTGAAGTTCGTCGAGATCTGCGGCTCCATGAGTTTGCTGCCCGAGCACGGGATCACATGCTGATAGCCCAGGCCGTGCCCGTGCTCGTGGGCGACGACGTTGCGCCAGTAGCGATAGCCGTTGCTTGGCGACGCGATCGCGCTGGTGCCGACCATGTAATTGGTGTTGATGACCATGTCCCCGCCGCTGCCGGGGAAGTTGTTGTACGCCAGTGTGGTGGTGCCCTGGGTCAGCGGGATGCCGCCGATGCGGATGTCGCCGCGCGTCGCGGACTTGGTCGCGGATGTCGAATAGTTGGCACTGTCGTCCGCAACCTCGGTGTAGTCGATGCCACCGCTGCGCCGCCACGACGCCAATGCCTGCCGACAAAGCTCGCGCCCGCGATCCAGCCCGTCCGTGCCAAAGAGCGTGGTGATCGACTGATTCAACACGTTCGTCCCCGCCGGGAATCCCGAGTTCGACGAGCCCCACGGCACGCCGTCTTCCGGGAATGAGTACGTCAGCGTCGCCCTTGCCGCCTGACCCGCCGAACGCGTCGCGGTTAGGCCCGGGGCCACATTGCCATTCCACACCGTGCCAGACGTGAAGAACTTCGGGATCACCGTGCCCACCGGCCCAAGGCTCACCGGGCGGAGGGCAAACCGCGTCATGTCCGCCGCGACGTCCACCGGGTCGGCGTCCTCAGCGAAGCACATCGCGCTGGCTCGCGTGTGAGCCAAGATCCGATCGACCGCCTGCGCCGGATTCTTCGACCTCGACGCCGCGATCTTGAGAGCTTTCATGAATGTGCCGTTCGCCGCGGCCGAGTGCTCGTGACCACATCCCGACGCGGCCCCATGGTCATGATCGCACGCCGGCGCGTCGCCCGATGGCGAGCCGGCAGCACACCCATCCGACGCCCGCGCGCCACTGACCGCTAACCCCGCCAGCGCCATCAGCAAAACGCCTGACCGCAGTCCCTGCTGAACCGGCGAAGCGAATGAGATCAAGGAGTCAGTCAACGTTGCCTCCGTCAAACATTTCAAGAGTGTGAACGTGGGTGAAACCGGCCTTCGATCGGGGCTGAAAAGCCGAAAAAACCGGTGATTTGGCCACGCAGCCGTCGGCCAGAGCAACTGAACACGGGCCGAGAACATTCGAAAACAGATCGGTCTTTCAGGCGTGAGCATGTGAGTCGCGGCGAGAGATTCAATGCCGCAATCGCCTTACAGTTTCGCTCCACAAACCCGCGCGGACGACCTTCCCGTCACGATTTTGAGAAAAAACTTATCCAGGTCCCCAAGAGACTGCGCCCGGGTCAATCCGGTCATCCTCCCCCCGATTGAGGCCATCCAGCAGCCGACGCTGCAACGCCCGGGCGATCGGCCCATCGCTCGCCGGACCGACGGGCACACCGTCAATCGCCGTGACCCGCGTCACCATCGTCGTCGTCCCCAGGAGCATCACTTCGCGGGCGCGCCGCAGCTCCGCCAGTGTCACCGCCCGCTCTACCACCCGCGGCTCAATCTTCAGCATCATCACTCGCGTCACGCCGTTGAGAATCGGCGTGCTGCGCAGACTCGGCGTCACCAGCTCCACTTCGTCCAACACGTCACCAACCACCGCGCGATCCGTCCGATCCAGCGCGATCAGCACGTTCGTGTACGTGCCCTCGGTCAGCAGTCTGCCCTCGGGCGTCTGGCGATAGAGCAGCGTCTCCGCCGCGCCGTCTTCGCCTTGAGCGTCAACTCCCGCAATGGCGGCGAGCACGTTGCCCAAAAGCGAGATCGACTTCACATGCCCGCGTGACCAGCGTTCGTCGCGCTGCAGACTTACACGCTTGGTCGCGACGTGTGGCACGCCCGTTACATCCAGCGCCGGCAGCGCCGCCGCATACACCAGCGATGTCGGCGCATACCCACGCGTGCCCACGCGCGACCGCACCGGCCCGTGATCCAGCGGCGGCGTACCCCGCGTGACCTGCCAGTAAACAAACGCGTCCGTCAGCCCGTTGGCATCAAGAACACGCCGCGTGCTTTCCAGGAGCGACGATGCGTCGAAGTCAATCCCGGCCTCGCGTAGGCCAGACTGAAGCCGCGCGACGTGCAGCGCGCCGCCGATGAGCCGGCGACGCCCCGCGTGGACAAACGAGCGCAGGCCTTCGTAGAGCCCATCGCCAAAGAGAAAGCCGCGATCAAAGACGCTGACGCGTGCCTGATCGTGGGGCACCAGTTCGCCGTTGAGTTCGATCAGCACGCGGGCGAGTGTAGCAAATCGCGCCCGATGGCCGTTATCCTCCGTCATGGAACTGGCGAACGTGCGCGTGACGCTGATGGGGCTTGGTCGATTCGGCGGCGGCGTTGGCGCAGCCCGCTGGCTCGCGTCGCGCGGGGCCCGAGTGTTGATCACCGATCTCTCCTCCGAAGAATCCCTCGCTGAGCCGCTGGCCGAGCTCGCCCCGTTGATCGCTCGCGGGGAGATCAGCCTGCGCCTCGGGCGTCACGAGATCACGGACTTTGTCGACACCGATCTGGTCGTGGTGAACCCGGCCGTGCCGCGCCCTTGGCAGAGCCCATTTTTGAAGAACGCGTTCGCGTCCGGCGTTCGCATCACCACCGAGATCGGCCTGCTTGTCGAGCGCCTGCCCAGCCGACGACGCGTCGTCGGCATCACCGGCTCCGTCGGCAAAAGCACGACCAGCGCCATGATCGCCCGCGCCCTCGAAGCTACCGGCGAGCCCGTCAAGCTCGGCGGCAACATCGGCGGCTCACTCCTGGAATCTCTCGACGACATCACCGCCCGCACCTGGGTCGTGCTCGAACTTTCCTCCGCGATGCTCTACTGGCTCGGCGTCACACAACGCTGGTCGCCCGGCATCAGCGTCTGCACCAACCTCTCGCCAAATCACGTTGACTGGCATTCAACGCTTGATCACTACGCCAGCAGCAAACAAGAAATCCTGCGCTATCAAGACGAAGACGACGTCGCGATTCTGGGCCCCGGCTTGGACTCCTGGGCCAGTGTCACGCCCGCCAAGGTCATCAAGCTCGGCGATGTCTCATACACCGGCCCGCTTCGCATTCCCGGTCAGCACAATCTCCAGAATGCCGGTGTCGCGCTCGCAGCGTGTCGCGCCGCGTCGCCCTCAACGCCTGCCGCCGATTTTCAATCCGCGCTGGAGTCATTCGGCGGACTGCCCCACCGACTCGAACTTGTTGGCGAACACGCGGGCCGGCGCTTCTACAACGACTCAAAATGCACCACCGTCAGCTCGCTCATGCAAGCCCTGGACTCGCTCCGCGATCCAGTCCGCGGCGTCTCCCACATTCATCTCATCGCCGGCGGCTACGACAAGGGCGTCTCACTCTCGCCCGTGGCGCAGCTCGCCCCCGCGCTCGCCGGCCTCTATTGCGTGGGCAAGACCGGGCCCACGATCGCGACCGAAGCCCGCCCGCTGGCACCCGCGCGCGTACACCAACTCGCCACCGTGCCCGAGGCCACGCAAGCCGCGATGAACGCCATGCGCCCCGGCGACATCCTGCTGCTTTCACCGGCCTCCGCCTCATGGGATCAATACCCGAACTACGAGCATCGCGGCGCCGCGTTCATCGCGAGCGTGCGCTCACACATCGACGCGATGGCCGGCGCTCGCTGACCAAGCTCGAATCACCGGCCGCGATCGCTCTGGCTTAAGGACCCAACACATGAAACTCGGGCACACGCGCTTCGGACTCGTCCTCGTGATCGCGTTGAGCGCCGGCTGCGCCACGCGCGAGCAAAGCCGCGCGACGATGCCGAGCGTGCCAGCGCCATCAAGCGCCACACTGGCGACGTCCGCCGAGCCGGAGCAAATGGTTCCAATCGACACGCCGACGCCCGCTTCGCGTGCGCAACCGCTGGGCATCACCCCGACACCGCCTCCCCCACCACCCGGCACGCCCGCCCCTCGAACACCTCGCGTGACCGGCCTCACCGAGATCTTCCCCGGCGTGCGCGTCGATCGCGCCGCCGGGGTCGTCGAGTTTGACGCCGTCGTGCCCATCGACCCTCGCGACGAGACCACGCCAACAATTTACCTCGAGGTCATCGCCTGCCCGCGCGACACGAAAGAGCACGAGTCGCTCCTGGTGACCGACGTCAAGCCGTCGCAGGTCCACGCGGGACTCCTGCTCATCGGCCTCGTACCCGGCGCGCCCGGGCACGTGGGCTGGAAGGACAACGCGCCGGTCCGCGTGCCGCCCACCGGCCCGACGGTGGACATCACCTTCCGCTTCACCGATTCCGACGGCAAGACTGTCGAGGCCCGCCCGCAGGACTGGATCATCAACGCCACCGACGGCCGCCCGATGCTGGGCCGCACCGGCACAAACCCAGTGCCCGAGTCCACTTCGCGCTGGCTCTTCGCCGGCTCGGTCACGCGCCAAGCCGTGACCGAGGCCGGAGTGCGTGCCGAGCGCTATGAGGCTGACAGCGAGGGCACGCTCATCGGTTTCGCGACGTTCGGTTCCGAGTTGCTCGCCTTCGCCGATGTCATCTCCCACGAGTCGAGCGTGGATGCACCGACGTGGATCGCCGACGCGAAAACCACGCCGCCGGTGCGGACAAAGGTCGTCGTCGTGCTGCGCGCCGCCACCGCCCGGTAGAACGTCGCATGCAACATCCCGTGTCAGAAACGCCGCAGATTGCGCGGGCTCGCGCGATCGTCGCTATTGTTCTCCCCCCAACGGAGCCTCCTATGCCTAAGAAGGTCACTCTCCCGGCGCACTACGTCGAGTTGCGAAAGCTGCATCGCGACGTTGCGACGCTCAAGTCGGTCGATGCGCTCCTGAACTGGGATCAAGAAACCTATATGCCGCCGAACGCCGCGGCTCACCGCGCCGAGCAGCAGGCCATGATCAGCTCGCTGGCTCACGAGCGCCGCACATCCACGCGCATCGGCGAGCTCTTGACCCGCTGCGAACTGGACAAGACCCTCACCAAAGACGAAGGAATCAGCGCGAACCTCCGCGAAATGCGCCGCGACTTCGATCGCGCCACGCGCATCCCCACCGACCTCGTCGGGGAGATCGCCCGCACCCAGAGCCTCGCGCAAGAGGCTTGGAAGAAAGCCCGTGAGGCCAACGACTTCAAGCAGTTCCGCCCCTGGCTGGAGAAGATGATCGGCCTCATGCGGAAAAAGGCCGAGTGCTACGGCGTGCCGCCCTCTGGCGAGTTCTACGACAACTTGCTGGACGAATACGAACCGGGCATGACCGCGAGCCAGATCGACGCGATTTTCACGCCGCTGCGCCCGCGCCTCTCGGCCCTCGTGCAAGAGCTCACCAACGCCAAGTCCAACGTCTCCTCGCGCGTCACCGAACTCAAGCTCGGCGTCGCGCCACAGACCGACTTCGCCCATGCGATCCTTGAGGCCATGGGCTTTGACATGAACGCCGGGCGGCTTGACGTCACGACCCACCCCTTCTGCAGCGATCCCGGCCCGCAGGACACGCGCCTCACCACGCGCTACGGCTCACCCAGTTTCCTCGAGCCGTTGAGCAGCACAATGCACGAGGCAGGTCACGGCCTCTACGAGCAGGGCCTACCGAAGACCGCGTACTGGGGCGAGCCGCTGGGCGACGCCGTGAGCCTCGGCATTCACGAGAGCCAATCCCGAATGTGGGAGAACTTCGTCGGCCGCTCGCGCAGCTTCTGGCAGTGGGCCACGCCCGTCGCCAAGAAGACCCTCGGCCCGACGATGAAGGCCTCGCCCGACGAGCTCTTCCGCGCCGCGAACGTCGTCAAGCGTTCGTTCATCCGTGTCGAGGCTGACGAAGCAACTTACAACCTCCATGTCATGCTGCGCTTCAACATTGAGCGTGCCCTGATCAGCGGCGAGCTCGCCGTCAAAGACCTGCCCAAAGCCTGGAACGCCATGTTTAAGGACTACCTGGGCCTGAAGGTTCCAAGCGACAAGGTCGGCTGCCTCCAAGACGTCCACTGGTCGTTCGGCCTCGTCGGCTACTTCCCGACCTACACGCTCGGCAACCTCTACGCGGCGCAGTTCTGGGAGAAGATCAACCGCGACATCCCCGACCTCGACAAGCGCATGGCCAAGGGCAACTTTGACGACCTGCTCGGCTGGCTGCGCCACAACATCCATCGTCACGGCCGGCGCTATCGCGCCGCGGATCTCTGCCGCAAGGTCACGGGCAAGGAGCTCTCGCCGGAGCCGTTGATGCGCCATCTGGAAACCAAGCTCCGGGCCGTCTACGGCCTGTAGTTTGAGCGATCACACCGGCGCAGGCCTCTGGGCTCGCGGTTTGCAACAATTTGGGCAAGCAGCACGCGGTCTTGACGATTCGTTGACCGAGTCTTGACGCTGCGCACATCATCCCCGTACACCCCGACGCTTAGTCTCCACCCGATCGAGTGGTCCGCTCGTGCCGTTCACACTTCTTCGAGGAGAGAGATCATGCGCATCGCATCCGCCCTGTGTGTTTCGTCCGTCCTGTTCTTCGTCGGCGCCGCCCACGCGCAGACGATCATCACCCAGTGGAACTTCAACACGCTGGCCACGGGCCAGAACAACGCCCCCGCGCCCAGCATCGGCGCTGGCAGCGCCACGCCCGTCGGCATGACCAACAACGCAAACAACGCCGACATCGTTGCCGCCGGTGGCAACCCCGTGTCGTCTGACCCCGCCGCGCCCGCGGACAACCGCGCCTGGCGCGTCCGCGGCTCAGTGAGCAACGGCTGGTCCGGCACCACACAGCTCCACTCCGGCGCCCGCTTCAACGCGTCGACCGTCGGCTACTCCGACATCATCGTCGCGCTGGACATTCAGGCCACCGACGGTTCGCCCCGCCACGCCCAGTTCCAGTACACGCTCAACGGCACCTCGTTCACCTCGTTCGGCAGCCTGCTGGACTTCAACACCACCTTTGACGGCTGGACGACCCTCTCGTTCAACTTGGCGTCAATCGCTGGCGCGTCCAACAACCCGAACTTCGGCTTCCAAATCGTCTCCGCCTTCTCGCCCGTGGAGTTCACCAACGCCAACGGTCTGCAGGCCGCGAACACCGCCTTTCAGCGCGCCAACGCCGGCCCGCAGGTCTACACCGGCGGCGCGGGCAACTACCGCTTTGACGTCGTCACGTTCCGCGGCACCATCCCGACCCCGGGCGCCATGGCCCTGCTCGGCCTCGCTGGCCTCGCCGCGTCGCGCCGCCGTCGCGTTTGATGGCGACGAGCTGACGCAGTCAACTTGCCTTGCGCTCTGCGACGACGCCCCCACCCGGGGCGTCGTCGTCTTTCAATCCGGAATCGGCGCTTCGGTCGCGCCTTCGCCACCGGCCTGTGCGCCCGCGCCGCTCGCTGCGGCTTCGCCCAGCACGCGCTTCAACACCTTGTCCAGCAGCGCATTGACGAAGCCCGGAGATTTCTCCGTCGAAAACTCCTTCGCCAGTTCCACCGCGTCGTTCACCACCACCTTGGGCTTCTCGCGCCCCGGGCCCTTGGTCATGTCGTAATGCGCCAGCCGCAGGATCGCGCGATCCACAGCCGCTTGCCGACGCGCGGGCCATGTCGGCGCGAGTTCCGCCGTCGCCTTATCCGCCGCGGCCCGATCTCGCCACGCTTCGCTCGCAAGCTCCATCGCGTGATCAAGCTCCGTGGCGCTCAGGCCCGGGTGCTCAAGCACGAGCGACTCGCGAATGAGCCGAAGGTCCTTCTCAGTGTTGTGCCGACCGCCGGCGCTTTGCTGCGCGTCGATCTGGAAAATCGCCTGGAATGCAAGACGGCGGACGCCGCGGTTGACGCTCATGAGTGAGCTCCTGCGCGTGTCGTGCTCGCCAGCTTGTCCGGTGATCGAAGGTCGCTGCGAGTTTGCGGCGCCGACGGCCCCTGACGCAATCGCCGAAGCTCGCGCAGCGTGTGGAGTGCCGCCTCCATCGCCTCGGCGCCCTTGTTGCCGATGAGCTCGCCCGAGCCCCCGGGCACGCTTGGCGCCGCATCACTGGTGCCGCCGCGCTTCAGCCCCGCACGTTCCAGCGCCTGATCCTGCGTGTTCACCGTGAGCACGCCCAGCCCGACGGGCAGGCACCGCTCGCGCGAGATCGCCGCGAGCTCACGCGTCACCGCATGGCCCAGCACTTCGTCATGATTTGTTTCACCCTTGATGATGCAGCCCAGCACCACGACCGCATCGAACCGCCCGCCCGCCGCGGCCGCCGACGCGAGCGCGATCGTCTCAAACGCACCGGCCGCATCGAACACCTCAACCCGCGAACTGCCGCTCGCGCTCGCCGTCTCCGCGCCGCCGCCTGCTTCTCCGGCCCCCGCAAAGGCCGCGAACGCCGCCAGCGCACCCCGCTCAAGCGAATCCGTCACCGTCCGGTTGTACCGGCTCACCACCAACGCAACCCGCGCGGCAAAGCCGCCCGAGACGCCGCCCGCACCCGTCGAAGTTGTCAAAGACCTGCCCATAAGCCGCGATCATAGACGGGCGAGCATCCGCCCACCCGAACTCGCTCCGCGAGAAACGCCACTTCACGTCAGCTTCCACGCGAAGAACACCGCCGTGAAGATCAGGTCGGCGATCACGATCGCCACGACCGACTGCACCACGGTGTCCGTCGTCGCCTTGCCGACGCCCGCCGCCCCGCCGGTCACGCGTAGCCCGTTCGTACACGCGATCAGCCCAATCAGCGCGCCGAACACCACCGATTTCGCAAAGCCCGTGATGAAGTCGATCGCCTTGGCCTGATAGAGCAGGTTCTCCCAGAACGTCGCGATCGGGATCTCGAGCGCCAAAAGCGCGATCACCAGCCCGCACCCGATCGCCACCACGTTGCTCGCTACCGCCAGGCACATCATCGACACCACCGTCGCCAACACTCGCGGCACCACAAGAAACCGAATCGGGTTCAGCGCCTGCGCCTCCAGCGCCTCGATCTCTTCACCAACCACCATCGTGCCCAGCTCCGCCGCGATCGCTGCGCCCGCGAAGCCGGTCAGCACGATCGCGGCGATCAACGGACCAAGCTCGCGCAAGATGGCTACACCGACAATGTTCGCGACCAAGTCCTTCCGCCCGAACTGATCCAAGGGCGGCGCCATCTGGAGCACGAGGATCAACCCCACGCACCCGGACACCAGCGACACGATAAACAACGATCGCACGCCCACGCGCACGATCTGCGACATGATCGCCGGCACGCCAAAGCGCACGCGCTTGCGCGTAAATGCCCGCAAGACCCAGCGCAAGGTCTCGAACGTCAGCCCGCCGATCGCGCCGATGTGATCCAGAATCGCGAGCCCGCGCGAGCCGACATACGCCACGGGCGCGCCAAGGCTGGTCGCGAGTGAAGGGCTCACGCTCTGCCCTTCGGATTCGCCGTCCCGCTGATTCGCCTGTTGTGTCGGCTCGGCCATGTTGCCCACTGTACCGGCGCGAACCGCGCGCCGCCAGCGCTCACGCGCCGGCGCGTGAACGACTCATCACTTGGCCATCGCCTCGTCCAGCGTGCCCGCGAGCTTGAAGACCGTCTCAAGCTTCGCGATCGCGAAGATTGACCGAACGCGATCCGAGAGATTGCAGAGCACAAGCTGGCCGGAGCCGCGCCGCGACGACTGCATCGCCTCGACGAGCGTCGCCAGACCCGAGCTGTCCATGTACGGCACGCCCGAGAGATCAACAACGATCTTCTTCCCGGTGGCCTTTTTCAGTTCCTGGCGCAGCAAGGGTGAGCCCGAAAGATCGATGTCGCCGGTCGGAGTGATGACCACCGCGTCGTTGACGAGTTTGGAGTTCACGCTGAGTGGGCCGAGCACATTGTCCGCCATAACTGGTCCTTCCGCTGGAACACTGGCCATCAAACTCGATTCCCCGCGCCCCAAAGTCCTGCACACCACACTCAGCTCGCCGCCGCCGCGGGCACGCGCTTTTTGATCATCGTCAGCCGCATGCCGACCTCGGAGTCCGGCCGCTTCTCCCAACGCACCTCGTCCATCACCTCGGTGATGATGTGGACACCCAGGCCACCGGGTCGGATTTCATCCAGATCGCGCGACTTGATCGTTGAGGGGTCCACCTGCCGCGCCTCGTCCTCGATGACGATCTGCAACGCCTCGGTCGGGTTCTGATGCTGCGTCTCGGGCGTCGCGACGCCGCCGACAAACGCCAGCGACAGCCAGATCGGCCGATCGGGCGCCTTGCCGTAGCCGTGCCGGATCACGTTGCACAACGCCTCATCGACCGCTAGCGCAAGCTGCCCGCACGCCTCATCGCTGAAGCCCGAGCGGCTGGCGAACTGATAGACCATCTCGCGCGCGCCGCTCAAAAACAGCGGATTCGAGGGAAGCTGCAATCTCACGTCCGTCTGCGTACTCATGGATTGCTTCGCTCCGGACCCGGCGCACGGGTGGGTTCCGCTCCGCCGGTCGGTTCCAAAGTGTTCCCCGCGGAACGCGTTTCTGCCAGCCAACTCTCCCAACGCTTCATCGCTTCTCTTCGATCGGCCTCTGGTTGGTCATATCGATAGCCAAAATCTTGCCCAGTCAACCGAATCAGCGCATCCCCCGCCGTCATTCGGATCAGCGCATCATCACTCCGCAGCGACCGCACCAGCCGCGGCACCGCCGTCTGGTCGTTCTCCCGCACCGCTTTGACGATTCGTTGCATCCGCCCCGATGGCTCCGGCGACTGCCAGTCTTCGATCTGCGGCGAGCACCCGGCCAGCACAACCACCGCCGCAATCATCAGCCCCGTCATCGCGATCGTCGCAACCGCCCGCGGCACTCCCGCCGCGCGATGCCCGCGCGGTGCCCACGCCGGGGGCGACTGCGCATCGAGCTGGGGCGTCCGTGACCTCATCGCGTTGCACAGTTTACCCCTTCCGACTCGCGCCGACCCACACCGACCGCCAGCCGCGCACATCCATCACGCCGCGTCCCACGCACCCTTCGCCTCTATCATCCCTCTTCCCCTTCGCCGATTCGGAGCCCGCGGCCCCATGAACACCCCGACCGCCAACTCGCCCTCTCCAGCCTCTGCCCACGACGCGACCACCGCCGCGAGCCCGACTCCGGCTCAGCTCTCCCGCTCAGGCCAGCGCGAGTGCATCGTCATCGTCGACTTTGGCGGCCAGACCGCCCAGCTCATCGCGCGGCGCGTGCGCGAGGCCGGCGTCTTCTCGATCCTCATCGCGCCCTCCACCGCGCTGCAGACCATTCGCGAGATGCCCGTGCCTCCCAAGGGCGTCATCCTCTCCGGCGGCCCCGCAAGCGTCTACGAAGAGAACGCACCCGTCGCCGACCCGGCGCTGCTGGATCTCAACATCCCCATCCTCGGCATCTGCTACGGCATGCAGTGGGCATGCCGCGAGATCGGCTTCCGCGTCGAGCGCGCGGACCATCGCGAGTTCGGGCGTGCCCAGATCAATGTCAAGTCCAAGGGCGATCTGCTCGCGGCGCTCCCGGAGAAGACGACCGTCTGGATGTCCCACGGCGACCAAGTCATGCCAGCCGATCCCAGCGCATCGGGCGCTTCGGGCACCGCCGGCAACACGCCGGGCTCGCCCGAAGTCGAAGTCCTCGCCAGCACGCCGACCTGTCCGCTTGCCGCCGTGCGCATCACCCGCGCCGGACGCGCCTCGTTCCACGGCGTGCAGTTCCACCCCGAGGTCACGCACACCCCGCAGGGCAGCACGATCATCCAGAACTTCCTCTACGAAGTCTGCCACTGCAAGGGCGAGTGGCGCATGGCCGACTACCTTGAGTCCGCCGTGCGCGACATCCGCCAGCGCGTCGGTGACAACCGCGTGCTCTGCGGCCTCAGCGGCGGTGTGGATTCGTCGGTGGTCGCCGCGCTCCTGCATCGCGCGATCGGCCCGCAGCTCACCTGCGTGTTCGTGGACACCGGCCTGCTCCGCAAGAACGAGCGCGCGTTTGTCGAGACCACGTTCCGAGATCACTTCAACATCGACCTGCGCGTCGCCGACAGCGAAGCACTCTTCCTCACCGACCTCGCGGGCGTGACGGATCCGCAGGAGAAACGCCGCCGCATCGGCCATCGCTTCATCGACATCTTCCAGACCGAAGCCGACAAGATCGCGGCGGAGCCGCCTTCGACCCTGTCGTCCGCGCCCGGCGCCGCCGCCGCTCCCCGCGGCCATTTCGCCTTCCTCGCACAAGGCACCCTCTACCCCGACGTCATCGAGTCCGGCCACGGCCACTCCGGCACCTCCGCCGGCATCAAGCTCCACCACAACGTCGGCGGCCTCCCCGCCGAGATGGACTTCCAGCTCATCGAGCCGCTCCGCGACCTCTTCAAAGACGAAGTCCGCAAACTCGGCGAAGTCCTCGGCCTCCCCGACAAGCTCGTCTGGCGTCACCCGTTCCCCGGCCCCGGCCTCGCCGTGCGCGTGCTGGGCGAAGTGACGCGCCCCAAGCTCGACATCCTGCGCGAGTGCGACCAGATCCTGCTGGACGAGATTGTGGCCGCGGGCTTGTATCGCTCGACCAGCCAGGTCTTCGCGGTGCTGCTCCCGGTCCGCAGCGTCGGCGTCATGGGCGACGGCCGCACCTACGACAACGTCGTCGCCATCCGCGCCGTCACCACCGAAGACTTCATGACCGCCGACTGGTCCCGCATCCCCTACGACATCCTCGCCCGCATCTCCACCCGCATCATCAACGAAGTCCGCGGCGTCAACCGCGTCGTCTACGACATCTCAAGCAAACCGCCGGCGACGATTGAGTGGGAGTGAGATCGCCTTCGAGAATCAGCCGCCACCAACACCCGCCGATCGGACTGGAGTTTCAGGATTCGAAAACTGCTGTTGCATTTTCGCTCCGATACATTGACACCCGCATTGTTAATGTTGCGCAAGCGATCGCGTTTACGATCAACAACTTCACAATTCGATATATAATATTCCGACGTGACGATCTGGACAACACCGTCATTCCGGAGAGAGAGAATGAAAGCGAGCTTTTTTGCATTGATTTTCGTTGCGTGGGCGAACAGCAGCACCCAGGGTGCGTTGAGCTACCTCACACAGAGTGGGCAATCCGCGGCGTCTGCGTCATACTTTGGAACCGGAAGCACATCTGACATCGATCTTGTATCAAATGTTCCGGACGGGTCTTTTGTCTTAACGTCGACAGCATCCGTCGGTACCCCGCCACGTTTCTTTGCGAGCGGAATCGGAATAGTAAACGTCGTTCAAGAGTCGCGGCTCTTCTCGGTTTCTGTTGGCGGAGGGGGCAACGGCAGTTTCCCCGATGCAGGGTTCGGCGGGGGAAGCGGCACATACAATCTTGTGTTCGCGATTCAGTCATACACACCCGCGCAACTAGTCTTGAATGCTGGCGGTGGCTCAATCTCCCTCACGAGCGACTCAGGATTTTCATATATATTCTCAGGGCGAACGGTTAATTTGAGCCAAGAATACCAACTCGACAGAGGAACTTATACGCTCGCAATCTCTGGATCCGGAGGAATAGGACGCGGCTTGAATGGCGAGTCATTCTCAGGCTCTGCGCCGATGGGTTTCTCGCTCACAATAATACCAACTCCTGCTACGGCTGGAGTTTTTGCACTCGGCTTGCTCACGGCTGGGCATCGCCGTCGATAGCGATAACTCGATTCTGTTGTGATATTTGCTCACAAGAGTCACTGGTTCCCGTTAGCATTCTTTCAAGCTACATGTTGGGGCTTGACTCTGAAGCCCCGCTGCATCGATTTTTTCACTGACAGCTAGTTGCAAATTGCGATCGCACGCGCCACACCCATTTGTCTTTTTGTCTCGCTATCTCCTCACCCCCCCGCCATCCGCAACATCGTCGCCGGGCTCTCCGCCTCGCCCGTCCGGCAGCTCAGGAGCGCCGCTTGAGCCATCGCCAACATCGTCGCGGCGTTCCCCGCGCTCGCTCCGCTTCGCATGTCGTGCTCCGCGCCGGGTGTGTTGAGGCGGAGCAGTTGGTCCGCGATCGCGCCGGCGAACGTTGTCAGGGCATCCGCGCTGGTCGCCGCGGCGGTCGGCGATTCGACCACTGTGCCGTCGGTGTGGATCCACTCGAACCCGCCGCTGCCGATGGACACGCGACCCTTGGCCGCGATCAACGTCGCCCGCACCCGCGGCTGCCCCGCCTCGCTGGACGCGAACACCACCGCCGAGCGGCCGCCGCCGAAACGCAGGTTCGCCGTGAGGTCGCCACGCAGGTCGCGCAACGTGTCGCCCGACGCGGGCCGCAGGCCGCCCTCGCTCGGTGAGTCAAACGCCGCGTCAACCGATTCCGGCTCGCCCAGAAACAGCATCGCCAGGTCCAGCGCGTCGGCGACGCGCGCCCCGAGCGTCCCCGCCCACGCGGGGCCGATCGATTCGATCGACATCGAGCGCACCGGGCCGAGCTGCTCCGCGACATCCAGGGCCGCCTTGACCGAGCTCGTCCAGCGCGTCAGCCCCGCCTGCACCACCCACGACGGCATGCGATCACGCTCGCCCGCGCTGCCGCGCGCGTCATTTCCAAGCTGCACACCCGCCCCCCCAGCCCCCCCCACGCCGGCGCTGGCGTTACTGACCGTCGCCGACGAATCCACCTGCATCTCCAAGAGTTCAATCAGTGACGCGGGCAGCGGCTCAAGGCTCGCGACCGCGACGCCGCGCTTGCGAGCGTTCTCAAGCAGATCGACATCCGCGAGTCGCTGGGCCGCGTCGGGAAGGCCCGCGAAGGGGCCCGGGCTCCCGAGGAAAAACGCACCGCCCTCGCTGGTCGCAAGCGCGGTGCGAAGGTCATCGCCCGCGGCGTTCGCCTGAAGCGCAGCCGCGAGCGAAGCCGCCTCGCCCGCACTGGAGGAGCCAACACGCAAACTGCCGCCCCACTGCCGCGCTCGGAGCGCTTCGACAATCGCGACGCCGAGCGCGGCCTGCGCCGGCGCGAGCCAGAGCGTCATCGTCGCGGGCGATTTGGCGGGCGTGGCCATGGGGCAAGCATAAGGGGCTGCGCCAGCCGCCAACCTTCAGTTTTCAGCCGCCAGCAAGAACCGGAAGCGGGAAGTCGCAAGACGCGAGACGCGAGTGAAGGCCCGAGGCCGAGTGCCTAGGCACGGTGCCACGAACTCAGCACTCAGCCCTCAGCACTCATCGCTCAGCACTTGCCCCTCCCCCTCGGCCCTCGGCCCTGAGCCCTCGGCCCTCGTACCATTCCCCGTTGACAAGTGAAGATCGGCGTGCCAAAGCGACCGCCGGCGGGCAACCGTCCGGAGGAAAGTCCGAGCACGACAGGACACGATGGTGGGTAACTCCCACCCGGCCCGACACATGAGCCAGGGCCGAGGGACAGTGCCACAGAGAACATACCGCCGATGGCCGGGTGGGCCAGACACTCCGTGTCCGGCTCCGCAAGGCTCAGGTAAGGGTGAAAAGGTGCGGTAAGAGCGCACCGCTGGGCTGGTGACAGACCAGGCATGGCAAACCCCATCGCGTGCAAGGTCACGCAGACGCCTCGATCGGCTCACGCCGATCGACCGCAGTCCGGCGGACACGCTCGCGCTCGCAAGAGCACGGGCCAGGCGTCGGGTAGACCGCTCCAGCCACGCGGCAACGCGCGGCGCAGAGAAATGGTCGCTGGCGCTCGAAGGTCCGTGTTCCAACAGCCCCCGTCAATGGTGCCGCGAACACGGAAACCACGAGCGTCACAGAACTCGGCTTACACGGCACGCCGGCTCACTCCACACCGCAGGCCCTGAGCAAACGCTCGGGGCCTGCGGCCGTTTTGGTGGGGGGAGGGGAAGTCGCGAGACGCGAGTCTCGAGTCGCGAGACTCAAGGCGGGCGTGCCACTGAACGGCTCTGCGTTCAGTGCCCGCAGACAGACGTCAGTCCAGCCACACTGATTCGCAGAGCCGGATCACTGGCACGTATTCCCAACTCGCGACTCGCGTCTCGCGACTCTTCACTCCAAGCTTGCCCGCTCCATCTCCAGCACCTTCGCCACCGCGATCGCGTCGTCGAGCGTTGCCCGCAGCTCGCCGGGCTTGCGTTCCAGGTGGATCGCGTCGATGAGGTGGCGCACTTCGTAGTCGTAGCCCGTGCCTTCGGGCAGCGCGACGGTCTCGCTGGCGCCGCCGCGATGCAGCAGCAGCGCGGGCGTCCGTGCAAGGTCAAAGTCCGCGGTGGCGTGCTCAAAGACCACCACGAACCGCATGCGGAAGCCGAAGCCCGCGTGATGGTCCTGCCCCCACTCCGCCATCACGTGCGACCGCGCGCCTCCCGCGCCCGTCGCGTTCACCTCGTACAGCGTCGTCCCGTGCGCCAAGCCGCCGCGGCTCACCACGCTTCGCACGCCGCCAAACAACCAGCACACAAAGTCCGTGTCATGGATGTGCAGGTCCATCAGCGCGCCGCCGGAACGCCGCGTGTCGCGATAGAACTCCACGCCCCAGTCCGGCGCCGAGCCCAAGCGCTGGAACACCGCGCTCTTGACCGAACCGAGCGACCCATCGACGACGCGTTCCTTCAGCCACGACCAACCCGGCCAGAACCGCATGCACATCGCCGGCATGCACAGCCGGTCCGCGTCTCGCGCCGCCAGCGCCAGCCGCGCGATCTCCGCGGCTCGTAGCGCCACCGGCTTCTCGCACAGCACGTGCTTGCCCGCGTCCAGAGCCCGTGTCGCCACGTCAACATGCGTGTCCGTCGGCGTACACACGCTCACCAGGTCAATGCGTTCGTCCGCAAGCAACGCTGCTTCGTCCGCACACGTCGACACCTCGCGCGGATCAAAGAGCTGCGCCCGCGACGCGCCCGTGTCAAAGTTCCCGCCCACGCTCAGGACGCTCGCGCCGTCGCCGCCCGCCTCAGCGAACCGCCGATCAGCGATCCCTACCACGCGGCAGTCCACGCCCGCCGCCCGCGCCGCCTGATACGCCGCGAGATGCGTCCGCCCCATGAACCCGAACCCGATGATGCCAACGTTGATCGTGCCCATGGCTCGTGTAGCTCCCCGCTCTCGGTGTCGAACAACTCACACCCTTGACTGATATCTCCGCGTGGGCGTTGCCCCCTCGCCACTCGCGACTCGGAACTCGCGACTCGCGACTACGACAGCCGCCGCACCAGCTCCGCCGCGCTCTTCACGTCTTCGATCCGCGAGCCGCCCGCCTCGCGTTCGATGAATCGATCAACGCTCGAGCCGCCCTCGCGCAGCACCTTGAAGAACTCGTCCCACCGCACCTGCCCATCGCCCGCACACACCTCATTGCCCCAGGTCCCGGGAGTCGTCGTCGCGTTCGCGTCTTTGATATGCACCTGCACCGTGCGCGCCATGAGCGCCCGCAGCGATTCGATCGGGTCGCCCATCGCGTACAGGATCATGTTCGCCGGATCGAAGTTCACGCCTACGTGCGGTCTTGCAAGATCATCCAGCGCGTCGAGCAATATCGCGCTCGTCTCCTGCCCGGTCTCGAATCCCACGCGCACGCCGCGATCGTCGAACGCATCGATCACGCGTCGCAATCGCTCGATCATGAGCGTGCGCTCCGCGCCGCGCTCATGCGGGATGAACCCCGCGTGGAAGGTCACGAGCTTGAGGCCGAGGCGCGCCGCCATCCGCGCGCCCGCGTGCGCCATCGCCAGGTTGTGCTCCCAGTGCTCATCAAGCCGCACGCCGCCGGTCGCCTTGATCGTCTCCAGCGTCGAGTAGTCCTCGCCGCGAAAGCCGACCATCCCGCTGACCGCCTCAATCCCCCCGGCGCGCAGCCGGTTCACCGTCTCGATCTCACTCCAAGTTCCCTCGATCAACGGGCGCAAATCGAGTTGCGTGTACGTGACCGCGCACGCGTGCAGCTTCTCCACAAGTTCCGCGGGCGACTTCGGCTGAAGCGACCATGAGCAAACACCCACACGAGAAGATTGAATCATGCGACCCTCAGTTTGATCATTCGCAACGCGCGAGCGGACCTGCCGACGTTATCGCGCAACGGGCACGCCCCCGCCACCATTGCCACTCTGCCACTCCGCCACTTTGCCACTTCCCTCCTTCACCTCCACGATCGCGTGGTCCATCTCGCTGGCCTTCCAGCGCACGAAACCCTCAATCGCCTGATACTCCGGCAGGCCGATCAGGTCATAGATCGCCGCGGTCGCGCTGTTCCTGTCTTCCGCACGCTCCCAGAACTCGCGTGCGTCCGGGCCCGGGAACAGCGCCCGATCCTTCTGGCTCTCGTGCTTGAAGATCGCCATGCGCTTTCGCGCCACCTCATCCGGGCTCAGCGGCACGGCCATCTCGATCTCGTGCGGCTCCCATTCCTGCCACGCGCCACGATACAGCCACACCTCGCACTGTTTCATCCACGCCTGCTCGCGCAGCCGCTGAATCGCGGTGATCACCGCCGAGAGGCACACGCGATGCGTGCCGTGCGGATCGCTCAGGTCGCCCGCGACGTACACCTGATGCGGTCGCACCTGCTCCAGCAACTCCATCGTGATGCGAATGTCGTCCTCACCCAGCGGCTTCTTCTTGACGCGGCCCGTCTCGTAGAACGGCAGGTCGAGAAAATGAATGTTCCCCGGCTTCACGCCGCTGTACCGCGCCGCGCTTCGCGCCTCGGTCCGCCGGATCAATCCCTTGATCGTCTGCAGTTCCGGGCTGTCAATCTCGCCCGCGTCCTTCGTCTTCACGAAGCTCTGGATCCGCTCCTCGATCGCCTGCGCCTCCGTCCCGCCAAACAGCTTGAACGCGCGGCAGAACTCCGCCACAAAGTCCGCATGTCGCACCGCGTTCTCATCAAACACCGCGATGTTGCCGCTGGTCTGATACGCGACGTGGACCTCGTGCCCCTGCTCGCACAGGCGGATGAACGTCCCGCCCATGCTGATCACGTCATCATCCGGGTGCGGCGAGAACACCACCACACGCTTGGGAAACACCTCGGCCTCCGCGCCAGGATGCACGCTCGCGCCACCGCGCAAGGCCTCGCGCCGGTGCTCGCCCGATGCGTCAGCCCCCGCGCCCTGCGCCGGCTTGCCGCCCGGCCAGCCGGTGATCGTCGCCTGCATGGCGCGGAAGACCTCGATGTTGATCTCGTACGCGCCGCCATGACGCGTGCTCAACAGCTCTTGCAGGCCGTGCTCGTTGTAGTCCTCTTCGGTCAACTTCAGGATCGGCTTCTCCAGTGTGCGCGACAGCCAGATCACCGCCTTCTTGGTCTGCTGCGCATCCCACGCCAGGCCAAACCGCTCCATGCCCGACAGCATCCAAGGCGTCTTGAACCGCGTCAGCTCCGCGGCGCTGGACGGGTCCAAAAACATCTTCGCGTTCGGATGATTCTGCAGCGCGCTGGCCGCGACGTGCGTGTTGATCTCACCCTCGACCGCTCGCTTGATCACGCCCGCCTTGTGCTCGCCAAACGCCAGCAGCACCACGCGCTTCGCCGCAAGGATCGACCCCACGCCCATCGTGATCGCCTTCCGCGGCACGTTCCATTCCCCGAAGAAATCACTCGCCGCGTCGATCCGCGTCACGCGATCCAGCGTGATCAAGCGCGTCTTGGAGTCCAAGGGCGAGCCCGGCTCGTTGAAACCGATGTGCCCGGTGCGCCCGATGCCCAGGATCTGCAGGTCGATCCCGCCGTGCTTGAGCATCAGCGCTTCGTAGCGCTCGCAGAACGCGCCGACGTCGTGCATCGCGAGCGTGCCGTCGGGGATGTGGATGTTCTCCGGGCGGATGTCGATGTGGTCAAAGAGATACTCGCGCATGAAGCGGTTGTAACTCTGCAGCTCGCCCGGCTGCATCGGCCAGTACTCGTCAAGGTTGAACGTCACCACGTTCGCAAAGCTCAGCCCGTCTTGCATGTGCAATCGCACGAGCTCCTCGTACACACCCTGCGGCGTGCTGCCCGTCGCGAGCCCGAGCACCGCCATCTGCCCCTTGGCCGCGCGCTCGCGGATCACCGCCGCGATCTCGTGCGCCACCGCCTTGCTGGCGCTGGCACTGCTGGCGAACACCGTGACGGGGATTTTCTCGATGCCGCGGGCCAGATCGGTCGGCCCAATCGGGAACTTGGGCGAGGCCATGGGCGTCGCCCCCCCACTTGCGCCCCCACTCACACCCGAAGAAAGCGTTTCGGATCGGTCACGCGACGGCGGAGGGGGTGTGGCGTTCACGCGGGTCATCGGCGCTCCCTTTGAAGGGGCCGGGCACCCCCCGGTCAGCCGGGTGGCGCACGGTCCGGCTCAATCTTCTATAATCTTACCGTGATCGACCGAACCTGCCACGCCAAACGAGAAAACGCACCGGATTGTTCCGGTGCGTTCGGGGTCAGATCGCGTCTTTCCGTCGGGTCGGGGCTTCGGGCCAGTAGTTTTACTGACCTGCCATCCCCGACCTCATTTCTTGGCGAGCTTCATCGCGACATCGAACGCCGCCGCGGCGGTCAGACCGTCGTCAAACGTCGCCAACGGCGTCTTGGCCTTAGACTGCACCGCATCGGCGAACGCCACGAGCTGGCGATTAAAGCGCACGTCATGCGGCTCGCAGGGGATCACTTCCGCCTTGCCGGCCAGGTCCTTGAACACCAGCTCCGAAGGCTTCTCATAGTCATAGAAGAACATGCCCTTGTCGCCGACCAGCGCCAAGGTAAAGCGGCAGGTCTCGGCCCAGCCCGCGTAGATGCTCCCGGCGACGCCCGGCTTCAGCGAGCTGACCTTGGACGCCTTCACGCTCTTGACCAGCACGGTGCCGGCGGTCTCCGTGCGGCCCTTCCACTTGTTCGTGAACACGGCGCCCAGCGTCTTGCTCGGGCCGCACATGAAGTGGAACAGGTCGATCGAGTGGCTGCCCATGTCCAGATATGCGCCGCCGCCGGACTTCTTGGGCTCGCTGAACCACTTGGTCTCGTGTCCCGGCAGGTCGCACGCGAATGCGTTCTCCCAGCGGACGCCGTTGCCGATCTTGCCCTCGCCCGCCATGCGAAGCATGTCGTGCACCGCGGGCACGAAGCGGTGGCAGTAGCCGACGAATGCGGGTGTCTTCTTGTACTTGCGGCTGATGGCGCTGAGCTTCTTGGCGTCCCCCAGCGTGTGGGCCAGCGGCTTCTCGCTCAGGACCGGCACGCCATGCTTGAGCGCGAGCTCGACCAGCGGGATGCGGGCGCTGGGGGGCGTGCAGATCACCACGCCGTCGATGAGACGCTCGGCCTTGTTCGCCTTGAACAGGTCCGCGACACTGGCGAACGTCTTGGCGTTGAAGTCCTTGGCGAGCTTGTCCGCGGCTTCGGCGTTCAGATCAACCACCGCGCTGATCGTCAGCCGATCCGGCGACGCCTTGACCGCGCCGGCGTGCGCGCCCGCGATACCGCCGGCGCCGATGATTGCCAGTCGAAACATACCGTCAGCCATGATCAATCCCTTCAAGGTTGTTCGTGCAACGCGTCCGGGAGCGTGTTCACTCCCTCAACCCGCCCCCCGAGCCCGAGTCGCGGGCCACGATGGCGGCACACAGAGTCAAACGCCCGCGCTCGGCGCATCCGTCAACGGATGTGCCGCGCGGGGCGAGGAGGTTAGGCGTATGCGTCAATGCGTGTCCAAAGTCGCGATGATCATCACATGGATTGCGGGGATTTCGCTGAGCGCCGCGTGCGCGGAGCAGCTCCCGAGCCTGCCGCGGGTACCAAGCGTGCCCAGTGTGCCCTCAGTGCCGAGTGTTCCGAGCGTGCCCAAGGCGCCGACGGCCCCTGATCCGGTGGACGAGGCCCGAAAAGCCGCAGAGCGTGCTGAGCGCGAGGCCCGCGAGAAACTCAAGCAGGCGGTGCCGGTCGCGGGCACATCGCCCCAGCCCGAGGTCCGCGGCGTGTGGGTCACCACCACCGGCAACGACGCCATCGCCAGCGCCAAGAACACTGGCGAGACCATGAAGCGCCTGCGCGAGATCGGCATCAACACGGTCTATGTCGAGTCGTGGAAGAACGGCTACACGCAGTTCCCAAGTGAAGTGCTCAAGAAGGTGATCGGGGTGGATCGCCGCCCGGCGCTCATGAAGAGCGACCCCAGCGATGCACCCGACCGCGTCAAGACGCAAGGGCGCGATCTGCTTGAAGAGACGCTGATCGAGGCGCACCGCAATGGGCTGATTTATGTCGCGTGGTTCGAGTACGGCTTCATGGCGGCGCACAAGGACACGGACAATCACTTGCGGCGGATGTATCCGCAGTGGCTGTCGCGCGATGAGAAGGGCAGCGAAGTAGCGCCCAACGGGTTCGTGTGGATGAACCCGCTGCACCCGGAGCCGCGGAAACTGCTGATCGATCTGGTCGTTGAGGCGGCGAAGAACTACGACCTTGACGGCGTGCAACTCGACGACCGCATCGTGTGGCCCTACATCAATATGGGCTACGACGACTTCACCAAGGCGGCGTACGCGAAGGAGCACGACGGCAAGGCCCCGCCGAGTGATCCGAAGGACCCGACGTGGATGCGCTGGCGGGCAGACAAGGTGAACGAGTACGCCAAGATGTTCACGCAGAGCGTGCGGGCCGGAGCGCCGGGCGTGCAGATCAGCCTCAGCCCCGCGGTCTACCCGTGGTGCTTTGAGCACTATTTGCTGGAGTGGCCCAAGTGGGCGGCGTGGACCGACGCCGACCGGCTGAAACTCGGCGACTTCGAGAGCGCGACGCACGTGCCGGCGCGCTGGGACGAGTTCATCCCGCAGAACTACCGCTACAACTACCCCGCGTTCGAGGCGACCTGGAACGACCAGGTCAAGCACATGCAGACCCTCGGCGGCGGGCGCGTCAAGGACCTGCTCGCCGGCATCATGAGTACCGGCAGCGAGCCCAAGCCCGTCGCGTGGGACGACTTGCGCAAGGCGGTGGAACTCACCCGCAGGAGCGGCGCGGGCGGACACGTCTGGTGGTTCAGCAAGGGCACGCTGGACGTCTACCCGGAGCAGACGCGGGCGTTGTACGCCGGGTTTGTGGAATCGCCACGGTTCCCGGCAGGATGGCGCGAGCCGAGCGTGATGTTCATGCGCGACCCAGCGCAGGCTGACATCAAGGATGGCAACGTGCGCTGGGTCACGGCCTCAATGAAGTCCGGTCGCTATCGCACGATCATGCACGACGGGACGCGTTGGGCATATCACGGCAATCCGATCGACGTCGGTGCCACGGCGCAGACTGTCGGAATGTCGGTAGTCGTGCCGGCGACGGCTCAACAGGTCGAGATGATCCGCGATCGACGGAACGATCGCGGAGGGATCTCGCCGCGGCGTTAAAGACCGGACGCGTCACCAGTTCCAAAGCCGGGGCCTGCGGTGTTGCCGCGCGCCGAGTTCGCCGCCTCGCACACGGACCTGAAGAGGCTTGCCGGTTCATCACCTTTGGATACGCACGCGAACACGCCCGCGGCGTGTGCTCGGGCTTTGAACACCGCGTCATCGTGCCCCGAATAGATGATGATGCGGACGCTGGGCACGAGGCGGACGAGTTCGCGCAGCGTCACGAAGAGGTCGAGGCCCGGCATGGTCGCATCCAGGATCATCACGTGCGGCGGCGGCGCGATGGCGCACACGTCCGCCGTGAGATTCCACGCGGAGTTGATGCAGCCGGCGCACTGAAGCGCCGGGTTCGAGGCGATCATCGCCTCCAGCGCGGTCGTGAGATCGATGTTGTCATCGACGCACAGCACACGAGCTGGCCCGGTCGGCAGCGCGTCGGCAGGAAGTACGGCGGTCATTGAGGCGCCCGTGGCAGAGCGGCTTCGGACAGGATTCGCTCGAGATCACCAAACTCGATCGGCTTGAGTAGGTGCCTCTCAAATCCGGCCTGCTTGGCCAGAAGAATGTCGCTATCGCGCCCGTAGCCGGACATCGCGATGAGCCGGACGGCGGCGTTCGCGCCGTCCGCACGCACGCGCCGGGCCAGTTCGTAGCCGTCGATGATCGGCAAGCCGATGTCGATAATGCACACATCGGGGCGATGGCGTGAGAGGGCGGCCTGACCTTTGGCGCCGTCGTGGGCGATGAACACCTCGTGACCGCTGGCGCGGAGCATGGTCGAGAGGATGGTGGCTAGGTCGACGTTGTCATCGATGATGAGCACGCGCAATCCGCCCTTGGGCCCTGCCGGCGCAGTCACGACCGACGGCGACAAGGGCGAGAGGCGCTCTGCGACCAGCGGGAGCTTCACCACGAACTCGCTGCCGCGCAAGGTCGTCGCGCCGGGCGGCGGGCTGAAGACCTCGATGCTGCCGCCGTGAAGCCCGACGAGCGTGTGCGCGAGGGAGAGACCGATGCCAAGGCCGCCCTGCGATCGATCGAGCGAGCGCTGGGCCTGGGAGAACAGATCGAAGATGTGCGGGAGCAGCGCGGGCTCAATGCCCACGCCGTTATCGCGGACGCGCACAGCGACAGAGTTCTCGTCTGGCACGCGCTCGCAGACGATCTCGATCGTGCCGGTGTCGGGCGTGTACTTCGCGGCGTTGGTCAGGATGTTAATAAAGACTTCTTCGAGGCGGGTCGCGTCGGCATTCACGCAAAAGTCCTCGTCTCCGAGATTGACCGTGAGCGTGTGGCGGTGTCGCTGGATCAGCGGGAGCACCGTATCGATACCGTGGCGCACGACCTGCTTGAGATCGATCGACAGGATGTCGAGCCTGACACGCCCGTTGATGACGCGAGAGACTTCGAGCAGGTCGCCGATCAGCTTCGTGAGATTTCCCACTTGGCGTTCGATGATCTCTCGGGCCTGACGTTGGAGCGGCGTCTCGCTCAGGCCGGCCTGCAAGCGAAGCAGGTGGACCGCGGTACGGATGGGCGCCAGCGGGTTGCGCAGCTCGTGGCTGAGCATCGCGAGGAACTCGTCCTTGCGGCGGGAGTTATCGCTCAGCTCCGCCGCCTGCTGCTCGATCCGCTTCTCCATGGCAACGCGCTGGCTGATGTCGCGGATGTTGCACTGGGCCACCAGCACGTCGCCCTCGAGGTAGACGTTGGCGATGAACTCGACCTCGACGCGCTGGCCGCGCGTGTTCTTGAGCGGCAGATGCTCCTGCCGGAGATACCGCGCGCGTTGGAGCTCCTGAAACGCGGCCTTGTTGGCCTCTACGTCGCCGAACATGCCGAGCTCGAACAGCTCCTTTCCGATCAGATCGTGCGGCTCAACACCGATGAGGGCGGACATGAACGCGTTGGCGTCGATGATTTTGCCCGTGGTCGCGTCAAGGATCAGGATCCCGTCCTTCGCCGTTTGAAAGAGACGCCGGTAGCGGACTTCGGAGTTGTGCAGCGCCCGCTCCGACCGGCGGCGTTCAGAGATATCGCGGAAGACCAGGATCGCCCCGCGTGTCTCGCCCTCAGCATTGCGAATCGGCGCGGCGGAGTCATCGATGTGCCGCTCACTGCCGTCGCGCGCGATGAGCACGGTGTGATTGGCCAAGCCGACGATGGTCCCGTCGCGCAAGGCGCGCACGGCCGGGTTCTCAACGTGGGCTCGCGAAGACTCGTTGACGATATGAAAGACTTCGCTCAGCGGATGACCGAAGGCGTCGGCCTGGCTCCACCCGGTCAGCGCCTGGGCGACCGGATTCAGAAACGTCACCGTGCCCTGAGGGCCGACGATCACGACGCCGTCGCCGATGCTCGAGAGCGTCACCCGCAACCACTGAGCGGAATCGACCCCGGTCAAATCGACGCTCAACGCGACGGCGTTCTCGCCGGACGTGAGCGCGGGACCGCCCACCGGTGTGCCCGCACCAGCGGCACCGTCAACTCGTGAACTTTCGGATGACATTGCGTTCCTTGGGTAGATGAGGCGCTGCGAGGCACCCAAACTTCCACACATGCTAGCGCCGTCGCGGGCCGAGACAGTTCGGCTCAGCCGCTTACGGAATCGGCGGGTTTCCCGACGAGTGGTGGAAGATGCTCGTTTCCAAAACCCAATCGCCGCCGCCACGCGATAGGCGTGTGCGGTCGCACGTCTCGGCTCCGTCGAGCTGAGGGCGAGCCGCCTTTCCATCAAGACGAGAGACATCATGAACATGTATTCGGGTCTGACCTGCCTCGCGGCGGGCGCGGTCGCGTTCTTCACTTCTGGCGTGACAGCTCAAGTGCTGACCACAGCGCCCAACATCAACACCAACGTCAACGGCGGCTTCGGCGGGGCGCAGCCGCTGACGTCAACCGTCGGTTCCGGCGCTCTTGGCAGCCGCAGCCAGCAACTCTACATGGCCTCGCAGTTTGGCAATCTGTCGCCCCTGGGCAACTCGATCACCGAGATCCGCTTCCGCCCGATCGAGGCGCCGTTTCTGTTCGCGGGCAACACGATTACCGCGACGAATGTGATGATCACGCTGTCAACAACGCAGCGTCAGGATGCGGGCATGAACCAACTCAGCACGACGTTCGACAGCAACGTCGGCAGCAACGCGCAGCTCGTCTACAGCGGAGCGTTGACGCTGATGACGCAGGCCACGCTGCTGCCCAACAACACCTTTGCGTTCGACTATGTCATCACGCTCCAGAACGCGTTCAACTACAACCCCGTCGACGGCAACCTGCTGCTGGACATCGTCGTGCCCGCGGGCAACACCGTTCGCGGCAACAGCCCCTTCGGTGGCTTCGCACGCTTTGACACCACCAATCCTGCCACGCCCGACGGCATCGCCAGCGTGTTTACCAACGGCCCCGGCATCACTGCGACGGGCATCTACACCCTTGGCGGCGCGGTCACGCAGTTTGTTTCCACGCCGATTCCCGCGCCGGGCACCGCGGCGTTGCTGGGGTTGACCGGGATGCTCACGGCGCAGCGCCGCCGGCGGAACTGACCGATGTAGCGAGCCGCCGATCGTCGGGCCCGCATCAACATGCTGTGCAGTTGTGGAGAACACGCCCTCGCCCATGAATGTGGGCGAGGGCGTGTTTCTGTCTTGCAAACGAGTTCTGTCAATGTGTCGCGGAGCGACGTTCAAACGGCCTTGGCGCCGGCCTCGGCAACGGCGTGGTCCTGGTCGCCCGAGCCACCGCTGACACCGATCGCGCCGATGACCATGCCGTCTTTCTTCAGCGGGATGCCGCCAGCGAAGATCATGATCTTGCCGTCGTTGCTGGCGTTGATCCCGAAGAACTGGCCGCCGGACTGGCTGTGCGTCGCGAGGTCTTTGGTGGAGATATCAAACGCGCGCGAGGTGTACGCCTTCTTGATGCTGATGTCGATCGAGCCGAGCCACGCGTTGTCCATGCGCACGTGCGAGATCAGGTTGCCGCCCGCGTCAGCGACGGCGATGTTCATCGGCTGGCCAATGCGGGCCGCCTCGGCCTCCGCGGCGGCGATGATGCGTCGGGCGTCTGCGAGTGTGAGCATGATCGCTTCCTTTGCGGTCGTGAGCGTTTGGCATCGCGATGGCTGCGTTCGCACGCTGCGAATCGAACCACGCGACGCAGTCTAGGCCAGCATCAAAATCAGGGGCGGCTCGCTCGCTCAGACGCCGCGCGAGCGCGACGCGGACATGCCGTTCTGCGCGGCCCACTGCGCGATGTCCACGCCGTTGATCGCGGCGGCCATCAGGCCGGGAAAGTTATCGGGCGTGCAGGCGAAGCTGGGGATGCCGAAGCTCGCCATGGCCGCGGCGTTCTTCTCGTCGAAGCTCGGCGCGCCGGAATCACCCAGCGCCAGGAGCGTGACCATGCGAGCGCCGGAGCCGGCGATCGACGCCGCTCGCTTCAGCATTTCAACGTTGTTGCCGCCCTCGAACAGGTCGGTGACGAGGACAAAGATCGTGTCACGCGGGCGTGTGATCAATCCCTGGCAGTATGCCAGCGCCCGGTTGATGTCGGTGCCGCCGCCAAGCTGAACGCCCATGAGCACGTCCACCGGGTCGCTCATCTTCTCAGTGAGATCCACGACGCTGGTGTCAAACGTCACGACGTGCGAGCGGATCGCAGGGATCGACGCGAGCACGGCCCCGAAGACGCCGGAATACACCACCGACTGACCCATCGACCCGGATTGATCGATGCACACGATGATCGTTCGGAGTTGGTTGCGCTTGCGCCCGTAGCCGATGCGCGATTCGGGCACGATCGTGCTGTACTCGGCTTGATAGTGCTTGAGATTGGCGCGGATCGTGCGGTTCCAGTCGATCTCGTTGTGGCGCGGGCGGCGCGTCCGCGTGGAACGCTTGAGCGCACCGTTCACCGCCGTGCGCATCGGTGCGTCGAGCCGGCGTTTGAGATCATCCACCACGCGGCGGACGACCTCGCGTGCCGTGGCCTTGGCCTTCTGCGGGATGACGCCCGAGAGCGACATGAGTGTGGTGACCAGGTGGATGTCCGGCTGCACCGCCTCGAGCATCTCCGGCTCGAGCAGCAGTCGCTGCATCCCGAGTCGATCAATCGCGTCCTTCTGCATGATGCGCACGACGGAGCTGGGGAAGTACTCGCGAATATCGCCCAGCCAGCGGGCGGCGTTTGGCGCTGATGCCGCGAGGCTGCCGCGACGCTCCGTCGCGGGCCCGTCGTAGAGCATGGACATGGCCTTGTCCATCGCGAGCGAACGCGGGTCAAGCGTGACGCCCGTGCCGTCGGCTTCGTCACCGCCCAAGAGCAGCCGCCAGCGCTTCAGTCGCGTCGCGGCGTCGATCGTCGCAGGACTTTGAGCCGGCTGGGTCATGGCATCTGCTCCGCGAGGATCAGCTTCAGCACCGGGTCAACGAGCCGTCCCCGCGCGGGGTCATAGTCGTCGTCGGTGTCAACGCGCGGCCCGGGGACGGAGTTGACGCCGCGCTTGAGATTCTCGCCGATCGTCCGGCGCTCGGGCTTGTCAAACGTCGAGAATGTCCGCCGGGCGATCGGGCACACGCGTTCGAACGTCTCCGCCGATTGCGCGCACACCCACGCGTCGATGATCGACAGCAGTCGCGCGTCATGTACCAGCACCGCGCCCGAGCCGCTCAAGAAACCTTCGAGCCACGAAGCGGATTCCGCCGGGTCATTGCCCGGTGAGAGCGCCAGCGAGATGCGGCCGGTCGCGATCTCAGCGTCGCACGCGCGCGCATCGAGCAGCACACGCCAGGCGCGCCCGGCGACAAGGCCGTGGACGTTGGACTCACCGAGCTTGGCGAGCTCGGCGTGCCAGGGCTCGGTGAACTCCGGGCGCGCGAGCGTGTTGAGCGCGGTGGTCACGGCGTTCATGCGGCGCAGCATCTCCGACGCCGCGTCGTCGTCGAGCGAGCCGCAGGCGGGAATGAGCCCCGCGCAGACTCGCGCGAGTAGGCCGCCGACCAGCGGCTCCACCATCGCGGCGTCAGTCTGTCGGACGTTGCCGTAGCGGAGGATGCGTGCGAGCGCTGGCAGCGCGTCCATCAACCCGCCGACGCTCGCAGCGACGGCGCAAAGCGTCTGGATTCTTGCGAGCAACGTGTTGATCGCGCCGGGCAAGTCCGCGAGCATGACGTGATCGAGCAACGCCGTGAGTTCAGCGAGGTCCTGCGCATCGTTGGCCTTGGCCCGCACGCACGCCGACGCGGCGTCGTGCACGGTGTTGCCCCAGCGGGCCGCCTCAATCAACGCGACGGCGAACTCCGGCTTCCACTGCAACTTCCACACTTCGTGAAACGTGCTGGACCGCTGTCGCTGATCGCTGGCGCGAGTCCCCCACGCTACGCCGAGGACGCAGAGCCGGTGCAACAACCGGCTGCGCGCCAGATCGATTTCCTTGCGCTGGTCCAAGTCGAGCTCGACATCGTCCGCAGTCACTTTCAGACGCAACGATTTCTGCTGCGCCGTCAGGTCGCGCTGCAGCGGCACACTCGGCGCATCCTCGGGGATCTCGCCGAGGCGATTGCCGACGATCAGCTTTCGCTCGATGACGAGCATGGGCAGGGGATTGCCGTGACAGAGGATCGCGAGCGTCGCTTCGGAGAGTTCGTCAAGGCTGGCGATCGAGCGACCGCGAATCGCGGCGAGCGAATTGGCCAGGCGCACCGACTCGATCACGCTTGCGGGCGAGGCGTCAAGGTCCTCCTCTCGCATGAAGCGAGCGACCTTTGTGAGCCACTTGGTCGAGACCTGATCGTGATTGACCCACAAATGCTCGTACCACCCCGGGCTGGTGACGCCCGCGCCGTAGCCGGACTGGAACGAAAGCCGGTCGTACGTCCACGGGATCCACGTCGCGGCGGTCTTCCGCTTGGGCAGCTTCTTGATGATCTCGTCGTCCGCCTTGCTCGCGATTGACTTGAGCGCTTCAGCGCCCAGCACCGGCGCATGCCACGCGCCGCAGATCACCGCGATGCGCTCAAAGCCCTCTTTGATCGCGCCTCGGATCGACTTGCGCATGTGCGCTTCGCGGGCCGGCTCGTCGAGGTCGTGCGTCGTCGGCCCAAGCTCGGCCCGCGCCGAGCGCATCGCTTCGCCGATTGCGCTGAAGACTTCGAGCGGGTTGTCGTCGCCGCGACGTTCTTCGATCAAGCGCCCCCACCACGCCTCGGCGTCGGTAAATCCCGCGGCGTGCGCGAGCGCTTCGAGCGGGTCAACGCGCGGCTCGACCGGTATCTCGGCAACCGTTTCCGCCCCGGCGTCAACGTCGACCGGAGCTGATTCGCTCTTGGCCACTCGTCGCGAGCGCAGCGACTGCGGCAGGTCGATGAAGCGCACCTCGGCCTTGTGCTCAAGCCCCCAACGAATCGCCTGCCACTCCGGCGAGAACGCCGCGAACGGGTAATACGACGCGTCCGACGGCGTTTCAGGGTCATACACCAGCAGCGCCACCGGCGGGACCATCGCCGGGCTCGCGGCGAGCGCGACGACGTCCGCCGCGTCCGGCGGGCCCTCGATCAGCACGGCATCGGGCTTGATCTCCTGCAACGCGTGCAGCACCATCCGCGCCGAGCCGGGGCCGTGGTGGCGGACGCCGAGGATGTTGAGTTGGCTGCTCATTGCGTGCCCTCGCCAGTGAGCATCCGCTCGCGGAACTCAGGATTCCAGAACTGCTGGCGACGAGTCCGGTCGGTGTGCAGGCTGTGCTCTTTCATCCGGGCGACGAGCCAATCGAGCTTTTCAGCGGTTCCGGCGTCTCGCTCGGCGAGAATTTGTCCGATTTCCAGCCAATACGGAAACTGATAGAAGATCTCCTCAAGACGATCAGGCCCGTCGTGCTCGTTCTCGTATCGCAGAATCGCGAGGTTGTAGACCGCCTCAATCACCTGATCCGCGACCCGCCAGAGCACGGCTTGGTGTTCGTAGCGATGGCCGAGCGAGGTCACTTCGATGTTGCGGTCGACGAGGTCGTGCGCGACCGGCAAGGGCAGCGGTGCAGGAACCACGGTCAACAGCTCGGACCACAGCTCCTCTTCGAAGAACTTGCCACGGGCGAGCGCGTGGATTTCGGTGATGTATTCGTCGAGGAGGGCAACGGGTTCGAATCTCGGATCGTCCAAGCCGCGGCTGTACGCGAGCCACTGGACGCCGAACGATTTGAAGTGCGTTTCGATCGCCATTGCCCACCGCTTCGAAGACCGCCCACGCGTACACCCGGGCGAGGGCGGCCGCCCCGCTCGCAGTCGATCTCGCACGGCGCCAAGCCACGCCCCGAGCGCGAACAAGCCGTTCCGCTCGTCCACTACAGGACCTCCTTACACGCCCGGTAAAGGTCCTTCCAGCCTTCGCGTTCCTTCACCACCGTCTCCAGGTACTCCTGCATCACGACCTTGTCCTGCACCGGGTCTTTGACGATCGCGCCGATGATGCCGCTGGCGACATCCGCCGCTTTGACTTTGCCATCGCCGAAGTGTGACGCCAGCGCCATGCCGCTGGTCACCACGCTGATCGCCTCGGCGGTGCTCATCGAGCCCGACGGGGTCTTGAGCTTGCTCTTGCCGTCGGCGGACTTGCCCTCGCGAAGCTCGCGGAAGATCGTGACCACGCGCCGGATCTCCTCCATCGCGGGGACCTCGCCGGGCAACTCGAGCGCGCGGCCCATCTGGCCGACGCGCTGATGCACGATCTTGACCTCGTCATCCATCGAATCCGGCACCGGGAGCACGACGGTGTTGAAGCGGCGCTTGAGCGCGCTGGAGAGTTCGTTCACGCCGCGATCGCGGTCGTTTGCGCTGGCGATGATGTTGAATCCCTTGACCGCGCGGGTCTCTTCGTTGAGTTCGGGAATCGGCATCGTCTTTTCCGACAGAATCGTGATGAGCGTGTCCTGCACCTCGCTGGGCACGCGCGTGAGTTCTTCGACGCGCACGATCTTGCCCTCGGCCATGCCGCGCATCACCGGGCCGGGCACCAGCGCGTCGCGCGACGGGCCCTTGGCCAGCAGCAGCGCGTAGTTCCAGCCATAACGGATCGCCTCTTCGGGCGTGCCCGCGGTGCCCTGCACCATGAGTGTGGAGTCGCCGCTGATGGCTGCGGCAAGGTGCTCGCTCACCCAGCTCTTGGCGGTGCCCGGCACGCCGAGCAGCAAGAGCGCGCGGTCGGTCGCGAGCGTCGCCACCGCGATCTCGATGATGCGTCTGTTGCCCACGTACTTCGCGGAGATTTCCGTGCCGTCGCTGAGCTTCCCACCCAAGAGATATGTCACCACCGCCCAGGGCGACAGGTTCCAGCGCGGCGGGCGCTCGCGGTCATCCACCCGCGCCAGCGCCGCCAGCTCAGACGCGTACTGCTTCTCCGCCGTCTGACGCATCACTGATGACACCGATGCCCCGCCCGCCTTGTTCACATTGCTCACGATGAAAACTCCCTGTGCATCTCGGCGCGCAGCCGGACGCGGTCAAGACTCTTGCGAATGCTGTCGGACGGCCCGTCCGGGTACATCGTCGCGATGAGTTTCTCGAACTCATCCGCGGCGGCCGGGTGCAGGAGCTTCGATACTTCCTCGATCGGCGACCAGAACTCCCACGTATCGGTTTTGGTCGGCGTGGCGCTCTGAAGCACCTTCATCGCAGCCTTTGAAAACTCGCGCGACCAGGCACGCGGATCGGAAGTTAACAGCCGCCAAGCAGCCGCGCCCTTCGCTGCGCCGCTGCTTGCGCTCATGCGGAGTCGCATCGCCTCGCTCCGCGACTCGCTCTGCGCCCGCCAAAGCACGGCGGTCTGTTCCTCGCCAATGCCCTTGCGGTTTGTGCATGCGTCAAGCAGCGCGTCGCTCCATGTGTCTGCATCCGGCTGCTCTGGACACGCCGCGATGCTGGTGAGCATCGCACGCAGGACATCGTCGAAGTACTCGTCGGCGGTGATCAGTTCGAGCAAGTCCGGCGGCGCGAGGCCGGCGAGTTCAGTCCACGTCGCGAGGTCGGTCGCCGCGAGGATCTGCGACATCCACGATGCGCGTTTGCCTTTGCCCGCGAACGCCTGATCTTCGACGCCGTCACGCTCCCAGGATTTGTCGAAGGTCTTTGGCGGCTCGATCTTGATCGTGACCTTGGATCGACGAAGCAGGCCGACCTTGGTTCTCTCGATCGCGATCATCGCCGCGGCGCGCTGGCGCATGCGTGTTCGCATCGCGGAGCCCGGAAGGCGCGTCAGCACGCGGGCGGCTTCACGGCGCACCATCTTGCCGCGATCGTCCAGCGCGGCTTCGAGAAACTCCTCGTCGCGCGCCGAGATTCCGGCTTCCAGCGCCTCGACGAACCTGCGTCGTTCGTCGGCGCCATCATCAGTCCAAGTCATCCGAACCAGCGCAAGCGCGCGGGACGGGTCGGCGCTCCGCACGGTCGCAAGCAGGGCCGCGCGCTCCGGGCCGGATCCCGTCTGCCACCGCTCATCGGCGTCCGCGGGAACCGCCGCAAGCGTGACGGGCTTGGACCAGTCGGGGTTCAACCGCGCCAGCCACGCGCCGCACGCGCCCGTCGCCTCAAACACTTCCGGCGAGCGACTCGGCTGCCGGGACCACCATTCCAGCAGCATCGGCACGCTCGCGGCTGGCACGCGGACGCCCCGCGTGACGGCAAGCACGCACCATTCCTCGATCAACGCCGCGTCGGGCGAGGCGAGCAATCGATCGAGGATGGCGGCTTGGGAAACTGACGCGGATGGTCGAGATTCTGTCGGGCACGTCGCAATCGGTTGCGCAACCGCGCCGCAGCGCCGGCCCGCGCGGGCTCGCACACCGACAACCGCGGCCCGCGCGAGCAGCGAGGCCGATGTGGTGCCCTCTTGCGACGCACGATCGGTGCCGAGCATCGCGGTGATGCTGAGGTCGCGAAGCTCGCGCGATGGGCTCGTCGCGGTGCTCATGCGGCCCACCTCGCGACGAGGTTGATGTACGACGCGTCGCCTCCATCAACAAACACGCCGACGGGCTCCGCGGCGTCGCCGTCCCATTCCGCCACGATCGTCGCGGGGCGACCGCCGGTCGCCGCGAGCAAACGCCAGAGCTGGAGGCCGCGCGCGAATGACGTCGACAGCGGGAGCGTCTGCCCGCCCTGGCTCAGCAGCCAGCGCTCGCCGTCGCACACGACCAACGCGCCCGGCAACACCATCGGCCAGCGCATCAGCCATGGGTTTGCGCCCAGCGCCCCGGCAAACTGCGTGAGGCCCGCGCCGATGCCGTAGACGTCGTTGGCACCGTTGCGAACGGGTGAGACCGCTGCGCGAAGGCTCTCGCCTCGCAACTTCACCAGCGCGCGTTGCGGCGCGCCGGAGGAATAGAACGCGACTTCACCCTCGAACGCCATGCCGGGCACGAGCGACGTGTCCAGCGGCTGGTTCCCTGCGGCGAAATCCACCACGAGCGCCGTTCGCCCGGTGCGGCTGCCGCCGAGCCAAGTTCGGCGCACGGTTAACCGCTCGTTGTCTTCAAACACCTGGCCAAGGACCGTCCACTGATCCGCGACATCCGGGCCCGCGAGGACTTCGTCCTTGGGCTGGTTGTAACCGAGCGCGACGCGCACGTCGCTCGCGAGCGCTGGCGGCAAGTCGGAGAGTCGATCGGCCGCGATGAGCAAGAGGTGCAAGCGGCCGAGCTGATCGAGCGTGCGGACCTCCCACCCGGTGCCGGACGCCATCGTGTGTGGCACGCGTCGGATGAGCGACGCGAGGCCCGGCGACTGCGCGTCGACCATCCGCGCGGCGACACGCTCGAAGTCGGTTGCCGCGTCGCGCTGCACCGCCGCGAGGCCTTGGCGGAGCAGGTCATCGAGCCACGCGCGGCATTCGGCGACGCCCTGACGCACGCGTTCCTCACGAGCCGCGGCACGCTTGGCTTGAGCCGCGACGTCCACCGGCGCTTCGGCAGCCGCTTTGACTTTCTCGGCCTTCTTCTCCGCTTTCTCCGCTCGCCCGTCGATCCACTCGCTCACCCATCCGGGCTCGGCACCGCTGGCAAAGCTCGCACGCTCCTTCGCGAACAGCAGCAACAGCCCGAGCCCGTGCTTACACGGGAACTTTCGACTCGGGCATGAGCACTTGAACACCGGCTCGCCCATGTCGATGCGGGCCTGATACGGGTCCTTGCCCGAACCTTGACACAGCCCCCAGACCGCGCGGTCACTCACGCCCAGCGACGTCCATTTGCGCGCGCTTGCGAGGGCCTGCCCGGCGGAGGCGGAGCTCGCATCGGGCGCGAGGGCGAGCACTTTGTCAGCGGTCCAGCCGTGCATGGCGGAGAGGATACCGACCGCCGCGGTTGTGTGGGTCGCTGCGTTCAAGCTTTGCATTTAGTCCGGCGGTGTCGTCCCCGCCTAGGGGGTCATGCGGGTTCACACGGGTTGGTCCCCGGGTGCGACCCGACGGTCGGGCGTCGGAGGCGTTGCAAGCGTCGCAGGCGCGGGGCCGTCCTGACCCGCGCCGCTCACACACCGTCTGATCAGATCGGCGTGTTCCATTCAGCTCGAGGATGCGCCAACAATCCACCACGTTTACAAGGGGGCCGCATGGATCTCAAACTCACCGACAAGACCACACTCGTCACCGGATCGACCAAGGGCATCGGCTTCGCCATCGGCGCAATGCTCGCACGCGAGGGCGCGAGGGTCATCTTCAACGGGCGCACCGAGGCGTCGGTCGCGGCCGCGCTCGCGGAGGTGCGAGCCACCGTGCCCGGCGCCAAGATCGAGGGCTTTGCGGGTGATCTTGCGACCGAAGACGCGGCGGACGCGATCTTCCGCGCTCACCCGGCGGTCGACATTCTCATTAACAACCTCGGCATCTTCGAACCCAAGCCGTTCGAGCAGATCCCCGATGAGGACTGGCGGCGGTTCTTCGAAGTCAACGTCCTGAGCGGGGTGCGCCTGAGCAGGCTTTACCTTCCGGGGATGAAGGAGCGAAACTGGGGGCGCATCGTCTTCATCAGCAGTGAGAGCGGCGTGCAGATCCCCTCGGAGATGATCCACTACGGCATGACCAAAACCGCGCAGCTTGCGGTCTCGCGCGGGCTCGCGGAGCTGTGCGCGGGCACGAACGTCACAGTGAACAGCGTGCTCCCGGGCCCGACGCGCTCGGCGGGCGTTGATGACTTCGTGGCACAGATCAGTGGCGGCAAACCGTTCGCCGAGTTCGAGAGCGAGTTCTTCAAGACCATCCGACCCACGTCGCTCTTGAAGCGTTTCGCCACCGCGGACGAGGTCGCCAGCCTGGTCGCATATGTCTGCAGCCCGCTCGCCTCGGCAACCAACGGCGCCGCTCTGCGGGTGGATGGTGGCATCGTGCGGTCCTGCATCTAATCGGCGGCGATATGCCCGACATAGACGCAGACGACCGCCTCCGCGCGGACGACAGCGGCGGACCAGAGCGCGGCGAGCGCGCAAGGCCGACGATTTCAACTCGGCGTTTCATGTACCATGCACATATGGCCGGGCGTTCCAGAGGCAAGCTCGTGGGTCGAGGTCCACGGACGATGGCGACGGGCGTCTGTTCGATCGTGCTTGGCGGGGCGTTTGGTGTCCTAGCGACGGTCGGCATGGGGGCGGGCTCAATGGCGGACATCGCGCTGATGTTCGGGGCGATCGCCGGCCTTCTGTGCAGCCCCGCGTTGATCTTCGGCCTGTGGCACGGGTCGATGTTCTGGGGGCTGGTCTGGATCGCGCTGCCGACAAGCATCGCGGCGTATGTCGGCGGCATGCTCACGCCGCCGAACGCGGGACCGACGCCGAGCATGGTGATCGCGATCAGCGTCTATGTGCTCGCTTCGCTCGTGCGCGGGGTTGTCGGTGTGGTGTACTTGCGGCCGCCGCCGGCCGGCGCGTGCGCTCGCTGCGCGTACGACCTTCGCGGGCTCGCGCCGGACCTTGTCTGTCCGGAGTGCGGCGCGGCCAGAAGCATGAACGCGGAGGCGTAGCCGATTGCATCGGCACTCGACCGCACGGACCCCCTTGAAAGCGGTGTTTATCGGATCTTGAGAATCTCGATGCACACGAGATCCGAAACAGTTTGTTCTGCTCGTGGCGCGACGCACCGACCACCTCGATCAAGGCTCTTCTTGCCAAGCGTGCTTGGGATCGTGTTCCACAATCACTGCGTCTCTCCCTCGACATACTGCTTCTGTTGACCCCTGAACTGGAGTTTTTTCATGCGAAACCCGCACTTATTCGCACTGGCCGCCGCGGCCTCGCTGCTCACGGCCGCTCCCACGCTCGCGCAGTTCGGGAATCAGATCTCGTATCAAGGCCGCCTGACGAGCGACAGCGCATCTCTTGGCACATCGTGCGATGTGCGCTTCTCGCTCTGGACCGCCGACACCGGCGGCGGCACGCAAATCGGCAGCACCGTTGATCGACTCGCAGTGCCCGTCTCGCAGGGGCTCTTTCAGACGACCGCGGACTTCGGCCTCAACCCGTTCACGACCGCGCAAGAGCTCTGGCTCGAGGTCGCAGTCGCGAGCCCCGCCGGCAGCGGAAACTTCGCCACGCTCGCGCCGCGCCAGCGTCTCACGGCTTCACCCTACAGCCTCTCCACGCGCGGCATCTCGTTCTCGCAGGACCAGCGCGGGCTCATCTGGAACGGTGTCGGCAGTGCGCCGACGCTGCCGGGCCGCCTGACCGTCGCCGATGCTGGCGGCGCACCGACCCTCGTACTCGCCGGCACTGAGGATAACAATACTCCCGCGGAGATCTTCTTCGACAAACGCATCGTCGGGCCGACGCACTCGGCGTTCGTCGGCTACTCCTCCGAGCGCGGCCTGTTCTCCTGGGTCAACGGCGGCGACCGGATCAACATCCTCACCAACGGCAACGTCGGCCTCAGCACCGCCAACCCGCTTGACACGCTCCACGTCAACGGTGTTGTCTCATCGCGGTCCGCGCAGAGCACCGAGGGCTACGTCACGCTGAACCCCGGCAGCGCAACAGACGCGGGGTACTTGGCGATCATGAAGCCCGGCAACGCCCGCGTGGGCTTCATCGGGGTGAACGCGACGGACTTGGCGTACACCGCCGAGGGCGGCGCGGCGCACAGATTCGCCGGCAACGTCATCACGCAGAACGGGCTCGACGTCGCCGGCGCGACCACGCTGCGCAGCACGCTCAACGTATCGGGCCAGCTCGATGTCACTGCCTTCGCAGCGCTTCGCAGCGGCGCAAGCGTGGGCGGCACCCTGACTGTCAACGAATCTGGAAACGGCGTCAGCAAGTTCGGGGCAAGCGCCGGCGCGAACGCTCGCCTCAACGCCACCGCCCAGACAATCGGCGGCTCGGTGACGCAGTTCGCCATGATCGGGTTTGGCAACTTTTGCTCAACCACCGGGGTGTACAGCAACTGCTCAGACGAGAGACTCAAGCGGAACATCACGCCATTGCCCCACGCGCTCGCGAGTGTCATGGCCCTCCGCCCCGTCTCGTTTGACTGGCGGGCCGACGAGTTCCCTGACATGCAGTTTGCCGCCGACCGCGGCTCGATGGGATTTATCGCGCAGGAAGTTCAGCGTGTCCTGCCCAGCCTCGTGCTCGACGGCGTCAACGGCTACCTCGCGATCTCCAGCACCGAGCTGATTCCCGTGCTTACCGGCGCGATCCAGGACCAACAGCGCCAGATCGACGCGTTGAATCGCGAATCCAGCGACCTGCGCATCGCCAACGCCGCACTCGCGGCCCGGCTGGACCGGCTTGAGGCGGCGCTCCGGACCAACACTCCTGTCCAAAGCGTGTCAGCGGCGACCGGAGTGTCAAAGCGTGCAGACGGCCGCGCTACGCCGTAAACACAACGCCAAGCGTCATTGGCTCGTCCGTTCGCAAGCAAGCCGACTCGTCCAAAACGAAAGCCCCACAAGTCGTCGACTTGCGGGGCTTATCTTGTGAATCTGTGTGACAGCACACCAAGAGAACATTTTTGGTTGGCGAGAGGATTCAAGAGCAGGAGATACGCCATTTGGCAAGCACCAAGGTGACTTGAAGACAATAGGGCTCGCGCCTGCTTACTTCATTTGTAGTCGAATAGCAGCCTCGGCTGACGTACGCAAAACTCGAGATTTGAATCCACTTCAAGAGACATTCGCACGCATCGCTCGCGACACTCGCACAAATCAGTTTGTCCGACAAGACAAGGAAGATGCCACTTACCTGGTTCGCGATGGCGAAGTATTGACGATTGCATTACTTCGTAGCGATATAATGAATCAGTGCAATGGATCCACGACCACGCCGCAGCGCCTGAATGCTCCACGCAGACGCGTGCGTTTACCGGCCGATCGACACCGACGCGTTGTTGATTGCGGGCACAATCCGCATCGGTCGGTTCAGCCTGAAGCTCCCGTAATACGACCCTGGGACCGCAGGCATCACGCGACCGGTCGGAGGAGTGACTTCGTTGTCGAGCAAATATCGCACCCCCGCGCCGCTGCCAACCACAAATGGCTGCGGCGCGAGCTCGGGTCTGGCCGCGTCACTTCGGAGTTTGCGCGCGGTTGTCCGTGATGTCCAGGCACCGTTGCCGTCAAGATCGTGATAGTTGATGTAGACCCGCGTAACACCGGCTCTGATCATCGTCCCAAAGAGGTTCTGCATCTCGAAACCGTTGCCGGGAACGCGGAACTTCGGGTCTTCGGTGGGCGGGTCCGCGGGTGCCTGAGCGAACGTGCCAGAGGTCGCCGAGATGCTCCAGTGGCCCTCATCGTTCTGCATCGCGTAACGCATGACTTCGCCGGGCAGGGTCCAGTAGATACGAGCAGTGTCACCTTCCACCACGGCCATGGCGACACGGGCGGTGCCGTCCACGGGCGGCACGCTCGTGTTCGTCCAACTCCACATCGTGGCTTCGAGCTGCGCTCGGGCGTTGAAATCCTCGGCTGCGCCGCATCGCATCGAGACGCCGAGCGGGTCCAGGCGAAGAATATTGAATCCGGCTCGCACGGCCTCGCGCATCTCCGCGGGCGTCGCGATCCCGTATTCGTCAGACTCGCCACACGAGCTGTTGCTGTAATGAACAAACATCGGCCGGTGATTCGATTCGTCGGTGCACAATCCCATTCGTGCGCCGATGCACCCGGGCTGGTAGTACTGCTGCTCGTACTGATCGATGATGAAGTTGTTGTTCACATCCGGATAGCGTCCGGCGCTGATCTCGACAGGGTCGGGGACGCCGTTGTCGTTCTGATCGCCGGCGTTGTCGGGGTCGCCCCGAAAACGCCGAGCAGTCACGTAGTACCACCCGCGGGACTCTGTGAGTGATGCCTCGGTGCAATGGAGGTAGCCGCCGACGCCGTCTTTATGAATGACGTTGTTGAAACTATTCAGCCCGCTGACCCGGTCGTAGTTCGGCACAGCGTTGTTCTCGCACGGCCCGCGCGAGCCGCCCTGATTCAGAATGACCACACGCTTGCCCGCGGCGCGGATGTCATTCGTCGATTTAGCCAGCATGCCGTTGACGTATCCGTTGACTTCCGACGGCCGGTAGATGCGATCGTTGGGCGAGAGATTCCCCAGGAATCGCTCGAACGAGTTGAGCATCTGCGACTGCCAGGGCGTGGGTGAACTGTCAAAGATGTGCTGCTCGAGGAACAGGTACACCACCTCGTCGGGATTTCGATCCATCCAGATGCGAATCTCAAGCAGCGCCTCGTCGAGCGAAAGCTCGCCCGCGATGAACCCGCCGCCGAAGCACTGCGCATGGCTGATCATCAGGCGGGGGTTTGAGGTGATCTGGTGGATATCCAGGTCCAGTGTCCGGACGCCGAGTTCAAGCTGCTCGTAGAGCGTGTAGGTGTGCTGAAAGACGACATAGCCGGGGGCCGGGTAATGATCGGCATTGAATGAGTTGTGTGTGCCGATGCGCACCGCCTGATTCGCCGGCATGTCCGCCATGAGCTCGCGTTCAAGCTTCATTGCGCGATACGTGGGCGTGGAAGGCCAGGCGGCAACGTTGATCTCTTGCGCCATCGCGTGACCACCGGCGACCAAGCTGCCAGCAATCGTCGTCGCCCAGGCGGCGACAGCGTGGTTGCGACGCCGTGAGCTTTCAGACATCAGGCTCTTTGAGTTCGTGCGCATAATCAAGTCCTCTTCACGCGGCTCGGGCCGCTGGACGCCGCGATGACGTTTCACACCGCAAAACTGAATTCAACACCATGTGCAAGGCACGCTCACTGAAGCGACACGAGCACCAGCACCTTGCCCTTGCCGGACTTCAGCGGGCTCATGGCCTTGCCAAGCACGGCCCCGCTGGTGCGAGACTGATCACTCGCCTTCATCGCATGGCCTGGGGTCGGCGACGTCGTCAACAGGTCGCCCGCAATCACGGCGCCGCCCGCGTCGGCGTCCACGAAGCACCAAACACGCCCGACGTTGGCGATGGGCAGTTCGCCATCGGCGACTGTGCCGCGCTGCCCGAGTACAAGGCCCGGAGCGACGCCGTCGGCACCGCTGATAATGCCCGCGACAGCCTTGTCATAGGCAGTGGTCGCGATGCGCAGCTTGCCGACATGTTCCGGATCGATTGTGACGACCATGCCCGCGGCGGGCTTCAACTCGCCATGCTTAGCGACGTCGTAGGACTCGGCCAGGTCGGCTCCACCATCGATGATGATCACGTTGGCCCGGATGTTGCCGCTGACGTGCAGCTTCTCCGTCGGGTTCGCCGTCCCGATGCCGACGTTTCCTAGACCTGCGTCGGCATTCAGGAGGATGTGATTGCGGGCGCCGCGAGCGGCCACGTACAGGTCCGAGTTGCTGATCAGGTCAATGCTTGCACCGGACAGGATGTCAAACGTGAGCGCATTTGCAGTCGTGTTGCTGGCGTAGCGAATCCGGCCCACGCCGGTTGTCTGTCCCTCAACGACCATCGCACCGGTCACGCGAGATGTGCCGTTTACGGTCAGCCTGTCGGTCGGCGAGATTGTTCCGATGCCGACGTTGCCATTGGTGTCGATCGTGAGCCGAGGAAACTGATCTGCGATCAGAAGTTTTCCGGCACCCTCACCGTTGCTCTGTCCGGTTGAGATGAAGGCCCAGTTTTCGCCGCCGGTCGAGGTGTTGTTCAGGCTCAAGTACGTTCCAAAGCCGCTGGAACCCTGCAGCGCGAGCAGGTTTGGCGCGTTGTCAGTCACATGCAACTTCGCCGACGGGCTTGTCGTGCCGATGCCGACATTCGCACCCACAGGCGTGATGTTGGGCATGCTGAGCGCGATCGGTGTCGGCTGAACGAGCTGTCGCGGCGTGAGCGTCGAGGTCGGGCCGGTGCCTATTTGGGTTGCGATCTCCAGGTACAGCGGCCGTCCGTCATAAATCTGGGCACCGAACAGGTCCGTTTCTCCGAAGTTCAGCATGACGGTGAAGACGCCGCGGTTCACTGGAACGTCGGTCAGAACCAACTGATCACGGAGCCCGACGCTTGGATTCGGGCCGGTCGGTTGCGAGTACAGCGTGAACCGCAAGTTGACGGTGCCGGTGTGAGGAGAACCGTCTTGCTCGAGATAGCCTTGATAGGTGAACTGCTTGGTCAGGGTTTGTGCCGTCGCAGTCGGCGTGAGCCGCGCGAACAGGGCCACGGCGAACACCATCGCGACGAGAATCGGGTTGCGACCACACAGCATGGAACACTCCTCAAGAACCTGTTCAACTCGAACCGAAGACAGCCGAATCGCCTGGTGAGAGTCCGGACGCCCTCCGGACAATGGCGCATCGAGACCATCACTTGAGCCCGGCAACCTGACACGCGGAGAACAGCCGCGGTCACCTTGGCGAATCAAAAGAAAATCTGCTTACACTGGCAACGAGCTGTGCATGGCAGACCCAACGTCGGGACATCCCGTTCCGCAACGCGACGGCGATGACGACGCGTCGCGTCTTCTGCCCTTCGTTTACGAGGAGCTTCGCCGAATTGCCGGCGGCATGCTGCGAGGCTCAGAGTCGATGACGCTGCAGCCCACCGCTTTGGTTCACGAGGCATTTCTCAAAATGGCTGCTCAAAAGGCTGGCTGGGCGGACGAAGCCCACTTTCGAGCCATCGCATCGATCGCCATGCGCCGCGTGCTTGCGGATCACGTCCGCAGCCGCCGAGCCCAGAAACGCGGTGGTGCGCACCGAGCCGTCTCGTTCGACGTGAACTCGTTCGGTTCCACCGGATCGTTCAGCGCGGCAGCCCTCGACGCGGCTCTTGAGGAGCTCGAAGCATCGAGCCCGCGAGTCGCTCGCCTGGTCGTGTACCGGTTCTTTGGAGATCTCAACGTGCAGCAGGCCGCGGACAGGCTGGACATCTCACTCTCAACCGCCGAGTCTGACTGGCGCTTCGCCCGCGCCTGGCTCCAGCAACGCTTGCGGGAGAGCCCGGTTGAGTGAAGCACGTTTGAATCGTCTCCAGCGGCTCTTCGAGAGCGCGCTCCGGCTCGGCGATACCGAGCGGCGCGCGTTCCTTGACCGAGAATGCGTGGGTGACCGGGCTCTCCGTGAACAAGTCGAGAGCCTGCTGGCGATCGATGCCGGCGCGTTGCGCGATCCGCACCACCCGTTCTCAGACGAGGGCAACGATTGCGAGGGCGCCGAGTGGCTCGCGGCCGGCCTCGCCGCCGACGACACCGCAGTACGCGAGCCCGCCCCGGCGCGCATTGGTCGATTCCAAATCGTGCGCGAGATCGGGCGCGGCGGCATGGGAATCGTCTACGAAGCTCAACAGGATGCCCCCGCCCGGCGCGTCGCGCTGAAGGTCATCCATCCGGGGCTCATCAGTCGCGGCCTCCTCCGGCGTTTCCGCCAGGAGACTCGCGCCATGGCACAGCTCCGTCATCCGGGCATCGCCCAGATTTACGAAGCCGGCGTCAGTGTCGAGGGCGTAGCGAGCTCGCGCCCCTATTTCGTGATGGAGCTCGTCGATGGCCCCGCGATTGACGATTTCGCGGCCGCGCACGGGCTTGACCACCGCGCGCGGCTCGAGCTTGTCGCTCGCGTCTGCGATGCGCTGCACCACGCGCACCAGAAGGGCGTCGTGCATCGCGACCTCAAGCCGGACAACATCCTCGTTCACGCACCGCCCGCGGATCACACCACGCCAGCGCACAGGACATCCACCCTTGCGGACCTGTCCGCCGACATTCAGCCCAAAGTCCTTGACTTTGGCGTCGCGCGTCTGGCTGAGGAACCAGAGACTGGCTCGCTGCGCACACAACACGGCCAGATCGTCGGCACCATGCCATATCTCAGCCCGGAGCAGGCGCTGGGAGAATCCGCGGTCGCGGACATCCGCAGCGACATCTACTCCGTGGGCGTGATCGCGTACGAGCTCCTCTCGGGCCAGCTTCCGTTTGACACCGCCGACAGGCCGCTCCGCGCCGCCGTCCGCACCATCGCCGACACGCCCGCACCACGCCTTTCGCAACGTGTCCGCAACCTTGACCCGGACATTGAGACCATCGTCCACACCGCAATGCAGCGCCAGCCGGAGCTGCGGTATCAATCCGCCGCAGACCTCGCCGGCGATATCCGTCGCTACTTGGCGTCGCAGCCGATCATCGCGCGCGCTCCCAGCAGGCTCTACCTCACGCGCAAGTTCGTCCAGCGCAACCTCGCGCTGACGAGCGTTGCCGTCAGCTCGGCGTTTCTTTTGGTCGTGGCGCTGGTCATGATCTCATCCCTCTGGGTCAACTCGCTCCGCGCCGAGCATGAAGCCGTGTGGCAGCGATATCGCTCGGCCATGTCCGCCGCGGGCTTCGCGCTGCAAAGCGGCGAGATCGGCATCGCCCGGAAGCACTTGGAGTCCACCGATCCGCGACACCGCGGCTGGGAGTATCGCCACTTTCTGGCCCGCGTGGACCAAAGTCAGAGCGCGTTCACGCCCACGATTCGCGCAGCTTCAAGCTCCTTGCCCCCCCGCAGCAGCGTCCCCTTTATCGCTCTGCCTGATGTCGCGTCCTCCGGCACGTTGATTCTGATCCCCGCCGATCGCTCGGCGACATATTCCCTCGCTCTCGACTCAGATGCAAGCCCCGTCGCGCTCGACCCGCGCCTAGCCCTTTATTACGCGGCCCGAGCCGGCGGCGAAGGGGGCCTTTCCGTCCCGTTCAGCCTTCAATCCGACCAGTTGTTCTTCCCGCCCGCGCCGGGTGCCGGTTCGAGCGAGCCGGTCGCCCGCAGGTTCAGTCCATGGCCCTTTGAACCCGGCGAACAAATCCTGTCACCAAGACTTTCGAAGGACGGCCGCGTCTTCATTGCGCTGCGCCGGCACACCGCGGATATTGTGATTGCCGATCTGACAACGGGCCGAACACGAACCATCACGCTTCCGAAGGGTGTCTCGGGAATGCGGACCGCAATCAGCGCGGACGGATCTCGTATCGCCGTGTCGAACGGCTATCTCAGCACACTGCCACTTCAGATTACGCTCTTCGACACTGGCACCGGAGAGGAAGTTGTTGCAATCACGGACCTTCCCAGCGAGGTCAGCAGCCTGCTGCTCGACTCTCACGGCACCCGTGTCTTCGCCGCGTTTCACGATGGTTCCGTCGGCGCTTGGGACGCAAGCATCCCCCGGGCAACCCGCCGCTTCTTCAATCGCTTGGGACTCGACCGCGTTGAGAATCTCACCCTCAGCCCTGACCAGACGCTCCTCGCTGCGGGCACGCTTGACGGTGTGGTCCACGTCTTCGACGCCGCGACGCTCGAGAGCCTGCTCGCGCTCGTCGGCCACGAGTACGGCGTGTACGACTGCCGCTTTCTTCCGCGTCTCGCCCAAACAAGCACCACCGCTTCGGTCAACAACGCGGGCAACGACGTTGCAGATGCGAAATCGCAAGGCGGTCAACGTGGCAAACAGGATCGGGGAGTACGTTGGGGCGGCAGCGACGGCCTCATCAGCACGGGTGTGGACGGCTCCGTTCGCCGCTGGTCACTGAACGTTGCGATGCCGGGGCCGCGCGTGATCCAGTCGCACACGCACCTCGTACACGCGATGGCTCTCTCGGACAACAATCGATGCCTCGTCACCGGAAGCTGGGACCGGTCGGTCGCGTTCTTCGACATTGATTCCGGGCGTGAGCTTGGGCGAGTTCCGACCACGAGCTATGTCCAGCAACTGGTCCTGTCGCCCGATGAGCGATGGGTGGCCGCGCGTGAGTTCGGAGGCGTGGTCCGCGTCATTGATGCACACCGACGCGTTGAGGTCGCGCTTCTCACCCTCGAAGCGAGTCGCATCGATCAGCCCGTGTTCGATCCCACCTCGCAACGCGTGCTCTTTGACTTCGACCCCGAGAAACGCATAACCATGTGGTGGGACATCGCTTCGCGCTCGTGGGTGGAGCTCCCGAGCGCCTCTCTCCTTAGCGCTGACGCGAGGGATCGCCCTGCCCGCGCCCCGATACTCAACCCTCGCCTTGGGATGATCGCGATGTCGCAGAAACGCGACGCCCGGGACGTCGCCACAATCTACGACATCCGCAGCGGAAACGAAGTGCTCACCATCCCAACGCGTCGGCCCGCGACCGAAGCCGTGGCGTTCACTCCCGATGGACGTGCGGTCGCCGCCGCGGACGATGACCACCGCATCCAGCTTTATGAGTTGCCGTCCGGACGAAGAATCGGGACATTCACGGGCCACCTTCGCGAGGTTCTGGCGCTGGTGTTTTCGCCGGACGGCTCTCGACTCTTCAGCGCCGATTACACTGGCGCGATCTGGGTCTGGGACGTCCCGACGCGAGAATCCATCACGCAACTTCGCGGCCACCCCGACCACGTTCGCCGCCTCGTAATCTCCGACGACGGCCACACGCTTTACTCCGGTGGACGCGACGGAACTGTCCGAGTGTGGGACGCCCCACCGACAGCCAACAGCTCACGCGGTCACTCATCAACCGCTGCAAAACCCTGATCACTCCCACTACCCCCCGATCCTGCCCGCCCCATTCGGAGTACCGCGCGACCTCGACGCCGCCGCGGTCTGTGCCCAAGACGCGATGGCTGAAGACAAACTTGAACTTGGCATTGCGACAAAGCCTGCCATGTGTGGGCTTGCTTAGTTTAAGTCGTCAAGCTGGCTGAGCCGCTCGAGGAGTCTGCTCCATCGCTTGCGAAGAACCTGCGGATCTTGCTTGAGCAGCTTGGCAATCTGATTCCAGTCCAGGCCGCGAAGGCGCAGTCGCGCCAGTTCGCTATCGGCTTCGGTCAGAGCGGCGTTGACGTGGCCGCTGGCCTCTTCCCTTACAGACGAGTCAGCCGGATCGAGCGAACGACCTTGGGCAGATATCTCTGCCACCTCCATGAAGCCGCCGACGTTTCGCCGAGTGAGGCCGTCTCGCTTGAGGGCCTGGTCCGACCGGGCGAGCGAAGCGAGCTTGGACTGCACGATGGTGCGCAGATATGCCACAAGCTGCTGATCGGACGCGAAGGAAATTGCTCCTTCTCGATGATCCATGACAAACGACCGGGCAATGGACTGGCAGACGTCTGCCGAGTCCCGGAAGTCGCGGAGACGTTGGCCCATTCCTGAGCGTACGAGCATCCGGACCAGGCGTAGCAACTCCGCGAACGCAGCCTGATCCGTGTCGGGCCCCTCTCGGCAAGCGACTGCAAGGAGCTCATGGAGGTTGCGCTCGGCCATCGATCACACGTTTAACCTTCTGCGGGTCACATTCGGGCCTGCACTGCACTTTCACAAGAGTACCGACCGTGACATGTCGGGATCCCCAATGATCGTCCAGGCGAAGTCAGTATCGAGGTCAAAGTGCTGCCAACCGGTATCGTAGCTTGAGGGTCAAACGGCAAACATGACCTCACGCTTCCCAAATCCCGTTCCACCCTTCGACGCTTCCGAGGCGATCGCTGCAGTACGACTGCTCTGGAGGTCCCCGCAGCCGCCTGCACTCGAGGAGGTGATTACCCCCGCCGTCCTCTCGCGTTTGGCTGAGGGTGACATGATGCTGGCGGAAGTCATCGCTGAGGACATCACACAACGAAACCGCCGCGGACTTTCGTGTGGGCTCCAAGCATACATGGCTTATTGGCCGACACTCTGCCAGTCCGGGCCGGCGCGTCGAGCCGTGCTGGTGGGCGAGCTTATCGAACGCTCCCGTGTCGAAAGCACGGGGGGAGTGGAGCAGTTTCGCACAGAACTCCTGGCACGCTACCCAAACATGAAGGCCGACATTGACGCTGTGGCAACGATCGCGTTGGTCGTGCAGGGCGACGAAATTCTCGACTCGTCGCGATACGGGCCGGGCAGCCGTGTGGGCAAGTATCGACTTGATGCGCTTCTCGGCGCGGGCGCGTTCGCGCATACTTGGCTCGCGTGGGACGAGAAACTCCGTCGGCACATCGCGCTCAAGCTCTTGCACGGCAGCGACAAGGATGAGGTGCCGCGCGGCGACAGTTTTCACGAGCGAGTGCTCAGCGAGGCCGCGGCAGCCGCGAGCTTGGATCATCCGGCGATTGTGCGTGTCCACGAGGCTGGCCAGATCGACGGCGTTTGCTTTATCGATTCCCAGTTCATCGGGAGCATTGAAGCCCTTGACGCGAACGAGGCCGCAGGCGAACCGGGGAGCACGCGAGCGGTGTCTCAGACCGCCGAAACGCTTGTGAGTGCCGGGGCGATCTCGCCTGAACGCGCGGCTGGGCTCATGAGAGTGATCGCCGGCGCGGTCGCGGTCGCTCACGCACGTGGGATTACGCACCGCGATATCAAGCCCGCCAACATCCTCCTCACGCCCGCGGGCCAGCCGATGCTCGCGGACTTTGGATTGGCGGCGATGGAGGCCGCAGGCGATCACCGTTCCGACACAACGAACCGCACAGCAGCGCGCGGCGCACTCGACGCGCAGGCTCAGCAACCCGCACGGCGCCGCATCGCCGGCACACCTGCGTACCTGGCGCCGGAAGTCGCGCGGGGCGAAGCCGCGACGCCGCTGTCGGATGTGTTTGCGCTGGGCTGCACCCTGCGTGCGTTGCTCACGGGATCTCCGGCGCGGGCCGAATCGCTCAAGGATCTCGAGGGCGAGTCGATGGCCGATGTGCTGGCACGCATCGGACGCGAGCCGCTCCCGCCGCTGGCTGTTGCACGATCAGCGATTCCCGTCACACTGGCCCGCATCGCTGATCGCGCAACTTCGCACCAGCCTTCGGCGCGTTACACCTCTGCCGACCGCCTCGCGGCGGATCTTCAGTCGTTCATCGAGCATCGGCCTGTCGAGGCCGATCCCCGCGGCACTGCACATCTCGCGAGACTTTGGGGGCGACGCCACCGTACCAGCGTGCTTGTGACGACTTTGCTGGTGCTCCTTGTCACCACGCTGACCGTCGTGTTCGTCAGCCGGCTGACCGCCGAGCGAAACCGAGCGCTCGCGGCCGAGCATCTGGCCCAGGCGCGGCGGGATGAGGCCATTGTGGCGAACGAAACCATCATGCAGATGAACCGTTTCGTCTCCCGCATGTTCAACTCCGCTCGCGGGCAGCGTGATTCCGCGGCGTTCACCGTCATCGACGCCATTCGCCTGGGCGCGGGGCGCGTCGATCGCACGTTTGCCGATCGGCCCCTGTCCGCCGCGGCGGTGCAGCACTTTCTCGGCCAAGCCGCGTCGAACTCCGCGGACTTTGACACCGCCCGGAAACAACTCGGCGCAGCGCTGGCAGCACGCCGAAGGTTGCTTGGGCCAACACACCCAGACACCATCTCAACGCTCCGGCAATGGGGCGAGATGTTGAGCGCGAGCGGGCAGAAGCCCGAGAGCGCAGAAGTCTTTGCGGAGATCGTGCGGCTGCTGGGCGAAGAAGCTGCGCTGACGAACGCCGACGGGCTCTACGCACTGGCTCAGGTCGGCGGCGCCGCGACGCTGCGACGCGATTTCGTCGAAGCTCGGCGTGTGCTGGAGCGTGTCGCGGATGCTTACAAGAAGTGGCCCGGCGACGGCTCGGCGGATCATCAGAGCGCATTGAATCGATTGGTGACGCTGTATCTGGCGACGCGTGATTTCACGCTCGCCGAGCAGACGCAGCGGCGCATCGTCGCGCTCAACGCCAAGCTCCTTGGTGAGGATGACATCAGCACGATCAACTCACTGACCACGGTGGGCTTCGTGCTGCGCGAGGCCGATGGTGCAGGCAAGCGCGACGAGGCCCGCGCCGTCTACGCAGACGCGATCGCTCGCTACGTCCGCGTGGTCGGCGAAGCGAACCGGTACACCATCAACACGCGGTTGGAGCTCGCGATCACCGCTTTGCCCGACGACGTCGCAGCCGCATTGGAGCAGGTCGCCATCGTCGAGCCGCACGTGATGGCGCTGGCGGCGAACAACCAGAATCGCTTGAAGTTTGAATGGGTGCGAGGGCGGGCGTTGGTCGCTGCGGGGCGGCCCGATGATGCCGTGGTCGGGTTGCAGCCGGCCTTCGACAGTGCCCTGGCGGCCATGGGCCCACGGGACGCCTGGACCAAGCGCATCGCCAACGTGCTGATTGGCGCTTTGGAGAATCTGGGGCGAAAGGGCGAAGCCGCAGCGGTGCGCGCCAAGGTCACCCCTCCCCCTGCCACCCCCTCCACCCCTGCAAACACGCCTGCGCCGACATCTCCCGATGATTCTTCAGACGCCAACTGAGATTTTCTGATTCTCCCAGGTCACACCGCGAATCGGCCTGCGCTGTTGAGTGTGCGGGCCGTGGCGTGTGCCAGTGGTCCGCCGCACACCAGCCATCAGGCCGCTTCAGGGCCGCCCTAGGCAGAGGTACATGACGCTCCGGACGACGACGGTCTGGACTCGCGTGTGCGCGGTGTGTGTCCAACGTGCCGGCAGGAGCCCGAGGAGATCAGCATGTCTGTGAAGTCCTTCATTAACGTGGCCGCGATCGCGGCCGTCACCAGCATGTCGGCATTCACTGCGACGGCGAACGCCTCGTGGACCGTCACCAACCTCCACCCGGCGGGCTGGACGGGTTCGTTTGGCAGTGACGCCAGCGGAGCGCAGCAGGCGGGATACGTCACTTCGGGCGATGTGTTGCACGCGAGCTTGTGGAGCGGCACTGCCGCGTCGTGGGTCGATCTCAACCCGGCGGGCTCGAGGCAGTCCGTGGCCGTGAGCCTCAGCGGCGGGCAGCAGGTCGGGCGCGCCCTCGTTGGAGACATTGAGCGCGCGAGCCTTTGGAGCGGTACCGCCGCCTCATGGGTCGATCTCCACCCACCGGGCGCGTCGTATTCTCAGGCCAATGCCACCAACGGCGCGCAGCAAGCGGGGTATGTCGCAACGGGCAACTTCGTCCGCGCCACCCTGTGGAGCGGCACCGCCGCCTCCCGGGTCGATCTCCACCCGGCGGGAGTCCAAGATTCAACCCTCTACGGCATGAGCGCCGGTCAGCAAGTAGGGTCTGTCATCTTGGACGGCACGGACCAAGCGAGCCTGTGGAGCGGCACCGCCGCCTCGTGGGTGAATCTCAACCCGGCGAACGCGACGACGTCCTATGCCGTTGCCGTCAACGGCGGGCAACAGGGCGGGTTTACCTTCGTGGGCGGGAATCCTCACGCCAGCCTGTGGAGCGGCACCGCCGCCTCATGGGTCGATCTCCACCCAGCGGGCGCGACGGCCTCCTTTGTCGAGTCCATCTTCGACGGGCGGCAGGCGGGCTACGCCACGATGAACGGTGTGGACCGCGCGGGCCTGTGGAGCGGCACCGCCGCCTCGTGGTTCGATCTGGCCGCGTTCCTTCCGGTCGGGTTCACTGATAGCAACGCCAATGGCATCTCCAGCGACGGCGTGAACACGTACGTCACAGGTTGGGGCTTCAACACCCTCACCGGAAACCAAGAAGCCCTGCTCTGGACGCAGCCCATCCCAGCCCCCGGCGCCGCGGCAATGCTCGGCCTCGGCGGGTTGATCGCATCACGCCGGCGGCGCGCCGGCGGCTCATTCTGAATCCTCGGGCCAGCGCCGCTCAACGCCGCTGGCTCCATCGTTTCCATCACCATCGGTCAACGCCGCCGCACATTCGCGGCCCACTTTACAGAGAGACTCATGAACACACCGCACACCAAAGCAACCGTCCTCACCACGCTCGCAACGCTCGCGCTGAGCTTCAACGCCCACGCCCAGGTCTGGAACGAAGTCGGCGATGCTGGCCAGAACGGCGTCGCCGCCGCGCAGATCACCGTCGGGGCCGGGTCGCTGACCACCATCAACGGTTCGCTCTTCCGCGATGTGGACGTTGACCTGTACTGCATCCGCATCACCGACTTCGCGAACTTCCGCGCCATCGTGACGTCTTCAGCCAACCCGGACTCGACGCTCCACCTATTCAACACTGACGGCACGCTCCAGGTGTACAACGACGATTACTTCTCGGGCAGCGGCTTCTCGCTCATCAACAACCAGGGAGTGCTCGCCAACGGCACGTACCTCCTGGCCATGGCCAACTACGACCTGCGCGCGCAGTCCGTGAGCAACACCGACCTCTACGCCAACACCACGTGGCCGGGGCCACAAAGCAACCAGTTCCAAGGCAACGGGCTTGTTCTTGCGGGGTGGGGCGGGCTGCCCGTGTTCTCCGGTATGGCGGGCACATACACCATCGAACTGCAAGGCGCCGAGTTCCACGTTGTTCCCGCCCCCGGCGCGGCAGTGATGCTCGGCTTCGGCGGGCTGATCGCTGCGCGTCGTCGCCGGTGATCGCTGGCAAACAATCGATGCCTCATCGCGAACGGCCCCGGATCGCTCCGGGGCCGTTTCTGCTTTCATTGGGGTGCGGGGGCGGCCATCTTGAAGTCGCAGCGTGGGGGCCAGGCAGATACGCAATCGATCACCTCCCGCTCGCTCCCTTTGCGACGACAGGCCGTACGATCCGCGTATGTCTGACGCAGAACAGAAAGTAGTCAACCCGGACAACGTTCCTCATAGCGAACTGAGGGGCTGGCTCACGCCACTGATCCAAAAGGCGTTGATCGCGGGAACCAAGCCCAGCGACTGGATTCTGGGCAGACGCATGGCCTTGCAAGAGAAGCAGATCAATCTGACGAAGACAATGCGACGGGCACGCATGGTTGACACGTTCGTGGCGATGTGTTTAGGTCTAACGGTGTTGTGCTACTTCGTGATTGTGTTCGCGCCGACTTGGCTAGCGTGGGTGGCGATCTCGCTCATGGCATTTCGGACAGTGGATATCGTTTTCTCCGCACTTCGAATCACACTCTTTGATCGGCTGGAGGGCACGGCGGCGATCAAGCCGACCGTGGCCTCACATGTTCGAATCATCGTTTTGGGGCTCATCAACTATGTAGAGCTGTCTGTAGCTTTTGGCGGTATCTATGCGTTCATGCCGTGCCTGCTCAAGCCGCCCGCCAACCTCCCTGACGAGTGGTTTACGCCACTGTATTTCAGTGCGATTACACAGTTTACTATCGGGTATGGGGACATCGCACCGATTGGCTTGGCTCGATTCATCGCGGTGCTTCAGGGGTTTTCATCGATGCTCCTGCTGATTCTGATCATTGGGCGATTCGTCTCGTTGCTTCGACCTGAACGTTCTCTTGATGACCCGACTTAGAGGTGAAAGCGGGAGCGACAACGGCCCCGGATCGCTCCGGGGCCGTTTGTGCATTCATGGGGGTGCGGGGGCGAAGCCCCTGCATCGCATTTTTTGAATCTCGCCCGCGCTTACGCGGCCTTCTTCGCCACCGCGTTTGCCTCGGCAAACCCAAACTTCATCGCCCCCGGCCCGCCGGAGCCAAACGTCACTGTCAACTGCCGCGAGGGCTGGCCTTGGACGTTGCCGCGTTGGGGGGTGATGATGTAGGTCGCGCCGTCGATGCCGATGGGTGTGTTGGCGGGGAGCGTGTGGCTTGGCACGCGAAGGTGTGGCCGCGATGATCGAGCACCTGCGTTCCTCCGGCACAGCCCACAGCTTTCGGGCGACGGTCCACCCGGCGAACGCGCCGTCGATCGCGTTACTCCGCGCACTGGGATTCGAGCACACATCGACACGACTCAACGCCGAGCTGATCCGCGGCGTGCCAACAGATGAACAGGAGTTCTGGCTCCGAGTGTAATTCGCTGGCCGAACCCCGGGCCGCTTCCTGGCACTCAAGAAGGAGCTTTGACGGCCCCGGAACACGGTGGTTGCTCCGGGGCCGTGTCTTCGACTTTGCGGGGGTGCGGGGGCGACCATCTTGAAGTCGCAGCCCAGCAGGTAGACCGTGCTTGAAGCCGAGGTAGTGCAGTTGGCGGAGTGCGACAAGCATTACCGCGTGCTTGCCGGTGACCAACCCGCCACGTCAAGTGCCGCGATGCGATCGCCCGGCTTGAGATGCTCGATCGGCACGGTCTGGCCCGAGGCCAGGCGCACCGGCGTCCCGGCCAGCACGCAGTTTGAACCGGGTCCGGAGCCACCGGGGCCGGAACCACCCGGCCCGCTTCCCCCAGGGCCCGACCCTCCCGGCCCAGAACCGCCAGGGCCGGAGCCTCCGGGACCAGAGCCGCCCGGGCCGCTACCGCCGCCACTGGACCCGCCCCCGCCCGAAGAGCCGCCGCCGGAACTGCCCCCTCCGGACGATCCTCCAGAGGATCCGCCCGAGGACATGCCGGAGCTGGTATAGTGTGCATCTGAGCAAAACGATCAGCAAGGAATGATCAATGGCAGAGCTTGAATATGAGCAGCTTTCAGACATCCGCATCGAGATCCGCTTATCTGGCTCTGGCCGTATACCGGCCCAAGTGTTGCTGGGCACCGTCGAAGTGGTGGACCGCGCGATTATGGAAGCTGAGCGCGGCGAGCTCGATGAGATCGCCAATTCGTTTCCGAATCTGTCAACAGTCGCCCTCGATGCAGTGAGGTATCGACTATCTAGGCTCAGTCCCGGGCGAGCATTTAACATTGAGTCCGCAGCTAGTGGATCGTTGTTGCTCTTTGGGGTTGGCGCTGCGGTCACGTATTGGCTCGTTGAGAACACGCTCGGCGAAACCGTAAAGGAAGCATGGTTGGAGTCCGAAGCTCACAAGTCGCTCAAGGCATTTCTGCGGAGGCGTGTATTGATCAAGGCAGCAGCAATCGCAAGTCGCATCCGTATTTCTCGATGGTCAGATGCTGCTTTGGACACTCAGGTGTCCACGGAGGACACCGACCGTGGCCCGAAGATCCTTGTAGAAGTAAAAGTACCAGAAGCACTATCGGAGATTCCTTCGGCCAGCCAAGTTCGCTGACCATTCAGAACCGGGCTGAAGTCGGAGGCAACCAAAACGGCCCCGGATCGCTCCGGGGCCGTCTTGTTTTTCATGGGGGTGCGGGGGCGACCCCCCAGCCCCTGTATCGCATGGCTTGAATCTCGGCCCGCGATTACGCCGCCTTCTTCGCCCGCGCATCGCCCTCGGCAAACCCAAGCCTCACCCCCGTTTGCCCCCGGCCCACCACTCCCAAACGTCACCGTCAACTGCCGCGAGGGCTGGCCTTGGACGTTGCCGCGTTGGGCGGTGATGATGTAGGTCGCGCCGTCGATGCCGATGGGGAGCGTGTCGTCCTGGTACGACTTCTCGCCCGAGCCGCCGATCAAGCGGAACGCGGTCTCGCTGATGAGCTTGCGTTGTACGAAGTAGACCACGCGGTCAGAACCCTCGGGGTGCTTGGCTTTCCACTTCAGCGTGATCGAACCGTCGCTGTTGAGTTCGACTTTAAAATCCGTCGGCTGGCCGGGCGGCGGCACGGGCTGGCCGGTGCTCGGCGCGGGGATCTGGGCCAGCACGTACACGTTCGGATTGTTGTTGTTCGTCGCGAACGCGCGGATGGACCGCACGAGATCGCTCGTCAGTTCGCGCGTGTCACTGTCGGCATCGACAACGGCCTCCGTTGCGGCCTTGGCGGCCAGCCGCGCGGCTTCCTGCGCCGTGGTGCGGCCGCGCAACGCGCCCACCTGATTCTTGAACGCCGTCGCCTGCGCGGCGGTCAGACCGATCGCGGCCGCGTTGGCCGAGAACACATCAACATGCGCCTCGGCCCAGGTCAGAAACTCTGCCCGATTCTTCGGATACGTCGCCATGGTGCCAACCTCCGCCACGACCGTGGCAGTTGATGGGGGGAGGCGAAGGTCGCCAGCGTGCCGGGCTGCCCTCGTCAAGAGAAGCCAGTCAGCCCGCCATGGCGTGAGACGCGGCCCCGCCGGGACTGGAAAACGCCGCTGAGAACGCCCCAACGCCGTTTCCATCCTCGACTTCAGCGAGAGAACACGCCGACTTGAGCCCCGCGCGAGCGGAGCCCAGCGAAAAGATCGCGGACGCAGACAAAAAGATCGCTGTCGCCATCACAAAAATCGCGATCGCGGACGAAAAGATGGAGGGCGCAGGAGCAAAGATGGAGAGCGGCAGAGCAAAGTCAGCAGGCGCGGCAGCGCCGCACGCGAGCAAACCGCTCGCGTCGGCGACCGTCAAATGTGCCCGAGGGGAATCGAACCCCTCACTCTGCTCTATGGGAGCGAATCGCGAGGATCTTCCGTGTAACCACCGGGTCAGTGGAGCGTGTACCACCAGGCGAGCACAGCAGAGAAGCACCCACAAACACCATCTGGGTGAGAATGTCCATCGTGTTCTCCTTGAAAGAGTGAACCAAGAGGCTCATCCCGGCAAGTACGACGCTCCACTTCACCGTGGCTCTCACGGAAACCTCGAGACGCGCTCTGATTCCATAGCGCCTCTGCGAAAGTCAATGGTACCCGCGGTGGCGCGATCGAGGTTCGGCGGTTCGCTGATGCCAGAGAAAGAGGAAGCCCCTTGCTTCGGCACCTCCTTCTCCACGGAAGGGGTGATGATCTGAACCACGCCAGAGTCGCGTGGTGATCGCGAAGGCAGAATGGCCGGTCGTGGCGTACAATCAGACGTGACTGAAACCCTTCCCCCATCAGGATCTCCGCCTGAACCTACAGGCCTGAGTACCGCTCCCACCGAATCGGGTCCGGTAGCCAAGGCTGCTGGTGCTGGCCGCCCGCCGGAGCCAGCACCTAGTGGCGGAGCGTCCAGTCATGCTGCGGCGGCGTCTGGCGCAATTGGTGGGGCAGCCATTGGTGCCAGTGTTGGATCTGCTGTCGTGGGGGCCACTGCTGCAGCACCGTTCGTCGTTGGCGCCGCTGTTGTAGGCGCTTTGGCATTTGGCATCTTCGGATTGTTTGCTGGCCGAAAGTCGGATGCAGTAGAAAGCAAAACGGGCCAAGGAACGAAGGGAGGAAGTGAGGATTGAGCACTTCCTGGGTTACGACGATTGGACTGCTTGTTGGCTTACTTCTGGCAGGATGGTACGTGTGGCGTACCACGCGGGCAAAGAAACAGCCCGAGTTCGCCACTGCTGCAACATGTGTTATGACTGGTGGCGGGTTTGTTGTTGGGCCGTTGCTGATCTACGGCATAATTGATCGCAAAATGATCGATCAACACTTGCAACCAGTCCATATCGCCATTGCAGGGTTGGCGGTGCTGTGGCTAAGTGTTCAGTTCGTCGCAAGCCTACGCAAGTAACAGCTATTTCTTCGATTCACTACAAAGCAAACCGACTATGCCGCCGACAACGGCGAGGCCCAGAACCGCCGGAGCAAACACGCTAACGCCAAGTGCGATTGCGCCAGTCTTCATCACGACACCAGCCGCATATGCCCCCGTTGCGGCTCCGATGGCTGCGCCGGTCTTCGCACTGTCGGGCGCGGCTTTCGTGGCATAGCCAGCGGCTTTACCGACGAGTGGATTGCCAGTTGCGGCGGTGACTCCGTGTTCAACCCCTTTCTGAAACGCGTACCCACCAGCGGCCTTGGCGATCTCGTTCATGCGTTCGTCGTTTTCCATGAGAATCTCCTTTAGGACTGACACTTCTCAAGTCCGTCTGTAGTCTGATACGCAGGCCCGCGTTGGCAGTTCCAGCCAATCCGTGACGTGGTCGGCCTCGATGAGCTTGAGATCAAACGATACGGGCGAGCCCGCTGAAGCGATGCCGGGGGGTCGTTGATCGGAAGCACGAACGCCTCAGCGCTCTCTGCCCGGTTCACGCGCCCCTGAAGGACAATGGGTCACGCACGATCGGCAGATCGAACACCGCGTCCGCGAGTCGTTTGACCGGCAGCAACTGATGCGAACGCTCGGCGCCGAGCTCGCCAGCGTGCAGGACGGCGAAGTCCGCATTCGGCTTCGAGCGTCGCCTCACCTCTCGCAGCAGCACGGCTTCGTTCATGCTGGGGCAATCCCCGCCCCCCCCCCCCACACACACACGCCGGCAGCATCAGCGTGAACCGCTCATCCTCATACCGCGCCCGCTCGCCCGCGCCTGCACCGAATCCTTGCTCTGGGTGATGTGCTGCCCCCCTCGTGCCGCCGCGTGGGTGGGGGTGGGGGTGGGGGTGGGGGCACCGGCGGCGTACGCACGGGCATGTTCACGAGCCCGCTCAAAGGGTCGACGATCCTCGGAGAAGGCGCGTTCGTCCAAGGCTTCAGCACCGTTGGCCTCTACATCTCCTACGCAGGCGGCGACGGCAACGACGTCGTCCTCACCGTCGGCGTCATCCCCTGCCCCGGCGCAGCCGCGCTGCTCGGCCTCACCGGCCTCCTCGCATCGCGCCGTCACCGCCGGTCCTGATCCGCTCCGCCCCGATCTTCGCTCACGATTCAACGGCTCCGGGAGAAACCCCGGGGCCGTTCTTCAATCTCGCCCACTCCGCTCTGCCCGCCCCGAGGGCGCGTTTGCTCCGTTTTCTGGCACCCACTGCCGTCCTGAAGTACACTCGTCTTTAAGCACAGTCCGAGAGCTTGCCGCCCGAGATCGACTCTGGTTCGTGCATGTGCATCGACCGTGAGGAGAGAGACATGACCTTCAGTGGTGCTTTGTGTGTTTTCCGATGGTCCCGGGCGAACCGTCAGACCCGCGTGTTGTCACAGATCGTCACCGCCAGCAGTTCGCTGATCCTCTGCTCTCCAGCGCTGGCATCATGGACGACCATCAGCCTCCACAACCCGGCCCATGTGTCTTCGCAGGCGCTGCATATCTCCGGCACCCAGGTCGTGGGCTTTGCCGACGTCGGGCCCGGCGCTGCGACCTTTGTGGAAGCCTCGCTGTGGTCGGCCAGCACGCAGGCCCGCACCAACCTCAACACGCCGTCATTCCCCTCGGCGGTCGTCAACGCCAACAGCAACAACACGCAGGTGGGATACGTCGGCGCTCTGGGCAACTTCTCGTTGCGCCGGGCCGCGATGTGGAACGGTTCATCCGGCACATACGTCGACCTGCACCCGGCCAACGCGCTGCACTCGGAGGCGCATGACGCCAGCGGCGGCGTGCAGGTCGGGCGGGCTCGGTTTGACGGGATTCAGAGCGCGGTGCTGTGGAGCGGGTCCGCGGCGTCGGTGGTCAACCTTCACCCGAGCGGCGCAGTCTTCTCCGAAGCCCTCGGTGCCGACGGCGGTGTGCAGGTCGGCCGGATCATCAACAGCAACAACGCCCTGCGTGCGGCCCTGTGGACGGGCACCGCGGCGTCGTTTGTTGACCTCAACCCCGTCGGCGCGTCCGAGTCATCAGCCTTCGATGCCATCGGCGGCATGCAGGTCGGCTTTGCCAACCTGAGCGGCTTCCGCGAGGCGGGCCTCTGGAATGGTTCCGCGGCGTCATGGCAGAGCCTCCACCCCGCGGTCGCCAGCGCCTCACAGGCCAACGCGATCTTTGGCAGCTACCAGGGCGGCTTCGCTCAGTACGGCAACGCAACCACCTTCGCCGCGTTTTGGAGCGGCAGCGCCGGGTCGTACGAGGACCTGCACCAGTACCTCCCTGCTGGCTACACCGAGTCCTGGACCCACGGCATCTCGGTGGTTGGCAACGACATCTACGCCGTCGGCTGGGCCCAGAACGCCGCGGGCGCTCGCGAAGCGTGGATGTGGACTCGTCCGATCCCCGCACCTGGCGCAGCGGCGATGCTCGGGCTCGGCGGAATGGTCGCGATGCGTCGCCGCCGCGTCGCTCACCTCTGACCGCGATCTATGAGTCAGCACCCCGAAGTGCGGCCCGGAGCGTTCTTGCCAATGCCTTCACGGATGAGAATGCTGATCGCATTCAACGCTCGCAGCAAGACCAAACGCCCGTGAGAATGTTCTCGCGGGCGTTCGTACGTCAATCGGCGTGCGAGTACACAAAGAGCATTTCTCTTGGATGGCGTTCGCGTGTCGAAACCAGCGTGCGTGGTCTTATCGCGCAGCAACGCTTCTCTGTCCGACTGAGCTCCGGGCGTCAGCTCAGGATTGTGAAATCTCGCACCTTCGCGTCTTTAACCCGCGCGTCGGGGCGACGACGGAGAGCGATCGTCGTTACCGCATTACGCTCGCGATTCATGCAGTCGCTTCGCGATCGCTTGCGCGAAGCGGGCGGGCGCTTGGGTGTGGAGTGAAAGGAACATGAGCGGCTCGAAGACCTCGAGCTCCATCAAGAGAAACCGACCGTCCTTGATGACGCCATCAACGCGTGCATAGACCGGCAATCGCGGGGCGTTCTGGATGCACACACGGGCCTGCGCCACGAGTTCCTCGGCCACCTCCACGCTTTGGGCGGTGCCGCCGAACTGAAACTGCACGCGGTAATCGCCTGCCTTCGGGCGCTTGGACACGGCGTGGCTGAAGACGCCGTCAAAGAACAGCAGCGACAGCTCGCCGCCACTTTGGATCTCGTGCAGGAATGGTTGTAGGAGCACGCCACGATCTTCAAGCGTTTTGGCGATCTCCACTGCGTAGCGGTCGAGGTCCTCGATGCGAAAGCGGCAACAGCCGTAAGCGCCCCCGGCGATGGTGGGCTTGACGACAACTTCGCTCCAGCCGCGGGCCCGGGCGAGAGCCGAGATGTCGGGTGACTCGTTCTTCGCGATGAACTCGGTGGGCACGATCGCGACGCCGGCGCGAGCGAGGTCCTTCAAGTACGACTTGTCGTAGTTCCAGTCGAGAATCTCGCGCGCGTTGCACATCGGCACCTCTTCAGCGAATCTGGCATCAAGCCACGCGCGGAACTCCGCGGCACGTTTGAAGTAGTCCCAGGGCGATCGAATGACCACGGCATCGAACGACGTCCAGTCAATGCTCGCGTCACTCCACACCGCCGGCGTCGAGTCCACGCCGACCGCGGCGAGCGCCGGCACCAGCAACGTGTCGTCCTCATAGAGGTTGGCGAAGGCCTCGCAGGTGACCAGTGCGACTCGTTTGCGTGCGGTCATTGGGTTCTCCGGGCGTCGTTGTGTCAGATGCTGTCAACGCCGTTGAATGGCGCTTGCCGAGGCCGTCGATTTCATGGAACTGAGTGACAGTACACCCATGCAAGTTTTCGTCGCGAGCAATCAGACGTGGGCGGCCACCAAGTGAGGACCCTTAGCCCCAGAGCACACCGCAGCTGCGGGAACCGAGTGGGACGTCAGAACGACGCGGAAATCAACGTGCGTACGCGCCTCATCGCTCGTAGAGATCGTGACGGGGTGCCATTCGACGGACTGGGTCGGCGTGTACCCCTGCGGGGAGCGCATGCGATCTCCGCTTGATCACGACAGAAAATCGGCGTCTGCATTTTTGATCGCTCGCCATTTTGCGTAACCATGTTCGTTGCATAGGAGTCCCGGGCGTCTCAGGTCGGGCCCGTTGGCGATTGCCATTCGTCGTAATACGAACCAGCGTCAGTCGCCAACTCGACATCCGCAACTGAGCGGTTCCTCGGGACGTGGGTGGCTTGAATCATCCGAACTGATATTCGCACCGCGAGCAGCGTTGTCGCTCGCGCGACGCTGACGCGTCGAAGTGGCTTGGCGCGTTGTCGCCGGGATCTCCGCGTCATCTCCCACAGCGGCAGGTCACGACAACAGGCGCGAAGCGGCCGGTCTGACCTCGTGTGGCCGCTCGCGAAGATTCCATCTCAAACGGAGAAATCCCATGCACGCTCGCGCTCTGAACGCTCGATCCGCCTCTCCCTCGGCACGCCGAACAAGTGTTGCACTCTTGCTCACATGCGCCGGACTCACGGCGCCGGCGATGGCCGACCAGTGGTCTTGGAACGCGGGCAACGGCCTGTGGAGCAACGCCGCGAACTGGTCGCCGAACACGGTGCCGGGCAACATCCCCGGCGTGGAGATTGTGCGGATCGGCAACCTTCCCGGTGTCGCCAACGACACGGTGCTGCTGCACATCGCGGCGACGCCGCCGGATTTCCTGACGATCAATGAGCTCCATTTGACGAGCGGAATGACGCTGGACACCAACGGCGACGGGCTCAGCATGTACACCAATGACGGCGCAGGAAGCACCACGCTGAGCGGAGCCAACACGCGATTGCTTGTGCGGCCTTGCTCGGACGCGACGCGCGCCTACGACCTGTACACCCAGCATCTCTCGCTCAGCGCGGGGACCCAGCTTCAGCTCGTGGACAACTCCGAGATACTGCTCGGCGCGACGACCTCGAGCGGAGTCATTTCCGGGCGGGGCACGATCCGATACGCCGCCCTGTTCCGCAACGACGGCGTGATCGCCGGTACCAACAACGGCGGGCTCACGCTGGAGTACACGTCGAACAGCACGAGCCTCGACCTAGACGGCGCTTCTGGCGGCGGGCAGTTGAGCATGGCTTCGCCCTTTAGCCAGATCACGGTGATCGCCGACGCCGTCGCCGATGCATTCGGCGGCACGGTGACCATGGGCACGGGCTCGATCCTCGACATGAACGTTCTGGCGGGCTGGACGGCCGACGCCAACAGCACGTTCAACGTGTCGAGCGCGGTTGTCGGAGCGGCGGCACAGATCGACGGCACGCACTTCACCTTCGGCGGCGACCTGAACATCGGCGGTAGCCAGGGGCATCTGCGTCTGCTGGCGGACACGACGCTGACGAACTCCGCCGATGTCTTCCTGGGCACGGACGACCGCCTCGAGTTTGATGGCGCGACGATCGTGCAGGGCGGCCTCTATGCGCTGTCTGATGGCGCACGTATCGATTTCGACGCCGCAACCGAGATGGGCGGCGGCACCTTCAACATGGTCGGCGGCCTTCCCTCGCAGGGCGTGGTCAACTTCAATGGTGACACGCAGTGGAGCGGCACCACCACCATCAACGGCTTCGGACGCCAGAACGGTGACGCCAACATTGACACCAGCGCGACCATCAACGCCAGCGTGTTTGATATGGACGGCAACAGTGGCGGCACCACCTGGGACATCACCCATCGACTGGATGTCAACACGCAGGCCATCGAGTTCGGCTCGCAGCTTTTCGATGGCACCATGAACATCGACAGTGGCATCGCCGGCCGACTGACGATGAATCTCGCGGACTCGGGCGATTCATGGACCATGAACGGCACGCTGAACCTCGCCGGCCTGGGCGCACTGACCATCACGCGCGTCGCCGGATCGCGCATGATCGTCACGGGCGAACTCAACATGGGCAACGGCATCGCCCAGGTCACATCGGACACGGCGTTTCAAGGCGCGGACGTCAGCATCGTGAGTGGCGGCAATCTTCGCATGTTCGGTGGCACCAGCGTCGACGCCGCGACGACCTTTGCCGGCGCCGGAACGCTGCAGAACGGTGTGGGTGGCGTCATGCTGCTGCACTCGGGCATAGCGCTGGGTCAGGTCGGACTTACCAACAGCGGTGTTCTGCGGATCGGCGAGTCGGGCGCTGGCGTCGCTGCGGTGGATCGCTTCAGCAGCACCGCGACGGCCTCGTGGGGCGTCGACATCGGCGGAAATCTCGCCGGCACGAACCACGATGTGCTGCTGGTGACCGGCGGAGCCACGACGCTCGACGGCCAACTGGCTGTCTCGCTGCTTTCGGGCTTCGCACCGCAGTCCGGTGACGAGTTCACCATCCTCTTCTCGCTCGGCGGCGTCAGCGGCACGTTCACCAACGACCCCGTCACACAGCTCGATGGCCTCACGTACGAGTGGTCCATCATCTACAACCCCAACAGCGTCGTGCTGCGGCTTGATCACATCGTCCCCGCTCCGGGCGGTTTCGCACTGCTCGCGCTGAGCGGGTTGCTCGCGGCGCGCCGGCGCCGTGGCTGAGCCAATTGACGTCTGCCACGCCGCGCTTCAACTCCACGCCTTCACCCACTCAGAAAGGACCGACCGATGCTCTCGCATACCAATCGTCTGATCCGCAGAAACGTTCTCGCCAGCGCCATCCTCGTTGCGGCCGGCACAACCTCCGTCGCGAACGCACAGGTCGCATGGGACGCGGCCAGCGGCTTCTGGGGCTCCGCATCGAACTGGAACCCCGCCGTCGTGCCCGGGCCGGCGCACGACGTCGTCATCGGGGACGGTCTGGGCGGCTTGTACGGCACGGTGTCGCTGAATCAGGATGCGACCGTTGACAGCCTCAGCATCAGCACCGGCATGCGACTGGTCACGCTCAACGACGTGCTCACCGTGCTCGGCCACACGAGCGTTTCGGGCGGGATCGTGATTCCCGGCCAGTACCGGTCGTCGCAGCTTCGGATCAGCGGCGGCGTTGACGGCGTGTCGTTCTTCACCGAAACCCTCTCGATCGCGGATCGCTCGCAGGTGGTATTTGAAGGCGGCCTCGCCGAGATCGGTCACACGTTCAACATCGGCGAGTCCACGCGAGTTGAGGGGACCGGCATCGTGCGACTCACCGGGACCGGAACAACGCTCGTCAATAATGGCAGGATCGCGCCGGGCAATGACTTCGGGCTGATCTTCCAGCAGCTCGGCGGGGGCGCGTATGACCTTGACGGCACCAGCGGCGACACCGTCGTGGATTTGCGGGCGTATAACGGCGCGGTCGACCAAGGCGCGACCCTTCGCCTCGATGGCACGCGGCTCTCGGACTCGTTCAGCGGACAGTTCTCCATGGGCGGGCGCTCTCGTCTGGACATGAACCTGTCAGAAGGCTGGACGGTGGACTCAAGCGGCACCATCTTCGTACATACCGAGAACGGGGTCGCCGCACCGTCGCGGATCACCGGCGGTGCGCTGGACTTCGCCGGCACCATGTACCTGGTGGGCAACGGCGCCGCGGTCGCAAACGCGAACCTGAACATTGAGTCCAGCCAGATCCGCTTCCGCGAAACATCGCAGACGTTCATCAACAGCGACAACACGCTGAACCTCGGAGGCCCATCGACGAGTCTGATCCGTGTTGACGGCGGGCTGTTCTCCGTTGGAAGCGGCTGCCCGATCATTTTCGACGCGCCTACCGACTTGTACGGGGGCACATTCTCCACCAGCTCCGGGGACGCGACTGGTGGAAGCGTTCGCTTCTTTCGACAGACGAACTACCGCGGCAACATCACGTTCGACGGCTTTGCGAGCCAGAGCGGCGACGCGGCGGTCTTGAATCCGACGGTGATCACTGCGAGGACGTTTGACATGGACGGGTTGACGGGCACGACGACGTGGAGCGTGCTCAACACGCTCGTCGTAAACGCGGAACGCCTGGACGAGGATGCTTCACAGTTCGACGGCACGTTCAACATCGATTCCGGCTTCAACGGAAGGATGACGATCAACCTGCAAGACGCATCAGACTCCTGGCTCATGCGCGGAACAATGAACCTCGCCGGCAGCGGCGGGCTGCCCGTCACTCGCGTGGCCGGCTCGCGCATGATCGTCACCGGCGACCTCAACGTCACCTCGGGAATCGCGCAGATCACCGCGGACACGGAACTGTCCAGCGGCTCCGGCGCAAACGTCAACATCGCCGCGGGCGCGACGCTCCGCATGCGTGGCGCGACCCGCGTAGGCGTGCTCACGACCTTTGCCGGCAGCGGCTTGCTTGACAACGGATCAGAAGGCGACATGGTGCTGGATTCCGGTGTCTCGCTGTCGCAAGTCGGCCTTACGAACAGCGGCTTACTGCGAGTCGGGATGGACGCGCCGGGTGTCGCTTCGGTCCATCGCTTCAACAGCACCACGGGTGCGACCTGGCTCGTGGATATCGGCGGTCTTCTCCCCGGCACACAGCATGACGTCCTGCTGGTCGCCGGCGGCACCGCGACGCTCGTGGGCACGCTTGAGGTCTCGCTCATCGGCCTAGGGGGCGGCGCGGCGTTCACGCCCTCGGTTGGTGATGAGTTCACCATCCTGCTTTCGCTGGGCGGGATCAGCGGCACGTTCAGCAACGACCCCATCACGCAGGTCGGCGGCGTCACGTACGACTGGTCGGTGATCTACAACCCCAACACCGTCGTGCTCCGCCTCGATCAGATCATTCCCACGCCGGGCAGCGCTGTGCTGCTGGCCTTCGGCGGGCTGCTCGCGTGTACGCGTCGGCGCTCAGGGCGCTCATAGGTATGAGCCCGTTCGGATCATGTCAGGAGTGCTTGAAAATCTCTCTCCACCGCCGCGACCTTGGCCAACCGCCGGGGTCGCGGCTTTCAGATGCGGGTGAACGCAGACGAAAACCTTGCTGTCAACGAAATCTCACGAATACGTGGCGTGTCGCATGCGCCGAGGCCGCGTCCTTGGCGATGACCGGCTTCGTCTGTCTGCGCCGATCATTGCACATCGCCCGCGCACCGCCGGCACGCGAGACGGCGGTGCCGGACGCTGCGTTCAAGAGGATCGCACCGATGAAAAACTGCGACTTCAAGTACAATGAACACACCGCTGGCGCCATCAGCGTGCTGACCGCACCGGCGCGAAAGCCCGCGACTGCCATGCCTGACACTCCCGCTGACATCACGCTCCTGCTGCACGCGGCCGCCTCCGGTGACCGTCGCGACCTGGACGCCCTCATGGCCGCGATTTATCAGGACATGCGCCGGTTGGCGGTAGGGCACATGAGCGGCGAACGGCGCGATCACACGTTGTCGCCCACGGCATTGGTTCACGAGGCATACGTCAAGTTCGTCGATCAGCGGAACACCGACTGGAAGAACCGCCTGCACTTTTTCTCGGTGGCAGCGCGGATCATCCGTCGAATCCTGATCGATCACGCCCGCGAGAAGCACGCGATCAAGCGAGGCGGAGGCGCGGCAAGTGTGACGCTCATCAGCATTGCGGAGCACAGTGCCATCGCGCCGGCGCGGGACGTCGATCTGCTCGCGCTGGACGAGGCGATGCTCGAACTCGCGACGCTTGACGAGCAGCAGGCCCGCATCGTTGAGCTCCGGTACTTTGGTGGCTGCACGATTCAGGAGATCGCTGAACTGCTCAGCATCGGACAGCGGACCGTTGATCGAGAATGGAAGGCGGCCCGCGCCTGGCTCTTTGACCGGTTGCGTGAAGATGAAGATGACAGGGGCAACCCCGCGTGAAACCGGAAGCCGCCCGCGCCCACTCGATCTTCACCAAAGCTCTCGCGCTTGAGCCGGCGCAGCGCGAGGCAATGGTGGTCGAGGCGTGCGCCGACGACGCGGAAGTGCTCAGACGCGTACGAAAGCTCCTGCGAGCGGCCGAGAACCCCACTGGCTTTCTGGACTCGCCCGCGCTGGCCCGCAACGAGGCCCCGATCCCCGACGCGGTCGGAGCGTATCTGGTCGTCGGTGTTCTGGGCGTGGGCGGCATGGCAACCGTGTATGAGGCCGTGCAGGAAAGCCCCAACCGGCGCGTTGCCGTCAAAGTGATGCATCATTCGATGACGCACACGGACGCACTGCTGCGGTTTCGTCTCGAAGCTCAGACGCTCGCACGCCTGCGCCATCCCGGCATCGCTCAGATCTACGAAGCGGGAACGGCGCAACTCGGCCAATCCGGGCCGACGCCCTTCTTTGCGATGGAGCTGGTGGCCGACGCGCTCAGCCTGACCATGTACGCGCGGCAGCACAATCTTTCGCTCGAAGAGCGACTCAAGATGTTCGCCGCCGTTTGCGATGCCGTGACGCACGGCCATCAGAACGGCATCATCCACCGCGACCTCAAGCCGGCCAATGTTCTCGTCGGTCGAGACGGGATCCCGAAAGTCATCGACTTCGGTATCGCCCGGAGCAGCCACGCCGATGCGCCCTCACTGACCCGCACCGCTGACGCCGCGAAGCTGATCGGCACCCTGAACTACATGAGCCCCGAGCAGTGCGACGCCAGCGCGGAGATCGACATTCGCGTGGACGTGTATTCCTTGGGCGTGATGCTGTACGAACTCGTCAGCGGGCGTCTGCCATACGACCTCTCGAACATGCCGATCCCTTCCGCGGTGCAACGGATCATTCACGATCCGCCGCGTCGGCCAGACGTTCCATGTGTACATCCATATGGAGATCTTTGGGCAATCGTGTTCAAGGCGCTTGAGAAAGAACCTCACCGGCGTTATGCGAGCGTGGCGGGGCTCGCGGCAGACGTTCGGAGGCTCCTCGATTTCAAGGCGATCGAGGCACGCCCTCCCGGGTTCGCCCATCAGTTTCGCCTCTTTGCGAGGCGTCATCGCACGTTCGTCGCGGCCGGGCTGGCTCTGAGCGTGGCAGTTGTCATGCTCGCGGGCGTGAGCACGGGTTTCGCTGTTCAGCTCATGCGCGAGGTCCGTCAGCGAGACATCGCGGAACGACAGGTCATCCGCGAGCGCGATGCCGCGCGCTGGCAGGCCTATGTGGCTCAGATGTCGGGCGCACTCTCGGCCATGAAGGCCGACGAGTTTCAGCAGTTGCGCACTCGCCTCGCGGCCGTGACATTTCAGCCCCGCGGCTGGGAATGGGGCTTCCTCTCTCGACTCGCGGAGCGCAGCGCAAGCACGATCGAGGCGCACGAAGGAATCATTCTGGACTTCGCACCAAACCATGACCAGACGCGCTTTGTCACCGCCGCCGATCGCGGTTCGGTGCGTCTGTGGGACAAGACTTTCAGCAGGCCGCTGGCATCGTTTTCATCCACTTCCGGCGCTCGGATGCTCACCGCCGCGTTCACGAGCGACGGTCAGTCGGTTGTTTGCGGCGACATTCTCGGGTCTGTGCGTTTGCTCGACGCCGACACTCTTCAAGAGCGTTCTGTGCTGAAGCAAATGACCGGGGCCGTGCGGTCGGTCGTGGGCTTGCCCGACAGACGAGTCGGCGTCGCCGATGCGAGCGGATCGTGCAGCATCATCGATATCGACACGGCCGCGCACAACTCGCTCACCGGCTCGCAACCCGGAGGCGTGCAGGGCTTGGCGGTCGCTCCAGACGGAAGACTTCTCGCCACGTTCAATGACAGGGGCGTCCTCTGGCTCAGAGACACCGTGACCTGCAAGCCCTTGGTCAAGATGGACTTTGATGGCAGGATCAACATGGTCCGATTCAGCGGCGACTCAAGCCTCGTAGCGGCGACCGGCGAGGGTGGATGTGTGCGGGTGTGGAATAGCACCACCGGCGCTCTTTCTCGCGAGATTCAAGCAACCCAGGGCATCAACACCGTGCAGTCGCTGGCCATCTCGAACGATGGCACGATGCTCGCGGCCGGTCTAGTCCACCGGGACATCATCGTGTATTCCCTCGTCGATGGACGCATGATTGGCAAACTTGGGGGACACACCGATGCGGTCTCGGGCGTCGTGTTCCGGTCTGAAGACACGTTGCTCACCTCGACATCTTGGGACAGGACAATCAAAGACTGGCGCACCGAAGAGATCGCGAATCCGACCGGCGTGACGGCGCTCACGGGTCACCGGGGTTGGGTCCGCGCCGTCACGGTGTCTCCAGACGGCTCGACCATCGTGTCAGCGTCGCAAGACGGTGATCTGCGATTCTGGAATCCCGATCTCAGGCGATCGTTTGCAAAGATCTCCGTCGGGCATGGCACGCTTCTGGCCGTGGACTATTCACCCGACGGCAAGTTCATCGCCATCGCCTGCGCAGACCGGACTGTTCAGATCCGAGACGCATGCTCAGGGACGATCGTGCGGCAATGGACCGAAGATGAGCGCCGGGCTGCATCGCTCGCGTTTGATCCAACCGGGCAACTGCTGGTCGTGGGACGGGAGGACGGCTCGATCGGCGTCCGTGATCTCACGAGCGGCGAGGAACACCAAGTCCTGCTCGGGCATAGCCAGCGCGTCAACGCAGTGCGCTTCAGCCCGGACGGCTCCGTGATCGCTTCCGCCTCTCGTGAGGGAGACGTGCGCCTCTGGGACGCATCCACAGGAGTCGAACTGCACCGTCTCACTGACCACGGCATCGACGTGTTCGCCGTGCTCTTCTCGCCCGACGGGCGACGGCTCTTCTCAGGATCGCGCGATCAATCGGTCATCGTGTGGGACGTTGCCAGCGGGAGCAAAATTGCCACGCTCAAGGGTCACGGGCAGTATGTCACATGCCTGGCACTCAGCCCGGACGCCACACGCCTCGCCGCCGGTTCGTGGTTCGGCGAGATCGTGCTGTTCGATGTGAGCACGTTCGATCAGATCGCGTCGTTCCGCGGGCACGACGCGGCGATCCGCGGTATCCGCTTCAGCCCAGATGGTCGATGGCTCGTCTCATGCTCGTATGACTCAACGGTGCGCCTCTTCGACTCCGCGACGCGGGAACAGGCGGATGCGGCCGCCCGGCGAGCGAGCGATTCATTCGCCGCTGCGCAGCTCGCCATCCAATCGCTGCGGGTGAAGAGACCGGGAGATTCGGCGGCGTTCGTCCGCAGTGTGCTCGGGGAAGGAATAGACCCTTCGAAAGACCACCGGATCCGCGCCGCGATTCTCTCCACGCTCGAGCCTCCGGACGATCCACGTTAATTCACCGTCCCAACCTCGCACGAGCGAGATCTTCTGGCGCGACTCGTTCCTCCGCCACGCGTCTTTGAGCGATCACGCCATTCAGGAACAAAGTCATGCCGCTCAAACGACATCCCGTGGCAGTTTCGCACACACTCGGGACTCTCGCTCGCCTTCCGCTGGACAACGCGCTCGTCGATAGATTGCGAGCGACCTATGAGCAAGTTCGGGCCCAAGACACCCGCCTAGCCACGCTCTTCTACGAAAAACTCTTCGCCGCCGCGCCGCATCTTCAGCCCATGTTCAAGGGCGACATTGGTGTGCAAAGGCAAAAGCTGATTCAAGCCCTCGATGCGGTGGTCCTGAACTTCGAGAAGCCGGCGGAGAATGCCGCGATGCTCGCCGCGCTCGGGCAGCGACACGCCCAATATGGCGCCAAGCCCGAGCACTACGACCTCGTGATCACGCTGCTTCTCGAGGCGATGGCGACACTGCTTGGCCCGGATGTCAATCCCACGGCCCTCGACGAATGGCGAATGGCGCTCCGGCTCGTGAGCAACCAGATGATCGCGGCCGCGCACAACCCGGCGTCGCCGACACCGCGCCCATAAACGACCGACGGCCTGACGGGAGCTCGTAACAGTTCGTTCGACATCCCCCAAAACAACCGCCGAGTACAACCACAAACGCCCGCAAGCCATGGCTCGCGGGCGTTTGCATTGCAATCGGGGTGACAGTACACCAATAGAACTTTTCTTGGAGGGCGTTAGGGTGTGGGGCAAGGTAATGCGCCGTTTTCTAAACGCTGAGGCGGCTTCGATGGCTTGAGGCATCATCAGGTCGTGGATGCGCTGAAGGAGACCATCAGCCGGCCCACGCCTCTCTCCGGAAGCCGCGCCGACCCTCGGCCCCTTTCCGCATCGGGTTGCAGGGGTGGCCCGGGTTCACACCTCGGCAATACTGGTGCGGCTCACCCTATGATCAATGCACCACGGAGACCATCCATGCTGCACGTTAGCACAAACGACCCAAAGGGCCTGCTCGCCGCGATCAAGAAACTCATCGACGATAAAAAAATAGACACATGGTCGTACGACAAGGATGGCGACCTGCGGTACGAGGTGGAGCAGTATCGCAAGCAGGTATTTGGATTGAAGCCCACAATCGCCACCGGCTCATTAGACCTGGCGGTGCTCAAGCTCAAAGATGCCGCTGCGCCGAGTCAAGCAATCAAAGCCATCGTGTACGGCCGGTTTGTCGAACAGATTCTTGCACATTTCAGCAAGGCACATTTCTTGAATGTCGCCTGCGACCCACTCGCGTAAATCGCATGAATGCGACGGATCATTCGGAGGGGCAACATGCCATCTGCGATGGAACGAATTCGGAAACGACGTGCTGCGATCTCGAAGCTCGAAGAGGTGTCTCGCAATCGTGAGACTGTTGTGCTCGTGCATTATTCCTGCGAGAGCTTTTACGATCGCCCAGAGGGCCGATCACCTCGGATCACATCCATAGCTGTCCGGAATCTAGGTAACGCACAGACCACATCGTTTTCAATTCACCAGGTCGCGGAACGTCGCGGAATACTACCGGCACAAATTAGGAACGAGTACGATATTCTCGAGAAGGCAATGCTGGAAGAGTGGTATGAGCACGTACGCCGACACGCGGCTTCGCGGTGGCTTCATTGGAACATGCGCGATGCCAACTACGGCTTCCCGGCAATCGCGCACCGTTTTCGAGTACTTCAAGGACAACCGGTGGAAGTGGAAGAGGCCCGCCTATTTGACTTCGCCAAGCTGTTGATCGATATTTATGGCCCCGGGTACACGATCCATCCACGCTTTCAATCGCTCAGCCAACTGAACCACATATCGCTGAAAGACTTCCTTGCGGGCCAAGAGGAAGCAAATGCGTTCGACGCAGGCGACTATGTGAAGCTCCATCAGTCCACACTTCGCAAGGTTGACATCATGTCCAACCTATTCAATCGATACGAGGACGGGAGTCTGAAGACGCAGAACAGGTGGTGGCAGCCCTACGGATCGCGTGTGTTGGGGTCTGGAGAATGGTGCAGAGAACATCCAGCGGCGTCCTTGATCATGTTTGGGCTAGCCGTTGTTTCGGTGATCCTCGCCATTGTTGCGCTTCGATAACGCTCAAGGTATTGGTTCGCGGCGACGCGCGGTTCAAACCCTGCCCGAATTAGTCAGGCTGGCAGGACAAGTTTGAACTTCTCCGTAAACACCGATGGCCCCGGCACTTGCCGAGGCCATCAAGTCTGCTGAATCGGGGTGACAGTACACCAATAGAAATTTTCTTGGAGGGCGTTAGGGTGTGGGAGCCGGGGATACGCTGTTTGCTGAGCGCTAAGGCGGTTTCGGACGCCTGATGGAGACCCGCAAGGCGGGCGGCACCCATTGCAGAGGTGCGTGCTAGACCGTCGCTGTTCGTGCCGAATCTCATATCCGAAGCGGCTCACTTCAGCCTCACCAACTTGCCCTTGCGCTTCACAATGTTCTTGTAGTCCCACTGGATCTCGGCGGACTTCTTGAGCCAGCGCTTGAGGTCCTTGGCGTTGATCTCATCCTCACGTGCGAAGCGGACGCCCGCAGACTTAAACTTGGTGTCGGGCGGGTCGGCGGGCAGGCCCGGCTCATCGAAGGACTGGCCGCTCCAAAACAAGAGCCGGATCGCGTCCTTGAGCTTCGAGTACCCGACGATCGGATTGCCGTCGATGAACCAGACGGGATGTCGGTGCCAGATCATGCACTCTGCCCCCGGCAGCCCCGCGTCGATCGCTTTGGCGAGCTTGTCGCAGATGCGCTCGTCATCGGGCGTTTGTGCGGCGTGATAGGCGAGAATGTCTTTGGGGAGCAGCATGATGATGAGCATTGTACCTTGGGCGTGCGCCGTGATGGGCCGCGTGCAGACCCATTGGGGTGCTGTCCTTCGGGCTGCTCGCGGCGGAACGACGGCCTTCACCTTGCGCCGCACGCCCGGCATTCGCCGCCAGTCACTGGCGGGTGAAATCGCCTGGCTTTGTGACCACCAGTTCAAACTGCCCGCCTGCTCATTGCACAAGAGGACACCGATTGAACTCCACCTCAAATGCAGATGGCCTCGGCAATTGCCGAGGCCATCAGGTCTGCTCAATCGGGGTGACAGTACACCATTAGAACTTTTCTTGGAAGGTGTTAGAGGATGGGGTTCTGGCACTCGGTTTCTCGTGGCGATGTGAGGGACCTCGCCAATGCTCGGTCGATCCACAGAGATTTCGTTGATTAATCGGGGGGCGGGGGGTAAATTAGAAGGGTCTTGATTCGCGGCAGCCCGGCCGGGGGTGTTCATACACCGGCGAGAGCACGCACGAGAACTCTGGAGAGAGAGAGATGTCTGTGAAGCATTTCATGAACGTGGCCGCGTTCGCAGCCGTCACCGGCGTGGTGGTCGCGATGCGTCGTCGTCGCTAACCGGTCAATCACACCCGTTGCAACCCCGCGCGCTCGCGCTCGGGCGTGCGGATGCATACCTCACGCAATCAACTTCCAAAGCACACCTTTGAGCAGAAAGGGAGATTCACGAATGAAGACCCACCCACACACACCCAGCAAGAGCTTGGGCCTCGCGGCGCTCATCACAGCGGCAGCAGGGCTCTTCGTCGCAGCCGGCCAGGCATCAGCGTCGGTCATCGAGTTCAATTTCACCGGGTCGTTGCAGTCCTACACCGTCCCGGTGACGGGCGAGTACGACCTGATGGCCTTCGGCGCGGGGGGCGGAGCCGGCGGCATCCGCGGCTCCAACAGGGGCGGGCCGGGTGCCCAGATCGGCGGACGCTTCACACTGACTGCGGGTACGGTGCTTACGGTGCTCGTTGGTCAGCGAGGGATATCGGACGTAGGGTTTGTTGGCGGTGGCGGCGGCGGTGCCAGCGCGGTGTATGTCGCCGGGGATCCTTTTCCACTGGTGATGGCCGGTGGCGGCGGCGGCGGAGCAGGCGTTAGCACTAACACTGGTTCAGGCTTCTGGGGCGTGGCAACGCGCAACGGCGCTGCGGGTGACAACGCAGCCACCCCGGGCGGCCTCGGCGGCGTGAACGGCTTCGGCGGTGGGGCCGGCGGTGCGGCCTCAGCTGAAGCGGTTGGCGGCGGCGGCGGCGCGGGATGGTTCGGCGGCGGCGGAAGCTCAGGGGCTGGTGCATTCGAAGATGGTATCGGCGGGCTGTCCGGGCCGAGCTGGGCTGGAGGAGGCGGGTTCCTTTACTACGGCGGCTTCGGCGGCGGGGGTGCAGCGTCAGATGTCTCCGGCGGTGGCGGCGGCGGATACTCCGGCGGTGGTGGCGGCGGATTGGGTGCCGCTGGCGGCGGCGGCGGGTCGTTCGTCTGGTCGGAGTCGCCCAGCTTCGTCCTCGCCCTCACCGCCGGCTCAGGCGTCCTCCGCGGAAACGGATTGGTCACCATGACCCTCATCCCCACGCCCAGCGCCGCTGGGCTTCTGGCGATCGGCGGGCTGGGGGTGCTGGGGGGACGTCGCAGGCGAGACGTCGGTCGGTAAGAAGTAGAACCTCAGCGAGACACCTCAGGACGTCTCGCCGCGATTCGAGTTGCGCCTGAATAACACAACCGCCCGCAAGCCAGAGCTTGCGGGCGGTTGTACTTCAATCGGGGCGAGAGGATTTGAACCTCCGACCTTTTGGTCCCGAACCAAACGCGCTACCAAGCTGCGCTACGCCCCGTTGACGTTCAAGACCGATGGTAGGCGCGAACGGGCGTTGCGTCGGGCTGAAGTCGGAAAGTTTGCGAGATTGTTCCGCACCCTGAGGGCGGGCCGTCAGGCTTCAGCCAGCGGATCTCAGCCAGCAGCAAGCAGCAAGTTGAGGCCTTCGCCTTGAGGCTTGCCAGGCTTCGAGGCAACCACAGTCTTCTCTGACGCTCCGCACTCAGGACGCCGCTCGCTCTCGTTCACTGGGCGCTTGTGCCCGTTTCGGCGGCGAAGTTCGGGCGGATGGAGTAGATGTTGTCGCCCCGCGTGCCGGGGTTGCCGTCGCGCCCGGCGGAGTAGAAGTACGCGCGGGCGCCGGCGCTGGTGCCCTCGTCCGCGTCGCCAGTCCATGTGGTCACGTAATCCGGGCGGGCGGGGTCGAACGGCATCGCGGCGCGCCGGAAGTTCGTCTCTTGCGTGCCGCCGTTGGCGGTCGCGAGCGTGAGCTTGAGGCTGGGGCGTGCGACCGACGTGAAGTTCGTAGCGCCGACCGAGCTAGGCCGATAGCCGTTGCCATAGCCGCCATCGAACGCCGGATGCACGAAACGGATGGGGCGGTCCCAGCCGTCAAGGACGGTGAACATGGTGATCGGCGTTTCCGGAACGTTGGCCGAGACGCGTTCCTGCGGTTGCGTGAAGCGGGTCGAGTACTGCGCCATGTTCACGGGAACGACGCGCGACGGATCGATGCCGCGCACCGCGGCTTCGATCGCCTCGTTGCGCCGTCCCGCAGCGAAGAAGAGCGCCAGGCTGGGATACGCCGGCGCGGTGTAGGAGCTGACGTCAGTGCCCACATCCTCGATGCAGCGTCCATCGATCAGCGGGTACGCCACGCCGCGCGAGTCGGTGAACTCCGACGGGAACTGACCCGGGCGCTCCGCGGCGTACGCCGTGAGCGCGTTGTCCAAGACCGCGAGTGTCGCCTGCGTCTGGCGCGAGCGGCCAGCATCGGCGACGCTGCGCCCGATCTGGAGCACGATGAGCATGAGGATCGCGATGATCGCGATCACCACGGCCATCTCGATGTACGTGAAGCCGCGCACGCGAGCCGGGCACAGGGAAATCGCACGCTTGGTTGTTTGCATAAATCAGCTCCACCAACGCCCCATGACGACGCACGCTGGCACCCAGACTCGTCACGTACTCTGAGGATACGCGATCCCCGCCGCGCCACGCGCGAGGACTTCGAACCGTTGACCACGCCCATACGCAGACGAAGCTGTAGGGGTTGCCCCGGCGAGAATGACAACGCCCGACGCGCTGGGGCGCCGGGCGCTGTGAAGTGATCGAGGACCTGACTCAATCGGGCTTTGTCAGGATGGACGCTCACCGTTTTGGCCCGCCTGGCCATTCTCGTGCGGCGGTGGCGACACCTGGGCCTGCGGGGCCGGAGCCGGGTTGGGGTTCGCTGGGCGCGCCGGCGGCGTGTAGTAGGGCGAGTCGCCGGTCGCCGGCGTCGCGCCGGGCATGGCGATCGTCTGCGTATAGCTCCGCGTCGGTGCCGCGGAAACCGGGCGGATGCCCGCGGAGCGCATCGCCCCGCCGATGGCGCTGGGCGGCTGCGGCGCCGGTGGGGGCGGCTTGATGCTGACCTTGAAGATGTAGTCCGTCACGCGATCGCGCATCTGGTCCATCATGTCATTGAAGAGTCGCGAGCCCTCGCGCTTGTACTCAATGCGCGGGTCTTGCTGGCTGTAGACGCGGAAGTTGATGCCGTCACGAAGCTGGTCCATCGCGTAAAGATGGTCCTGCCACATCGGGTCAAGCACGCCGAGCATGATTGTGCGCTCGAAGAACATGAGCTCGCCGCGGGTGATGGTCTCGATGCGTGAGCGGATGGCGTCGTCGCGTTCCTGGCCTTCGAGGTATCGAAGGGTCTCCGGCGTGTCTGCGTCAAGCGTGGTCTTGATGTACGCCGAGAGGTCGTCGAAGGTGCTGCGCGTCTTGGCTTCGCGATAGATGCGATCGACGCGCTGCTCCGCGAGGGACTTCGCCGAGGCCGCGATCAACTCGGTGCGGATATCCATCGGGTGCTTGGTGAAGAGCTGCTGCGGGGCCCACTCGACGCCGAAGCGCTGGCGAACGTTCTTCAGGAAGTTGGTCACCGCCATCTGCGGATCGCGTGCCCGCTCGGCGAGCATGTTCTCCAGCAGGAACTCCACGGGGAACTCCGTCTCTCGCTTCTGATACAACGCCTGCGCCTTGTCGAGCACCAGCTTCGTGACGTTCTGCGGCCCGTCGATGTTCGCGGCCTTCACCTCCTCCGGCGTCACCTTGATGTCAAACTTGGTCTCGACCCAGCGCACGAGTTCGCGCGGGCCGTGATCGTCTTCGAGGAATCGCGAAAGCGCGCTGAGGTCAATCGCATCAACCTTCGCGTCAACCGCGTCGCCGATGCGATCCAGCAGCGCGCGACGCCCCTTCTTGGCCAGCTCGCGCAGCTCCCCGGCCTGGATCTCGTAGCCAAAGCGGTCCTGCACCCACTTGGAAAGCCCGTCGGCGTCCAGGTGCTCCGCGTCAGGGCCAGCCTCGCTCTGCTCGCCCTCGGGGGCCTCGCGCGACATGTACTCGCCCAGCGTGATCGCGGCGTTATCACGCCACTCCTCCCGCGCCGTGTTGCGGATGTACTCCTCAACCTCCGTCACGGTCTGGCCGCGCAGGCGGTTGGGCACCAGCGTGCATTCCGCTTGGTTCTTGGCATAGTCGGCGATGCAGCGGCTGGGATATGTGCGATCGAGGTAATCCTCGACGGTCATGCCGGTCGTCTGCGCGATGTAATCAAAGAACAGCGAGCGCAGGTCGCGCCCTTCAAGGACACGCTGGCGCAGGCCGTAGAACCCGCGACGCTGATACTCCATGACCTCGTCATATTCGAGGATCTGCTTGCGGCGCTGGAAGTTGATCTCTTCGACCTTGCGCTGGGCCCGCTCGACGCTCTTGCTGAGCATGGGGTTCTCGATCGAGTCGCCCTCCTTCATGCCGAAGCGCGCGAGCATGCGGCCGACGCCCTCGCCACCGAAGTACTTCATCAGGTCGTCTTGCAGGCTGATGAAGAAGCGGCTGGAGCCGTTATCGCCCTGACGACCGGAGCGCCCGCGAAGCTGGTTGTCGATGCGGCGCGATTCGTGGCGCTCAGTGCCGATGACGTGCAGGCCGCCCAGGTCTTCGACGCTGGTGAACCAGCGCAGGCGGTGCAAGCTAAAGCGCCCGTTGCGATCAAGCTCGGCGCGGAGCTTGTCGGCCGAGGCGCGGGCGATCTCCTTCTCGCTGAGCCAGGTGTTCTGCGTCGTCCAGTGGCGAAGCAAACGGAGCTCAAGCTCCTCGAACTTCAGGCCCTCGATCTCGCGCTTGGGCACGCCCAGCTCGGTCGGGGCCATCTTGCGGAAGATCCCTTCGCGAAGCTGTTCCTCGGAACTTTCGATCGTGACCTCGCGCGGGGCGATCGAGCGGCGCAGCCAGTGGTCCAGCAGCGCCTGGCGCGTGACCTTGCCGAGCTTGATGTCGGTGCCGCGACCGGCCATGTTCGTCGCAATCATGACCGAGCCGATCTGGCCGGCGTTCTCGACGATGTTGGCCTCTCGCTCGATGTTCTCCGGCTTGGCGTTGAGCACCTCGTGCTTGATGCCGTACTTCTTCGTCAGCATCTGGCTGAGGAGCTCGCTCTTCTCAACGCTGGTGGTGCCGACCAGGATCGGGCGGCCCATGTCGTGGAAGTTCTTGATCTCGTCAACGATGCGATCCCACTTGTCGTTCTCGGTGAGGAAGATGATGTCGTCAAAGTCCCGTCGCGTGACGGTCTTGTTGGTGGGGATGGTCACGACGTCGAGCTTGTAGATGTCGTGGAACTCCTGCGCCTCGGTGTCGGCGGTGCCGGTCATGCCCGCCAGACGCTTGTACATCTTGAAGAAGTTCTGCACCGTGATGCTGGCGACGGTCTGCGTCTCCTGCTTGATCGGCACGTTCTCCTTGCACTCCATCGCCTGGTGCAACCCGTCGGACCACTGCCGGCCGACCATCGGGCGCCCGGTGGACACGTCCACGATGATGATGCTGGGCTCGACGCGCCCGGTCTGCGGGTTCTCTGACGGCGCGACGATGTAGTCCTTGTCCTTCTGGTAGACGACGTGGGCCCGCACCGCTTGCTCCAGCAAGTGCGGCACGTCCATGTTCTCGCCGACGTAGAACGAGCCGATGCGCGCGACCTTCTGCGCTTCCTCGATGCCCTCGTGGCTGAGATGGACAGTCTTGCGCTCCATCTGCACTTCGAAGTACTGCGTGTGCTTGGCACGCTGCGCCTCAAGCGTCGGCAGCTTCTCGCGTGCGATCTTGAGCCGGTCCTGCAGCGCCGGCACCTTGGACTTGTCGCGCGCGTTGCGGATGTCGCCCTCGAGCGCCTTGATCATCTTCTTCAGGTCGTTGATCTCATCGTCCGCCTGCTGCCACGGGCGCTGCTTCGCGTACAGGTGCTTGGCGAGCATGTCCGCAAGCTCATAGCGCGGGCGATACTCGTGGGCCTGGCCGCTGATGATCAGCGGCGTGCGTGCCTCGTCGATCAGCACGCTGTCCACCTCGTCAACGATCGCAAAGTCACGCCGGCGCTGCACCTGCTGCTCGACCGAACGCTTCATGTTGTCGCGCAGGTAATCGAAGCCGAACTCCGCCGTGGTGCCGTAGACGACGTCGCAGAGGTACATCTGGCGCTTGACGTCTTCGGACTGCTGATGCTGGGGATGAATCGCGCCGACAGTGAGCCCGAGCGCCCGGAAGAACGGGAACGTCCAGTCGCGGTCGCGCTGCACCAGGTAGTCGTTGACGGTGACGACGTGAACCTTCAGCCGCTCGACGCAAGCTAGGAACGTCGCCAGCGGCGCGACGATCGTCTTGCCTTCACCGGTCTTCATCTCGCTGATCTTGCCCTCAGAGAGCACCATCGCGCCGATCAACTGCACGTCAAACGGGCGGGCCCGGAACGGCGGGCGGCTCTCGGGGAACAGCTCGCGGACGTTCTCATAAATCGCGTTGGGGATGTCCACCGCCTGCCACGCGGGGATGGGCCCTTCACAGCCCAGGAACGGACCGACCGGGTCCACCGGCGACATCGCCGCGATCTTCGCCTGCACCTCGTCGTACATCGCCCGCACTTCGGGCTTCAGCGTGGACGGATCAAACTTCCGCTCCGGGTCGAAGATCTTGCGGATGCCCACCCCGCGGTCCATGCCCTCCCGCGCCACGGCGAACGCATCGGTCATCAGATCAAACGCCTTGGCCCCCTTATCAAGCCGCTCGCGCAGCACCTTGACCTGCGAGCGTAACTCCTCATCGGTCATCGCGCGGTACTTGGGCTCCAGCGCGTTGATCTCGCTGACCCGCTGCAGATACCGCTTCACGAAGCGGTCGTTGCGCGAGCCGATGATGCGGTTCAGAATCGGGCCGATGATCGGGATATCTTGCTTTGCCATGGTCTTCCTCAATGGTCACCGGCAGGCCGGTGAGCCAGCACGCTGGTCGCAACGGGGCGCTTGAAAGCGCACCCGTGCGAGAGAATCACTCGTCAGACAACGCGTTCATCACGCCGCCAACCGGCGAAGCGTGATCGCACGCGGCCTGTACCTCTGGTTGTCAATGGAGCAAACGTGGCCCGAGCCGGGCCGGTGGCAGCGGCGGAAATCACGCCGCGGTGCGAGCTGAAAAACTCCGCTCGCTCACGCGCCGTGCGCGAATGCCGCTGGTGGCGGCAGATTGATGAGGCCTGCCCGGGTCAACTCGCCCAAACGCGGCGTACCCCGGCACTGCGCCGCAACAACGGTTTCAGAATCGACCCGCGAACGCGCGACCGACCCAAACCGGAACAACTCCGGATCCGGCTTTTCCTCTTCGCTACGGCGTTGCGACTGGCTCTGCAGGCGGACTTCCTGCACGACCATCCGCGCGTCAAACTCCGCGCTGCGGGCATTCAGGGCCTGCCCGTCGCGCCCCAGGTTCGGGCTCGCCGCCGCGACGATCGCCACCAGCATCAAAATCATCACCCCGCCCAACGACTGTCGGGAAAGGGCGCAATCGATCTGGCGAAGAGTCGGCATAGGCGGTCAGGGCGTGTCCAGAGGGTGAACGCTTGACGTACGAAGTATATCGCCCGAATCTCGTTCGATCGCGATGAAAGTGGAGCAACGAACCACGCGGGTCCGATATCATCAACGCATTCGGGCGGACGCGGCTCACGGACGGGCCCACGCTTCGAACGCCAGACGCCAAGGACACGCCATGCTCGCCACGCGCCAAGTGCTGCCTTCCACGCGATGCTCGCTCACCCATAAGTTCGTGATCGACGGCTTTGAAGGCTACCTCACCGTCGGCCTTCACGACGACGGCCGCCCGGGCGAAATCTTCATCAAGATCAGCAAAGAAGGCTCCACGCTCAGCGGCATGTGCCAAGCCTTCTGCCGCGCGTTCTCGCTGGCGCTGCAATACGGCCTCAGCGTCGAGGAAGCCGTGATCCGCTTCAAGGGCATGCGCTTCGAGCCCATGGGGCCCACGCAGAACCCCCAGATCCCCGAGGCGTCGAGCATCATCGACTACGTCGCGCGATTCCTGGAGCAGGAGTTCGGCCAGCGCCGGGTCTGAAGAAGCCATTCGCTCTGAACTTCCCATCGCGCTCGGGCGTTCAATGCCCTCGGACCAACGGAGTCCAGCGCATGGATGTTGAGCCTTCCTGTCCCCCCACTTCCCCCGGTCTTGCCGGGACTTCAGTCGTCCCGACGCCGGCGGTTGCTCCGCGAGCTCACGACCTGGACGCCGACATCCGCGTCTTCCTTCGCGGCCGCTCGGCCCCGTGCCCGCGCTGCGGCTACGACCTTCGCGATATTCAGTTCGCCAAGTGTCCCGAGTGCGCCGAGCCGCTGGTGCTCAAGCTCGGATCGCCCCGCGCGAACTTTGCGTGGCTGATCGTCGCGATGGTGCCGGGGTGCTTCTCCGGAGTCGCCGCGTGCTTTCTGGCGGTGCCAATCGTGATGACGGTCGGGCGTTCGTTCCCGGGCGGACCGGGGATCCCGTGGCCCATCATCGCGGCCGACCTCTTCGGATTCCTGAGCGCCGCATCGGTAGTCGTCATGTATCGCTTCCGAGATCGCGTGATGGCCAAGCCCACGCGCTGGCAGGCCGCCTTCGCCGGCATCATGTGGCTCGATCACGTGGTCGCGTTCGTGCTCTTCCTGCTGGCGATGTACCTCATTCGATAGCATCGAGTGGTCTGGTCCAGCGTCGCACGGGCGCCCTTTCGATACACTCGCGCCATGAACGCCCTCAAGCGCTTCGGCATCAAGCCCGGCACGAAGTTCGATATCCGCTCATTTGACCCCGCGAACACCGCGGAGTTCAAAGACAAGGAGGCCGCCGCGGCGGCTGTCGAAGCAAACGGCCGAATCCTCGCCGAGATGCAGGTCCGCCTGTATGCCGAGGACCGGCGCTCGCTCCTGATCATCCTGCAAGGCATGGACACCAGCGGCAAAGACGGCACCATCCGGCACGTCATGACCGGCATGGACCCGATCGGCGTCTCGGTCGTCGCGTTCAAAGCGCCGTCGCACGAAGAGCTCGATCACGATTTTCTCTGGCGCATCCACAACGTCTGCCCGCGCAAGGGAGAGATCGCGGTCTTCAACCGCAGCCACTACGAGGACGTGCTGATCGCAAAGGTCCGCAAGCTCGCCGACGCCGAGACGATCGAAGCCCGCTACCGCCAGATCAACGAGTTCGAGCGCCACCTGACAGAATGCGGCACCACCATCGTCAAGTTGTTCTTGTGCATCAGCAAGGACGAGCAGCGCGAGCGACTCAAAGCCCGCCTGCGCGACCCGCTGAAGAACTGGAAGTTTGAGATGGGCGACCTCGCCGAGCGCAAGCTCTGGGATGACTACGCACAGGCGTACCAGACCGCGGTCACGCGCTGCGGCAGCGAGCACGCTCCGTGGTACGTCATCCCTTCGGACAAGAAGTGGTTCCGCAATCTCGCGGTCTCGCAATGCCTGGTCGAAACCTTGCAGCGAATGAACCCGAAGATTCCCAAGCCGTCACGCGATTGGAGCAAGGTCAAGGTCGTGTGAGCGGTTCGGGCTTGCAGTCGGCCAGGATCGCGGAGGACGCGGAGAGGAGCGGAGAGACTCGATGCATCTGGTCGATTCAACAAAGGCGGTTTATCAACGAAGGGAAGGAAGGAACGGAAGGAATCACTTTGCTCGTTCTCGCCCGTGCTCCATCGCGACAAAGTGGCGGTGTTTGTGGCTGACTGAAGCTGCATCAACTCCGCTCCGCTTCAACTTCTCAATAAACCGAGCAAGCTGAGCCAGAACTCAAACACGTCCCCGCCCTCCTTCCATTTCTTCCCTCCCTTCGTTGAAAAAACGTCTTCGGCCCAGCCAACCGCAACCTCTCCACGCCCTCCGCGATCCAGTCAGCCTGAGCGCTCCGCGATCCGGGCTCAGTCAGCGCCTATGATCCCCCTCAACCAACGCCTCGGCGAGCGTGAACGTCACGATCATGCCGGGGACGGCCCGATGAAACCATCTCGGCCTTCACTGGTGTCAATGCCGATCGATTGATCGGCAAAGGAGTCGTCGTTTTCATGGCATTTCCAGCCCTCGGCCTCGCCCCCGCCATTCTCCGCGCACTGCTCGAAGAAGGCTACGAAAAACCCACACCCATCCAGGCCCAAGCGATCAGCCCCATCATGGAGGGCAAGGACCTTCTCGGCTGCGCTCAGACCGGCACCGGCAAGACCGCCGCGTTCGCGCTGCCGATCCTGCATCGCCTGACCTCCGCGCCCGTCGATAAGTCACGCCGCGGCGGAGCGATCCCGCGCGTCCTCGTGCTCGCGCCTACTCGCGAACTGGCCAACCAGATCGGCGAGTCCTTCGCCACCTATGGGCGTCACACCGGCCTCGTACACACCTGTGTCTTCGGCGGCGTCAGCCAGATGCGCCAGGTCAAAGCCCTGCAGCGCGGCGTAGATGTTCTCGTCGCCACGCCCGGCCGCCTCATCGATCTCATGGAGCAGCGCCTCGTCAACCTCTCCGGCGTCGGCATCTTCGTCCTCGACGAAGCCGACCGCATGCTGGACATGGGCTTCATTCAGCCCATCCGCCGCATCGCCAGCGCCCTGCCGACGACACCCGCGCGCCAGACGCTGCTGTTCTCCGCGACCATGCCGCGCGAGATCATGCACCTTGCCGACTCGCTGCTGAAGAATCCGGTGAAGATCGCGGTCACGCCGGTTGCGTCTGCGGCACCGCTCATCGAGCAGTCGCTCTACATGGTCCCGCGCATGAAGAAGGCGCTCTTGCTCCGCATCCTGCTGCGTGACGAGGGCATGTCGCGCGTTGTGGTCTTCACCAAGACCAAGCACGGCGCTGACAAGCTCTGCAAGCACCTCGTCGCCGCCGGCGTCAGCGCCGTCGCGATCCACGGCAACAAGGCCCAGAATCAGCGCGACCGCGCTCTGGACGCCTTCCGCATCGGCCGCACCCGCATCCTCGTCGCGACCGACGTCGCCGCGCGCGGGCTCGATGTTGACGCTGTGACGCACGTCATCAACTACGACCTTCCCGTCGAGCCCGAGGCGTACGTGCATCGCATCGGCCGCACCGGCCGCGCCGGGGCCACCGGCCAAGCCATCTCATTCTGCGGCGAGGACGAACGCGACCAGCTCCGTCGTATCGAGCGCCTGACCAACAAGCGGCTCGAGATCACGCCGCTGCCGCCGGTGCCCGAAGACCTGCTCAGCTTCGCGGAGGAATCCTCCATCCGCGAGCCGCGTGAGGCGCGTGAGCCGCGTTCAGGTGGCGGCGGGCACTCGTCGCACCCCGGCCGCCCGGGTGGCTCGCGTGGCGGCGGTTACGCCTCACGCAGCAGCGAGCACGCGCCGCGCCAGTCGCACTCCTCTCCTCGCACTGAACACCACACCCGCGCCGCCCCGGGTGAAGCCGGCTCAACTACCGCCGCGCCGCGTTCAGAAAATCGCGGCGACGGCGCCGCCCGCACCTCGCACGCCCCCAAGCCGCACCGCGGTGCCGGTGGCCCGCCCGCAGGCTTCGGCAAGAAACGCATGAAGCGCCGCTATTGAGTCGTTTGTGGGTACCCACACTTCTCCAAAGCGAGAGAAAGCGGTCCTGATCAATCAAGCAACGCTCGGCGTTGCTTTTTTCTTGCGCCGGGCGCACACGTCAGGCGGCCGCCGCCAATCACACCTGCCAGTTCAATCGCAACGATGCCCCAATGCCACCCGCGCCGTGCGCGAAGTACACCATCGCCAGCGCGGAGATCGCCGCGCGCTGGCGGACGTCGTATCGATCGCCAGCGAACAGGAACCGGCGCACCTCGCAGCGCGGCCCTTGATCATGCACGCCGTCGCGCCACGCGTGCGCGATAAACACCGTACCCACCGGCTTGCCCTCGCTGCCGCCGTCGGGCCCGGCGATCCCCGTCACACTCAGCGCATCGGTTGCGTCCGTCAACTTCAGCGTGCCCAGCGCCATCGCGCGGGCGACGGGCTCGCTCACGGCCCCGTGCGCATCGATCAATGCCGGGTCAACGCCGAGCACACTGGTCTTGATCGCGTTGGCATACGCGATACACCCGCCCACAAACACGCCCGACGACCCCGCGACGCTCGTGATCAGTTCGCCGATCATGCCGCCCGTACACGACTCACCGACGCCGAGCGTGCGCTCGCGTTCGCGGAGTGACTGAATCACAACCTTTGCCAGCGCCGTCTCGCCGCGAACACCCACGCGTCCGTGCCCAGTCATCACGTGAACGCCGAGGATCGCGCGGATCTCCTGCTCCAGCGCGTCGAGCTTCGCCTCGCCGATCATCGCCGAGTCGCGGCTCTGGATCCGCGCCCGCAGCGTGAGGATTCCGCCGCTGGCTGTCATCGCGAGCAACGGCTCACCCGGCGCGGGCTCACGCCGGGTCAGATGTGCGAGCTTCGTCGCGGCGTCCGACTCTGGCATCGCCAGCACATGCAGCAAACGCGTCTGCGTAGTGATCGCCGGGTCCACACGCAGCGCCGGCACCACGTGATTCACGAACATCGGCTGTAGCTCGCGCGGCGGCCCCGGCAGGCACACAACATCCGTATCCCACGCGGCGCCCGTCTTCGCCGCGGGGACCACCACATGCAGCCCAGGCGCGGTCCCGTTCGGATTCGGCAGGCATCGCGCCGAGCGCGGGCGCGTCGCCTGTCGCGCTTGCCGATCCGTCACGGGCCGCCCCCGCCGACCGAGCAACTCCGTCAGCGCTGCGATCGCGCCGTCATCCACCACAAGGTCTTCCCCAAGAATCGACGCCAGTGCCGCCCGGGTGAGATCCGCGTCCGTCGGCCCGAGCCCTCCGGACATCACCACCAGCGGCGCACGCCGCGCCAGCCTCGTGATGGTGTCGGCGATCACTCGAAGATCATCAGGCACGGTCGCCTGCTCCACCGGCAGCGCGCCAGCGCTGGTCAGCGCGTCGGCGAGCCACGCCGCGTTCGCGTCCACGATCTGCCCGAGCGTGACCTCATCACCGGTGGAAAGAACGCACGCCGAGGTGTGAAATGCGGAACTCATGGTTCGCGCAGCGTACGCGAGCCCGTGACCGCTCAACGCGGGCTTGCGTGCAAAAACGATAACGCCGCGACCGGGAACACCGGGCGCAGCGCTGTCTGAAACTGGGTGTCGAAACGACGCCTCGGAGATCAGGCGGCCTTGCGGGCGCGGGTCGTCTTGTTCACGTTGTTCGTGCGGTTCGCACCGTTCTTGTTGGTGCGAACGCTCTTGCCCGCAGTCTTGCTGGCGAACGCGAACGAGAAGTTCGTGTTGCCGGCGGTGTTGCCCGTCGTGTTGAAGCCCTTGACGTTCTTCACCGTGCGCTTGGCGGTCTTGGTCGTCGCGCGGGCCTTGCGGGCCGTGGTGCGGGCCTTGGTCTTTGACGCGGTCTTGTTCGCGGCGCGGGTGGCGCTCGTGCGCTTGGTGGTGGCGCGGTTCGTGCGGGTCTTCGTGGTACGGTTCGTGCGAGTCGTGCGGTTCGTGCGAGTCGTCGTCATGGTTACTTCCCTTGTCTGTTCGGCACGCGGCCGAAATGTGTGTCGTCGCGCCGTGCGCGCCGTCCGGCCCGTCCGTGGGTCCGGTTGACGAATCACATCGACGCGACAATCCCGCCAGTTGAGCGTGGACCGAGAAAATCCGTGGAAATCGTCGCGGACTTCCTCGCGACAGCCGAGTTACCCTCTGCATCGCACTCACGCAAAGGACCGCCCAGTTGCACAGCTCGCCTGACAATCCCGCCCCCGCCGCCTGGAACCCCGAGAGCTGGCGCACACGCACCGCCACCGACCCCGCGGCCCGCGTCTTCGCGGCGCCGTATGACGACGAGCGCGCCGTCGCCTCCGCCAGCGCCCGCCTGCGCGAGCTGCCGCCGCTGGTCACCAGCTTTGAGATCGAAACGCTCAAAAACCAGCTCGCCGAGGCGGCGCTGGGCAAGCGCTTTCTGCTCTGGGGCGGCGACTGCGCCGAGACCCTCGCCGACTGCCGACCGGCGATCATCACGATCAAGCTCAAGATCCTGCTCCAGATGTCGCTCGTGCTCGTCTACGCCGCGAAGAAGCCCGTCGTGCGCGTGGGGCGCATGTGCGGGCAATACGCCAAGCCGCGTTCCAGCCCGACTGAGACTCGCACAATCGACGGCCAGTCTCTGACACTCCCCAGCTACTTCGGCGATCTCATCAACCGCTCCGACTTCACGCCCGACTCGCGCCGCCCAGACCCTGAGCTCATGCTCGAAGGCTACAAGCACGCGGCCCTCACGCTCAACTTCGTGCGCTCGCTGCTGCATGCCGGCTTTGCCGACATTCATCACCCGGAATACTGGGACCTCGGCTTCCTCCAGCGCGCCGCGCTGACGCCCGACGTCCGCCGCGAGTACGAGCTGCTCACCTCGCGCCTCCTCGACGGCGTCCGCTTCATGGAAGCCGTCGGCGAGCGCGGCTTCGAACAGCTCTCCGCCGTCGAGTTCTTCAGCAGCCACGAAGCCCTCAACCTCTTCTACGAAAGCGCGCAGACCCGCACCGTTCCACGCCGCAGCGGACATTACAACCTCAGCACGCATCTGCCCTGGCTCGGCGAACGCACGCGCCGCCTCGACGGCCCGCACGTCGAATACCTCCGCGGCATCAACAACCCCATCGGCATCAAACTCGGCCCCAGCGCCAACATCGACGACATTCTCCGCCTGCTGGACACGCTCGACCCGACGCACCAGCCCGGCAAGCTCGTGCTCATCCCGCGCCTCGGCGCCGCGAACGTCCGCCGCGTCCTGCCCGGATTCATCGAGGGCGTTCGCCGCGCGGGGCGCTCGCCGCTCTGGGTCTGCGACCCCATGCACGCCAACGGCATCACCACGCGCGCCGGCCGCAAGACCCGCTCGTTTGACGACATTCTCCGCGAGCTTGACGACTCGTTCACCGTTCACGCCGAGACGAACTCGCGCCTCGGCGGCGTACACGTCGAAATCACCGGACAGGACGTCACTGAGTGCATCGGCGGCGCAATGAACCTGAGCGAAGACGACCTCGACCGCAACTACGACACGCTCTGCGACCCGCGCCTGAACTACGAGCAGAGCCTCGAACTCGCTTTCCGCCTCGCCCGCCGCCTCAGCCCGGGCTGATCGCGGGCACGCCACATATCATCGGCGTGCTTCAGATCGGCAACGTGCAACTCGCGACCAACCTCCTGCTTGCGCCCATCGCGGGCTACTGCGATCTGGCGTTCCGGCTCGTCGCGCGCCGCCAGGGCGGCGTCGGCCTCGCGTGTACCGATCTCCTTTCTCCGCAAGGCCTCCTGCGCGGCACCGCCAGCTCGCTGGACCTCGCACGCACCAACGCCGAGGACAAGCCCGTGGGCATGCAGCTCTACGGCGGGATCCCCGAGATCATGGCAGAGGGCGCCACCTGGGCCGCCGAGCACGGCGCGACCATCGTCGACATCAACATGGGCTGCCCGGTGGACAAGGTCACCAAGAAAGACGGTGGCTCCAAGCTCCTGTGCATCCCCGACACGACCATCGAGATCGTCCGCCGCTGCGCCAAAGCTCTGGCGCCGTACGACATCCCGCTCACGTGCAAGATGCGTCTAGGCTGGTTCAACGACCAGCCGATCGCTGAGAACCTCGCGCCGCGATTGATCGACGAGGGCATCACCGCCGTGACGATTCATGGGCGCACCACAGAGCAGAAGTTCATGGGCAACGTCAACCTCGACGGCATCGCCCGCGTGGTTGAAGCCGTCGGGCGGCACTGCAAAGCCGCAGGTCACAATGTACCCGTCATCGGCAACGGCGACGTTCGCGAAGCGCCCGATGCGCTGGCGATGATGCGCCGCACCGGCTGTGCCGGCGTGATGATCGGGCGCGGCGCGCTCAGCACGCCGTGGCTGTTTCGCGATTGCTGGGAGGTCATCAACGGTCGCGAGTGTCCGCCCGAGCCGACGGTTGCCGAGAAGCTCGCGATCATCCGTCAGTACATGGCGTTCATGCTCGAGTTCCGCGACGAGCGCTACTGCATGTACCAGATCCGCCGTCGCATCAGTTGGTTCGGCAAGCGCCTCGGCACCGAGACCGACGGTCGCAACCGCCCCGTCGGCTGCCGCCCACTGAAGGAAGCTGTGCGCGCCGCCATCACGCCGGGCGACGTCTACGCCGCGCTGGACCGCTTTGAGTCCGGCGGCCTGCGGGGTGGTGGCGTCGAACTGGCCGAGAGCGCCGAGGCTTGATCGGCCCCGCGCAAACTGAACCGGTGCATTTAGGCACCGGGACCTGAGGCTTTCCCAAGCCCCGGGTGATCATCAAGGCGTCATCGCCACCGACTTCACCCGCACCGACACGTCTGTAGTCAAACACGCCGACGACACACACGCGCCGGAATTGAACGCACTACCGACATCGCCGCCGCAGCCCGGCGTCGCCAGCATGCAACGCGCCAGTTCCTGCGCACCCTCATCGCTCAACGGCAACCGGCTCCGCGGCCCCTCCACCCCCACCACCAACAACCGCTCCGCAGGGTTGAAGCACTGCATCGACATCGCCACCGACTTCAACTCGTCGTCGCGAATCTCGCTCAGCGCACGCCCCTGAAACACGCCCGCCGACCAGTTCACGCAGCGCAGACTGCCGTCAGGATGCCCGACGATCGCCAACAGCACCTTGCCGTTCGCCTCGGAATCGCTCGCGGACGCATCGACCTGCGACGTCACAAGCGGCGATACCGGCTGCGTCGCCGGTTTCGCACCCCGCGGCGTGACACTCGCGCTCTGCGAGCCTGACGGCGGAGCCGTCGTCCCGCCGCTCCAGTTCAACATCCCCGCCACCACCAACGCGACGCTCGCCGCGAGCAACGCGACGCCGCCAGCGACCCGCCATCGGTTGCGCAAAGACAGCGTCGCGCGAGGCGTGACCGCCGCGAGCGACCGCTCGACCTCATCCACTTCATGCGCCGCCCGAAGCAGCGACTCAACCTGGTTGTCGTCAAATGTTCGCATCATCAACACCCCGTTCTCAAATCCCCGCAAAGCCCGCCGCTCCCATCCGCTCCGTCTCACGCCACACGCCTCGCCGCCACCCTGTGATTGGCGCAACCTCCCCACGCGCTCGACCTGGCGGCCGCAATCAGCCCTCCCCGCGGTTTCTCCCATTCCTCACCGATGCCGCGATCGCCGCTTCTCGCTCCAGATACGCCCCGAGCTTCTGCATCGCGGCTCGTTTTCGGGCGTTCGCGGTCGATGGCGCCACGCCAAGCTGCGCCGCCAGCTCGCGATCACCCACGCCGCGCGACACGAGCTGCAAGACGCCGATCTCCGCTTCACTCAACCCGGCATCGCTCGCCTCACCGCGAAGGGCCGCGCGCACACGATCCACCGCCTCAGCCCGAGCCGCGAGTTCGCTGAGGTCGAGCACCTCGCTCTCGGGCAGGCGGGGTGGCGCCGCGCGGTTGACCTGGCGCGCAAACTCCGTCGCCGCCCCTCGCGCGATGGTCTGCGCCACGCCATGAACAAACGTCGTGAGCGAGGCCCGCGCCGGGTCGTACACGCCCGACGACACCGCCTTCCAAGCGGCGCTCCACGTGCGCTGCGCCAAGTCCTCAGCGACATCGGCGCGACGCCCGGTGCTGGCCGTGAAGAACCGCAGCGTCCACGCGTGCAACCGCTGATGGGCCGCGATGAACTCCGCGCGCCGCCGCTCCGCGTCCGCACTCATCTCGGGCGACTGCCCCGCACGCGGCGGCTCGCCCCCACCGCTCACTTGCTCACGCTCGCCCATCGTCCGTCACGATAGAGCGGGCGCGTCACGTCCACGTCAAACGTCTGCGCCACCGATTCCGGCGACGGATCGCGCAGCGGCTCACCTTGGTCCACCAGGTACTGCGACGACCAGAAGCGATGGATGCCTCGCAGCAGCGCCGCCTCAGTGCGAAGCTGCGCCGCGAGCTCGGCCTCGCTCAGTTTGGGGCCGGGCATCCCGCCGCAGGTCGTACACAATCGCGTCCGCACCGGGGTGCCCGGCCCGTCGGTGCGGCTCACCGTCCGCCGGTTACGGCACTCGGGGCACGTCGGCCAGTCGTCGATCCATCGCCGCAGCGTCTGCGCCGCGTTCACCTGGCCGTCGGCGTTTAGCACCGCCTCATACGCACGCAGCACCTTGGCGACGTCCGGGCGGTTCAGCAGCGTCTCGGCCCGCCGCCCCTCGCCCGTGCGTGCAAACCCGAGCGCTTCAGCGAACGCAAACGCCGCGTCGTCGGTCGGCTCGATCAGCGCGAGTCTCGCCTTGCCGCGTGTCGCACCGGTGGCAAGATCGGTCTGGAGCACGCGGGCCGACGCGTTGAGCCAGTGACGCTCGCGATCATTTCGCGCGACAGAACCGAGACCGATGATCGCGCTGATGACCAGGTCCTGATCGCCCGCGGCGGAGGCGTTGTGCATCGCATGGACAAAGAGCTGGCGCGCCAGCGCGAGCTCAACCCGCGTTCGCGCCTCCGCGCTCACTTCTTCCGCCAGCAGAAAATACTCGAGCGGCCGCTCGGGCGTGAGCGACGCGAGCCGCGCGCGGATGTCGCGCACGCCGATTTCATTCAGCCACGCATCCGAAGTCTCCGGCGCCGCCGCGCGTCCCGCGGCCACACGCTCGGACGCTCGCGCCATCGACCCATCGCCGCCAGGAATCATCACGCAGCACAGCGCAACGAGCATCGCGATCACCACACAAAGCCCCGAGCGCGAGCGACCACGCGACCTTGTCGTGCGTCCTGCGTCAACATTGCCAAGCGTCGTCGTCATCATGCGCACCAGCAAGCTCCGCTCTTCACACTTCACCCCGAGTCACTACGGTGTCACCGGCACCGCCGGCACGCCAGCCCCACCGTTGCCCGCCTCCGCACCGGGGGCACCGGCCGCCGGCGCCTGCGGCACGCTCCCCTTCCATGGTTGCGTCGTCAGGCCCATGCGCTCGGCCCAAACCCGCGAAATCGCCTGCTCCACCACACGAACCTGCGTGAGGATCGACGTCGCTTGCCGGCGCGCCTTGCCCGCCTGCTCCAGGTTCTCCACCAGCGTTGAAGCGCTCTCGGGCCGCTCCGCCGCGACGATGTACGTCAGCAGTTCAAGCAACGTGACCTGCTCGGCCGCAAACACCTGCACCGGCCCAAGCGCCACCACGCGGCGCGCCTGGCGCCTCCGCTCGATCTGATCAAGCGCCAGCCCCACCGCCTGATTCGGCACAAGCCCCGCCGCCTGCGTGCGCATCGTCCGTGCGAGTTGCTCGATCGAGTTCAGCAGCTCCGCCGACGCCTTCTCAACCTCCGGCACCGGCATCGGCCCCGTCGTCACCATCCCCGTGTACGCCTCAGCCATCTGCACCATCGCGCCATCCACACGCCCCGCCCACGTCTGGCTCGCCACCTGCTCGATCACGCGCTCCACCAGCGCTTTGCGCATCGCAAAGGCCCAGCGATCGCTGTACACCGGCGGCACCGGTCGGAACGTCATCTGCTCCACCAACCGCCCGATCGCCTCGCGGCGCGGCGCTTTGGAGATCAACTTCAGCAGCGCGTGCGTCATCTGCGGCGACGACGAGAAGTTCGGGATCGCCTTCATCGCCGCGGCGCTCACCTCCGGCGGCGAGCCCGCAAACGCGACCTCCACTAACACGTCAGCGTCCAGTTGCGTGATGTCTCCGGCTCGATCCTGAAGCTCGCGCACGCGTTGCAGTCGCACCGCGACCGATCGATCGCCGCAGAGGTACCGCGCCGCCCACGAGTCGTCGGCCATCGAGCCCGTGAGGATCAGGCCGGGCACCTGCGCCGTGAGACTGAACGGAGCCGCCGGCACAACCTGGAGCTTGGCCACGATCTCGATGCCCTCATCGATGCGCCCGAGTGACCGCAGCACCGCCGACTGATTGAACTGCGCCGCCAAGACCGCGTAGGACAGATCGTCGCCGCGATCCGGCCCCGGCTCGTCGAGCACGATGCCCACCGACTGGGCCCAAGTCTCCGTGCCCGCGCCCG
>VYLL01000009.1_pt1 | contig 117051 bp, 101 predicted proteins | sample 5114301 | NCBI WGS metagenome assembly VYLL01 (sample SAMN12291809, study PRJNA351875) | freshwater metagenome | isolation source: freshwater lake | place: USA: Michigan, MSU2 Lake | collected 2011-08-16 | reverse complement strand
AATGGGTTGTTTAAAGTTACCATATTACGAAAAAGAGGAGCGTCATAATTTTTTGGGGCTATGGAAAAAGAGTGACGGCCAGAAAAATTGTGATAGTTACTATGCGTTCGGTTTAACGTTTAACTCGTACTCAAGAGAGAATGCAATTGCTCAGGATTATAAATACAACGGGAAGGAAGAACAGAATGAATTAGGTCTTGGATGGTTAGATTTTGGATTTAGAATGTATGATCCCGCTATTGGTAAGTTTACAGGCATTGATCCTTTAGCAACCAAGTATCATTGGTTGACACCATACAATTATGCTGAGAATTCTCCGGTGGCAAACATTGATCTCTGGGGATTACAAAGATATTACGCTGCTAATGGTAGTTTATTAGGTCAGGTTGGGGACAATACAGATGTAAGGGTAGTTAACTCTTCCATAACCAACCAACAAGCAACAGGATACATTCAATCCGGTTCAGCTGAATCAACACAAGCTTTGAGTGGCGGTAGCGTTGCTTTTGCTGACTACTTCCAGACTGTTGCGGATGTAACGAATGATGCAGCACTGCAAACATATTCAAATAATGATAATAACTGTTTTACTGCAGCAACCGCTCAACTTACCGATGCAGGGGTTACCCAAACGGGTTCAGTCGATGCTATACAAACCTTAGTCGATAACACTGCGGCAGTGAATACAAAGTCAAATAACAATGCAAATTTGACAGCTGATCCTTTTGGTGGTGCTATCCGGGCACAAACTGAATTGAATAATGGGAATCCTGTTATGGTTGGAGTTAAGGAGACAAAAACTGATGGAACTGTCCCGAACCCGAATAATAGGAATGCCTTAACTGGACATTTTGTTGTGGTACGCTCAGTAACTGTTGCTGCGGATGGAACAGTGTCATTTAATTATTTAGATAATGCGAAAGCTTCTACAGGAAAAAGTGCCAATAATAATTTTACCTTGGATACTTCGACTGGAGCAATGACAGACACTACAACCCCGGGAGGTAGAACAACTTATTCAAGTTATCAAGTATCGGAAATTAGAAAAAATAATTGATTATGAGGTCATTGCTTTCGGTAGTATTGATTTTACAGTTCTTTACTTCTCAGAATTGCACAAGCAAAGAGAATGAAAATGTCGGGCAGTCTTGGTTAAACATTAAATACGTTAAGTGTTTAAAAAACAGCCTGCCGTGTGAATGTGAGAAGAAGATTAAAGAATATTACTCCTTGGTTTGGGATACAAACGCTGACAGCAAAAAGTTTGGGATTGCACTATTAAATTTTGAACAGATGGAACCTTATATTTATCCTATTAAGAAAATCACATCCAATGAGTATGCAGTGTTAAAATATGAGAGGAATGACTCAAGTTGGGCTAAGGTTGTGATCAAAGGAGATGAACTTCAATTTATTGAGAGCGGTGTAGTGTCCAAATTTACCAAGTCAAAAAAATCAAATGGTTATGATCTTGAGCATTATTATAAGGATAATGTTGATTTATTAAATAAAGCTTTTGTCTCAAGAGGATATCCAAAATTAGAGGAGATAGTACAGGAGAAAATCCTGAATTGTGATTGTAATAAGTGGATGGGGCATGTTGATCTATTATCTGTTCGTGGCGCACCGAAGTCTTGGATTATTGAAATGAAAGATGACAGCCTTCACATCCTTAAGGTTACAAATGCTGACCGAGATCCTGACGACCCCGTGGAAACTGAAAAAGTTGGCAGTTACAAATGGAAATAATTAGTAGAAAGCCCAGCCCTCACGCTGGGTTTATTATTTTTGAGATATGAAGCAATCCGAAAAGCTTGATGTGATCTTGCGGTATCTGTATGAGCGCAGGAATGAAAGGAGAGATTTTTCTATCACGGAAATCCTTAAAGAGTCAAATATTCAGGCAGATGAAAATGAGATTGGAAGACTTGCCAATCAACTCCTTGTTGGCGCGCGTTTGCAACGCGCTGCCGCTGCTAGCATATTTGAAAATGGAGTAGGGGGGCACGCGTTAAAAACGCGCGCCAGCTTAAGAGTATAGGTTTTAATTCAGCAAGGCCAATTTCATTGGAGTTCATCAATAAACTCAATATGTTGGCGCGCGTTTGCAACGCGCTGCCGCTGCTAGCATATTTGAAAATGGAGTAGGGGGGCACGCGTTAAAAACGCGCGCCAGCTTAAGAGTATAGGTTTTAGTTCAGCAAGGCCAATTTCATTGGAGTTCATCAATAAACTATGTTGGCGCGCGTTTGCAACGCGCTGCCGCTCCTATCAAATTTGTAATCCACTAGCCTACTTGCTATTTTTAGTTCATGTCAGAGAAGTACAAGTTCTATGATCCTGCCGGGATGTATTTTGTTACAATGGCCACTGTAGGTTGGGTAGATTTGTTTACACGCCCAGAACTGAAGCACGTCATTATTGATTCGTTGCGTTATTGTCAAAAGGAGAAAGGATTGGTGATTCATGCGTGGTGTTTGATGCCTAGTCATCTTCATCTTATTATAAGTTCAGAGAATAAATTATCTGACATCCTTCGGGATTTCAAGAAACATACATCCAGGGAGTTGGTTAAAACCATCGAGCATATCCATGAGAGCAGAAAAGGGTGGATACTTGACTTGTTCAGTACAGTCGCGGATCATTTAAAGAGGGTGAAGAATTACAAAGTTTGGCAGGACGGCAATCATCCAGAGATACTTACTTCAGCAAAGTTTACGCGGCAGAAATTGGATTATCTTCATGATAATCCGGTGACGGATGAAATTGTAGATGAGCCTGAAGAGTATAGATTTAGCTCAGCAAGAGATTATTATTCAAATAAGAAAGGGTATTTGGAGGTTGATAAAATTGAGTAGGAGGGCACGCGTTGCAAACGCGCGCCAGCTCAAGGTTCTGTCGGTCAAAGTCAACATAATATTCTTCGACCAATTGCTTACTTTTACTAGGTGAAATTTACACTCGTTTCAATTGTCTTTTTTGCATCGCTGCAAATAGGCTTTTCGCAAGCCATAACCGATAGCCTACGTCTTCCCATCAAGGACGTGACGAACAAGATCAGTCAAATCGATTCGGCCAACAACAAGCTACAAGCTAAGATCGGCAACCCTAAACTCCCCGGAGATAGCACCGTTCGCGCTTCCTATCTCAAAGTAGATTCCATCCGCTCAGGTTTCCAATCAAAGGCCGACAGTTTACAATTGGCTTTTCAAAAACCTTTGAACAAACTTAATGAAGTAAAGGGATCGCTCCAGAAGAAAATCGATAGCCTGCAAACCCTCAAACTACCCACCATTGGGTTAACCAAAAAGCTGGACAGCGTAAGTAATTTGGGCAAGCAAAAATTGGGCGAAATGAAAAATGAAGTGGAGAAGATCAAAAACAAAGCCACGAGTAGCCTTAATTCGCTTGATCTCCCGCCAGAGGTGAAAGCGCACACAGACAAACTAAAGCAATCGCTGGGGGCATATCAAATACCCGTTGCCAATGGCAATATCCCAAACATTGGTGTTGGCTCCCAAGGCTTGCCTGGAATCAATTTACCCGGAGGGATCGGCACGCCTACAATGGGAAGCACGAATCTGCCCAGTGCAAATGTGGTTTCGCCAATGCCTCAATTAGGTTCCTTAAATGATATTACAAAGGGAGCGAGTGAGATCACCAACCTTACCGAAGAGGCAGGCAACTATGGCAAAGAAATCCAAAACATTTCGAAAGGGAATTTGGCCGATGCAAAAAACCTGGAGAAGAAAGCGCAGGAAGAATTGAAGAATGTGGAAGGCCTAGAAGAAATCGATGGAAAAAAAGCAGAGTTGGATAAATACAAAAGTAAATTAGGCAAACCGGATTCCGTGGCTTTGTCTGCTGCCAAAGAGCAGGCAAAAGAAATGGTGATGAAAGAGGCCACCAATCACTTTGCCGGCAAGGAAGATATTTTGAAAGGGGCAATGGATAAAATGACCAGCCTGAAAAGTAAATACAGCGAAGTGAAGAGCATGGCGGAGCTGCCAAAGCGATTGCCCAATCCATTGAAAGGCAAACCTCTTCGCGAACGATTGGTACCAGCGTTAACGCTGCAGATCATGAGCCAAAAAAATGTGCTGCTGGATCTCAACCCATCTATAGCCTATCGGATCTCACCCAGATTTAAATCAGGCATTGGTTGGGTAGAGCGCATCACTTTTGATGATTGGAAGCCTACCATTCCTGAGAGAGTATTTGGTTTGAGGAACTACATTGAGTATCAACTGCCAAAGGGATTTCAAGCACGTGCTGATATCGAATGGCTCAACGCCATTCTTCCGCCCCTGATTATCAACACCGGTGATTTAGGAACGCGAGATTGGGAGTGGAGTACATTGATTGGGTTGAAGAAAGATTTCAAAATTTCAAAAAGTGTAACTGGCAACGTGCAGACTATGTACCGGTTGTGGAGCGACAAAGACAAAGTGCCCTTTCCCGATCGACTCAACATCCGAATAGGTTTTGAGTTTCCGATGAGGACGAAGCTGAAGAAATGACGCTCTCGTCTAGCTGTCTTTACTTAATCATTTACTTTTTGGCATGCATTCAACAACCAGTAAAAAAAGCCTAGGGTTGCCAGCCACCAACTTTGGTTATTTTTTGATGATAGTTTGTTATTTGGACTTCCTATTTTGAGCAATAAGCAACTTTACTTCATTTTCTGATTTCAACACAAGCTCTTCACCCTCCCCTTTAAAAGTGTCAAACTGGATAATCGATGATAAGTCCAACTTAGTTACTTTTTGCAGCCACTCTATGCTACACTGGTGTTCTTTAAATTCTAAATTTTGATCGATGTCCAGTTGCTCAAAATCAATGTCGTCAACAAGTTTCTCTTGCGATAGTTTAAACGCAGTAGCTCTGAGTTGCTTCTCATCCGTCAACCAAAGTATGATCTTATAAAACTCAAGAGGAACTTGAATGCCCTTGAATACGTGGTCACTGTCCTTAAATATTGGTCCATTAAACACCGATATTCTTGCTGTTTTGCCAGCCTCTTTCACCGCACCCTCTTCCAGAACAATTTTTTCTAGAATTCCCCAAAGCCCTTTTCTACCACTTTGATTTAGCGTAGCTACTTGAGGACATGCGTTTGTGTATAGGCATGTCATATCAGCACTAAGTTTAGCATTCTCGGCAGTGCTGCCCCAATTAGCATCTTCTCTTCGGCTCATGTGGCCCCGATCGAAGCCGCTGCCTTTATAATATGAATCACTGAGCTGAATATCAAAGTCCAGTCGTCTATCTCGGAGCCAATTGTCCGTCCTTTTGGATTCATCAAGACGCTTCTCAGGATCTCCATCAACATTGATCGCACTAATGATTGGCATCATCCGAACGGAATGGAATATTACCGAGTAGTGATGATATTTTAATACGTAGGAATCTGTTCCTTGAAGTTTTGCAACGAACTTCTTCAAGCCCTTCTGGGGCAGGGGCAACGGAATATCGAAACCAAGGAATTTAGATTGATAGCCCTTGCAGTCTGAAAAATCGATTGACTCCTCTAGTTTTTTTATTTCAGCCATACTTTCATCCAGCGTAGAATCAGGATGAGCAGCTACCTCTCGCAATACTCCGCTCGAAGATTTGTTCGAGATGCTAACGTTAACAGTTCCGTTTGTTTCCACCAGAGAGGCAGGAAAAGAAATATTTACATTATTGGATAAAACATTGGATTCCATAGGTATTTGTTTAGTTGGAATAAAAGGGATTTCTGGTTCCGGTTTTTGCAGGGGTTTTACGTTTGGTAATGGACTTTTCTTAAGCCCATTGACAATGGCAGCATTCGGGAATTTAGAAAAAATATCGGTGAGTATAACGCTTATACGTATTCCTTCATTGGCTATCCAAACAATCTGTGTTTCGTCAATTTCACCATTGGTTCTGGGAACAACATTTCCGTTCTTATCTATATAATCACCGCTTTCATTTTTCTGACCGATGCCCATGTGATGAAGCGCGACCACTTGCCATTGATCATTAAATACGGGGCTACCACTACTGCCTGGCGCTGTATCCGATTGATACCAAATTGCTGTTGGAGTAATTTTTACAAACATATTTTCGCGAATCGACAATTGTTTGTAGTCACCATCTGGGTGATGAATAATATTTAGTAATTCCTCTTTTTCATTGCCCACTTTGCCTAAGGTTGGATCGAGAAAGATGTAACCGATATCATTAAGTCTAACTCTACCCGTAACGTCAACTTCATTTACCGCAACAAAACAGTAGTCAAAATCCTTGTTTGAATGATAGAACTCTTGTTCATTCAATTTGAAGGCAATCGATTCCTTCCCGTTCCCGTTTGTGTCAAGTTCATAGTTGAACTGAATTTCACTTTCGATTACTGATTCTTTGGTTTTAAAAACATGCCAGTTGGTGAGCATGAGTTTCTCAGAAACCATAAATCCCGTTGCGGAGCCTAATTCTCTAATGCCGTTTTTAACTGCAATGCGCCCGACCTTTTGTTTGGCATTGCTTAAAAGGTCAACGAAATTGCTATAAACAGAATCATTCTTGCCGATGGCACGCTCATATGCAAACTCCAAAGGTTCTTTCTTTAATTCGCCAATCATTTTTTTACGTCTGGCGATATTCTCGGCAGCACCAAGAATGTTGTGCTCGGTTATTTCAGGTGCGTCTGGGCTTGCAAATGCTGCTTCTGTAAAAGACGCTTCTCTGTTTTTTGTTGTTTTTTGCTTCAATAGCGCAAATCGATCGGTAGACGATTCAAGTTGGTCGAGATCTATAAGCATGGCGATGATTCTTTATCAGTTCAATCTAAATGAAAAGACCCTGCCAATCAATACAAATTGAGAAAGGTCATAATTATTTAACAATAAGCCTTTAGGCCGAATGGCTGTATTGACATTGTGTTCTCAAAGGAATATTGATAACCATATCTCTCCAGATTATGCTGAAGAAGTACCCAGAAAAGTAGACTAAGCAACACGTAAAGGCTTTAAATCCGGTACGATTTGGACTTAAAATCTGACTACGTAGGTAAAACCGTCCCCGTGCCAAGTCACTGACGATTTCTTTCGGAAACACACTGGTTCGTTACGAGAAGTAACTTGTTCACTTTGTTCCAGTTATTTTCCTAAGTGAACATCTATTCTTTTCAGTTGGTTTTATTAATATGCAATTGGTTGGACTAGGTGACAAGTTTGCTCTGTGGCCAGTAAATAAAAGTACCAGCGGACAGCTACTCACTTCTTTTGAAGCGGCTTCAAGGGATAGGAAAATCTCTTCAAGGCGAGTTGACCAGATTGTGACCAACACTGCCGACCACCTACCTTTTCAAAAGGCGGGACTGCAAGATTCATTTACTGTAACTTGCATTTCGGACAAAGATATAGATGCGGCACAGCATTACTTTAATGCTTTAAAGCTTGGCCTCGACCAAGAGGCACTATTTGAAATCCTTGCATCGGCTCCGATTTTTGAACACTATACCATAGACCCACTGACACTTACGACAGGTTGAACGAAGACTCGATAAGTATGACTTCGGAGACAATCTGGGACACAATCATTTCGGTTCAAAAAACATCCCGGCAATAATATGTGCATAGGCCGTAGCCGACTAGATAACTGTAGCATATAGATATCAAACTACTTTCTCAATTTTGATATCTAACTTCATTCTAGCCCTTGATTTTTTATTAGCCATCTGTTTGGTAAACCGGCTCCTTTTCCTGTTTCGTAAGTGCTTAGCCCAAGAAGACTTGCCAAATTTTTTATAGAATTCCATAGATGTTGCTCGCGTCTATTATCTTGGCTGGCAGGCATTTCTCCCTAAATTTAAGAAAAAAGTGTTGTACAATTAACCAAATGATTAAAATCCAATACTGTTCAGATCTCCATTTAGAATTTATAGATAACGCTCTTTTCATCGAAGCTAATCCAATAATACCAACTGGAGAAATACTAATACTCGCAGGTGACATAATACCTTTCCGCTCAATTGAAAAAGCAAATCGATTCTTCGATTTTATTTCAGAAAATTTCGAGAAGGCCTACTGGATACCCGGTAACCATGAATACTATGGAGGCGATATCCGCAATAAAGAATTTTCATTTGTTGAGGCCATCAGACCAAACGTCTTTTTAGTAAATAACCAATCAGTTTTAGTTGGTGATCTGAAAATTATCTTTTCCACCTTGTGGAGCTATATCTGGCCGGAGAATGTATTTGATGTCAGAAGAAGTGTTGCTGATTTTGGTCATATTCGGCATAACGAGGACAGGTTTACACCTGCTGACTTTAATGCTCTGCATATGAATTGCCGTAGATTTATCTACAATGAGTTGTTAGATGTCAGCATTCATAAAAAAGTAGTTGTTACTCATCATGTGCCAACACTTAAAAACTACCCAGTGGAGTTTATTGATAGCCCAATTAACAATGCCTTTGCTAGTGAATTGTCGAAAATCATAACAGAAACACAGCCGCAAGCCTGGATTTATGGACACCACCATCGAAACACTCCAAATTTTAAAATTGGTGAGACTAGTTTAGTGACCAATCAACTTGGCTATGTTTCTTATGGCGAAGGTATTGATTTCACAAGAACAGCAACTCTTTTGGTTTAGCCTTATCTATGCCCAGTTTGTTATAGTCGGCAAGCTGGAACTTCAATTAATAAATTAGAAAACACATTGATAAAATGGAAAGCAAGCTTACGTTGAGCCATGTAAGCGAAAACACGGTATCTTTGACTTTTAGGAAACTTTTAAAAATCAAGAGAAAATTGCCCCCATGAAATCGCACACAAAACTTTCTATCAATCCAGTTACTAAACCGGTTATTCTCGAAATCGCTTTGACGGAAACCAGGGCAAAGTTGATTGAAGAAGGTGCGCATTTCCATAAGATGGATTTGGAAGAATATGTTGTTTCAGCACTGAGCTATCGTACCGTTGAAATTTTGTCTGAAAAGAAAGGTTTTTTTGAATCCATTCGATACCGAAAATTATTTTTTGAGGTTCTAGATGAGGTCGATCAAAAGAGGCGGGCACAGAAATGAAAAAGCTTAGAATGCACATTGAATTATCGGGAGTAATTAAAAAAAAAGAGAAGGCGTTAGCGAATTAGATAGATTGAATTCAAGTCCTTTTTAGCAATAATAGGTGTTAAATCTCAAAATTTTTAACAAGCTATTACTTCAACTTTCAACCCTACTTAGCCCCCGTAGCCCACTCGTTCAAATTAAAAAATAGATCATCCACCGACACCACTTTTACTTCACCCAATAAATTTGGATGCAATGGATTGATCAACAGATTATGTTCCCTCGGATAAGCTTTTAAAAGGATGCGCGCAGAAGGAACTTTGAGGCACACCGAAGTATTCATTCGCGCCCAATTTCTACCGAATTCCTGCGTTGACATTGGGTAAGGACGCGAGTCCCAGTCAATCGGCAAAGAAGCTTGATCCAACATCGGTGGTTCTGACAAAACAGAATAAGTAACCATTGACCAAGACTGATCGACCACAGCACCACCTTTGATGCAAATAAATTCAGAAGTGATAATAGCGACACTGGAGCCGGCATAAACCATAGGAACACCTCGACTGTTCCATCTTGCCCCGCCACTGCCGTAGCCCATGGGACTGGCAGCATGTTTTTTTTGAATGATCCGAAAATACTCGGCCATTGTTACATCACGTTGCCATACTCCATGGCTTCGATAGCATCTTCCACCAACTCAGTACCATATGGGGTCGGGAGCAAATCGATCGGCTTTTCGTCCCCCAAGGCTGTATTGGGTTGTTGTAACCAAGACTTAAAAGAGTCTTCAGAGCCAAAGACCTCAATGCCCTTGTGAACCAGTTCATCTACCTTAACCAAGTTCTTGGAAGGAAGGACACCAATAATGGAATCATCTGCCCACCTGGAAATAGTGCGCTGCGATACGCCTGTAAGGTCCGCTATTTCTTGGGTGTTCAGGTCAAGGAAAGTCATCAGGGGCTGGACCGAGCGGTAAGGCAGTCCCTTGCCGATAATTGTATTGAGATCGTGAAAATTTCTGGCCTTGCCAGCCTCTTTGATAAAAAAGCCGAATCGGTTGCCTACCGTAATATTGACCGGCTCTGTGTTAAGCGCCCGGATTACAAAGGCCCCTGTTTTAGTTGTTTTCATTAATTTTGCCATTTGTCTATCAAATATACGACATTTGGCGTAAAATAGTTGGCTCTCTGTCAAATTATATTTGGTTATTGGAAACCAACGTTTTCGCAATCTGCTCGTGCAAACTATCTATTCTATAGAGACCGTATTGAAGAACGCTTCACAGCTAAAAAAGTAGAACTATAGTAGAGACTAGTCCCGATTGATAATTTACAATGCCTACCTGCTGTAAAATGTAAGTTGTTGAACATCCATAATCTTTTGAAAAATAGTCCAGCTAAGCACGCGGAATTACTAGGTGCACTAAAGGCTAAATTAATGTAAATTGTGCGAAAGGTATTGACGAAAAGCTTGATATTCACGACCTGATAATCGTCATTTAACATCACTATTTACCAAGACATTAAACTCATATAGTAGAATGCTTAAGATAGCACAACCCGGATCGATCGTTTCATTACTGAATAAATCAGTAAAGCCGATTTGTTTTCTTGGTGCAGGGGCATCAAAGCAGTCTGGTGTTAAGTTGGTCGTTGAAATTGTTGAAGAAGCAGCTAAGTGGGCATATTGTGATGCTAACGGAATTTCGGTTGACGACCCACGACTGACTATGAGCGATTGGAAGAAGTGGCTTACTAAGTTTTCGTGGTACACAGATGATTATAGTGTCCTTTATCCAATCATCATAGAGGAACTATTGAATCCTCGTCAAACCAGAAAAGATTTCTTCCTAAAGATTATTAACCCAGACATCCCTTCCAGCAGAGGTTATGAGATATTGTGCGAGTTAATGCACCTTGAACTTATTGACACAGTTTTAACAGGGAATTTTGATAATTGCTTATACAAAGCTAGTATTCAAGTAAGAAAGCCACCGGTTATTCATTTGATTAAAACTCCGTTTGATTTATCTACATTTTCATATACCCCTAAATATCCTCAACTAATTTATCTGCACGGATCCGTAGAGCATTACACTGATCAGAATTTGGTCGATGAGATTCAGACGTTGAACCCACAGTTGTCTTCAACATTGAAACCGCTATTGAAGGACAGACCGTTATTTGTGATTGGCTATAGGGGGTCTGAGCCATCTGTGATGAAGAACTTATTTCTTGACAATCTGTCTTACACGAATAATTTTCATCAAGGTATTTATTGGTGTATTTTAAAAAGAGATTTAGAACAAGCCCAAGCTAATGAGTCGCAATTGGCTCCACATCTACGGGAACTAATTAAGGGAGCAGGTAATAACTTTCAGTTTATACCGATAGATGGATTTGATGAACTAATGAAAAAAGAAATCTGGGGTAAACTAAGGGCTACACAAATTGACTTAAAAGCCAAACCTGTCTTTGTCCAACAAAATAATGTCTCTGCTCCTTCTTATGACACGAGACTTGTTGGTGAAAATACTATTGGCGCCCTCGAAGTGGCTTTATTAAGAGAGCGAATCAAGAACTATTGTTCGAGACTAGATATTAAAGTTTACGAAGAGGATTGGTGGTTTTATCAGCAAATGGTTCGTCTTAAGGTTGCAGAACTTGTAGCAAGCGATAAATACGAATTAACTTCATCCGGTATTTTGTTATTCTCTTCTAAGACACAAGAGTATCTGCCACAAGCGCATACTATTTTGAGATTCGAGGGCAGTGAAGAATGGTTGAGGGAAGTAACTTCGTTTTCTTCTGAAAGAGAAGTCAGTTTTGAAAATTTATCAACGGGTATTATTGACAGAAAAATAGAGGGCAATATTTGGAACCAATTGAATGAGATAACTGATACTCTCACCTTAATAAACAGACCATTCAGATTAAAGGGTGAGCTATCAGAGAATGTCTATCCTTATCCAACGCTTGCTTTGAAGGAGATAATAGTCAACTCTATAGTTCATAGGGATTATTCAATACTTAACCCCGTAGTAATTCGTGTGTCTGCTGACCGAATTGTTTTTACAAGCCCTGGCGGACTTGTTGAAGAAGTGAAACGTCAGCTATTGTCAGAATCACTTGAAGATGAAATACGAAAGGGCAAACGTGGAATTAAAGGATACAGAAATCCCGTCCTAGCAGACTTGTTTTATGGAGCAGGAGCAATGGATAAAGAAGGCTCTGGACTTTCTGATGTTGTTAAGCAAGTCATGAATGGTGGATCGGCAATCACATTTGGACCAACGGTTACCGAAGAGAATTTCGAGGTAGTCATATACCGTAGAATTGAAGAGGTAGACAAAGAAACACTTACTGCGACACCAATTACTACTACCACAATTAATGTGAAGGAACCAGTACGATTCGCTTGTAATCTATTTGAGATACTTAAACTACCGAGGGTAATTTATCACGCAGATACAGACGTAAGGCGAAGACAAGAAATATACAATGCACTGAACAACGCCTGGACACCATCATTTTTGCTCTTGAGAGAAAGAATTTGGTCTTTTTATGATTTATCAAAAGCGACCAGTCCATTAAAACAGTTCATTGACGTAGGTACTCTTGAAGAAATAACAATTGAAGAATTTCTTGACCTAAATAATGGAACGAAGGAGTTGGTTCAATTACTCAATGACAGTATGATTCAGCATTTGTTTTCGGTAGGCCTTAGAGTCGATACAAAGAAAAAAAGAGCATATTTTACAAAAAATATTGATGGGTCTCCTAAAGAAATCAGTTATCAGGGAAGAATAAAAAAAGCTACAAGAACGGTCGCAAAACCTAGAATCAACAAAGTTACTGGGAAAGTTTACTATTGGGAGCACAAATCAATATGGTTTAGTTTTGAACGGATTGGCGGAGTTTGGTACTTGCTAATAAATCCTGCCTATGTTTTTACAATTGATGGAATTAAGCAACTACTCAAATCCGAAAAAGTAAATATTCTTTCCACCAAGAAAGCTTCAAGGGATTATAACATGAGTGTTCATAACGACCTTACTTTTTGGGCTAGTTATATTTCAGTCAACAGTGAAAGCGTTTTCTTATTAAGATCTAACATGAGGACATCGGAACGACAAAAAATTGTAGATTCCGATCTTCCGGAAATCGTGTTGTCATCGAAACTACCAATAGCATCAGTTCATGATGTTTCAATTGTTGATCCCTTCGTGGAGCCAAGTGATTTGGAAGACATTGAAGATATAGAAAAAGAACTTGAGCAACTTGCGAAGGAAGAACAGGATAAGGAAAGGAAAAAAGATGGCAACTAAAATAGAGATAACTCAGATACCTGATCCCACGCTTGAATTTGGCGGAGTGGGAGAATTTATGGACCCGAAGGAAGGTTTAAAACAGGGGGGGCCGTTTGATTTGAGATTTGGCACAGCACGGAAATCAGTTATTCATGTAGGTTTTATTGGTGATGAAGTTATGATAGAAAAAGCAATGAATTGGTTGAGTTGTACTCAACAACCAATCGAATCAAAAATGGCTAACATATTTCAATACCCTAACTTTCTAGGCTTTAAAGAAACATTCAGGGCAGATATAACATTTAACGAACGATGGAACTATGTTATTAATAAGTCGAGTCTCGATCAAATACTTTCTCAACGAAAAGAAACAGAGGTCTTCAAGAATACATTGGCTCTGTATTCTAATGGATTAAATCATATTTCAAAAATTGACACAGTAAAACCTGACGTAATTTTTTGCTGTCTTTCGAATGAAGTCATAGATAGATGTTGGAGTGTAACAAACGAAAAGGTAAAAATAGAGGATCGGAAGAAAGCCAAAGCTCTTTCAAACCAGCTTCCATTATTTGCTGACTTTGAAAAGGAACCAATTGAAGAGCAAGAAGAGGATATTCTAAACCGAGACTTTAGGAGGGCTCTCAAAGCAACAGCGATGAGATTTGGTATTCCTATCCAAATTGGAACGGATAATCTATTTCTCGACTCGTTGAAGAATCAAGATACTGCTATTAGAGCATGGAACAGCAGCATAGCTTTATACTATAAAGCTGGTGGTATTCCTTGGCGTCTAAGAAAGGAGGGTGTAGAAACTTGTTATGTTGGAATTAGCTTTCATCATCTTTATACCACTCATGATAAGCACCTTGTGAGGTCATGTATTGCACAGGCATTTTCATCAGATGGTGAAGGTTTTGCTATTAGAGGAGTTAATGTTCCTTGGACTGCTGAGCAAGGAAGGAATGTCCACTTGACTGAAGAACAAGCGCAATTTTTGGGTGAGCGTATCCTCAATGAATATAGATATAGAACTGGCAGCACACCTTTGCGAATAGTGTTACACAAGACAACAACTTTTGATGACGCTGAAAGACAAGGATTGTATTCCGCATTAAATAATGTGCCAATTGTTGAGTTAATAAATTTAGCTCCAACAGAATTCAGATTAGTAAGGTTTGGCGACTATCCTCCAAGACGAGGAATGCTTTGCACTGTAAATGATGATGCAAGTTATCTTTTCACAACTGGTTTCATGAAGGAATTAAATACATATCCTGGCCCGCATATACCTGCGCCTGTCAAAATACAGTCTGATCGAAAACTCGATATTGTTAAAACCGCTTCTGATGTAATAGCCCTTTCTCGCATGAACTGGAATACAGCAAGTACTACAGGTGGTCATCCAGTGACTCTTTTATTCTCAAGACGCGTTGGTGGGATTATGGCTGAATTTGGTGATGAAGAGCCCCCATCATCATTTAGATTTTATTTATAAATATTCTCCAACTTGTAAACATTTTTTGTGTAGCCTGACATTTGCTTTTGATCTACTGAACACAAAAACCACCCTATTACCTTTTCCTTTATAATTTTGACCAACCCAATGCACAACAAAATAAATCCATCGATATCCACCGAAGCAATCATTTCCAATATTTGGGAGGTACGCAACATTTACCTAACCAAGTTAATGAACGAGGATACACTGCTGGCATATCTGGAAGACAATTTTAACACCATAGCCATCAGCCCCGTGAAACTTGAGTTCATTAAACGCGATTTGAAGGAGCTGCGTGATAATTCCCTTGATCTCGTCCACTATGCCTCCATCATTCGCGACACCAAATTACTTGGATCCAATTCATTCACACCTGAACATCCCCTCCTGGAGATTGAGCTAAAGACCATCTTTAATAAATATGGCCTAGCGAAGCCAACTTGAAAAAGCTGTATTTATTCAAGCCAATCTCTTTAAAGTTCTATGCATTATCTTTGCCAAGCTAAGAGATTTGATTTTCTGTGCTAATCATATCAAGTCCCCATTCTACCATCAATTCATTTGTAAACACCCGCATGCTTGACAGGTCAATCATTACTTTCTTTCTCGCCACAAGCCACTCATTTACGTTTTCATCTGTATAGAGCTTTCTGATTTTTAGGTTGTCAAGTTTTAGCAGTTTGCCCCAATGGAACGTAAATGGAATATTCTGCGCAAACAACTCAGCCCAAAAGAGTTCATAGAAGCGGAATGATTCGTTGGAGAAGACACCGTCTAATTCAACAATGCATGTGATTGGAAATTTGGTAAAACCAAGGGTTGCCTGTGTTCCCTTTACGTATCGGAAAGCAATCACTCCGGCAAATGGACCCTTCGTTTTGTTTAGTTCCAGTAGTATTAAACGTACTTTGTTTACGCAATTTAGTGGAACGCCTGTAGCGGAACTCAATACTTTTCCATGGGTATCCGTATTGCTAAAAATTTCCCCATGGGTTCCCCATACACTATTGTAAGGGGCATAGGCAGATGAGATTAGAGCATTGACTATTGGAGGCACTAGAACAGGAAGTGCTTGAGTGATGGCACCAATAAAGGAGGGAGCGTCATCTCCCGGAGCAAATCCGCTTGCGGTTGAAGGTGGCAAATATGTATTTGTATAGGGTCTTTTATACATGGCTGTAACATACGCCTGATTTTTTTTGTCATATTGATTGATGAGCGTTTGAAAATGATAAGGGCGCTCATTGCCGAAGGGTAGGGCAACACTCGTACGTTCAAAATTCAACGTTTCCATTAAATCATATAAGTCATCACTGCTATCCACCTTCAATCGATAGCATCGGTATAGGAACAGTGGATCTGTTTCTATCAACACGCCATGAATGAATCCGAAGCTGCCGAAACAAACCAACGCTGCGTTGAACAAAGAATCATCTTGAATGAGCGTAGCCTTGATATTCGATACAAAGGTTTGAGAAACGATAGGGTTGGACTTGCGTTCAAGCCACACATGCCTGGTCGGGCTTACGATAATGTGGAGACCTACTACGCAATCTTGAATAGAACCCACATCAATAGCCGAACCGTGCGTACCAGTCGACATGGCTCCAACAATAGTTTGTCCATTGCTGGCGCCTGATGTTTTTAACGATCGATTTCTTTTTCTTAAGCGATCGCTTAGTTCCTTTACGGATGTTCCGCATTGGGAAAAATATAAATCTTCGGGGGTTTTGGCGCAGGAAGGGGAGAGGTTCTGCTGGCTGATCTTAAAAGTGATGTTCAACGGTTTTGTGTTGAGCAGTATTCCATTGGTAGCAGCGATTTTTGTCCACGACCATTCTCCACCAAGTACGCGCAGGGTAGTACCCGAATCAATAGCTTGCTGAATAATCTCTTGAATCGACTCGGTAGTGTCGTTATAGTCGGCAAGTATATCTCCCGTATTTCGGTTGGCGAGATCGTATAGATCGTTGATGGGCTGCTCAAAAGTCTCGTGCCGATTGATCCATTTTTTATTGCCGGATTTGTGAATGATCATCTCAATGTTGTTTAAGGGTGAATGATTAAGGAATGGAGCCCTCTCTGTCGCAGGGCTTCGCGCATTTCCACTCAATTTGCATAGGACACCAGATACCTAGTGTAAGTACGGCAATGAGTGCGTACCCGTAATTAGTTGTTACCCTTACCTCGTCAATTTTGTTGATATTGAGATTATCACAGTTGGTGGTAACTACATCAATAGCATTGGTTCTCTTCTGCCCAACTCCCCAAAACAAGGCATCCACTCGTTTTTTTTGATAATTGGTTGAAGGATCAAACTTAGCTGAAGATACACGATAGTGATAGCAACTGATTATTCCGGGAAGTCTGACCCACCGATTCCGGTAATTGTTTGACCCACCTTTGAGCGATGGATTTGATGGGATAAAGCTAGCGTTTTTCTGGTGGATTTTTGATTGACTTTTTTCTTAAGGATTCGCCCTTTAATTCGAAGCGGTGTGCATTAGCCATTAATCGATCCATAATGGCGTCAGCAAGTGTTGGCTCTGCAATGTATTCATGCCATTTATTGATAGGTAATTGCGAGGCTATTACCACCGACTTTTTGTTGTATCTGTCTTCGAGGATTTGCAACAAAGCCAGGCGAGTGTTTTGATCCATCGGAGCAAGACCAAAGTCATCAAGAATGAGCAGGCTAACCTTATCCAGTTGGTTGAGAAGTTTTACGAATGAGCCATCCAGTTTTGCAACCATGATCTTCTCGGTAAATCGGTTAAGATTCAGGTATAGTGTTTTGTATCCCATGGCACAAGCCTGATGGCCGAGCGCACAAGCCAAAAAACTTTTGCCCGCACCGGTGGCCCCGCTGATGAGAATATTTTCCGACCTATCAATGTAGCTGCAATCGGCAAGTTGTAGGATTTGCTCTTTGGCCATATTGCGCGAAGGGCTATAAGAGATTTCTTCCAGTGATCCTGCATAGCGAAGCTTGCTTAACTTCAAGTACAACTGAGTTTTGTACTGTACACGACTTTGACGTTCGGCTTCCGATAGTTGCGCAATAAGGTAATGACCTTCCGGGTGTTGGTTAACCGGTAACTGTAAAACCGCCTCATAGCTTCGTGCCATTCCCTGTAGCTTGAGTTCTTTTAATTGTTCTAGTGTTGCTGTTGTGTTCATGGTTAAAAATTGGTTTATGATTATTGATATGATTGTGGTCCTCTGATTTGTGAGTGATCGGGTATTGCAGATGCCAGATTAGTAACGGGTAGTTGATCAAGACGATTTTTCAGAATGTTACTCACGATGCCGTAATTGATTTTGGTGCGTCTTTCGCTCGTTCACAGGCAGCCTCCAGTCGGTCATTGCCATATTGTTTGGCCAATCGAAGAATACCAAGGCAACTGTTATAAGTCTGTTCGTAAAAGGTATTTGACTCGAGCATGCGTTTGATCACCCGCTGTACCGATTGGCCGATGGATGAAGCGTGTCGTAAAAAATCCTCATCACTCCAGGCACGTTGCTGGGCTACGTAACGATGTGCTGGCGGACGATGTTCAATGAGGGTTGTATATCCATTCTTACGATAACTACGCTTATGGACAGCTACACGTTTAAGTGCATCATAGATCTCGACCGTGTCAGTGGTATAAATGATTTTGAGTCGTTTACCGATGAGAGAATACGGTACGCTGTATTGGTGTCTGTCCTGTCCAACGATGACATGGTAGTTGCGTTGAACTTTACTTTCCGCTACCTGTTTGATCTGATAAGGCGATGAAGGGAGGTCTTTAAGTTTGCTGCGTTCATCATCCATAAAAACCTGCCTGCGACTACCTTCCCGAACTTTAAAAGGTCTGCTATTCAGTAGCTCTACCTGCCTGCGCATGGCCGCATTCAATTCTTCCATACTATAGAATGTCTGATGACGAAGGGGAGCGTAAATGTGCTTGTAGGAAAGATCTACGGCCTTTTCAACACTACCTTTATCGCGCGGTTTTCTTACGCGCGCTGCCAGGATAGTTGTCCCGTAATGAGCCGCCATATATTCCATGGCTTCCGTGAACTGTGGCTCATACCGGTTCGATCGAACCACGGCTGTGCGCATGTTGTCGCATTTAATACTTTGTGGGACACCACCGATATACTCAAGGGCATGTCTGAGTCCATTGATAAAATCTTCCTGCTTTTGAGAACGTAGCGCTTCCGCATAGATATAATGGCTGTAAGGCAGTGCACATACCAGTACTTCACAAGCGATCCATTCACCCGTAGAGCGATCAACGTAACCAAGTTTATCACCTGCAAAATCAACCTGTAGTTGTTCTGCGGGTCGATGCGTAAAATGCATGACTGCTTTGTCTGGTTCGGTGTATTTGGACAAATGCTCGCAAAACTGAGAGTACGAATAGCCACCCGGGTTTTCTTTCCGGTATTCTTCCCAAAGAAGTTGCCGCGTGACTCCGCGCTTACGGAGCTCTGAGGAAAAATAACCTGCGCGTTGCTCGAATAGCGCGTAGCGTTCATCTTTGATTCGCCCCGTGCGAAACAATTCAATATTGTCTGTGTAAACAAGGGCGGCAAGTGAATCCTGTTCAAGATCCAAGGCTTGGCGCACATTTAATCCCGCAGCGGCAATCCTGCGCAAATATTCTCTTATCGTGTTGCGAGATAGTCCTGTAAGCCTTTCCGTGTGGCGGATACTTTGGCCATTGGATTGTAATTCAAGTATTCTTCTGATCTGGTGCATACGTAATGGTTGTGACATAAAGCGCTAGGGTTTACTTTTTCAATGCGTAAACCAACGCCTATCGGCATCAAATCTCAAAGCTCAAAGGTGGGTCAGATCATTTCCGGAATCCTGACCATCAGGTGGGTCAAACAATTCCCGGAATACCCGGGTCAACCCATTTCCGGAATAGGTGGGTCAAGTCATTTCCGGAATTCCCCTCCAGTCAGACAATTCCCGCAATCGGTAAGGTGGGTCAAATGATTTCCGGAATATTCAGCAATAGCAGCAAGATCATCCGAACAGCCTAAATTGGCTACAATTCCAATCTGCTAGTATCAGAACGTTTTAGTTCAGCGTTTATAGAAGGAGAACAAACAAAACGACAAAAGCGCGAGAGTTTTATTTAACATAATATAAATTATATAACTCTTTCCTTGCTAAGTTCCTGACCCACAGTTATATAATTATATTATGTTAACCATCCCAGCGTGCCATAGCGCACATGCCATTACAAACGCTGGTCTGGGGGTTTACAGCTTCGTATTGAAGATTCGTTAGCCGCGCTTGCCAGCCGCACAGTTATATAATTTGACGTTATGTGTAAATAGCCGCTCAAGGCCGCGCTCTCCGGGCCCAGCACGTCTCGTCCTTGAGTGTCTATAAAACAATAAAGATTTGAGCATGAAAGTTTTTTGCCAACGCGCATTAAAGGCAGCCACGCACAAAGCATAAGTATTGCCTGGCCGCGCAAACCCGCCCATAACCAAAGCCAGCAATACACATGCTTTCTTGCCAACGCTACAAGTTTCTCAATATCAATTACAGTAAATAATCTCACAGTCAATCTTTTGATTTGCTCCGCTGGCGCTACGCACTAAACTGCGGTGTTCGCACTTTTTGTTATTGTTCTTTTTGCCTTGATGCAAAAAGAACGAAAAAAATCAAGAGCCAAATATGCTTCCACGCACATGCCATCGCACCACCCCGCATTTGGCTCTGGCCACCGCGCATAGGCTACTTTATGAAGATTGAGTTAACTATAAAATTGATCTCTGATACTTATAAGCAAAGCTTCCGTCTCAATCAGATCAGGTTCATTCGGTAGGTCTGACTTTTTGAATAACTCGTCAATTACCTGAATCTTTTCTTCAGCCTGACCTACCAAATCCTGATACTCAAATTCGCCAGCCCTGATTTTCAGTAAGTATTCGCGCTCTGGACGCCTAACATTTACTTTTTTGAACCGTGCAATTTCTTCCGCCATGTTGAGTAACCTGAACACGTGCATCATGTTTTTTGAGTCATAGTTTTTTCCGTGACTCACTGTGTTTTCATAACGCTCTTCGTTGCGCTGGTCGACCCATTCCCAGTATAATTTGTAGTCTTTGCAATATTTCGAATAGCCATCTTTATTGAAACTAAGAACAGCTATTGACTCAATTCCTTTTGGAATGGACGTTAGCGAAACATCGTTCGCTGAATCTCCCGAGTAGATACCATTAAACCTAACGTTTTGATCTGCTTGAGCTGCATGGAATACTGCATACATGTCTCTCATATGGTCTATCGCAACCAAACCACAATCTTTCTGATCAAAGCCCTTCTCTTGAAGCCATTGGGTAGACGGAATTGAACTATACCCTTTAACTACGTAGCAGAAATCAAGAATTGTTTTGCGTTTCTTATCGAGGGGATTTAGTATTTTTTTATTGAGTCCTCTTGCCTTCTTGATTTGCGCGTAAGCATATTGTCCAAATGTCTGTGCGCAAAGTCTGGACAGAAACATTTCTGATTTTATGTTGAGCATCAATGGGTGTTTGTACAACACACAATCATCCGGTGTGTTGAGTAGTTCAAGAAGATTTGGATTGTTCTTTAACAGGAGGTCAAAGAACTTTTTCACCTCATAGAACATCTCATCGTTTGTTTCATTGTTTAGCTGATCCGTGTATTGGAGGCCATAGAATTCTTCCTTTGGTAAAACAAACACCCCTTTAATATCAGTATCAGAATGCGGGAGCGCAAGACCGTACGCCTGACTGCCACTAATACACTTTAAGAGTAGATGATTGTTATCCTTATTTAAATCATGAAGTGTCATCCAACGTATTTTCTAAATAAATTATTCAACGTATCTGAATCTGTATTTACTGAGGTTAGTCCGGGTACAGCTTTCTGACAATATTCAATTTCACTTTTGATGAATGAATGGAGTTGTTCAATTGGTTTGATCATGTACTTTTCATCTACTACTGCTTTTTGTTTTAAAAGGTCGTCCACTATTTTATTTAAATCATTGGCAAGCAGAACTCGCAGCTTACCGAATTCCATAGGAGGGACTTCCCTCCTGTCGGCTATCCAACGACACGCTAGTATTGGCCTTAAAGCGTAGAAATACTTTTTTAACCGCACCTCCCCTCCTACCAGATCGCTCTCAAGAACAGTCTTGGCCATACTTAGATAGTGGTGCATGGTTGCCCTTGGAGAAAAATAGTGAGGCATTAGATTCTTTAAGTCATCAATGAACTCATTGTTCTGAGCGTAAACTATAGGTGATTGCAGCCATTCAAAAAGAGGTCCGTTTGATTTTCTAAACAACCTAAGTGCTTTGCGCAATTCCCAGCCGTTAATATCCAGAAGATCATTGATGGGTAATTCTATCACGTCCCGCTGTTCATCAACACTCAAATAATATTCCTTATTGTGAACGTAAATGAAACGCACATCATAGTCGCTATCCGGTGACGGAAAACCCCAGGCGCGACTACCGGATTCAGACGCGTAAACGACATTGACATTGTACTGAGTTTCAACCTCGAATAAACTTTGCTTGATCTTAGTTTCCATTATTAATCGGGATCATAGACATTTTCAGGTCTTGAATTTTAACATTTGGCTTGGATAATTTGTCAACGTCTTCGGTTTTGAAAATTACGATACACACTTTCTGCTCTACTTCTTGATACGAACTCCTTCGAATCAAAATTATATTCGAAATGAGATTGTTGCACATAATAGTCATGTTGTGATCTCTCTGTGTGTCAAATAGCTTGGTCACTACATCTATTTGCCCTGTTTTTTCATTCTTTTCCATAAAGCTCATTGAGTCTTTGACGTCCCATTTAATCATTTCGTCACCCGTTTTGTGATCATGAATACTGAAAAAACTATTGACTGGAAATATCCTAAATCCATGTTTATATGAATTGTACTCCTTTCTGTCAGAAATATCTGATGATATTATCTTAAGGATTTTTCTAATCGCATTTAATGATTCCATTAGCTGACCACTTAGCTTATCATCAGTCAACAGCCCGTAAAACAGATATTGAATTGCCGGCATTGAGCCTCTGTCCCCGAAGTCAAATGTTTTCTCTAAAAAATCAATTCCCCCCTCACCAACTGCATATCTTCTTATATCCTCATAGTGGTCCTTCCTCTTGATAAGGTTTGAAAAAACGAGATCATCTCTTAGCTTGTCACCATCTGGCTTAAATGAAAATATTAGCTCGAATACGGTCTCAATTGCCTGAAAATAAGTTTGTCGAATATCGATCTTAATACTTCTGATATGGTCATCAATTGAGTAACCGTATATTTCATCAATACGATTCGTTGTTAAATTGTTTGTAAGAGAAAGAAGTTCCTTCTTTAGCCTCATCTGCCTATAAGCGAAGTAGTCCGCTTGGTAGCCTTGATAGAATTCTTTAGCCGTTATCATAATGTAAATTTGTCTAATTAACTATAATCTTGGATCGATCTCCTCGCTCTCCAAGGCCAACACCCCAAACACACATTCATGCACATTTCTCAAAGGTTCTTTCTTCACAAACCTCTCCAAAGACTCCACTCCTAAAGCAAACTCTCTCAAAGCAAGGGATCTTTTTCCAGAAAGCCCCCTGCTCTTAAGTCTCGCCATGTTTTCTGGAGCTGAATATTCAGGCCCGTAGATAATACGAAGATACTCCTTACCTCTGCATTTGATGGCTGGTTGAACAAGCCCTTTCTTTCCATTGGTGATGAAATCGTAGGGTTTAATAACCATTCCCTCCCCTCCTTTTTCAGTCAGGTTTGTCCACCAACTCACAACCTCATTGATGCCAGCTTCATCATTGACTTCAATAATTTTATGAGGTGTTGCCAAAAATAATTGACGATCCTGCTCACAGATCAAACTGATCTCCCGCATGTGCCACGCATGGTCTTTGTCAACATGCACTGCACCTTCTGTTGCCAATATGTGAAAAGGTGCAAGCTTATAATCATCAACTCCGTTTACCGGCCAGCAGTAGTTTCGGTAGGTATCCGTGTAATCGGCTATCATCTCTTTTTTGGAAGAATACATTTGCAACAACTCATGAACACCTTCGATTTTTCTGCTAGCGGTTTGATTTAAAACATCTACCACATTGACCAATGCCGCAGAAGCAACTGCTCCAACAGAAGCATACTGATCTTTTAACAATGCTTGCGCTTTGGCAGACCAAGGCATCAACTCGGCATCCAGGCAAGCCCAATCAGTATTAAATCTCGACCAGAAGTCTGCGTTCGTTAAAGCCTTGTTTACCCGATCGATAAATTGAACTTCGAGTTCGCTATCCGTAAAGAAGTTTCTTCCGGTTCGGGTGTAGCAAACTCCTATTCCTTCAGTCTCAATTCCAAACCGAGTGCGAACTGTTTCCACATCCTTGCAAATAATCAGAATAGCCCGAGAGCCCATGTGCTTTTCTTCACACACTACTTTTTCTACTCCTTGACTTTTGAAATAGTGCAAGGCTTCCAGAGGGTGTTCAAGATAACCTTCCAAATCGCTTGTCTCAGAAGGTGACATGGTGGGCGGCAAATAAATCAGCCACTTTGGATTTAACGCAAAGCGACTCATCACTTCTAATGCTGCAATGGAGTTTTCTTCCCGTACAGTAATATTATTTCTCAGCCTTGTGCTGATAATTCGCTTACCAATCACATCATCAATATCCAAGACATCATCGTGCTCATGCTGATGGCTAAGCACTCCATTTGCTTTCCAGTTCAATGGTCTGGCGGGCTCAGCATAGACTTGCTTTGCGTCAACAGAAACAAGTTCTTCTTCAGGATAACGTAAGGCAGATAATTTTCCTCCAAATACACACCCTGTATCAATGTCAATAGTCCGATTTAACCATTGTGCTTCGGGCACAGGCGTATGACCGTAAACAACCATAGCCTTTCCCCTATACTCAGACGCCCAATTAAAACGAACAGGCAATCCAAACTCATCGGTTTCGCCCGTAGTTTCGCCAAACAGGCAGAATGACCTTACAGCTCCGCTGCCTCTACCCTGCATTTCTTCTTTCAATCCCGCATGGGCTACAACCAATCTACCATTGTCAAATACGTAGTGACTCACCAGACCATAGAGAAAATCTTTCACGTGATTGATGAATTGCGAATTTTCAGTTTTCAATTGCTCGACAGTCAAAGCAAGGCCGTGCTTCAGTTGGACATCCTTGCCGCTCAGGTACTTCTGCAGCTTCATGTCATGATTTCCAGGTACACAATAAGCTGCTCCTGAGTTAACCATACTCATTACCAATTTCAGCACAGTTGGAGAATCTGGCCCTCTATCAACCAGATCTCCTAGGAAGATCGCTTTCCTACCCTCAGGAGTTTCAACGTTGAAGCCATGATTCCCTTGACCTTCATCGGTGCGATTTATAGTATAACCAAGCTTGATCAGCAGTTCTGTCAATTCTGTAAAACAACCATGAACATCACCAATGATGTCGAATGGTCCTTTAACATCTTTCTTGTCGTTGTAGAGTTTGTCTCTCTTGATCCTACTGATCGATTCAATTTCCTCAACTGAGTCCAATATAAAAATGTGTCTGAAACCTTCACCCTTAAGGTGCTTGATTGATCTTCTGAGTTGAGATCGCTGTTGACGAGTAACATGTTTCCCAAAGTTTCTGTCAGGCCTGTTTTCGTTTCGCTCCTCGCATACTTTCTCAGGAACGTCTAATACAATAGCCACCGGGAGGCAATGATAATCCTTGGCCAATTGAACCAATGGCTTCCTTGCTTCAGGTTGAACATTCGTTGCATCCACAACGGTAAGTAATCCATTCCTCAATCGCTTGGAAGCGATGTAATGCAATAACTCAAAAGCATCATCGGTGGCAGCCTGATTATTTTCATCATCTGATACAATGCCCCTGCATTTATCTGACGAAAGAATTTCAGTTTCCTTAAAATGTTTTTTAGCAAAAGAAGATTTTCCTGAACCAGAAATTCCGATAAGAACGACTAATGAGAGTTCAGGTATTTTTATTTCAGTATTATTCATTTGTAATCAAATTAAAAACCGCCATTTGAGATGGTGCCCCTACTTTTTCAGCTACTTCTCCGATTGGCTTAATTAAAACTTTGTATCCATTTCTTTCGGCCACTTGATTTGCCCAAGTTTCAAATTCGTTTCTCGTCCACTCAAAACGGTGATCAGCATGTCGCATTTGCCCTGCTTCCATGTTCTCGAAAAGATCGTTATACTCTCGGTTTGGAGTTGTGAGCAAAATTGTCTTGGGTTGCGCAAACTCAAAAACTACACGTTCAAAAGCCTTTAATCTATTTGGATCAAGATGTTCAATGACTTCTACAATGGCAGCCGCATCAAAACCCTGTAGTCTTTTGTCACGATACGTTAATGCTCCTTGCGTCAATTCAATTCTTTCCTTCTGTTTAGGTGCCATTTCCTGAATACGAAGCCGGTCATTCGCTTTCTCCAATTCCCTAAAGGAAACATCGATACCCAAGATTTTCTGAAACTGCTTTTCTTTCAAAAGCATTCTTAGGAGTTTTCCTTCGCCACATCCTAAATCAACTATAGTCTTTGCCTCTGAATAGATAAGCTCCTCTAATACGACTTTTAGTCTTTTGTAATGCAATGTTTCCTTTACAGCATCACTCTGCTCCTCGTCAGGCTCTTCTTTTTCGATCAATTCATCACCTTCCAATAATCTAGTCAAAGCATTTCGCGTCAATCCACCGATACCCTTTAAATAGCGTCTCGAGATTTGTTCTCTTTCAGGGTGATTTTTTAACCAGCCCTTCCCCTTTTCCAAGAGCTTTTCAACTTCGTGTTGTCCAACCCAGTAATGCTTTTCATTATCGAGTGCAGGAATCAAAACATACAAGTGCGAAAGCAAGTCTTTGAGTTTGAAATTGCCTGAAAGGTTCAGCGTAAAATATTTACTCATCCCCCACTCGGTGAATTTACTATCCAACTTATGCCGTTCGAGGTTTACTTGATACCCCAGTGGCTCAAATAATTTCCGAATCAAAATCTCCCCTCCTTTTGGAGCTGGCAAAACTGAAATCTCGACTTCAAAAGGCATGATCCGATCAACCAGTTCCGGATGCTTATTGCATGTTCCGTTCATAGCTGTTGAAAATGCTTTTGATATTGCCACGCTCATAAAAGAAGAAGCCACATAGGGCCTATCATTTACATAGTGCCCCAATGAAAATGAATCATCACCATTCCTTCCGGAATTTCTGACCAAGCCTATCGGATCAAGATTTAACAATAACGCAACTGTACACCTAGCCTCCGTAGCTTCAGGGTAAAAAACATGCGCTTTGCCATTCGCGAACTCTACGGCCTGCAGTTTTTCCGGATGCTTGTGCAACAAGTGACTAAGAGCAGTTGCTGGATTGTGAGTAGTAGATATCTTTAAAAGCATGATTTATTTATTCTATTTTCTGACTTCCTTATTTCCAAATCTTCCACCATTCTTTAGAGTTATTCGCTGTAGTTACTTCTGCGCTAAACTCTAAACGAGGAACCCGTTTGAATAATGAAATTTTAAATTCGGAGTTTTTGCTCTCTTCTGCTATTATTTCCTGAAGAAGTTCTGCCGCCTCGTTTTTTAAACTCTCAATGATAGATTGCTCTTCGCCTCTATAATAACTAGCATCCTCAAAATCATACATGTAGTACCCCAAACCTTGAATACATGGAACTTCATCGTATCCTATCCAATAGAAATCATTCAAAATCCGATCTCTGGTTTCTCTACCATCGATCAAATCCTGAAGATTTGTCTTTACTTTCCAGAGCATGAATTCCTCCTTTTCAAAGTACCTTAAAAAAGTGCTCTTAAACTCATACTTAGCTCCGTTTTGGTTGTAATTAAAAGTAAATAATTCAAGAATGAGGTCTTCACCCATTTGGTTCGACAAATCTTCCTGACCGTATAGCCAGGTCTCAAATTCCTTTAGGGACAAATGATCTTCAATTGTTTTGAACACCATTTTCTTTAGTTCCTGTTTCATTTATATTTTCCTCCTTTCATTTCTTTAAACCACCCCTTCTTCATCAAAGGGGTGGGTAGCTTTTTGAACCGATTATCAACCTAAATCGAAAGTGTTATCCGTGATTGATGTGTCAAAAGTGAGTATCAACTACGCAGTCTTTTTGCGTAGTGAGATATATTTTCATTATTTTATCACATATTTCATCCCATGCCTGTTAATAGAAATGCACTAATCCGTTACCGAACCATAGATAACTGTCTGAAAAACAGGCAAAAACGTTGGACTTTGGAGGATTTGATCGCTGCCTGCTCAGAAGCCCTTTATGAATATGAGGGTATCGACAAGGGGGTCAGCACCCGGACCATTCAAATGGATATACAATTAATGCGGAGTGATAAACTTGGCTACAACGCGCCCATCGTGGTCTTGGAAAAGAAATACTATACCTATGAAGATCCCGCCTACTCTATTACAAACAACCCGTTGTCGAAGGGTGACTTGAACAAGCTTACAGAGGTTGTAGATATCCTTCGGCATTTCAAAGGATTCTCACACTTCCATGAAATGGTTGGAATGATCCAGCGGTTAGAAGATAAAGTCAGTGCAGCTAAGAGTAAGGGGAAATCAATTGTTCATCTTGAAACAAACGAGGGCCTTCGGGGTATTGAGTTCATTGATGAAGTTTATCAATCTATCAAGAAGAAACAGGTTATTGAATTGACCTATCAGTCCTTTAAGGCAAGGACTCCAAACGTTTTTAACTTCCATGCTTATTTATTGAAAGAGTATCGTAATCGTTGGTTTGTATTAGGAAGAAAGAGCAGTAAAGAACCATTAGTAACGTTAGCACTTGATAGGATAAAGGAGATGAAAACCTTACCGAGCCCTGCATACATTGAGAATTCAGAATTTGATGCTGACGAGTATTACAAAGATGTTATTGGAGTCACTGTAAATGAAGGCAATCGACCACAATTAGTTCATTTGGCAATAGACAGAAGTAATGCACCCTATGTTATTACAAAGCCGCTTCACCATACGCAAAAGATCGTTGACAAATCCAGCGATGGAATTGAGGTTACAATTGAAGTTATTCTGAACTATGAATTAGAAAGGGAGATACTTGGTTTCGGGGATTCAATAACTGTGTTAAAACCGCAGAGATTAAGAGAAAGAATTGAGAAGAAATTGGAGGTTGCACTTAGAAAATATCTAGCCCTTAAGAGTGAGTGAGGCAATGCCTGCGGCCCGGGCTATCCGCTACAAGTCCGGCCCCGCTCCTGCCAGCGCACTTCGGGCTTTTCGCTTCTATCCCTATTGCTTACTCTAACTTATTTGGTGAGGACTTTAAGAATATCAATAGTGTTTTCTCTGCCCAATTTTTTCTCATATGCTGCCAATGCTTCCATAAGTTCATCCGTTGGGTCAGGCTCTTGTCCATCTTTTATCATGCTGTTTGTGATGAATGTATAGATTTCCTTGTATCCACTTTCTCTATCAAGAAATCCGAGGAACAAACCATTAGAAGAGTTACCAACCAAAACTCTAAGATTACTATCTACTTCTTTGAAATTGTAAATCCTCGTGCCATCTGAATAGCTCATTTCCTCCAGAATGTCATGAGTATTTGTCAAGCCTAGATTTAGGCGTTCGTTATAGCGGTCAAGTGCATGTTTTCTGTGAATGATAATATCAACATGGCTACCGTTAGCCCATTCCAGTAGTGCGTACATTGGATAGTCTTTCCAAATTTTACCAGCTACTTCAACATTCATCCTGAATTTAATCCAAGCATACCAACCCTGCATGTGTGGAAAATAGAATACAATAGTTTCTTGTCCTTCAATAGTGTATTTGCTCCTCAGTTTTGTGGGAAGTTTACGTAAAGGCTTTGAATTCAAATGAGCAGTTTTAGCTAATCCTTTTTTAAATAGCTGAGGTGCAATTTTTTCAAGTTGCTTCATCACCTCCTCCCTTGTCATGTTTGGTACAATCATTCTATCTCAGTAATGACATAAAATAAATGAATTATTATTAAAGATGTGGAAGTAAGGCCAACCCTGCATCGGCACCCATTGTCAGGCCACACATCCCTCCCACTTCCAAAGCCCGCCAATAAGTGCCGCTGCCCCAGCCCGGTGATGAATGATGAAGATTGAATTATTGAAAGCCAGCGCCAAAAAAAAACTTTCTAAGAAGATTTCGGTAAGCCCGGATGCCAAAGCTACTTAACATAACGCAAGAACATTATATAACTTTTTCCTTGCTAAATTCCTGACGCACAGTTATATAATTATATTATGGTTGGGTCAATTAAATCTGTACATGTTGGGTCATTAAAAATGTGCCTAATTTTTACTGGGTAAAACATTTTTTACCAATTTGGGACAGTTGTATAAGATTTTAAAAATGTGTCGAAAAAGTGGTCAACCTTTCGAATTTCCAGAAAAGGCAATCAGCCATTATTAGAGCGGGCACAACACCTTAGTCCTCTTAATATCTGGCACATTTTTAAGGTTGTCTAACATGTCTAGCATCCAAAGTAGCGTCTCGCTGTCTGGCACTGATTTCATAAATGCCTCTTTAAGATCATCGATGGAGTGGCAATGATTAGAACAATACAATGGCGCGATTATAAAGAAGAGGCACTCTTCTATTTCAGTTCTATTTCGGTACTCCGCCAAAAGCTTCTGAAAAAGTTCATGACCTAGGCGTTTTTCGACACACCAAAATAGTGCATTGAGAAATATCTCCGTTGCCCCACGAAGAAAATGATAGTTTTCCTCAAAGAGCTTATCTTTTTTAGATTTGTTTTTCACAGCCATTCAGGTGGTTTTTTCCTTGTGAACGTGGCCACTTTACTGGATCATAACTAGTTGTTTAAGATTTTTGAAAGGTCGCAAAAAGGTCTTTAATCTGTTGCATTAACCGACCTTAGATATGTCCGTAGAATTGTTTGATAGCTTTTTCAAATTTCTTCCAACCTAATTTATAGGGCTTTTTATGACCTTTTGGAAACCACTCTAGGGCGCCTTTACTAATTTTAATGGTCCCAAATTTCTCGTCATCTTCATAAATATTGAAGATAACATCCCCCTGTCCAATCTCCCTCTCAGGTAAAGTAAACGTCATTTTGTGCTTAGCCATATTAGTTTTTTTTATTTAATGAGATGATTATCTGCTGAAAACTAGCCAAGCCCGCTTCCAGATTTTCAATGATCTCTTCTGCCAATACATCCGGGTCTGGAAGGTTGTCTAAATCTGCGAGGGATTTGTCTTTGAGCCAGGTGATGTCCAATGAAGTTTTATCTCTGGCGATGATTTCTTCGTAGGTGAACTTGCGCCAGCGACCTTCAGGGTTGGTTTCTGGGTTGTAGATTTCTTTCCGCTTGTTACGGTTCTTTGGATTATAGAGGGTGATGAAATCTCTCAGGTCTTCGAGCTTGAGTGGATTCTTCTTTAAGGTGTGATGGATGTTGGTCCTATAATCATACACCCATATTTCTTTGGTCCACGGGTTCTTGCTGCTGGGCTTATTATCAAAGAAAACAACGTTGGCCTTTACGCCTTGTGCATAAAAGATACCCGTTGGCAATCGTAGGATGGTGTGAACATCCGCTGTCTCCAATAGTTTTTTGCGCACGGTCTCCCCTGCCCCACCTTCAAACAGTACGTTGTCTGGAATAACGACTGCCGCAAGCCCTGTGGTTTTAAGCATGCTGCGGATGTGCTGCACGAAGTTCAGTTGCTTGTTGCTGGTGGTAGCCCAGAAATCCTGGCGGCTGTAGGTAAGGTCTTCTTTCTCCTGCTCGCCTTCTTCGTTGGTAAACGTCTGACTACTCTTTTTACCAAACGGTGGATTGGCTAAAATGTAATCATATTTATCTGCCGACTGAGCAATCAACGCATCTGTGGGAGAAATGAAGTTGTCACTGTCAATGTCTCCGATGTTATGCAGAAACAAATTCATCAATGCCAACCGTCTGGTGCTGGCTACAATCTCGTTGCCGAAGAAGGTGTTGTATTTTAAAAACTTGCTCTGCGCTTTATCCAGTTTGTTGTGATCGACAATGTAATCATAAGCAGCCAGGAAGAAACCACCAGTCCCGCAGGCAGGATCGGCAATGGTTTTCATGGGTTCTGGGTTCACACACTCGACCATTGCTTTGATCAATGCACGCGGGGTGAAGTACTGCCCGGCACCGCTCTTGGTGTCTTCTGCATTTTTCTCCAACAAGCCTTCATAAATATCACCTTTGTCTTTTACGCCCATCATCAGCCATTGCTCGCTATCGATCATGGCTACGATCTTGCTGAGCTTGGCCGGGTCCTGGATCTTGTTCTGGCTCTTGGTAAAGATCTGGCCGAGTATGCCTTTCTCTTTACCCAACTCACGCAGCATAATGCTGTAATGTGTTTCAAGCTCTGCGCCTTTTAGCGGCACCAGACTCTCCCAGTTGTACTTTTTAGGAATGGAGAAAGTACGGTTGTGTGGCGGCTTGGTGTACTCATCTGCCATTTTTAGAAACAGCAGATAAGTCAACTGCTCCAGATAGTCTCCATAGCCTACTCCATCATCACGGAGCGTGTTACAAAAGCTCCATACTTTACTAACGATTGCTGAATTGTTGTCGCTCATTTGTCGGAATCAGAATTTGCCGAATTTAAGAATTGACGGAATTATACTTCGGATTAAAAATCAATTTATACTCAAGACTCTTGGCACCGAAATTAATTAATAAGCCTTTCGTAAAATCATAGGCAACTACATAGTTTTTTGCTTGAGCAAGGTGGACATCTTCGAGGGCTATTGTTGCTTTCAACTCCACTATGACTTTATTCTCGACCACAAAATCGGCTCGCCTTGTTCCTACTTCCCTTTCATCATCGTAGATGGTCTGCTCCAGTTCACGATCAAAACCGATGCTCTCTTTTTCCATCTCAATAGCGAGACACCGCTGATAAATTACCTCCTGGAACCCATTGCCTAACGTATTGTGCACTTTCATTGCACAGCCAATTATTTTATATGTTAACTCATCCTTCTCCATACACAATTTTGTTCATTCAATCATTCTGTGAATTCTGCTTCAGACATTCCATACTTTACTAACGATTGCTGAATTGTTGTCGCTCATGTTATAATTTATGGTTTTCAATAAACCATTGAATGTATTGTGGTAGCTTACTAGCGATGTAGTAAGGTAAGTTTAAAAGTAAGTATTCTTTACCAGCCGGGGTCACCGATTTCTCAACCTTAAGCGGGTTGGCATATAGCCGAACAGCATACGGATGGTTGCTGCGCTCAACAAATTGATGCAGTGAGCGCAATCTTCCTTGTTCACCCGATTTTACTTCGATGGGTACTACATACTGGCTCTGCTGAAATACCAAGTCAACTTCGGAATTAGCGTCTTTACTCTCACGCACCCAAAAATGAGGTTTGTAGGAAGGATTTTCATGGATAGCAATGACCTGCTGTGTCACTAAATGCTGAATGACTTTGCCTCTGTAAAAATCACTCAAATCTTTTATGCCTATCATTTCACCTTGCAAACCGAGTGCCTGGTTAAGCAAACCCGTATCAAGAAGTTGAAGACGGGGTCTCTTTTTAAAATCTGTAATAATAGGTGGTTGTAAGCTGGTGGTTGGATAGATCATCTGAATGACTTTGGCCATCTCAAGTGTGCGCATGGCCTCGCCCACCTCACGCGAGCGATAATTTGATTTGCCGAATTTTTCAAACTTTATCCGATCGTGCTCATGTGCGGCTGTATCGATGATGTGCCTGATTACGTTGCGCTCTGTATTATTTTTTGCATACTTCTCCACATCATCTTTATACGATTGCCAAAGGCGTTCATAAACTGGTTTTATACTCGCTATATTTTTTGTTTGTGCATATAGCTGTACCACCTCAGGCATACCGCCAATGATGGCATACTCGTGAAACAACTTAAGCAATGTGGTGTGTGCAAATTCTGCAACCGGCACCTGGCTCAATTGCTCAGCAGCCATTTTGTAGTCAAGGGCTATCAGGTATTCTTCAAAATCCAACGGATGCAGGCACAGATATTCAATGCGGCCGACAGGAAAGCTGGGCACTTCCTTCAACGAAAACTCCAGCAGTGAGCCCGCAGCAATCACATGTAGTTCGGGCATCTCTTCATAAAAGTAGCGAAGCAATTGTATGGCCTTGGGCGACTCTTGTATTTCGTCAATAAACAAAAGGGTACTTCCTGGTCTTGGGCTAACCTCCTTTAGCAGGTATATGGCATTGAGTATGTCTTTAACAGAATCTGTTCTCTCGAAAATGGCCCGGTCTTCTTCCCGCTCCAAGTTCACGTTCAGAAATACCGTAAACTCGGTGGCAAACATGGTGACCAATGTGGTTTTACCTACTTGCCTGGCGCCTCTCAATAATAATGGCTTTCGGGTGCTACGCTGCTTCCATGCCAATAGGCTCTGATGTGCTTTTCTGCTGAAATTCAAAGTTTTGTATTAAATAGTATGTAAAAATACCTATTTTTTGTAATAAAGAGTACCTTAAATTGATATCTATTTGGAGTAAAGCGGATGCAAGTGTAACAAAGTAAGGTTGATTAGAGCAGCTTCCCCTCAAACCACTTCCGGCACAGAACTCCCTGCTTTACTGACTACTTCTGAATTATTATCGCTCATATCTCTTCTTTATCGTGCAGGTTATCGTGCAGGTTATCGTGCAGGCACTAAAGCTCTCTTATCGTGCAGGTTTTAGTGCAGTTTATCGTGCAACGTTTTTGATAGTTGGTAACGCCCTGTTTTCTTGCTTCCTTTATATTCTATGAAGCCTGCATCTGTTAGAGTTTTTAAATTATCTTTTATGGTTCTTTCTGAAACTTCAAAATGAGCCATTAAGTCTGCTACTTTTAAACCAGAAGTTTTAAAAATTAACAAAACAATTTCTTTTAATCGTTGACCTACCGATTCAGTTATTTCCCCAGCTATTTCTTCAGTTATTCTCTCAACTTTAGCAATAATAGGTATACTTATTCCCTCCGCTATTCCTTCAGTTTTACCCACACTCTTTCTATTATGTGCAACTTCCGGAAACGTAACCATCGTAGTATTTTCATTTTGCTTCCATATCGGAGCCTTAAACTTATTCTCTTTGCAATCTCTAATCATTCTTTGTGTTCCTGTTCCAAGCATTTCAATATACTTTCTGTAAAAGCACATTTGAGCAATATCAGGATTACGAAGAATAGAATTATGTTCCACTTTTAAATCAGCAACAGTAATACCATCAGGCAGAGTACCATAATTACTAATTTCTGTTCTATCTGAATAAATTGATATTTGCAGGAATCCTTTAACAGAATTATAATCTCGGTGTACAATTGCATTTAAAATACCTTCACGCAAAGCCAATACGGGATAATTGGGCTTGTCTGTTCTTAGAAGTCCATTTACAGTTAGGTTCTTGCCATAAACAATATCTAAATATTCAAATATTGCAGCGATGTTTTTGAATACATTCCCTTCAAACATTTTATCATCAATAAACTTGTTTCCGGATGTTTTTGAAGGATAAAGTGTTAGCCTGATTCTTGATTGAGGAATAAAACGAATTGGATTTTTACCAAACAAAACCATGCAAGCATTAGTAATATTACCATTTTGAAGCAATCCTACTTGAATCAAAAAGTCCTCTACATCTTCTATTTTAGCTTCTTTCTTATATTCTTTGAATAGTTTAATTGTCTTGTCTATTTCTACCGTATCTAAATCTATTAACTCTGCACCTAACACTGGCATTCGCTCCCAATGAAAATCGGCTTGCTTCCGTTGCGAAATAAGATTGGTTAGTTTTTCGGGACTGGTTGTTTTCGTTACTTGACCAATTCTATTATAAATAACTCCTTTGTATTGATACGGCTTTTTCGCTCCCTCCCAAACGCTGATTAAAATAACATCATTCTTTTTGTAGTTGACTACCTGCACGGAAATGGGTGCGGTAGGTTTAATCAAATCTACCAAAGCACTTTGTATAGAAAAGGCCTGCTGTTGAGCGTTCTCTATTCCAACTACCTTTTTATTATCATCAATTCCCACCACTAAATCACCACCTTGCGTGTTGATGAATGAAGTTATGGATTTTGCAATGGCATCAATATTGGGTTGTGCTTTAAACTCCAAACGAACCCCTTCTTTCTGTTGCAACAGATTTTCTATGATAAAACTATTCTCCATCGTTGCTCTGTTGAGGGTTCATTACTTCATAAATAAAGTCTTTGTCGATAAACTGTGCATTAATATACACCATCATTTCATCTAAACGATAAAACTCCTGCGCCCAGTTACCATTGCGAAGCGTAACCGGAATATGGTTTTTAATAACATACTCATACATTTCAACCGAAAGTTTGTCAAAAAGCCGATTGTCCATAAACATCACTTCATCATCACTTTTTAGTTTTATTTTCTTCAAAAGTAAGCGAGTATAAACAACATCCCGATGCACCAGAAACCAGTAAGGCTTCTTTAATCGGATAGCTTCTTTTATTTCTTCAAATGTGATATTCTTTTCGCCAATATTTCCTGTGCCACAATACGGACGAATAATGCCCAGAAATAAATCACACTCGTCAACTGCTTTCAAACAATTGTCAAGATTTGACAAATGAGGGTTTACCTTAATACTGCCATAATGAGAATTCAGCACTTCATAGCCCAACGTATTTAACTGAGCTACTATTTGTGATAGCTGGTCTTCAAACCCATACACGGTTGACCCCACCATTATTTTTACCTTCCGGTTTGGAGGTACTGGTTTCTTATTGCTTACTCGTTTTGCCATTGATATATCTTACATTCAATATATCTAATTCAGACAAGTTTCCCCTCAAACGCCTTCTTTAAAATGCTTTGCCGGAGGGTTTCGGCTTGGGCAAGGCTGGTGGTAATGGTTTCTTCTACTTTATCGCAGACACTCAGGCGAGATTCGATTTCTTGAACGATGCTTTGCTGCTCATGAATTGAAGGAGGCATGGGCACATGAAATTCTCTCATTGCTTTAAGGCCGACATTCATAATTGTGCTCCCTGTAGCACTCTTCTCAGCGTAACTTGTGAAACTATTACTGGTCAAATAATACCTCACATAATTCTTATCTACATTATCCAATAGATTGAAATAACAAGCGCTTTTTCCCAAAACAACTTTTTCGTTATTGTAGAAGGCTGTATAACCTAAAGAGCCATTAATTGAAACAAGTATGGTCCTATTATTTAATGGTTTTTTATACTTTTCATATTCTTCTACGTTCACTCGTTTTGTGTTTTCCTTAATTTCAATTTTACCGTCAGTTAAATTGTTTCCATTTATAAAATAATACCCACCTAATTCAGAATATTTTGGAGTACCATGAAGGCCATCACCTAAAACAGACGTGATCTCTTTTAACGGTTGCAGCTTCCAGCCTCTAGGCAATTCACCCTCTTTCACTTCTTTATTAGTAAGTCTCCCCTCAAACGCCCACTTCAACACCGCCTGTCTGTAAATTTTTAATTGCTCTTGTGCGGTTTCTAATTGTTGTTTGCCTTTGTCGAGTTCGCTGAGAAGTTCTTCTATTTTAGAGACGATGGCGTGTTGTTCGGTTTCACTTGCAAGTGGAAATAAGGTCTCCCTAATAGTCTCACCGGAAATTGCTTGAAATGTTGTACCTGTTCCTTTCTTATCAAGCTGTTGTTCAATACTTCGCAGAAAATAGAAAGCATATTTGTAGTTCGGAAATCGAATAGCTGCTAGACCTCTTCCTATGCAACACTTTTGATCGGCAATGTTCGTGGTTCCAACAGGAGCTCGAACAGAGAGAAGAATGTCATTAGGCTCCGCTATCTTATTCGGTGAACTACACCATTTTTCAACAACAGGATGTAGATCGGTAAACTCAGCTTTACCTTGAAAAAATGGTACTCCTATCCCATCGGTATTGTAAGATGTTGAAGGTGGAGATTGCCCCATTAATACATTGCAAGCTTCACCTAACTTCACCCATTTCCATCCGTCAGCCAGGCCTTCGCTATTCTGTGCAACCGGAGTAATCGCGGAATTGGTGCGGTGTTGGTCCGGTGTTGCTACGGCCTGGGGTTTGGCGTTGGGTTGTTTTTCAGGAGGGGTATTAGCGGGCATTCAAAATCTATTTTCAGTGCGCTTATTTCGTTTCAGTCAAATAACCATCAAATAAGATGGTGTTGGTTTTCAGGGTTTTAGGTTCCAATTGTGGATAACCATGCTTCTCAGTCAAATAACCGTCAATAAGATTTACTTCAATTTCTTTACTTTTGTTGTCGAGTCTGCCCTGCCTGAACTCCGACTTCAAGTCGTTGCCTGAGTAATCGGGCTTAGCGCAAGGGCGGGCCTATTTTTTTTAATCCAGAGGCTCTAGCTTTTTACTTTTCACTGTAAATCTATAAGCAAAGGGCATCTTCTCTTTATCGATTACTTCCAAAATATCCTCCCATTTAGCAATCAAATTAACAACCATTTGCCAATAGGATAAGCCTCCTTTTGGGACATTAAAAAAGAAAAGACCTAAACCATACTGAATGCAAAGGTCTCTTTGATGACGTATTCTTTGTATTCTAAAATCCCTTGTTATAACTACTGATTTTCTTATTCCGGCTTCAGGAATCCAATCCTCATCTTTGCAACCTTCACCATATTCAGACTTTATTGACTTTACCTCGTGGTCAGTCCTATTTCTAACATTAAGTTGATGCTGGAGGATATTCAATCCCTCAGCTAATTGAGGTGGTAAATTTTCGTCAATAAGAATGATCATTGACTAGGCTGCCTTTTGACAAAACTCCAAGGCATCAATGATTTGTCGTTCATTGATATTATAAAGTGAGGCAATAAAGTAATGGGGTTCTCCCGCTTCATGTAACTCTTGGATCGTTTCTGGATTGATATTGGTACCACTAATAGTTGCCTGGCCAAACTGATGATCCGGATCAACAACTATGCAATTATCCTTGCCTAAAGGCCATAACCTTGCTGCCATTGATCCTCCATTAAAATCAATTTTCCTAAAAAAATCCTTTATAAATTGAAGGTTGAACTGGAGTGTTACATCTAAATTGATAATATCCATTTTATCAATTGTAAAAAACACGCGGGTGCCGTCAGTGGAAATTGAATTTAGAACTTCAGCCGTTGCGAACGGAAACAATGAATTAAACTTCTTTGAAAGAATTAAATGAGCATCAATAATTTTCTTTGCTGAAACACCTGCATTTGACAATTGATAAAATGTAAACAACTCAACTAAAGTGTGGAAACTTATGGCAATAGATTTACCATCAGTCCATGAATATCGACTGTTAAATTCCTTACCAAGTTCATTATCCCAGTAATGCTTAACCCAGCGATTAACCTTATGATAAGGCAATCTCAGAATCTGAGCAATATCAGGAACAGTGTAAATCCCAATCCCTAATTCTGGCTTGTTTTCTGTGGTTTTAATCATTTTTAAATTATTTAATATCAAATCTACTAAGTAATTAACTCAATTAATACAGTATTAGTTTCCAAACGATTATGCCGCTAATACTTCATTTAACTCATCCAATATCTTTTCGTAGTCTTCCTTAAACAACTGGTAAAACTTGCCTAAGCCACCAACCGCATTAAAAGGTGAGAGGTCAAAGTCTTCTTTACTTACATGGAAGCTGCCGGCCACATAGTCTTTAATCATTCGCAGCCATTGCATTTGTTCTTCTGTAAACTTGAGCGTGCCGGCCTGTTTTTTAAATACCCAATCCTGGAAGTTTTTGTCCACCGTTTTATCGTAAGCCGTGAGTTCTTTATCAATACCGCTGAGTTTGCGGATGAGAGAGACCAGTGCCATCAATTCATTTTTCGGCTGGCCGTTTACTTTTTCCAGTTGCTCGTAGGCGCGCCAGATGTTGAGCGGTGCCAGTTTCGGCTTGCTGGTTTTAATGGCTTCCACCAAATCTTTGATCATGGTGTAGGTAAGCTCGCGCCTCTGGTAGGGCTGGCCATAAAATATCTGTAAGGCGGTGATCTCCGTTTTGTGTTCTTCAATCCATGCCTTAAAATCATTCACCAAACTTTCGGCTGCAGTCTTGTTATCCTTCACCCAACCCATGTTCACGATCTCATCGGGGTTGATGTGGTCAATGAGCTGATCGTATTTCTTTCGTACATCGATTACATAATTCCTCAACTCATAGTCGTTGAATACCTTCACGGCATCCTCAACCAATTTTGCATGTTGAGTATTGAATCTTGAATTCGCTTCATCCGGAGATAAACCGGGATGCCCTTTTCGGATCTGCGTTTCTATCAGTTCAATGGTGTCCGGATCGTAAGCGTGCAATAGCTCTTTTACTACTTGTGTAATCGTCTTGCCATTGGCTTTTTCACTGAACCCTACTTTCTCTTTCTCGGTGATCTGTTTGTCGAGCCGCATGAGGCGGTTGGCCAGGGTGGTGAGCATGTCTTCATCGCGCTGCTGCCCTACTGCAATTCCTTCCAATACTTCCTTCAAACTCATGCCAGGTTTTTTCTCCAGCGGGCGGCTGTCGGTCTTCTGGCTTTTCTCTACACCAATGGCATCGATGATTACAAAATGATCTTTCGTGTATTTGGCAGCGGGTGTGCCGGTGGCTCTTAATTCTTCGAGTGAGCAGGTGCGTGTGCCGCGGCCTTTCATCTGTTCGTAATAAGTGCGGCTTTTTACATCGCGCATAAACAACAACACTTCCAGCGGGCGTATGTCGGTGCCTGTGGCAATCATGTCTACGGTAACTGCTACACGAGGATAATAGCTGTTGCGGAACTGTTGCAGTACACTCTTCGGGTCTTCTTCGCTTTTGTAAGTGATTTTTTTGCAGAACTTGTTTTCTTCTGCAAACTCTTCGCGTACAATGTTGATAATGTCATCGGCATGGCTGTCGCTCTTGGCGAAGATCAGCATCTTAGGTACTTCAAAGACACCCTCACCCCCTACCTGTCCGGTAGGCAGGCTGTCCTCTCCCTCGGGAGAGGGTGAAAAGCGGTCGGGAAAGATGATGGGTAGTTGATCTTTTACTGCTCGCACAATCATACGAATCTGGTTGGGGTTCACCACTTTGTCGTCAAGTTGTTTGGCGGTATACACCACATCTTCATCGAGCGTGTTCCAGAATTGTCTGCGGGTGAGCTTCTCGCGGCTGCCTATGTATTCGCCAAGGGCAAGCGCTGACCCTTGTTGGGTGATCTTCGTTGTAATTTCAAAAACATTGTACGGTACCAGCACTCCATCTTCCACGGCACGTTGATAGCCATAGTCGCATACGAGATTTTGATTGAAGTAGCCAAAGGTGCGGTTGTCGGGCGTGGCGGTTAAACCAATCTGGAAGGCATCGAAATAATCGAGCACCTGTTTCCATAAATTATAAATGCTGCGGTGACATTCGTCAATGACAATGAAATCGAAAAACTCCATGGGCACTTTTTGATTGTACACCACGGGCATAGGTTCTTTAGGAGCCCACTTCTTCTCTTCCGGGTTTTCCTGTTCATCGCGCTCATCCAGTTCGGAGTCTTTTAAGATAGAATACAATCGTTGGATCGTGCTGATGTACACCTGGCTATCGGTAGGAATGAACGAACTGCTTAACCGGGTTACTCCATACAATTCGGGAAAGAGGCGGTTGTCATCCTGGGGCAGATACTTTTTAAATTCTCCCTCAGCTTGCTCGCCCAGGTTTTTGGTGTCTACCAAAAACAGAATGCGTTTTGCTTTCGCGAATTTCAGTAAGCGATAGATGGCCGTGATGGCGGTGAATGTTTTACCTGAACCCGTTGCCATTTGTATTAAAGCCTTCGGTCGGTTTTCCTTTAGCGAGGTTTCAAGATTGTTTACCGCAGTGATCTGGCAATCGCGCAAGCCATCCGTTGGTAAAGCTGGAATGTCGTGCAGGCGGGTGCGTAACGTTTTTACTTCTTTGAGCAAGGCTTGAAAAGTCTCTGGCCTATGGAATGTGAATACTGGTCTTGATCTTGGTTTGGGGTCGCGGTAATCGGTGAAGCGCGTTACCTCGCCTGTGCTTTCGTAGGCAAAATGCAGCGGGTCATTATCAAAGTACTTCAGTTTGCCTTCGGCATAGCGCAAGGATTGATCCTCTACTTGCGTGAGGCGAACGCCTTCTTCCGCTTTCTTGGCTTCAATAACCCCAATCGGCTTTTTATCAACAAATAGAAGATAATCAACCGGACCGGTGTCGGTGCGGTATTCGGTAACCGCTACACCCAGGCCTGCCGCAAGGTTAAGTTTGCTTTTAGGCTGTACGAGCCAGCCACTCTCGATGAGGAGCCGATCGATGTGATCGCGGGCTATTTGCTCGGGGTTTTGATTCATTTTTAACGGTACTTCTACCAGGCCACTATAGCCCACATTCCGATAAAAATAGCCTAATAAAACCATTCTTGGAAGAGCTGGTAGGAGCTTATCCTATGTGTTTTTTGTGGTGGGAGGTAGAAGCGTCAACCCCGCTTGACGCAAATACATTGTTAGCATAACGCATAAACATTATGTAACACAGTTCTTTTTAGTAATCTACTCGTTACATAATAAGCAGTTATATTAAATCGCTTCACAACGAGTGATATTTGTCAAATATTGCTATTTTATGACACCAGATGCCGATGTAGAATACCTAATACTCTTTCACTAATGTTTCAAGTGGAATATTCAATTGAGTGTGAAGCTTGCGCACCATGGTAAGGTTTAACTTCCGGTGTTTATTAAAAATATCAGTTACTCTACTTTTAAAGCCAAGTATCCCAGCAAGGTCACTATTGGTTAAACCCTGTTGCTCCATTCTGTACTTAATGGCTTCCAGCGGATTATGTGCGTTGATGACATAATGTTTTTCCTCGTATTCCTTTATCAAGAGAGAAAGGATATCGGCTTCATCGCTTTCAGGTGATCCTGGCTTTGCCTGAAATATTTCCTCAAAGCGCTCCAGGGCAATCAGGTAATCCTTTTTTGTTTTCAGTATTTTGAATTTCATAATTTTCTCTTTTGGTTTTTAAACAAATTGACCGACTCTGCATCCACTTTATCATACTCAGCATGGGTTCCTATAAATTTTATGAACACCCAGCCTTTCAGGTAGTTTATTTCAGCAATTAGGCGGTAGTCATTATGATTGATCTCAAAAATTGCACGGCTATTTTTTATAGTTCGTGCTGTATTAAAATCCCGAATAATGTCTCCAGGTCTTTTCCAATTTTTTGATTCCACATCATGATACCACTTTTCCAGTGTGGCTTTACAATCGGGATGCTCCTTATAAAAAGTAGTGATCGAGCTTCGATTATAAATGTTCATGCACAAATAAACAGAAAAGTAACCAATTTGGTTACTTTTTAAACGAAATTTTCTATGTCTGAAATGGCAATGACGGTATCGTCTCCACCAACGCTACGTATTTCTATTATCCATTGGGGCAGGCGCCACGCAATGCCATTAAATAACTTTATTTCCCTAATTCTCAGCAACCCATAATCATTTGCACCGCATATAACGTATTGCCAGAAGCAAAGACCTTAAACACTTTTTGCTCAACACCCTTATGAGCAACATTCCACGTTTTACCCATGTCGGGTGACACGAGTATACCAATTGGATGGCCACAAATAAAATAGTTGCCCATTTGTTTGATAGATGAAATAGACGCAGCATCTGAAAATCCGTTGAAAGATGGAATGTACAGCAAAGGCTGAATTGTTTCATCAATTGCTTTCCATGTTTTTCCACTATCCAACGAAATGCGTATTCTTCTGGATTTTGTTATGGTGTTGTAAGATATGGCCGCGAACCCACCTTCAATACGCTCTACCGCTACACCCACGCCACCCTCGCTGATTACCCATTCCCAGTGTTCCCCATTGTCTGTAGAACGCATAATTCCTTTTTGACCCGTACCCATCAGAACCCCTTCAGACTCCACCAGACTCCCCAACCAACCTTCATTCTGGACTTGTTTCCAACTTTTTCCCTTGTCAGCAGATTTATAAAGACCGCTGTCGAAACCTAAGAATAACGTACCATTGGATGTTTCAAAAATTGTCCTCATCGAACGTTTTTTAAAATCCTGGTAGATCGGCAGCCAAGTTCCAGTAGCGGGCAACTTTTTATAAACTTCTCCTTCATAATTGTAGGCCATGACTCCTGAACGATTGAAAACAATTGAAGCTTTTCCAGGATCAGGAACATTCGCTTTCTCCCAAACGGGTGTTGCCGAATTATTTTTACTGTGATACATGGAATTTTTTAAGCGTAAGTACACGTCAGACTCTCCCGCAAAAAAATCTTGAGGCTCTCCATTTTCAGGCAAATCAAGACTTATGTCTTGCCAGGTCCGTCCTCCATCTTTTGATTGCAAGATCACGTTAGATATTCGTGGTTCACCATTATTGCTTGAGGTTGAATTGGCAGTGTCGGAATTTAAGGTGGTTGCGGTAGTCGTTGAATTTTCCAGATCCGGATTAGCTGAAAAGAAACTCAACACAATAAACAAGAAAGTCAGATGTAAGTAACGCATAGTAGATTTGGTTTTTAAAGGTTTGCCGCTTGGTGAAGAAGCGAATATCGAAGCACTAATTTGTCAATCCTTGAAATTTGGTGAATGTGTTTCATAATTTAATCAGCAACCGCCTTGGCGAGGTGCACGTTTGTAAATTATTTTACCATCTAGTTCCACATAGTCGCCCGCTACTATTGGATATGCATACTTGGGCGCGTACGATACGCTATGGCTTCTAAGGATGATTTTGTCGTTCACTTTCAGGTTATGTAGCAGCTCAAATTCATTGTTAAAATTATTCTTGCCAGATTGTTCTGGCCCAAACGCAAGAATATAATCATCACCATTGATCCTTACCATCACTCCGAAACCTAATCTTGAGCCGGTCGGAAGAGAAAGTGAGGTGACAACAGCCTCCATATTGGTAGAATCCCTAATGGACTTCTTTATTTTAGCAGCACCGGCAAGCACTTTTTTACCTGCAGGAGACGCTTCCCATTTTTTGTACAAGATACCATCAGGCGAAGCCTCCCATTTTTTCAAGATAGCTTCCCGTTCAGCAGCAGAGAGAGGCCTTGGGTTTGACTTTTTAGAAGTTTCATTTTTAGTTTCACGATTAGCAAACAACAGTCCGCTTACCACAACCAGCGGTAAGATCAGCGCGTAAATGATTTTTTTCGTGTTCATCATAGCATTAAGTTTAACAAAGAAAAATTGCTTTACCTTTGCGCATTCAAACGTACGCAACCGCGTTGCCTTTCATGGTAAATCAATTGTAAAAAGAATGTAAATGGGTGTAAATTCTTCTTTCAGCCTTTTAAATAACCGATTTGTGGCGGTTTACGGCAGTGCATTTGTGATGGTTGCTGTTCTCTTTTTTGCTTCGTCTTTTACCAAACGTACCGACCGCGACCTACGGGCAAAGGAAATCAATCTCATCATCCGTGAGATGGGTCATCGGTTGTTGCTGCAGGCGGGTGATCGTACCTCTCGTGTGTTGCCGGTCACAGAAACGAAAGAAGGCACATTTCTTCTTACCTTCGAAAAAGAACTGGTTTTTAACAACGACTCGCTTATGGTGCTGTCGCAAACCCTGCTGCCTAAAACACAGTTCCCATCCGGCTACACAGTTACAGTACATGACTGCTTGAAAGCCGGTATTGTGTATGGCTTTCAGGTCAGTAATACTTCACCCGATGTTTTGCCCTGCAAAGGAAGAGGTCAGCTACCTGGATGTTACACCATCGAAATAACCTTTCCCGATTTATACAAGAACGATGAGAACGTGGAACAGAAACAAGCAGCTAACGATCTGTTGAGTGTAGAAAACAAATCAATTACATTGGATCGCCTCGAAGCCAACCCAAAAGGTAAGGACTTCAAAATGGGAATCTTTGACAACCCATTTTTCATCATGGTTTGTAGCACGATGCTTGTGCTTTTGGGTATTACATTTTGGATTGGGCGTATTAGAAAAAATGTAACACCTGCCCTAGTGCAGCATCAAGGCCATGCGATATTCACTGATTCGCTTCTGGAAGGATCTGCCATCGGAAAATTCCTATTTGATGTGAAGGGTCATCGCTTGTTATTGGGGACTGAAGTGATCAGCCTCACCGATAAAGAATATAAGATTCTCGAATTACTTAATAAAAATTTTGGTGAACTCATTCCGCGCGAAACGCTGATGCAGGAAATCTGGATCAAGAAAGGTGTCATCACTGGTCGCAGTTTGGATATGTTTGTCTCGAAACTTCGAAAGAAATTAAGTCGCGATCCCAAACTTAGAATTACAAATGTTCATGGGAAGGGATACAAATTAGAAATACTGGAAATGTAGATTCTATAAATTTCAACGAATTGACGATGCCTTTCCAGCATTATTAGAAATTGGTAAATTTGAGATGGTATGCGCTTAACTCTCGCCCTTTTATTGATTTCATTCTGCGCCTTCGGTCAGAATACAAACGGGCTCCGTTTTATGGAGAACAAAGGCCAATGGAATGAGGGTATTGATTTTCAGGCACAGGTGCCAGGGGGGCGCGTGGGTGTATCTGCAAAAGGTTTTTCTGTTTTACTCCTTGACCTTGAGAAAATAGAGCAGCACCACTTGGCGGGCCATGGGGAAATCAATGAATCTGATTTGCAGCCATCAAACGAGTCAACCGCAGCGCACTATTTCCAGATCAACTTGCTAGGATCAAATCAACAGGCAAAAGCCATCGTTGAACTGCCATTGGATGGCTATACCAATTATTTCTTGGGTAGCGATTCTTGCCGATGGGCTACCAACGTAAAAGCCTATGCATCGATTCTTTATCAGAATGTGTATGACGGAATTGATTTTCGCGTGTCGTCCAGTGGGAACAATCTCAAATATGACTTCATTGTACAGCCACAAGCTGACCCATCGCAAATCAAAATTGAATACTGCGGTGCAGATGGTGTAGAGAAGATAAATGGTGCATTGAAAATCTCAACGAATGTAGGTGCGCTCACAGAAGTTATACCACTCTCTTACCAGGTAGATGATGAGAATAACAAAAGAACTGTTGCGAGCGAATACGATTTAGGTAGCAATACTGTGTCATTCTCATTTCCTGCAGCCTATGATGAATGCCGCACGCTGGTCATCGACCCGCTCTTGATTTTTTCTACATACTCGGGCTCCACAGCCGACAATTGGGGAAGTACTGCAACGCCTGGCGAACACGGAACGCTTTACTCGGCCGGTGTAACGCATCAAAGCCTTGGCGGATTTTTTCCTGCTACAACAGGTGCTTTTCAAACCAGCAATAGAGGAAGCTTTGATATGGCCATCATAAAATATGACTCGGTAGGCACCAGGTTTCTATACGCTACACATCTGGGTGGGGCAGGTAACGATTCTCCCGCAAGCCTAGTGGTTGATAAAACATCGGGCGATTTGATTGTACTAGGTATCTCCGGTTCGTCCGATTTTCCTACCGGGGCTGGATCGTTTGACAGAACCTTCAATCTGGGCACTACTGTTTTTAATCGCGTGCTGAACACCAGCGACCAATGGGATATAGTAGTTACTCGCCTTTCACCACAGGGAGATAGACTGATTGGGTCTACGTTTCTTGGAGGATCGGGCAATGATGGATTGAATTTACCAAAACAATCAGGAGGGCCATTGGTGGTGAACTACGGAGACGAAATGCGAGGTGATGTGATTACCGATGACATTGGGAATGTGTATATCAGTTCAGTTACCGGATCTGCTAATTTCCCCATCGTGAACGGATTTGACAATTCTTTCAACGGTGGCACTACTGACGGTGTGGTTGTCAAAATGAATTCCGATTTATCGTCCATCGTTTGGTCCAGCTATCTGGGCGGCTCGGGCTTTGATGCCGCGTACTCCATAAAGTTTGATGCCAATAAAAATATTGTATTGGCGGGTGGAACGACCAGTACAAATTTTCCAACAACTACAGGTGCTTATCAAACAACCTTCAAAGGCATCGTTGACGGCTGGGTGGCAAGGGTGGCTGCCGATGGAAGCGCGATATTGAATGCCACATTCACCGGAACGATATTATTCGATCAGGTCTACTTTATCGACCTGAATTCAAACGGGAATATATTTTGTTATGGCCAAACGGCCGGGCAAATGCCAGTAACGTCTGGTGTTTACCATAATCCAAACAGCGGACAATTTCTTCAGAAATTTTCCGCTGACCTATCCACCTTGCAGTTCTCTACTGTCTTTGGCTCGGGGTCTGGTAGCGGACTGATCATCCCTAACATCTCCCCAACAGCTTTTTTAGTGAACGACTGCGATAATATTTATATGGCGGGCTGGGGCGGTTTTGTTAACTCCAGCCCAAGCACTGGTTTTTGGCAAAGCACAACATTTGGGATGCCCGTTACCAACGATGCCTATCAGAAAACAACATCAGGTTCAGATTTCTACTTTATGGTATTGAATAGCAACGCAACACAGTTAGTCTATTCCACTTACCTAGGTGGTGGCTCTTCAAAGACGCATGTCGATGGCGGCACCTCGCGCTTCGATAAGTTTGGCATTGTATACCACGCAGTATGTTCGGGCTGTCAGTTTGGTAATACGACCGGCCTGCCCTCATCCGATTTTCCAACAACTTCAAACGCTAAATCGCGACTAAACAGAAGTCAGAATTGTAATAATGCTGCATTCAAATTCGATTTGTCTTCCCTCAGAGCCAACTTCGATACCAATAACCTGGCGTTAACAAAGCCAGGGTTTAACAATGTTTGTTACCCTGATTCGATTGTATTTCAAAACCAAAGTACGGGTGGACGAAACATTGTTTGGGACTTTGGTGACGGCACAATTATCAACCAACTGCCTGAAGATACAAGATCTTTGATTCATGCCTATAAGCAAGCGGGGCAATACCGAGTAAAACTTAAAATCACGGATTTGAGTACGTGCAGCCAAACTGATTCGATAACAAAAGTGATTAATTACTTTAGACCGAATATCGTTGTGGGGTCAGATGCCATTGTGTGTGAAGGGAAAAGTTTCCGGCTAACGGCAAGCGGTGGCGTAAGCTATAGGTGGACCAACAGCGAAGGTAACTTCTCTTCATTGGAACCCTCGCCCCTTATTTGGCCACAAAATGGTGCTCTTTACTATGTCACCGTAGTTGACGCAAATGGTTGCTCTAAAAAAGATACTCTGGCCATTGCCGTTAACAAAAATGTCCGGGCTCTTTTTCAAACTTATGATGTGAACTTTTCGAAACCGGGCTTCAACAATGTCTGCTACCCGGATGGCATTCGATTTAAAAACCTCAGCTCAAAGGGTGATAACTTTACCTGGAATTTTGGAGATGGCACGATTGTGTCGAAAACAAAAAGCGACACTGCCTCTATTGTTCATAAATTCCAACAAGAAGGTATCTATAGAGTTGTGTTGAAAGCTTTTAATTTCAACACTTGTAACAAGGTCGATTCAGTTGTGAAAACGATCTACTATTTTAGAAATAAAGTTAAAGTGGGCGATGATGCTGAAATCTGTGAGGGAACTACTTATCAGTTGACAGCACCTGGCGGAAGTGTCTACGCTTGGTCGACAGCGGATCGTAGCTTTAGTTCGACCAGCCCTTCGCCAGTGGTGCAGCCCACCAAAACAACCCAATATTTTATCACAGTCACCGATGCGAATGGGTGCACCAAAAAAGATACAATACAGGTAAGTGTAGTGAGTAAGGTGGATTTAGAATGGCAGCATCGCATCAAACCAAATTGTATCGACCGCCCGACAGTGTTAGTCAAGAATCTAACTCCCCCGATGGAAGGCATTACTTTTCGTTTCGACTTTGGCGATGGAACAAGTTCCGAAGACACCGAAGTGGAATACGTCTATAAAAAAGACAGTTTGTATTCACTAAAATTTACAGCGCAAAACAAATTTTGTGCTTTCGAAGAGAAAGTGCAGCTGCCGATCTTTAAGTTATTTGTACCCAATGTGTTTACACCTGAGTCCTCACCTGGCTTCAATGATACATTTAAGATAGGGCTCGGGCCAAATGTGATTGATCCAAAGTCGGCTGGGCTTACCCTGCAATTAAGTGTGATTGATCGCTGGGGAAAAAATGTTTTTGAGTCTGCTAATTACAAAAACGATTGGACTGCACGCGATATAGAAGGTGGTGTGTATTACTTTAACCTAAAGGTGGGCGATCTCACAACGTGCAAAAGCTGGGTGCATGTTATCAAATAGCACATTTTGGTTTCTTTAAGACAAATTCCATTTAGAATCGTGATTTACTGCTCGGACTTGAATTTGGCAAGAATTTTAATTCACTATGCCGCAGGATTTTCTATCTTTCCCACACATAAAATCATAAACCCATATTTTGCAGTAGAATAAATTAGTGACAAGGTGTCCTATATTTGAATATACCACTACACCGATAAGTTAGTAACAGCCTGTGGCGTGATGAAAGAAATGAAAATATTGGTTGACCAAACTGGGACCAGAAAGAAGTTGGCCGAGCTTGGTTTGCCTGAGAGCAAGAGTAACAACAGGATAGATGCCGTGGGTATAATAGAAAGTTTTTGGGTGGGCATCTGGATTGGTTGCTTTCGTTTCAGTCACACAGCGGTGGTGCAGGTTGATGAAGTGTTGCGCCAGGTAGGGTATCGGAAATAAACTACCAGCAAGGCGACTGGGGCAAAGCCCGTAGGATTGTGGTCATCAAGCAAGTTGAAGAAATCAAGGCAATGGCATGATGGATGATTCTAAAATGTCCAAAATATAAAATTGCCAATAAGTCTGACTGGATAGTTCTGCTGAAAAATCTTGGTTTAAAAAACTTCTATTTGATTACAAATCCAGGAGGTATAGTAACTCCCTTTTTTATTACAACGATTCCTCCCGAAATAACATACGTATCTGTTTCGCAGTTTTCCAAATGAGGACCGCCAATGATAGTAACATTGCTTCCAATTCGGCAATTTTTGTCAAGTATGGCATTTTCAATATGACAACCAGCGCCAACCCCCATTAGTATATCACCCGGTTTTGCTGCTATTTCTTTGAGTGTTTGGTAGGAGTCATTCCCCATTACATATGTTCGAATAACGGTACTTCCAATCTCGAGTCTTGAGCGAACGCCAATCACAGATCGCTCAATTTTGCCTGCATGGATGATGCATCCGTCTGCAATGACCGAATCAGTGATCAGTGTGCCTGAAATTTTTGACGGGGGAAGAAGCCTTGCATGTGTGTAAATCCGATTTTTATTATCAAATAGATTGAAACTTGGAATAGGATCCGTCAATCCAAGATTGGCATCAAAGAAAGAACGTATGTTCCCGATGTCCGTCCAATACCCCTCGAACTGGTAACTCAAGACTTTGTGTTTCCCAATGGATTGAGGAATAATCTCTTTTCCGAAGTCATTCGTTTTGGGATCATTCATGAGTTCGATCAGTAGCTCCCTTTCAAATACATAAATACCCATTGAAGCCAGGTACAACCGGTCTTCTGATTTCATGTAGTCACTCACATCAGAATTCCATTTCAGAATTTCTTCTGCATTTGGCTTCTCCACAAACTGGGTGATCATGTTCTCTTCGTCCGTCTTCATGATGCCAAACTCAGTACCTTCACCGGCTGTTACAGGGAGCGTGGCAATGGTAATCCTTGCCCCACTTTCCATGTGGCGCTCGATCAAATGGTTGAAATCCATTTGATACAACTGATCTCCAGACAGAATGAGTGCATACTTAAAATCATGGTTGAGAAAATGATGCATACTTTGACGCACCGCATCTGCCGTGCCCTGAAACCAATTTTTGTTGGACATGGTCTGCTCGGCCGCAAGCAAATCAATAAACGCATTGCTAAAGACACTGAAATTGTACGTGTTTTTGATATGACGATTTAGCGAGGCTGAGTTAAATTGGGTAAGCACAAACATTCTGTTTATGCTAGAGTTAATGCAATTGGACAAAGGAATATCCACCAATCGATATTTTCCCGCAATCGGTACTGCAGGTTTAGACCGATCTGCCGTTAAAGGGTACAAACGCGATCCTTGGCCACCGCCAAGAATAATCGCTAAAACATCATCTTTTATCATTGCTTAGAATTGTTTTATAAAGACTCTCCGTTTGCTTTGCAATCGCCTTCCAATCAAAATATTTCTCCACTCTTTTTCTACCGTTGATGCCCATGTCAATTCGGAGCTGCTCATCGGCCATCAATTGATTGATTGCTGCTGCCATATCTCTCGAGAACTTATCCGGGTGAGAAGCTTCAAACGGAGCCATTTTTTCCTGTTCTAATGGAACCAGAAACCCTGTTTCACCATGCACAACTACTTCTTTAATGCCACCCACACTACTCGCTACCACCGCTGTTTTGCAAGCCATCGCTTCAATGTTGATAATTCCAAAGGGTTCATAAATGGACGGACAACAAAAAACAGCTGCGTGGGAATACAATTGAATTACTTCCTTCTTGCTAATCATTTCAGCAATCCAAATTACATTACTCCTGTTTTTCTGGACTTCCTCTACCCGCTGTTTCATTTCCCGACCAATCTCTTCTGTGTCGGGGGCACCAGCACACAATACAACTTGGGTATCTGGATGTAGATATTGTATGGCATTTACCAGGTGTATAATTCCTTTCTGCCGCGTGATGCGTCCTACAAAAAGCACAAATGGTTTAGATGGATCGACCCCATACTTATCAAGCGCAGATCTGTTGCTCGTTACATTGTATTCATCCAAATCTATCCCGTTGTAAATAACGCTTACCTTTTTTTCATCAACATCAAAATACTTCAACACATCCTGTTTGGTTTCCTGAGACACGGCTATCACAGCATCAGCCATTTCAATCGCTGTCTTTTCGATCCAGGATGAGGCATCATATCCCCTACCCAGTTGCTCACGTTTCCACGGCCGGAGTGGCTCAAGAGAATGAGTTGTTACCACCAACGGTGTGCCATAACAGAGTTTTGATAAGATACCTGCAAACTGTGCATACCAGGTATGACAATGAACAACATCGGTTGTCATTACTCCGGTGTTCATTTGAATACAGGTATTCAGCGTTTTGAAAATCGGAGCTAGTTCCTTTTTAGTATTGTCAAGGGAAAATGAATCAGCATTGAATCCAAGAACCCGGGGCTGCTCATCATTACTTTGCTGATCGCCAAAGCAACGAACTTCCACTTCCATCAAGTGCGCCAACTCGCGCGCCAGGTATTCTACATGCACACCTGCTCCCCCGTACACATTGGGTGGGTACTCGCGAGTGTAAAAAAGTACTTTCATGCCTTGTTGTTTAAATACCCTAAGATAGAGACTATTTTCCCGTTTGCGAAATCAGTCAAATAGGATAAAAAGAAATGCCAAATCGCAATCTTCACTTGCTAATTTACGAGCTAAATTTGACAGTTCCATTACTCGATCAAAAAGTCAAAATTTACTTTTGAGTATTTTCCATTTCTTGTTCCTTCTATACTTGCAAAAAGAGAATTTTTGATTCTTCGATAAGCAATTCGTTGTGGAAAATCATGGACTGGGTTTTCGCAAATGAATTCTCCTTTGCCAATAAAAATGACTTGAAATTTTACAGGCTGCCTATTGTTTTGATCGACTACCGTTGGATTATAGCTCCACTCCCCTTTTCGAAAACTCAACTCGATGGATTCCTGTAACATAGAATCGCCAGGAGCCTTTACGAATAGGCTTTTTCCTCTAAATGTGGAATCATTCAATTGCTTCCATTGCTCGATCACATAACCGCTCCCAGCATTCATCTTCCATGTGCCCACCAGCCAACTGAATTGGGTTGCCTTTTGCGCATTCGCTAATGCTGAAATAAGAAGGAAAGAGAAGATATGAATATATACTTTCATCAGGTGCTTATTAGTTTTAAGCAGTGCTTAAAAGTACATAACTATATTGTTCCATACTAACAAAGTGACTTGCCTTACCCTACCTGAAATTCCTACCCTCCGACCATATCTTAGTTTGCTCAAAGACGGGCGCAGGTTTTTTGTTACGCGGGTCGTGCACCGCTGTCTTTTCATCTGCGCGAGATGGCGCAACGGATAGTTCTTCGCTCAATGAAGCCGTTAGGGTGCGAAGCAGCGATGATAAATCGAAGCAGCGCTTTACAATCACGTGTATCACTTCGCCTTCGCGCTGTAACTTACCTTCTACCATCAACAGACGCGACTGGATAACTTCCTTGCGATAGTGATCAAATTGTTTTTTGAAAAGTACCAGATTGGCCACACCAGTCTCGTCTTCGAGTGTGACGAAGCAAACCCCCTTGGCCGTGCCGGGTCGCTGCCGCACAAGTATCAATCCGGCTACTTTAACAAGCGTTCCTTCTTTTGCGCTGGCTAATTCAGCAGTTGAAATCGCATGTAACTGCCGAAGCTGTTCGCGCACAAAACTAACCGGATGCGCCTTGAGTGACAACGCTGTTGATGCATAGTCGTACACCACATGTTCTGAAGCAGTCATAGAAGGAAGTTCCACGGATGCTTCTTCTACCACTTGGCTTCCAAAAATAGCAGTGGGTTTCTCTTGCGTGGAAACTTCCCACAATGCTTCTCGCCTATCGTGCTGCAACGAACGAAAGGCATCTGCATCGGCTAGTTTTTCCAGGGTTGCTTCGCCTAATCCTAACTCGCGCAATTGGTGCATTGACGTAAACCCTTCGCCTCTCCGATCGATCAATAGTTTCATTTCTTCTTCGCGCAGTCCTTTCACTTGCCGGAAGCCCAATCGCACAGCACAATACTTTCCTGATTTTTCTTCTAATTGATAATCCCAGTTAGAAAAATTTACATCCACCGGCCGAACATCTACTCCGTGGTTGCGCGCATCGATGACCACTTGCGCAGGTTGATAAAAGCCCATCGGCAAGCTATTGAGCAATGCGCCTGTGAACACATCGGGGTAATAGCACTTGAGCCACGAAGAAACATATACCAGCAATGCAAAACTCACCGCATGACTTTCCGGAAATCCATAACTACCAAAACCTTCCAACTGTTTGAAAACCCGTTGAGCATACTCAGGCGCATAGCCTTTCGCTACCATGCCATTCACGAGCTTATCGCGGAAATAAGAAACTTTTCCTTTTGCTTTAAAAGTCGCCATGCTCCTTCGCAATTCATCTGCTTCTGTTGGTGTAAATCCAGCTGCTACAATGGCAATCTTCATGGCTTGCTCTTGAAACAAAGGAACACCCAACGTGCGACCCAAAATTTCTTTCAGTTCTGGCGATGGATACTCAATCGGCTCTTCGCCATTACGCCTGCGCAAATACGGGTGCACCATATCGCCTTGGATAGGCCCCGGCCGTACAATAGCCACTTCAATAACGAGATCATAAAAACATTTTGGACGCAAGCGCGGCAACATGGATTGTTGCGCACGGCTTTCAATTTGAAAAACACCAATCGTATCGGCATGGCTCACCATCTCATACACGGCAGGATCGTCTTGCGGAATATTGGCTAATGTTAAATCCAGGTTGTAATGCTTCTTCGCCAAGTTAAATGCTTTTCGAATGCAAGTGAGCATACCCAACGCCAGTATGTCAATCTTTAAAAACTTAAGCGCTTCAATATCATCTTTGTTCCATTCTATGTTGGTGCGGTTTTCCATGCGCGCATTTATGATCGGGCATAAATCAGATAACCTACCTTGCGTAATTACGAAACCTCCCGTATGCTGCCCCAACTGACGGGGGAATCCCATGAACTGAGCTGTGAGTTCTAGTACTTTTCGAATCGTTGGCTCATCGGGATTGATGCCCTGCGAGATAATTCGATCACGATCAAAGCCGTCTTCAGAGAAACTCCAGATCAATCCTGACAATCGGGTGATAACATCTACCGATAAGCCCATGGCCTTGCCTACATCGCGGATGGCGCCCTTGTGGTGTAACTCGGTTACCGTGGCTACAATAGCTGCGCGGTCACGACCATACTTATTGTAAATATATTGCATCACTTCTTCACGCCTCTCGTGTTCAAAGTCCACATCAATATCCGGAGGCTCGTTGCGGGCAGCTGAAATGAATCGCTCAAAAAGTAAATCGAATTTGGCTGGATCTACAGAAGTAATACCCAAACAATAACATACGGTAGAGTTAGCAGCAGAGCCTCTTCCCTGACAAAGAATCTTTTGCTGACGAGCGTACCGCACAATGTCGTAGACCGTAAGAAAATATTCGGCATAGTTCATCTGCTCGATAAAGTTTAGCTCGTAGTGAATCGTGCCTTTTACTTTTTCGGGTATCGTTTCGCCAAAACGCTCATGTGCTCCTTGCCAGGTGAGGTACACTAATTCAGCTTGAGGCGTGCGTCCATCGCTGGTAATCTCCTTCGGATATTGATACTTCAATTCATCCAACGAAAAAGTGCAGGCCTCACCTATCAACTGTGCTTGCTCAATAGACTCTGGGTAAGGCTTGAACAGACGATGCATTTCTTCGATCGTCTTCAGGTATCGCTCGGCATTGGGATGAAGCCGAAAACCAGCCGTATGAATCGTGCACTTCTCACGCACACAAGTTACTATGTCTTGCAATTCTCTTCGCTCAGCAGAATGATAGTGGACATCGTTAGTAGCTACCATCGGTATTTTTAGCTGCAGGCTGAGTTGGCGAATGCGATGTAATAACTTTGCATCTGTTCCATGATACACGCGAGTAGCCGCGATGGATAATGATGTGCCCAATGCGTTACGGTATTCTTTTACTGTTTCAATGAACGATCGGTCAAACTGAAAATCATCGTTAAGTTCATTGGGTGACACTACTATCCATTTTATTTCTTCGGCATGTTGGTATACATCGGCTTTGTACAATTCGCACTTTCCTTTTTCTGTGCGAAGATTTCCTACCGTGAGTAAGTGCGATAAGCGCGAATAGCCGTTTTTGTTAGTAGGATATGCCAGTAAACTCGGCCCGTCTTGAAGATCAACCCGGCAGGCAGGTATAAATTTAATACCAAATTTTTTTGCCGCTACATGTGCACGAACGATTCCCGCCAATGTGTTTCGGTCAGTGATAGCAATAGCATCATAGCCAAGCGCAGCCGCGTGCTTCACCAATTCTTCCGGGTGCGAAGCGCCTCGCAAAAAACTGAAATTGGATGTGACTTGAAGCTCGGTGTAGTTCATTTTTAGATATGAGATGTGAGATTTGAGACTTGAGACTTGAGATGTGAGAGTGTCTCAATACTCACATCTCAAATCTCACGTCTATTTAAGCGAAGTAGCCATGCAAAAACCACGTATATGTTTCCTCATGATAATGGCCTAACCGAAACAGCCAATACCGATGTCCCTCTTCATCTTCTACTCGGTAGTAGTCGCGGTGCTGGCCTTGTTGCAGCCACCACTCTTGCTCGATGCGCTCGGGACCATCTGCCTTTACAATGGAATGCACTTTACCATTGTAGCGAAATAACAAAGGCGGATAATCTGGAATAGGTGCCGTTACTTCAATGCGCAGCGGTGAAGAAAGCAACTGCACTGGACGAATCACATCAGTACGCCAATCCGCATCAGGTTTTTTTTGAAGTGAGTCTGTAGATTGATATGATCGCTCTGGCCAGTGATGCTCGGCTGGCAAGTAGCGATGAATACGGTCTGCACCGATTTTATTAGCTAACCTATCTACCAACTCCGATAAGCGCAAGTCTTCCAGTCCACCAACAGCTTCCCACATCTTTTCTTGTTGAGGCAAGTGATCTTCTACTTTGGGAGCCTCTAACACAAAAAGCTCAATGCCAAGAGCCGGCTCCATAGAAGATATTTTGATTTCAAACAACTTGAACAGATGTGGCACATGATGCGAAGGGCGACTGGTAGCAATTGAAATCTGCTCTACCTTTCCATCTACCCGATAGCCCTTCAGTACAGCGGTGCGCAATCCTTTTTGTTCTTGCTGTAAGCGCAGACATAGTTTCTCTAATAACTGCTTCAACGCCATCTCAATGCCCACGGCAGTTACGATCGGTTCTAAACAAGGCAGTCTTTCTTGATACGGTTCCACAGGTTGTATGGGCTCCAGCATTTCCATCTCCTGTCCTATTGCCTTGTCCAGTTGCTGTAGAAATTGCGGACCGAAACGCTTGCGCATAGCAGTGCGCGGCAACCGAATAAATTGGTTGATCTGATGAAGCCCTAGCTTATGCAATCGCTCTACGGTTTCTTGCTCTAGCCGCAATGCTTGGGGCGGCAGCGGCAGTAAAGCATCGATGTGTTTGCTTGGTGGAATGACTCCGCCCTTTTTTTCATAACGCGCTATGGCCCAAGCAGCACCGGGCGTATCGGCCATAGCGGCTCTTACGGAATAACCACGAGCCATTATTTTTTGGATGATGTCGTTGAGGTACTTCTCCTCACTGCCCCACAAGTGCGCACAGCCGGTAGCATCAAAGAAGAGACCATCGGTAGAATCAAGTGCTACAAAAGGCGTAAAGCGAATACACCACTCACCCAATTTGGTCAGCACACGACTGATTTTGTCAGGCTGATCATCGATTACTTCTAGTGATGGAACGAGTGCACGAGCATCAGCCAATACCATACCTCGTGTCAGTCCGTTGCGCTCAGACTCTGCATTTACTGCGGTTACAATCATACGTCCGTGCGAAGGCATACGCAGCACCAGCGGTCGTTTTTTTAATTCCGGCTGCCGGAGGCTGAACCAATCGGTAGCAAAATACCGAAACCATATCGACACGAAGCGTTTGTCCATGGATTCATCCGGCTTGTTTGGCCGGGTATGCAATACTTGATGCTTGGTCGTAGCCACTGATGTGAACGAAGCTGTTCTTTCTCCATTGCAGATTCCACACACCAGGCTGGCCATTGCGTACGCGCTGTAATTCGACACGCCACTGTGGAAAGCCGATGCCAGGCAGTCCATCTACTGCTTCGCTGGGAAGTGAACTAACTTTCCACCTTGATACACAAGCCGTTGTTCCTAAGCGAGCTGCATTGTTGCGAAGGATGAACCCCGTCACTTTACTTTGCTCCACGGCCAATTGCAGACGTCTTGAAGCGGTGAAACTGATTTCGCTCATCTCTCCTATTACGGTAGTCAATGCTGCACATTTCAGAGCTTCTTCCATTGCCCAAAGCACATCTCTTTCTTTAGATAAATCGAGGAATAGAAACCGATCAGGCGACAGGCCAAAGTTCTTTAGGGCAGGAGGAAAAATGGTTCGCTGAGAACTGATCCAGATGGCTGTTCCATCATTCCTCATGAGAGAAGCTAACAAACCAGCTAAAAAGCCCCTCGTTGCTGCAACATCTTCTGACTCCTGAGATATGAATTCATGAATGGCTCCAAGGGGAAAAGTAGCATTTGGAAATGCCTTTTCAATGACTCCCAGTCCGGCACCCAATGCCATCTGACTGGCTGATTTAAACCCCTGAAGCTTTAGTATCTCTGACTGGAGTCGGTTGAATATGTCAATCTTTTTTAGGGGAATCATGAGATTAGATTCCCAAATGTAAGTAAATACTAAAAATATTAGTAATTATTTTTTGATTATTATGGCAAATACCTACTTACAATTGTTTAATCACATCTAAAAAATTGAATACTTACCTAAGTAAATGTATTTTACTTATTAATTTAGCAAAAAAAAGCGACTGAGTATTTAACCCAGCCGCTTCTTTAAGACAATTGTTCTGTACTTAGTCTATTTCAAGCTTTAAAGACTTCATCTTCTTTTTCAGCTTTTCCAATTTCGGGTTGTAGGTTACCTCATCATAGTTTGCTAGATCTCCATAAACGGAAAGCAGACCATAAAGCACGGTCTCTTCATTAGGTTTTAGTGCCTCACACTTCTCCCAATAAGGAACTGATTCTTTCAATTTTACTTCAATCAATTTAAATAATTCTGCTCTTTTCTTAAGGTCCGCATCTTTGGTACCGGAAATTTCATTACGCTCTTCTCTCACCTTTCTTACATCCTTGTAACTCATATCGGCAAGTGAAGCCGTAGATTCATAGTGATCAGGGTTTAGCTTCAATGCTTCGTTGAACCATTTCTTTGCTTCTGTAGGATCCTTCATTTCATTGCTGATGACACCTAAGTAGTAGCGCGATTCGATGTCTTTCGGGTTTGCAATGGCGCTCTTTTCCATGGCGGCTTTTGCTTCGGGCAGACGATTCTGTTTTATGTAAATATCCAATTCGTATTTAGGATAATCGGTGTTAGCAGGATATCTCTTCATTAAATCCTGAGTAATTGCGAGTGCCTTATCCAAGTCTTTTTTCTTGTTGAGATAGATACTCAATTTCTGGATATATGAATCGGGGTTAGTTCCTCCTGCAGCGTGATACTTATCGATGTAGTCAAGGGCTTTTTCGTATTCCTCGGCAGAGGGGGCAAAATAGACACCGGCATTCAAAAGCATGGTAGTATCTTTGGGGATGAAATAAACCACACGTTCCATATAATCAAAAGCCTTTTTGTAGTCTTTTTCTTCTTGATACAATTTCAAGCTTATGTTTAGATAGGCCTGAGCTAACTTTCCATCATAAACAGAATTTAAAACAGGAAATCCATTGTCATCGCTAAAGAAAGTAAGCTCTCCCTTTCCAATTTCTTTGCTTTTTGAAAAAGCTTCCACCGCTACTTTATAAGGCTCGGCTTCCAGCGATTTGAATTTAGCTTCCTTCGTTGTGTCTATGCCCGCATAGATCAATCCTTTTAAGTACCAGGCTTTAGCGGCACTTTTTGATGGATTGCCTTTCTTATCAACCATAAATTCCTGATTGGACACCGTCACATCAATGATGGCTTTGGCTTCATCAAATTTACCGGCTTTGAGGGCTTTTTCTGCCTTGGAAATACTTGGTTTAATCTCCTTCTGGGCAAGCACAGAAAGGGGAATTACAAATAGGAGCCCGATCGCAATTTTTTTCATTTTTTGATTAGTTTATAGTTCGAGTTTTGGTTTAGGTTAATTGTTAATTGGTTGTTGGCTCATCGACAGACGGAGCACTATCCTCACCTTCGATCTCGATCTGCTGGATCTTTTCTACTGATGAAATAGCATCGTCTTCGTTTAATTTTATCAAACGCACGCCTTGGGTTGCTCTACCCATCACGCGAAGTTCTTCTACTTTAATGCGAATACTTATCCCTGATTTGTTGATAATCATGAGGTCGTCATTATCTACAACTTCCTTGATTGCAACAAGCTTGCCAGTTTTTTCGGTTACATTGATCGTTTTCACGCCCTTACCACCCCTGCGGGTAATTCGGTAGTCAAAAATATCAGACCTCTTTCCATATCCCTTTTCAGAGACCACCAGTAAGTTGGCATCTTCGCGCGAGATGCAGACCATTCCAATCACTTTGTCCTGATCAGATTCCAAGGTTACTCCACGTACGCCCGCAGCTGTTCTACCCATTGGGCGCACATCTGATTCGTTGAAATGGACGGCCTTTCCTTCGCTCTTTGCAATGATGATATGGTTTTTTCCATTGGTGAGTGCTGCATTCAGCAAGCGATCGCCATCATGAATTGTGATCGCGGTAATTCCGTTCGCTCTTGGACGAGAGTATGCTTCCAACGAGGTTTTCTTGATGGTTCCTTTTTCTGTGCAAAGAATGACGAAGGTGTTATTGATGTATTCCTGGTCTTCGATGCTCTTTACATTGAGAACGGCTCGAACGCTATCTCCCGGTTGAATATTCAACAGATTTTGGATTGCTCTGCCTTTAGAAGTTTTGGTGCCTTCAGGTATTTCATACACTTTCTTCCAATACACCTGACCGAGTGCGGTAAATATCAATAAATAGTTATGTGCTTGTGCTACAAAAAGGTGTTCCGTGAAATCATCATCTTTTGTGGATACCGCTTTGGATCCTATACCCCCACGGCCTTGCGTTCGATATTCAGATAAAGATGTCCGCTTAACATATCCCTGACTGGAAATAGTGATTACCATCTCTTCGTTGGCGATCATGTCTTCCATTGTGATGTCATCTTCACTATGAACCACTAAGGTTCTGCGCGCATCGCCATAACGTTCTTTTATTTCTTGCAGCTCTGTTTTGATAATTCCCATTCGAATAGGTTCGCTATTCAAAATTTCGTTTAGCCTTTCGATCAATGCTTTTACCTCGGCATATTCATTTTGAATCTTATCACGCTCGAGGCCGGTAAGGCGCTGTAAACGCATTTCCAAAATGGCCTTGGATTGTATTTCGGATAAGCTAAAGCGTTCCATTAATCCAAGCTTGGCAACTTCCGGATCTTTAGAACTTCGGATGAGAGTAATGACCTCATCGAGATGATCTAGCGCGATCAGATAACCTTCTAAAATATGGGCTCTTTTCTCGGCCTCGTCAAGCTCAAATTTGGTTCTTCGAACTACTACTTCGTGGCGGTGCTCCACAAAGGAAACGATCAAATCTTTGAGGTTGAGCGTCTGCGGTCTTCCTTTTACCAGTGCAACATTGTTTACACCAAAAGAAGATTGTAACTGCGTGTACTTAAATAAATTGTTTAAAACGATATTTGGAATGGCGTCCTTCTTCAAGTCATACACCACACGGAATCCTTCGCGATCTGATTCATCGCGCATATCACTGATGCCTTCAATTTTTTTCTCGTTGATCAAAGCGGCCGTCCGCTCAATCATATTTGCCTTGTTTACCTGATAGGGAATTTCAGTGGCCACAATCTGATCTTTCCCGTTGGCGTTTGGTACGATTTCTGCCTTGGCACGAATAACAATCTTACCACGACCTGTTAAATACGCCTCTTGAATTCCTTGGTAGCCGTAGATAATTCCACCCGTTGGAAAGTCAGGAGCAGTAATATGCTTCATCAACTCAGCTATTGTGATGTCGCGGTTATCAATGTAAGCGGTAATGCCATCTACCACCTCCGATAAATTATGGGGCGCCATATTCGTGGCCATTCCAACCGCAATTCCTGAAGATCCGTTGATTAAAAGATTAGGAATCTTTGCAGGCAGTACAGTTGGTTCTGTATTCTGATCGTCATAGGTGGGCTGAAAATCAACTGTCTCCTTGTTGATATCTGCCAGAAGTTCTTCGGCTATTCTCCGTAGACGGGCTTCGGTATAGCGCATTGCTGCCGGAGGATCTCCATCTACAGACCCAAAGTTTCCCTGCCCGTCTACCAGCATGTAACGCATCGACCACTCCTGCGCCATACGCACCATCGTGTCGTAAATAGACGCATCTCCGTGGGGATGATACTTACCCATTACATCACCTACGATGCGGGCTGCCTTTTTGTAGGGCTTATTGTAATTAACGCCCAGTTCGAGCATACCATAGAGAACCCGTCTATGAACAGGCTTTAACCCATCACGCACATCGGGCAGCGCTCTAGAAACGATGACGGACATCGAATAATCGATGTATGCGCCACGCATTTCATCTTCAATATTAATCGGGATTATATTCTGCCTTGCAGGGAGGTCACTTGTTTCTTCGGCCACGTTTGAATTCCTATTTTAATAAGGGTGCAATGTACTAAAAACACCCGAAAACGAGTACGAAAAAGCACGAAAATGGGCGTGTTTTTGACCCTATTTTTTAAAGTAAAGCCGGGTGATGAAAATACCATTTCCATCGCTCTTGCCCGCGTCACTTTCTACACCACTCGTCACGAATTGCAACTGCCAGCCGTCTTTCAACAAGTCGTTGATTTTAGAAGTGATGGCCGCATCATTGGAAGCGATGTTTTGAAAATTAATACCAACTAAACTGTAGAAGTTAAGCAGCTTGGTCTCCTCAAAATTTTCAATTTTAGCATCAGATCGTTTGATGTCATCTTGATCGCTTTTTTTTCCATCCACGCGAGTGGTCGTCAATGTTTTAGCATCCAGTACTTCTTTGGCTTCGATTATTCTTGAGCGCCCTAGCCCACCGGGAACTATGGATTCAACAATCGTCACCACTTTCATTTCTTGAGCTTTTGTATCTAAAGAAAAAAGGGATAACGAGATAAAAAATACAACGAATAAATTTTTCATTTTAGGATGTTTAGAACTAAAGGTAGGACGGAAAGAACATGAATTTGTTTCTGAAAACCAGCTAATAAGGATTCAACTTTCGTTTATTCTTTCCCTTGTATCTTAGGGGAGTCTGATAATTTTCGCCATAGCCAGGGTTCTGCTTCTTGTAGACGGGATGCCTGCGACTTCTATATTCCCTATTGCCATGCGCATGGTTGACTTGAACGTGGCAGTCTTTCAGCACGCAACGCGGAAGCTCGGGGATTCTATACGTCACTCCAATGTTAATGTATAACGCGTTCATTGAATGGTCAATGGCGCGTCCACTTTCAAGTATTGGCAGAACGTAGCTTTTTAGCTCGAAAGACGGCCGGGCAAAAACCTTAAAATATTCAGATAGATCGCGTTCGATAGTGACACCTAGGTTGTAATACATCCCACCAGTCACAGCAGCATTAAAGTTGGGGGCTGGTTTAAAATCACCAATCTGTAAATCACCAGTAAATAGGTAATCATTCCAGCGATAAAAAGAATAACCCAAAAGCCCATAAAATTTTCGAACAAAGCCTGAAGAACTTGTAGGTTGAAAACTACCAACGCTGCCGGATAAGGCAGTAGGTTGAAAACTTCCAATACTCATTAGTTCATAAGAGTATCCCGCACCAATTCGATAGCGATCTTTAATTCCATAGTAAAGAAAAACCTGAAGTGGAATATTGAGTCCATTGCCTTTAAAGCCTAAACTGGAGGTGCCGGGATTTTCAATGAAGGCACCTGCGACAGGTGTCGTTTTGTCGATCGTTACATCGTTTACCCAGTTTCCATACCGAGTAGCGGTTGAACTGGAGAAAATTTGAGGTGCGGCACCAGGTGCCTGATAGATTCCAAATCCGGGTAGTTGATGGCTAAAAAAGGTATTGCCGTAACCAATGCTGATACCGAAGTTGATGTTCTTGAATACCCGGCCAATGAAATCTGCACCCTTCCGTGGCTTTGCATAAAAATGATCGAGCGGAATGGGCGATTTCTCCTGATCTTGAGAAATGCTTTCAAGAGGTAGCCAAAGCACCATCGCGGCAATTAGCAGAACGATATTTGAAAATTTAGCCAGTGTAAAGCATTTTGGAGCTGAAAGATAAGAATTAACCCAGATTAGTGCTGATAAATTGAATAGGCAACTTCCAAGGAAGTAAACGTGTGATAAAGCACCTGACCATCTGTTACCCTGTAGGTAAACGACTGGTCGCGTGGCTGAGATGATTTGGATTCCAAATTGAGCCTAATTGTGGTTTCTCCGACAGGCAACGGAATTCTTGCATAGTAAATTGAGTGTGGCAGAGTTTGCCAATTTCGTGTGTCCGCTTTCTCTGAAAGCGAATTGAATAGACCAAGCACCGCACCCATGTTTTCGTTTTCCTTTTTCAGCGCATGTTCTGCTGCTTTTTTTAGGGCTACTCTTGCAAGCGCTTTTCCAAATTCAAACCCCATTCTTTCTTCCAACGCCTTGAATGCAATTTTACTAATATTTTCAGCTGGCTCAAGTCCATACTTGACTCCCTCGACTTCTATTTCTGCTTTGTCGTAAAAAGTAGGCCGTTCGATATATCTTGGGAAGGCAACTCTAAAGAACTCCATGCGGGCAAGGCCTTGTAGCTGATCTTGAGAATAATTCGACTTTGGAAAACGAAATGAAAGACCTAGCTCTTGATTGTTGAATATCAGGAAATTAGTAGATCTATGATCAATCGAGAAGTTAATTGACCATTCGGTTTTTACCGGAGCTAATCCGTTATGCCAAAAAAAGATCAATTCGCCACCGTCACTTTTTTTGAATTGATAATCCCCCATGGCAAATTCGGTTTTGTAGTGATCAAACTCTTCGGTCAAGCCGCTGAGCCAGGCTGTTCGAAGAAGGTCTTTCTTAAGTTGAAGAGGTGCTCCAACCTGAAACATTTGTTCATACTCATTTTTGTAGGCATCCCATGAATTACGATAAGCAATGAAAGCGTTATTGTAGTCTTTGTCGGCATCATAAATGATTCCCATCAGGTTGTTGATAAACGCATCGTGTTTGTACCTATTGCCCGAGCTGTACCGATCACTTAACTGCTGAAGCCGAATATTCAATCGCCTGCACTCCACCAGTGCTTCATCGATCTTGTTCATTTTTAGAAAATTGAGTGCCTTGTAGTAAAGCAACATCAGATGCTCATGATCTTCCCCCCGATAAACAGTAATGGTTGGATTCAACAAATAGGATGCGCCCTCGCTGAAATAGTCGATTTTGAAGTCCTCCCAGAATAAAAAGGCCTGCTCAAAAAACTCATTGCTCTCTTCGTACTTGCCAAGCACTGATAAAACCAAGCCCCTATTGACAAAATGTAGAAACCGATCGCGCCCTGTAGCCTGACGTGTGTTGCCCCGAAGTGTTTTGAGAGCAGGTTCAATTTGGCCTGTTTCGAATGACTGATTAAATTCGTGGTTCGCCTGATAATAAGTAGCGCAGGATGAGAGCAATCCGCCAAGAATAAAAGTTAGGGCGGCCAATCGATAGTCGATGGTCGATAGTCGTCTGGAGGACTGTTGACCATTGACTATTGACCTTAGATTGGTGTCCATCGTTAATTTCGAATATTCTTCTTGATCTCTTGTTGCCCATACCAGACTCGCTGGTTTGTCTCCATGTCGGTAAGAAAAAGTGTTGTGGTATAATTGACGACTCGCTGCTTTTTGTAGATATCTGTTTCGGAAGTCATCTCGCCCAAGAGCATCAGATTGGCCCCGGTTTCTTCACCCCATTTGGCTACTGTTTTTGGACTGGCGAAATCTTGCTGATCGGCACGTTCCAATCGAATTTTATCTCTGAAATCAGCCGACTCAACCAGATCGGCCAGGCCTGAATTGTAGATGGCTAATTCTATCTTTTTAATGTAGTTGGCCGCATCAATATGCTCGCTTGTTTTATTTCGAACAGTGCCAACAATAATAGCGGGTTTTTGAGAGTGACTCTTGCAGTACTCTTTGAATTTTTCGCTATTGAGCAGGTCATTGACCATGCGGTCGGCAACCTGTCGAGAGTCACCATCGTTCCATCGGCCACTCAAATCTACCTGCTGGCCGGGGTCAAGCCGGGTGACAGTTCTTGCACATGAGGTAAGCAGCACTGCTAGGAGAAATATTCGAAACTGAGAGGCCATATGTTGACAATCTATTTTTTGAAATTAGCCAAAATCAGACCAAAGGTCACACGGATTTTAAACGTTGAATAGTATCAGAAGGATGTTCTGAGATGAAAACAAAGTTGCCGGCAACCAGTACATCAGCACCAGCATCAAGAAGTGGTCGTGCATTTGCCATGTTCACTCCACCGTCAATTTCGATAGCCGCTTTGGAATTCTTTTGCAGAATCAACTGCTTGATTTCCTTCACCTTCGAATAGGTGTTTTCAATGAATTTCTGACCGCCAAACCCTGGGTTCACCGACATCACACAAACCAAATCAATATCTGCGATAATCTCAGAAAGCCCCGCAGCAGGTGTGTGGGGATTCAGGGCCACTCCCGCTTTTATCCCCATAGCTTTGATTTGTTGTATGTTTCGGTGTAGGTGTGCGCAAGCTTCCAGGTGGACGGAAATGACCTCCGCTCCTGCCTTGTAAAAGGCCTCTACGTATTTTTCTGGATTCACGATCATCAAATGAACGTCCAGTGGTTTGGTAGCATGTTTTCTAATCGCCTCAACTATCGGCAAACCCATCGAAATATTGGGCACGAATACACCGTCCATAATATCCACGTGAATCCAATCCGCGACACTTCCGTTGATCATTTTCACCTCTCGCTCCAGGTTGGCAAAATCAGCGGCTAAAATCGAGGGGGCTATGATGGGTTTACTCATTTTTTGGTGATGTGTTTTATATCGCTCAAAGATAGGTGTTCAAGATCATTTTGATTGCCGACTGTACCCAATTTATAGTAGCTTCGCCCTGATTTATCGCGTATGAATTTATTTGAACAATATCCCGTTTCCATCACTAATTCTCTCAGTGGCAGTAAAGAGTTGTTTACACCTATCAACCCGCCCTTTGTGGGTCTTTATTCTTGTGGGCCAACCGTTTATAACGAAGTGCACTTGGGAAACCTGCGCACTTTTACCGCCTTTGATGTGGTATTTCGCTACCTGACCCATATCGGGTATAAAGTACGCTATGTGCGCAACATTACCGATGCTGGCCACTTGACCAACGATGCGGGAGAAGGCGTAGATCGGATTGAGGAACGTGCCAAATTAGAAAGATTGGAGCCTATGGAGGTAGTGCAAAAGTATACCTATGGATTTCATGAAGTATGCCGCATCTTCAATATTCTACCGCCCAGTGTAGAGCCTACCGCCACCGGCCATATTGTAGAGCAAATTGAGATGGTGAAGAAGATTTTAGAGAATGGCTTTGCCTATGAGAAGAATGGCTCCGTGTATTTTGATGTGCGCAAGTTTATGGAGAAGCATCAATACGGAGAGCTAAGTGGTAGAAATATTGATGACCTGCTTGAAGGAACCCGAGAGTTGGACGCACAGGAAGAAAAAAAGAATTCAGTTGATTTTGCAATTTGGAAAGCCGTTACACCCAGTCACATTCAACGGTGGCCTTCACCTTGGGGAGATGGTATACCCGGTTGGCATTTGGAATGTTCGGCCATGGGCACCAAGTATTTGGGGAAGGAGTTTGACATCCACGGAGGCGGTATGGACTTGAAATTTCCACACCATGAATGTGAGATTGCGCAGAGTGTTGGCGCCTATGGTCACGCACCGGTACGTTATTGGATGCACTCCAATATGCTTACTGTAAACGGTGAGAAAATGAGTAAGTCAAAAGGCAACTCATTTTTGCCGCGCGAGTTGTTTGCGGGTGAACATCCGTTGCTCGACAAAGCATATAGCCCTATGTCCGTGCGCTTTTTTATGCTGCAATCGCATTATAGTAGCACACTCGATTTTTCGAATGAGGCCTTGGGGGCAGCAGAAAAGGGGTATCGTAAACTGAGTGCCGCACTAGCCTCCATTAAGGATATGGTGTACCCAACAGCGGCAGTTATAAATCAGGAGTTAAAGGATGAGATTATCCGATTAACAGCAGATTGCTATCGCACCATGAGCGATGACTTCAATACAGCAAAAACGCTGGCCGTACTATTTGAAATGGCATCCCGGATTAACGATTTTAAGTCTGGCAACACACCAATTGGTAGTGTTGATGCACTAACTTTTGAAAAGTTGAAAGCCACCTTTGTCGGCATAATGGAAGACGTACTTGGCTTGGTGGAAGACAAGACGACCAACAATGAATTGCTGGAAGGAACAATCAATGTACTCATCGAATTGCGCAAAAAAGTACGGGCCGATCGGAATTACGCGCTGTCAGACAAAATCCGAGACGATCTTCAAGCTATTGGCGTGCAGTTGAAAGATGGAAAAGGGGGAGAAATTAGTTATACAATTGAGTTATAGGTAAGTTTATCAGGGACTTAATCAATTATCTTGGTAAAAACTGCCTTTTATTTGAGAGCTGAACTCTTCACCTGAGGGCGAAAAAGTACATTTGTTATCCAAGTTTGTGTTAAAGAAGATCTTCATCATACCGGTTCGTTTTTATCAGGGTGCTATCTCCCCCTACCTTGGCAGTCACTGCCGACATGCTCCTTCCTGTTCACAGTACATGATAGAAGCAATCGAAGAATGGGGTGTGCTGAAAGGCATATGGTTGGGGACCAAGCGAATCGGTCGATGTCATCCCTGGGGAACAAGTGGTTATGACCCGGTACCAAAAAGAGAAAGTCAGAAATAACTATTGATGATCAAACGTCTCTTTAAATTCTTTGGGCTTGCAATTCTGTTTATTCTCGGAATAGTTGTTGTCTTATGCGCTTTGTGGTACAGGCGGGATGTTTCTGTTACTGATTTGGAGTCCAATTACTTAACACCTCAGTCATCGTACATCACTGTGGATGGTTCGAACATTCATATTCGCCAACAAGGAAAAGGAACACCTCTTTTTTTGCTGCACGGAAGCTTTGCTTCGTTGCATACCTGGGATGGCTGGGAGAAGGAATTGAGCAAGCACTACAAAACCATCTCTCTCGATTTCCCCGGACACGGATTGACAGGGCCTATTGCTTCCCAAAAATATTCAACCGATGACTATGAACGACTTGTGATTCATTTAGCCGATCAATTAGAGATTGATACTTTTTTTGTAGCCGGTAACTCCATGGGCGGTCAGGTAGCCTGGAAATTGGCGGTGCATCACCCCGCCAGAGTGAAAAAACTAGTCTTAGTAGATGCTGCGGGATACTGGAAAATCAGCCCAGACAGTTCTTCAAAGAAACAAAGCAGGCCGTTCATCTTCAAACTCTTACAAAGTGATTTTGTTGCTAAAAGCATGATCAAGATTACACCTCGCTTTTTATTCAAGATGAATTTAAAGCAGGTCTATGGCGACCCCACAAAAGTTAAAGAAACGGACGTAGATCGATTTTATGACTTAATGTTGAGAGAAGGAAATCGCGCCTCTACTATGCAACGCCTTCGTCAACCGGGAAAAGATTTGCAAGATAGCATCCGATATATTTCAGCGCCTACGCTGATTATCTGGGGAGAAAAAGACGCGTGGATTCCTGTGTCCAATGCCTATCGATTTAAGGAAGACATCAAAGACGCGGAGCTAAGAGTATTTGAGGGAGCGGGACACGTGCCGATGGAAGAAATTCCATCTGAAACAGTAGCAGCCGCGATTCAATTCTTACAAAATAAACCAAGGTAGGATCGCAAGGAGTAAGCAAAGGAATAGCCAAAAGAGAAATTGCTTATCGGTAGTTCTGGACGCAGACATACTCAGTTTGAACGATCCATACTGATCAGAGTTGGGTCTTTAACATATTATTAACACCTGAAGGAATTGAATAAACGATTCACTAAAATTGCGTTCAATTACTTAAGCATCCATTCATGACGAAGTTCACATTTATAGAAAAGAAAGACACACGCTCGGGTTTTGGAGCCGGGCTCCACGAGCTAGGAAAGAACAATTCAAATGTTGTCGCACTTTGTGCGGATCTTACCGGGTCTCTCAAAATGGATGCCTTCAAAAAGGATTTTCCCGATCGTTTCTTTCAGGTAGGAATTGCAGAGGCCAATATGATGGGGCTGGCAGCAGGAATGACCATAGGCGGTAAAATCCCTTTCACAGGAACCTTTGCCAATTTTTCAACTGGACGAGTATACGACCAGATTCGTCAGTCGATTGCCTATTCGAATAAGAACGTGAAGATATGTGCTTCGCATGCAGGCCTCACACTAGGTGAAGACGGTGCCACTCACCAGATTTTGGAGGATATCGGTATGATGAAAATGTTGCCTGGAATGACCGTGATCGTGCCCTGCGATTACAATCAAACCAAAGCAGCCACGCTAGCTTTGGGAACACATGTGGGTCCCGCTTATCTCCGGTTTGGCCGGCCTAGCTGGCCTATTTTTATGGCGGCCGACAGACCCTTTACAATTGGGAAAGCAGACAAACTGATCGATGGAAAAGACGTGACCATCATAGCAACCGGCCACATGGTTTGGCAAGCAATAGAAGCTGAAGCGAAATTGGCAGAGAAAGGAATAAGCGCTGAAGTAATAAATATACATACTATTAAACCCTTAGATGTAGACGCAATTCTCGCATCGGTTCAAAAGACAAAATGCGTAGTTACTTGCGAAGAGCACCAAATCAACGGTGGCCTGGGAGATAGTGTAGCACAAGTCTTAGCTCGCTTCTACCCTGCTCCACAAGAAATGGTAGCTGTGAACGATAGCTTTGGAGAAAGTGGCACTCCGATGCAGTTATTGGAAAAGTACGGCCTCAGTCCAAATGACATTTTGAAAGCGGTCGAGAAGGTTATTAAGCGGAAGGGGTAGGAATTTCGGGATTCAAGATTCATGAAACCCACCGTATTTAGTAGTAAGGAAAAATCATTTATGGTTCGATAGTTGTTGCAAGTGGCAACGGATCTATTTTGAAAAAACTCATCAAATGGCTGGTTTATGCAGGGCTGGGACTGTTTGTCTTGGCGATGTTACTGGTTGGTCCTATCGACAAAACCCCACTTAAAGAACAACCTTTTTATCAAACAATGGTCAGTCGGCTAGATACGATCCATCCTAACCTATCAAGAAAGGATAAAGTAAAAGTGGGTTGGGCTAAATTTAACATCACACCAAGCTACTCAATGCCCATGGCGGGCTATACACCGAAAGACAAATACGAATCCATTCACGATTCAATATATGGAGGTGTGATCGCCATGACTAATGGAAGCAGCGTAAACGTTTTTGTCTCACTCGACTTAATGTTGTTTCCTCCCTCAATAAAAAATAGAGTGAATGAAGCGCTGAAGCGACAAGGAAAAGATTATTTCGTTTACTATTCAGCTACGCACACCCATAGCAGTCTAGGTGGCTGGGATGCGAGTTTAGTCGGGCGCCTTGCGTTGGGCTCTTACCATACTGAATGGGTCGATCAAACCGCGAACGACATTCTGGACAACATCGAAAAAGCGAAGACGTCTTCCCTGCTATCGGCTACCCAATATTGGGAGAATGATGCTTCTGAGTTTGTTGAGAATAGATTGGATGCGGCCAACGGACAAGTGGATGGCAAACTGCGGGGATTAAAATTCATTCGTGCGGATAGCAGCAAAGCAGTGATTGTTACTTATAGTGCGCATCCGACTAATGTAGAGTTACTCAGTCGCGTAGTTTCAGGTGACTACCCTTCAGCACTTACCAAACAGTTGGAGAAAAGGGGATTTGATTTTGGGTTATTCATGGCTGGCATGGTGGGTAGCCATCGACTGAAGGGTATAGAAGGTACGGATTTTGAAAGAATTGATAAAGCAGGATTAATACTGGCGGAGAAAGTTGTCGAAGCAACTAATCAGAATTTAGCCGACTCTATTTCTATTTCGTCTGCTCATATTCCTATAGCCTTTGGACCTTCGCAACTACGAATCGCCAAAGATTGGAAAGTCCGCGATTGGGTTTTTCGCTCGTTACTTAATCCTCTACAAGGTGAACTTACCTACTTGCAAGTGGGGCATATCGTATTCATTGGAACTCCTACTGACTTTTCGGGTGAGATATTTGCGCAAGAAAAACTAGAAGCTATTGCGGCAGCTACGGGAAAGAAGTTAATTGTTACCAGCTTTAATGGCAATTATACAGGTTACATAACGGCCGATCAACACTATGCCAAAGGGAACGAAGAGGAAGTGATGGCACTCAATTGGGTAGGCCCTTATTTCGCAGAATACTATGTCAAGATGATCAGAGAAATTTTGGATTTTAAGCAGAGAACCAAGCTTTTTCGTTAGTCCTTTCCGACTGAAAGCCCAACACCTTTACGTGTTTGTAAGAGGTTGTCTCATTCTGTATATTTGGTTATCAATGTTTACGTTAAACGAAGTAATTACATATGAAAGGAGAAGATCGGATTATTGAGTTATTAGCCGAGTACTTAAAAAAGGCAGATCAGCTGACCGACCGAACGGATCGCTTGGAAAAGAGTGCCGAGCAGGCTAACAAAAGCATTGAAGTGATGAGCCGGGCAATAGCTGCAAACGATATTAAGTTCAACGAGATGAACGAGAAGTTCAACACAATGAATGAGAAGTTCAATACAATGAATGAGAAGTTCAATACAATGACTGAAAACTTCAACACAATGAATGAGAAGTTCAACACAATGAATGAGAACTTCAACACAATCAGCGAAAAGTTTAACATAGAGATAAAGCTCCTACGCGAAGACCAGGGCGTGATGCTCAAAGAACTAGTTTCGCTATCAAAGCGCGTGGCAGTAGTGGAAGAAAAGCACTAGGTGGAGCCGTTTGTACGGAGAAAGTTATTTAGATTCTTGGTTGGGAGACCAATTATAACTATTGAAGATACTACGCCAAGATATTTACAGAATTTTGAATTTCTATCTCCTCGGCTTGTGCCCAAAATTCTTCTTCGGCCCTCTCGGTTTTTGATACTTGTTTTCGGGGGCTTTTTCGGGTTGATAGAGTGGGCCTCCGCCCAATTCTACAGGTAGCGAAACTTTCTTAATCTCTTTGCCAATCATCTGTTCGATACGCGAAAACTTTCGCTGATCTTTGCTATTGATGAACGTAATCGCTGTCCCTGTAGTAGCGGCTCTCGCTGTTCTACCAATCCGATGGATATAATCTTCAGGATCCGGTGGCACATCAAAGTTGATGACCAAACTGATTCCTTCTACGTCAATTCCTCTTGAAAGAACATCCGTTCCCACCAAAATGGAAAGCTTTTTATTTTTGAATTCCCTCAGAATATTTTCTCTTTCTACCTGCTCTAAATCAGAGTGAATGGCTTTGGCCATAATACCAATTTTCTGCAAGGCCCGATCTAGCTTCTTTACATTTTCTTTTGTAGAGGCAAAAATCAATACGCTATTGTATTGCCCTGTTTTGAAAATATGGTTGATGAGTTTTTCTTTTTGCTCGTCATAAACAACATACGCCTGTTGCAAAATTCCTTCGGCAGGCTTCGAGATGGCAATGTTAATTTCTTCCGGGTTCTTTAATATGCGAGTTGCTAACGCCCGAATCTTCGGTGGCATAGTAGCAGAAAATAGCAACGTTTGTCTGTGTGCAGGTAAGTATTTGATGATTCGGATGATGTCTTCATAAAAGCCCATGTCCAACATGCGATCGGCTTCGTCCAGCACCAAATGTTCTACCTCGTCTAGTTTAATCACACCCGAAGCCAGTTGAGCCATCAAACGACCCGGGGTGGCTATAATGATATCAACTCCCGCCTCTAATGCTTTCTTCTGTTGTTCCCAAATGGCGCCATCTCCGCCACCGTAAACGGGTATGGAACTGACACCTAAAAAATAAGCAAACCCTTCAATCTGTTGATCGATCTGTTGTGCTAATTCGCGTGTTGGAGCAATAACGAGTGTATTGAGGTGTCGCTTCTCTGAATGAATGATGTTGTTGAGAATCGGTAATAGATAGGCCGCTGTTTTTCCGGTTCCCGTTTGAGCGCAGGCAATTAAATCCTTTCTGGCCATGATGGCCGGGATAGCCATCTCTTGTATGGGGGTAGGCTTATTATAACCCATGGATTCCAAACCTTCTGTAAGCTTGGGATCGAAATTAAAATCCTGGAATGTCAAGTGCGGTGTTTGTTGTAGTGTCAAAAAAAAGCCTACCCCGATTCATCGGGGTAGGGCTTTTTAACTTTAAGGTGATCAGATATTAGTTTGCTAAGCGAACTTCTACTGCGTTCAAACCTTTCTTTCCTTCTTTAAGATCAAAAGTGATCGTGTCATTTTCACGTACCTTGTCAACCAAGCCCGTTACATGAACAAAATACTCTTGTCCTGTTGATGTCTCTTTTACAAAGCCAAAACCTTTCGCTTCGTTAAAAAATTTTACTGTTCCTTCTTTCATTGTGTTTGTTATTGATATTTGATAATTAATTTACAAAGATAACATAAATTTCAAATTAAGGCTATATTCTTTCACCTCCACAATGAACCAAACCACTTCTAACCCCTTTTCAATTGAAATTGTGGCACTCCCAGCCGATATTGATGAACTGAACCATGTTAACAATGTTGTTTTTGTTCGTTGGGTTCAGGATGTAGCCGCTGCTCACTGGATGGCGACTTCCACTGACGAACTGCGTGCGTGCTACTCATGGATGCTATTGAGACACGAAATAGACTACCTGGGTCAGGCTTTTTTGGGTGATCGACTGATTGGCACTACTTGGGTAGGCGAAGCCAAAGGAGCAACTTTCGAACGGTTTGTTGAGCTGAAAAAGGATGGCAAAGTGATTACCAAATCCAGAACCGTTTGGGCTTTGTTGGATGCGAAGACACTCAAGCCGAGAAGGATTGATAAGGCGATGAATGTGCTGTTTGCAAAGAATGTTCAATAAAAGAAGCCGAGTTACCCCGGCTTTAAATATCTTAATCTAAATGCTCAATAGCTACGCTGCTTTGCGCACGCGCTCCATCTTGATCTCTTTTTGTTGAACCAGTTTAATCACGTTCAACTTGTCCAATACCTTTATGACTTGGTAGGTTGGGTCAATTTCGTGCCAGCGAATGCCACCAAAGTTGGCGCGTGAGCCATACTTGTGGTGATTGTTGTGATAGCTTTCACCCATCATCAAAAAGTCAACAGGCAAAAAATTCTTAGAGGTATCCCCTACTTCGAAGTTGCGGTAGCCGTACACGTGCGCAAACCAGTTGATGATCGCGCCATGAATTGGGCTGAACATCCATTGCACTGGAAGCAATAACCAAAGCCACCACACAGTAGCAAACTGCCAGTAAAAAGCAAAATAAAGAGCACCCCAGAAGATTCTGGAAGGCCAAGAGCGTGCGAACTTATCGAATGAATCCCAACGAGGAACGCCATCTGTAAAACGTGCTTCCGGAACTACTCTTCCGCTGGCGATATCTGAATAAATCGTTTTCGTCTTCCACATCATGTTCCAGATGGTCTCGTCATACTTAGGTGAGTGTGGATCATTTTCGGTGTCTGCGTAGGCATGGTGCATGCGGTGCATGGTTCCATATCCAAAGGGGCTTAAATAATTAGAGCCCTGGAATATCCAGGTCAATACAAAGAACACCTTCTCGGTGAACTTATTCATCGTAAATGCCTTGTGTGATGCGTAGCGGTGAAGGAAGAACGTCTGAAAAAACAGAGATAAGTACCAATGCGCTACAAAAAAGATCAAAATTGCCTTCATGTCAACAGGTTAGGTTAAAAAAGTAACAACTGTAAAACAGCCTGATTTGGACTGATTTAACTGTAAGACAATCTCGAAACGGATTTGTGACAGAAAGAGGAGAAAAATTTAGGCCTTTTTTGTGATCGCCTTTTTATCGGGTAGGCATTTCTGCGTTCCGGACACATATGCGTCTGCAATGTCTCTCTTAAGGTGACCAATAAGCTCAGTCGCGTTGTCAACGGTACAGGCTTTTTTGAAGGTATCAAACAAAGCGGAGGCATCATTGAATTCAGCCTTCAACTTTGGACTAGCTTCATTCAATTTCTTTTTTGCGCGACTAAATAATTGTCGGCAATGGTCGGCTTTTTTATCAATTACTTTTTGAATGGAATCGTAATCAAAATCAAAGACTTCTTTCAACAAATAGGTAGCTCGCTCGAGTGGCTCAAGCTTGCTCTGTATCACTTTAAAAGCAGCCGCGAGTTCCTTTTCAAAATCGATATGAGCAAAGTCTGATTCTTTGAACTTCACTACCAATTCTGAAAGCATGATCGAATCCCAATACTCTTCTTTTTTTCGCTTTAATGCATTGAGGTGATTGAGGCAATTGTTAGTTACCGCTTTGATCAGGTACGCCTTTGTATTCTGGATTTTAGTTGTATCAATGCTTAGCCACTTTACGAAAGTATCTTGCACAATATCTTCCGCATCCGCCTTGCAACGAAGCAGATTGTAGGCAATGTTATGCAACATTGGCTGATAGAGAGTAATAGCTTGAGCTTGGTTCAAAATAGATGCCTTTTCAATCTCGCAAAGGTAGACCCTTTTAACACGAAATGAAAGGGAAATGTTTGTTAATAACTGGAACTAACGGTTGTCAGCACTAAAAAACAAAAAAAAGGTTTATGACTTAATCCTTTTGAGCAGCAACGCCCATTTATAGCCAATTCGTTAGGCAATTTTGTCAGAAAAAAGGTGATCGGTTTGCCGCTAAATTCTCAAGTGCTTTCCCGGCCTTTGTCTTTTTTAATGTTTCTTGTTTGTTCTTGTTTTCTTCGTTCAAGCTGGGCTATATCTTCCAAGTCTTTTGCCCTGTGTACGTTTGCTTTGCAAGCAATTAAATCGTTGTACGAAATTACTGGTATTTCTAACCCCTCTACAGTTATTGAATCAGCTCTCTGTTTGATCGTTTTGAAATCTCCTTTGCCATCTAGAAAAGGTAGCAATTCGATGTAAAATGATTCTAATGGGAGCCGTATTATCACTTCCGATAATTCCTTGGTTGAACTTTGAAATTCAGTAATATCATATCCCAGACTTACAAAAGCGGCTAATAGTTTTTGAAAATTATCATTCGTGGGGTTAAACCAAATATCAAGATCACCAGTAGCTCTCTGAAATCCATGGATATTTACTGCGACACCTCCAATTATCAAGTATTCTACCTGCTCCTTTTCAAGACCTTTTAGGAATTTGATGGATTCAACTAGATACTTATTCATGTTGCCTTCTTCTTCAGATTTATTACATGATAATCTGAGTTGCTCAAAGGTGTTATATCACTTTTGGAAAATGCTATACAAAATTCAATCAGATCAAACATCCGAATAAATCTTTGCGAGGGCGTCAATGAAAGATCCTGAAGTATCTGCGCGTCTTTCTTTTTGTCCTTATCTATTAGTTGAATCTTAATCATTTTCCGATCTTAATCGCTTAGATAGAACAAATTTAATTTTTTTTAATTCACCAACTCTCCCAGCTCCATCCAACGAAGTGTTTTTAACTCAATCTGCTCGTTCAATTTTCCGATTTCGGTTGACCACCCTGCGAGCTGTTGATGATCGGTACTGCCTGCGCTCAACAACGTTTCGAATTCTGACTTTAGAAGTTCTAACTGCTCGATTTCCAAGGGAAGCTGATCGAATTCATTCCTTTCTAAAAAAGTTGCCTTCTTCTTTCCATTGCCTTTCTCCTCGACTACTTTCTTTGCTACAAATGGTGCCTTTTCAGCCTCTTCTTTTTCTTCCAGCCAGGTACGATAGTCTGAATAATTTCCATTGAAAGGCTTAATCTTTCCATCTCCTTCAAAAATAAATAATTGATCGACCAGATGATCCATAAAGTAGCGATCATGTGATACCAACAACAAACATCCGGTGAACTTTTCCAGGAAATCTTCTAGTACATTAAGCGTATCAATATCAAAGTCATTGGTCGGTTCATCCAGAATCAAAAAGTTAGGATTCGTGATAAGCACCTTCATCAACTGCAATCGCTTCTTCTCTCCCCCACTTAGTTTCTCAATGTAATTGTATTGCTTTTCGGGTGGAAACAAGAAAGTATCTAAGAATTTCGAAGCCGACATTTGAGTGCCGTCTGACATCGTAATGTACTCGGCTATTTCTTTTATCTCCTCAATCACACGGTGAGCGGGGTTGAGTGTCTCCACTTCTTGGGTAAAATATCCTATTTTGGTAGTGATGCCCGGAATCATCTCGCCACTTGTCGGCTTCGCCTTGCTGGTAAGTAAATCAAGGAATGTGGATTTACCGATCCCATTTTTTCCAACGATGCCAATGCGGTCTTTCTTCTTGAATACATAGGAAAAGTTATCGACCATTTTGCGGTCGCCATAGCTTTTTGTAAGATGATGGAGTTCCATAATCTTGCCCCCCTGCCGGGCTTCTTGAATGTCCAACTCTAGTTTGTCTCGCTTCAGATTTTGCGATGCGACATCTTTCAGTTCGTAAAATGCTTCGATGCGATACTTTGCTTTTGTTCCCCTTGCCCGTGGCTGCTTGCGCATCCATTCCAGCTCCTTCTTCAGTAGGTTTCTGGCTTTGGTCACCTCCGTTTTCAGCATCTCCTCCCGCTCAGACTTCTTCTCAAGAAAGTAGGCATAATTGCCGTTGTACCTATAAAGTTTACCTCGGTCAAGTTCTAATACCGATTTGGAGACATTATCCAGGAAGTACCTATCGTGGGTCACCATAAGCAAGGTGATGTTCTGCCCACTTAAATACGATTCCAGCCATTCGATCGCTTCCAGATCAAGGTGGTTGGTAGGCTCATCCATTACGATCAAGTCCGGCTCTGTTAACAGCATTTGAGCAAGAAATATCCTTTTCTTTTGACCACCGGATAACTCTTTAAACTTCTGATCTAGATCAGTAATACCTAGCTTTCCAGTGATCTCTTGAACTTTCGCATCGTAATCCCAGGCATTGAGTTCCTCCATCAATTCAAGGACATGTTGCATTCGCTCAGGGGTGGTATGAGGATCATGAATGCATTCTTCATATTCACCTACTGCCTTGGCAATTTTATTCTTGTCATCAAACAGGATTTCTTTGACGGTCAGTTGAGGGGCCACCTGCGGCTGCTGGGTGAGGTATCCCAACTTAATGCCGTCTCTCAGGCTGACTACGCCATCGTCTTGTTTTACCTGGCCGGTGAGGATCTTAATGAGCGTAGTTTTGCCCGTTCCGTTCTCGCCCACAAGGGCAATCTTCTCACCCTGAGCGATGCCGAGAGTTATGTCTTTGAAAAGCCAGCGATCATTATATGATTTGGAGAGTGATTCAGCAGATAGGTAGTTCACTAATAAGAAATTATGCCTGCAAGTTAGCAGAACCTATCCATGCCATCACCAAGTGGCTGTTATTAAAATCAGAAACTTCGATTAACCTTTCTTAGGCTAGCTTATATTGCTTTTTGTAAAAACAAAAAAAGCACAAGCCTAGCTGAAAAGAAGTAATGGAAGCGATGGTAAAAAATAGCTGCATAGCACGCATCGGTTAAATTGAATTTAAACTTAAGCTAAATAATACATAAAACCTAATAATCAATTAGTTATGATACTATGAATGATGTAAATTATTGATAATGAATTTATTAAAATTGATTCTCAAGGAACATTCAAAAGCCACTGCAAGCAAGATCGCTGGGTACATCGGATCTGACACAGTGCTATTTGCCTCCTTGGTCAAGATTTTCATGCAAGGCCCCTACCGTGTTACGCAACGTGCTGCTTGGCCTATTAGCTACTGTGTGCAACACCATCCTGAATTGGTCAAAGGACATTTGAAAAAGATTATTGACTTTGCCGACCAGCCAGGAGTACATGATGCGGTGAAAAGAAATATGATCAGATTGTTGCAGTTTATTCCGATACCGAGAAATCTACAGGGTAAGGTTTTTGATCTTTGCTTCCGTTGTCTTGCTAATCCAAAGGAGCCAATTGCTGTGCGCGTTTTTTCCATGACTGTGTTAAGCAATCTGGCGAAAGAAAACCAGGAACTAAAGAATGAAATCATTCCACTCATTGAGGATCAACTACCCTTTGCAAGTGCAGGTTTCCGATCTCGTGGTACCCGCGTGCTGAAAGAATTAAAGCGATAACTTTGGGGATTCAAACTATGAATTCATCTGACACCCTTTCAATAACTTGTAAAAGTTGCGGCAATACATTTGCCGGTAACTATTGCAATCAGTGTGGCGAGAAAGTGATAAGGGCTTCTGATCGTTCATTCAAAACATTCTTGAGCAACCTGCTTGTTGCTATCACTTTTGCCGATAGCAAAATGATCAAGACGCTTTGGCTTGTCTTGAAAAAGCCGGGATTCATATCGAGAGAATTTGCCGAAGGAAGGCGGGTAAAGTACCTTAATCCGACTTCCCTTTTCTTTGTATTAAACCTTATTTATTTCTTCTTTCCACTGATTCAATTGTTCAATGCATCACTTAACACCCAATTGCTATCTCCTTTTCGTGGTTTCTATCAATCAATTATTGCCCACAAGATCGTCAGCCTGGGCATGGAGTTAAGTAGTTTCAGTTTGGTATATAACCTAAAGACAACCGGATTTGCTAAGCTAATGGTAATGATTTTTGTGTTTATCGGCTCTCTTCCATTAAATTTTTTGTACCGAAAAAGGAATCGATTCTTCACAGATCATGTAGGCTACCTTGTTGAATTGGCATGCTTTAATCTATTCGTAAATGCCATTGTCCTATCCATTTTAGCCGCGTTTTTTGGACTAGGCCAATACCTAAATGAAGAAGTACTTACAGCGATTTTCATTTCTACCAATCTCTATTTTCTACTCCGATCCGGAAGTGTCTTCTATCGGGAGCGAGGATGGCGGCTTTTTTTGAAAGCAGGTCTTATGATTTTGTTTCTAAAGGTGGCACTGGAGGTGTACCGCGCGATCTTGTTCTTTGTGACGATTTGGTCATTATAATCCTTGCCCGGGAAACAAACTTAAATTGCCAGATGAACAAACGATGGAGTTCTATAAAAGGACTACAACTAACTTTTCACAATCAAAAATTCCACCCGCCTGTTGAGCTTTCTAGATTCTTCAGAGTCCTCTGTGGCGATTGGTTTCGTGCCTCCAAAGCCTTTACCTTTTACACGTTTTCCTGAAATTCCTTTTGAGACCAAATAGGACTTAATTCTAGCGACACGCTCTTGTGACAAGGTCATGTTTTTCTTTGCATCTCCCCTATTGTCCGTATGACCCTCCAACTGGATTTCCACTCTTGTGTTTTCTTTGAGAAAATCAACCACCGCATCAAGCTCGGGGTACGATTCGACCAATAAGGTAGTAGTACCTGTGTTAAACAATACGCTTTTTAAGTTAACGACAGTCCCTACTTCGATAGGTTGCAATCTAAAATTCATTTGAAGTGAGTTTACCTTCATCGAATTAAGATCCAATCGCTCCACTACATTTACAAACCCCTTTTTTTGAACTTCAATCGTGTATGTTCTCGTGGTTGGGATTTGAATTTGATATTTCCCACTGTTGGCAGAGCTAACGACAAAGCTTGAATCGGTTTTAAAGATAAGCTTGGCTGCTAGTCCGTTGCCACCCTTGACATTGGTAACACTACCAGAGATCGATACGTATTTTGAGCTTGTGGGCACGTACTTTTGCTCCACTATTTTTCTCACCGTATCTACAATCAGTGGCTCGTTGGCAGCCAACTGTTGACGAATATCGCCATACCCATCACTATCCCGTGTGGTTGTAAATAGTGCTAGTCCATTAATGTTTCTATAGAAAAGTTCACGCGCTTCAGAGTTGATTGCACTGCCTAAGTTGATTGGGGTAGACCAATTTTTCCAGGTATCATCTAGTCTTTCTGATTTGAAAACATCGAAGCTGCCGAGGCCTTGCCAACCATTGGAGGCAAAATAAAGCGTCTTTGTATCACCACTTAACCACGGGCTTACTTCTTGGCGAGCCGTATTGATTTGTTTTCCTACATTCACAGGCTCACTCCACTTACCATTTTGCCGGGTGCAGATGTAAATATCTTCGGCTCCTGTCGTTACATAAGATTCAGCAGAATAAACAAGAATACTTTGATCATCATTAATCGCTGCGCTAAATTGATCCGATTTATTTAGAAAATAGGGTATCGAGATATTTTTTGGAATCGACCACCCACTACTCGCTTTTTCACTAAACGAAATACCCTGAGTGCTGACAACGCCAATTTTAGAATAATGCCCAGCTAAAAACAACTTGGTACCATCTTGATTGAAGCCTATTGCCGCGTTATAGTTCTCGTTGTTTATTTCAGTGCCTCCGTGAATAGGCGTCTGCCATACCCCATCTAGATTTAGCGAAACCCAAATATCTCCGGGGTCCTTATTTCCTCCAACGTTTTGTGGGTGTTTTGCAAGCGTTAGGTAAAGCACTTTCCCATCGGGACTAATCACCGGGCTTTGCTCGTCATAAACGGAATTGACTAGCTTAAACGGATTTAATTCTTGCGCGCTTACCGACTGCAATAAGTGAAAAAGTAACATTCCCAATAAAGAGGTCGATCTCCAACTAACATTCAACCATTCACCACTTACCATTTTTCCCTTCATTTTTTTACCTGCTTACCCATTCACTGTCTTTCAACGAAAATCGCCAGGGCAAAAGAGCATCTTCTTCGGCATAGTCAATACCAATCCGAGGCGAAGATACAACGTGCTGTCTTGCAATCGAGATACCTTGATCTTCAATCCAAATTTCGGAACCTTTTAATGATTGTCCATTCAACTTTCGACCAATGCCTAATGCTTTCGTCAGTTTTCCAGGGCCACTCGTGAGTCTCTTGATTGATTTTGTTCTAGCCCTTTCAAGCATGTGGTTAATACCTGCCGATGGCTTCAGTGCCCTGATCAATACAGCGTCAGCTTTTCCTTTCTCATTGGTCACCACATTCATCATTTGATGAATGCCATAACATAAGTAGACATATGCTCTACCACCCGCGTCAAACATGACTTTGTTCCGTTCCGTCATGCCATTGTAGGCGTGGCAACCACGCTCGTTGCCTGAATAGGCTTCGGTCTCTACAATCACGCCACTTGTTAACGTTTCGTTAACGTTGGTTACCAATACTTTACCAATTAACTCGCGCGCAATCTTTACCACATCTTGCCGTTCATAAAAGGAGTAGCTCAGTTTCGCCATTGGTCAAACAATTCTTATAAATTTGCGGCTAAAATTAAACACACAAACGCATATGAAAAACATTTTAGTGATTGCATTATTGGTGGTTGGCTTAGCTGCTCAGGCACAAGTGCAAACTCCGCAGCCTAGTACAGCCTCTACAGTTACTAACGTAGTCGGCCTTACCGAGGTGAAAATTGAATATTCTCGTCCGAAGGCAAAAGGCCGCAAGATCTTTGGAGCTACAGGAGACTTTTTAACGCCTTATGGAAAATTGTGGCGCACAGCCGCCAACACGGGATCAAAAGTAACATTTAGCGATGATGTGAAATTTGGCGGTGTTGATGTTCCTAAAGGAACTTATTTGTTGCTTTCTATTCCTGGCGCTGCTGAATGGACTGTAATTCTTTACAAAGATGTCGCTATGGGCGGAAACACTGAAGGTTATGACCAAACTAAGGATCAAGCTCGCGTTGTAGTTAAGTCAGAAAAGCTAAGCGAAAAGGTAGAAACGTTTACACTTGAGATTGCCGACTTCGCTGAAAACAGCAAGTCAGCCAACTTGCAAATCATGTGGGAGAATACCTCGGTAAAAGTACCAATCACTGTAGACTTCGATGCAAAAGTGATGAAGTCCATCGAAGCTAACACAAAGGTTAATCCAAACAACTACTTTAATGCTGCCGTGTATTATTTAGAAAACGGAAAAGATCTGAACCAGGCCTTAGCTTTTGTGAACAAGGCAGTTGAGGCTAACCCAACAGCTTTCTGGATCCTTTACCAAAAAGCCCGGATCCAAAAAGGACTGAATGACAAAGCAGGTGCTTTGGCCACATCTAAAGTTTCTTTGGAAGAATCAATCAAAGCAAAAAATGCTGACTATCAAAAGATGAACGAAGAGCTTCAAAAGTCATTGAAGTAATTTATTCAACTTGACAAGTTAAACCCCTTTGAGATGCTCAGAGGGGTTTTCTTTTTTAGAGGCGACTTGAATTAACAAAGCAAGTGTAACCACTACTACACATCCAATGATATTGTAATATAGAAAAGCGATTTCTTCATAGAAATAAAAGTAGCATACGAGCACACACGATTCGCCTATTAGCGCAGCAATGAAAATAGCGTTACTCTTGACATGCTTTAAATAGAAAGCGACTAAAAAGATTCCGAGGATCGTTCCGTAAAAGAGTGAACCCACAATGTTCACAAACTGAATGAGGTTTTCGGCAAAATTGGCCAATGCCGCAAAGACCATGGCAATGACGGCCCACAATATGGTAAAATACTTAGATGCATTTAGGTAATGTAAGGCCGATGCTTCTGGCTTGAAAGATCGTTTGTAAATATCAACAGTAGTCGTTGAGGCAAGCGCATTCAACTCTGAAGCCATGGAAGACATGGCCGCTGAGAACATGACCGCCAGTAGTAAACCGATAATTCCATGCGGCAGATAGTTAAGTACAAAGTTTAGAAAGATATAGTCGCGGTCTTGTGTTTTGGCTCCAGGAATAGCAGCAGCTATTTTCGCTTTCACCTCTTTTCTGATTTGGGCTTCTTCTTCTTTGATGGATTGATACTCCAATTTCGATTCTTCCTTTCTTTTCAGATCGTTTTCTTGAATACCTTGAACCAAACCATTTACAGCGACCTGCTTTTTAAGATACAAGTCATCATATCTCCTATCTAACAAACGAAGTGAGTCCGCTTGTCCTGTTTGCATTGCCTGACCTTTTAAAGTTTGATTGTGGAAAACAGGTGGTTGAACGAAGAGATAGAATACAAAAACCAACACTCCGATAAATAGAATTACAAATTGCATGGGGATCTTCAAAAGGCCATTCATAATGAGTCCCATTCGGCTTTCGCGAATTGATTTACCACCAAGATATCTTCCTATTTGTGATTGATCGGTGCCAAAATAAGACAGAAACAAAAAGGTCGATGCAATTAGTCCCGACCAAATATTAAAGCGATCGTTCCAACTGAAATTAGTCGTGATTATATTAAGCTTTCCTAACTCCCCTGCAATCTGAATAGTGTCGCCAAACGAAACATGATCTGGCAAGAGCCGATAAGCAATAATCCCTGCCAATATCATTCCCCCCATGATCACCGTCATCTGCTGCCGTTGAGTGAGACTTACTGCCCGGGTCCCTCCAGATACCGTATAAATAATAACCAGTGCGCCAATCAGGAAAGTAGTGAGGAAAATATTCCAGCCTAAGATAGTTGAGAGCACAAGCGAAGGAGCAAACAACGTTATTCCTGCTGACAATCCTCGTAGCATTAAGAACAAGATTGCCGCCAAGGTCCGAGTCTTTAAATCAAAACGTGTTTCTAAATATTCATAGGCCGTATACACTTTTAGTCGATAGTAAATAGGAACCATTGTAACGGAAATGATTACCATCGCGAGTGGTAAGCCAAAATAAAATTGAATAAAGCGCATTCCATCTTCGATGGCCTGCCCTGGAGTAGAAAGAAAAGTAATCGCACTTGCCTGGGTAGCCATGATGGATACTCCGATCATCCACCACTTCATGGTGTTATCCCCCTTCAGGTAGCCTTCAATATTTTTCGAACCCCTTGTTTTCCACACACCGTATAGGACAATCGAAAAAATAGTTCCGAAAAGAACAATCCAATCAACTACATTCATTTGAAAGATTGGGTAAGGAAATAGAATAGTACCACCTGGAACGCCATCAACGCGAGCACTAACCAGTACCAGCTACTCCACGAGGTAAAGACGGGGGGCTTTTCTTCCATAAAAAAACTATAATTTTAACTTCTCCGGATCCTGGTAGGTGTTCCAGAATGTAAGTAAGTTGATGAAGTTATCGCTCTTGATTTCGAAAAACAAAATAATTCGTTTGTTGACGATGCATTTATGTACAGTCTTTGATGAACTGTGTAGTGGGTAAATACGAGGGTTTTGCTTAATTAAATCTAGCAACCCCTCTACTCGATCTAAAAAATCATTGGCAACCAGATCGCCCCACTCTTTAAACAGATAGTCGGCATTTTGTTGAAGCGTTTTTGTTGCTTCAGGAGTCCATCGCAAAGAAAAACTCACGACTTATAGCGATCCCTAATTTCTGCGATTACTTCCTCATGAGGTCTTAACTCGCCTCTTTCCGCCTGCTGAAGACCACGGTTGATAGAATTTTCCATCTCATTATTTTCCAAGTTTTGTTTACTTAGACCGAAATCAAGAAGGCTTCTTATTGCGCTTACCAAGGAAAGATCATTAACTTGATCAAGACGCTTCAAAATTTCCGCTTTTTCAGTGGTAATGTCCATCTGCGTAAGTTTTTTCGAATTTAAAGTTACAGATTTTATTCGATCAACAATTTACTTCGACTTTCTTTTAGCTTTTACATTGCCCATTGGCTGTTTAGGCTTCCCTAATGACACCAAATTTGCAAATAGCCTATAAGAGCCCGGCACACCTTCAGGCAACTCTCTAAAAAAGGAAAGACCTGTGTACACATAGTGTCCCAGTCCGTAGTTGGCGATTAGCAAACTTCCATTCTTAGCTGGCTCCCCGGTATCGTTACAAGAGAGCAGTGCATCGTAGTTCTCATGCCAGTTGGAGGGGAAATACAGCCCACGCTCCTGCACCCAACCTTCAAAGTCTTTGGATGTTATCTTGTTAGGATAATTTAGCGCGGGGTGATCGGGCTTCAAAATTCGCACCTCACTGTTTTCTTCTGTCACACGATCGCGCGAAAGCGTAATAGGGTATGGCGCAAATTTATCTTTCTCTATTTCAAAGTCACTATTCGTATTGTATTGAACCACCAACGTGCCGCCCTGCTTAACATATTCCAATAATTCGGGCATAAAGAACTTAATGCGTTCGTTGGTGTTCAACGTTCGAACGCCCAACACTACTGCGTCTACTTTTTTCAGATTTGCTGCGGTTATTTCTTCGTTCTTCATCTCCCATACTTCATAGCCCATATTGCGCAAACTTCCCGGTACATCATCACCAGCCCCGCGTATGTAACCGACAACCGACCCTTCCTTTTTCAAATCTATGCGCAATGCTTCTGCCTCAGCCTTTGGCATAAGTGTCTGCATAGGAATGTGATCGTATTCGATCAATTGGAGGGAATAGTCGTACGCCTTATCATTGATCTCTGCTACTGCTTTCAAGGTCGCATTTAATTCGTCCTTACTGGCAATTACACGGAAGGTTGCCGACTGTTCTTGTCCTCTTTTTGCCAAGTCTATGGGGATCGAGGTAGGCACTGATTTCCACCCTTTGGGCAACTCCAGTTTAATCTTCCCGTCTACCCCATCTTTGGTTGCTTTCAATAGCACCGTAACTTCTTGTGGATCTTGATTTTTGAAAATATAGACCGGCTTGGTAAGATTGACAAACAGCGGAGGTACAATTTCAAATGGTCTCATGAGTTCGCCCTTCACAGGATCTGTCCACTTGTAAACCAAAGGGGCAGGAATATTGATTGCTTCGCCATTTATAACAAACCTAACATTGAAAACAACTGCAGGATCGTTTTCAGGCTTGCCAATCATTTTGGGATCATTCACGGTAAACAACCCGATTGAGTGATGCTCCTTTAACCAATATGGACTTGAGTAAGGCAATGTGGCAGCCAGTGAGTGAGTTGACTTCTTAACAAAAGGATCATTGTTTTTAAGGACTGTCGAGAATGTGGTATCGTACAATATCGCATCGGAATGAATCCCTGTCATCGTAACCTCGGCTGGTGACCGATTAATGATTTCAAAATTAACAGTTGTCGATTCGCCAGAGGTGCCCCAATACGTGCCTGCCACTACTTCCACATACAATCCGGCACAGTCTTGAATGAGCTGATTCACCTCTTTCAACTTTCTATCACGCCAGACCGAAAAAGGCAGAACGCTAATTTCTTTCCTGATTTGTACAAGCAATGAGAGTGAAGCCGATGGGTTCTCATATTTATACTCTGCTATAACTTTATCTACCAGTGGTTGAATCTTCTCAGTTCCCTTCAACCTACTCCAAGTTGTATTTACATTTTCAAAAAAATCTTTAGTGGAAGGAGTACCTTTTACGAATTCAAAAAATTCCATTGCGTCTCCCCTTCTGCCGGGTGAGCCAAATCCCTGACTCTTGTGTTGTGTGCGACTGTCAGCTGCTATCTCAGCATAAGATTTACCGAGCAACATGTTGTAGCCGCCCACATTTACTGCCAGTATTCCGGGCGTGTTTTCATTAATGGTTTGATTCCACCAGCGTCCTGTGTTAGTATACATTCTCTTAACCTGCCATACTCCATAGTCTTCGACCTGCACGGGGTATTTAGTCGCGTTATTGGATAAATCAAAAGCCTCTTGCGCAAGGATTGCGGATGCAGTATGATGTCCATGGCCTGCCCGCTCATCGGGTGGAAAACGAGTAAGAATAACATCGGGTTGAAACTGCCTGATCACTTTCACTACGTCTGAAAGGATTTCCTCTTTATTCCAAATCTCAAACGTCTCTTTCGCATTTTTTGAAAACCCAAAATCATTTGCTCTGGTAAAAAATTGTTGCCCACCATCTATTCGTCTGGCTGCCAAAAGTTCTTGCGTACGAATCAAGCCCAATTGATCACGTATTTCTGAACCGATTAAGTTTTGGCCACCATCTCCCCTTGTCATCGAGAGATATGTTGTGGCAGCCATCCGATCGTTTGCCAGAAAAGCTATTGCTCTAGTGTTCTCATCGTCAGGATGAGCCGCGACATAAAGAACGGATCCTAAAAAATTCAGCTTATTGAGTTTGAGTTTGATCTCCGCTGCACTAGGCTGTTTTTGGTGCTGTGCAAACATCAAGTGAAAGGAAAACAGCCCTACTACTACTGCAAGAAATCTCATAATTTATATTCTGTTTGTCATTGGTATTTTTAAGTCGGGCGAAATTAGCAAAGTCAATCTAAAACCACCACGCTATTTATTCAGAACTTTCCGCGTTTCTCGTCATTCACGAAATACGATCCGTCTTGTCCGATTTTGAACGTGACTTTGCGTATGGGTTTTTTAAGGTCATTCGAAAAAATCAAATTGATTTCAACATCCTCGCCATTATTTTTTACATCTTCAATGAATCCCACCGCTAATTTTACAGGAGTGCCTACTTTCACCTTGCTCATTCTGTTAGAACGACCATTAATCACATTTACTTTCACCTCTCCCTCGGATCTCAGCAACATAAAATTGATGTCTAAAAAAGCAATAGGTGTATCAGTTGTCTTCTTGGGTTGACTCCCATCAGAATAAATGTAATCACTTGGATTACTTGATTCCCTCTTCTTAAACGTCAAATCAATCTTGGATTGAAATTGATCGGCTGGCATAAATGGAATATCCTCTTGCGCATGAAGAACAAGAGATGCTACACTGCAAAATACCACTAAGCTAAATTTCATTTTTACTCGACTGATCATCTCTACCGGCCAAACTTTAAATACTGCAAATTAGACCAAGATTCCGCAGCATCATAATTATTGATAATTTTGGACTTGTTAAAGATTAGTTAACCGCATATTTTATGATTGACAAACGTGTATTGAACGCGGATGAGGCCGTTAGAGATATTCCGGATAATGCGATACTTATGTTAGGTGGCTTTGGATTGTGTGGCATCCCCGAAAACTGCATTTCGGCACTTCTCAAAAAAGGAGTTAAAGGCCTCACGTGTATTTCAAACAATGCAGGCGTGGATGACTTTGGCATCGGCCTTTTGCTAAAGACGAGGCAGGTTCGAAAAATGATTTCATCGTATGTAGGCGAAAATGCAGAGTTTGAGAGACAACTCTTGTCAGGGGAATTAGAAGTTGAGTTGATACCACAAGGCACGCTTGCTGAGAGAGTGCGAGCTGGTGGCGCAGGTATTCCAGCGTTCTTCACACCAGCAGGTGTCGGCACGGAAGTAGCGGAAGGAAAAGAGACGCGAGTATTTGAAGGCAAAACCTACTTGATGGAAAATTGTCTTAAGGCCGACTTTGCGATTGTGAAAGCGTGGAAGGGAGACGCGGCTGGAAATTTGGTCTACAAAGGAACGGCTAGAAATTTCAATCCGATGATGGCCACAGCAGGTAACATTACTATAGCAGAAGTCGAAGAACTGGTGGAGATAGGTGAATTAGACCCGAACGAAATTCATACACCGGGCATCTACGTGCATCGAATTTTTCAGGGCGCTAACTACGAGAAACGGATTGAACAAATGACGATAACCAAAAATTAATATGTTGGACAAAGTTGGGATTGCAAAAAGAATCGCACAAGAAGTGCGAGACGGAATGTACATCAACCTGGGGATTGGTATTCCGACATTGGTCGCAAACTACATCCCGAAAAACATGAATGTAGTTCTGCAATCGGAAAATGGGCTACTCGGCATCGGGCCATTTCCATTAGAAGAAAATATTGACCCGGATTTGATTAATGCAGGCAAACAAACCATTACAATGATGCCTGGCTCAGCCTTGTTTAGTTCCGCAGAGAGTTTTGGAATGATCCGCAGTGGCAAGGTTGATTTGACAATTCTTGGCGCCATGGAAGTATCTGAAATGGGTGACATCGCGAATTGGAAAGTGCCAGGTAAAATGGTGAAGGGTATGGGTGGCGCAATGGACCTGGTTGCTTCGGCAAAAAACATAATAGTAGCCATGCAGCATTGTAGTAAGGAGGGTGCATCTAAGCTATTACGAAAATGTAGCTTACCTATCACGGGGTTAGGTTGTGTGAAGAAAATTGTCAGCGACTTGGCTGTGCTCGATGTTCTTCCTTCAGGCGGATTTAGGCTACTGGAAAGAGCACCCGGAGTGTCTATAGAACAAATAAAAAATGCCACGGAAGGTAAGTTGATTATAGATGGAAATATACCTGAAATGAAGTTGCAATGATTTCTTAAATTTGCATTAAGATGAAGGTAATCAAAACCACTTTTGAGCAAGAACAAAAAGAAAAAGAAGAAGCTTGGCTAAAGCTTTCACCGACCAAACGCTGGGAGATTGCCTACAAAATAATCAATAGTACGCGCGATCCTGCGATCAATTACTCCTACAAGGGCTTGAAAGTTAAAATAACAAGACTCTCGTGAGCTTACATAGCGCAGAACATCTTCGTTTTCTTAAGTCTCTATTAAAATTCAAGGTCAAATTTTTGATTATTGGAGGCCATGCCTCTATTCACTACGGAGTAAGAAGAACAACTAGTGATTTGGATATTTTGATAGAGCCGACCGTGACAAATGGCGAAAGGCTGTTGTCAGCTTTTGAGAACCTAGGTCTTGAAGTGCCTGACATCCGTCCCGAAGAATTCTCCTCAAATCTTATTCTGTCGTTTGGCTTTGAGCCCGATGCGGTAGATATTCTCAACTATACGCCAGGAATTGAATTCGAAACTGTTTACAAGAACTCCATAACAGTTGATTTTTCAGGATTAAATATACCAATGATCGACATTCGAGACTTGATACGAAATAAAGAGGCCTTAAATAGAGAAGGCGAAAAGGCGTTATTGGATAAATACGATGCGGAAGTATTGAAAAAAATCATCCAAAAAAAGAACAGGTAAATTCAAGCCGGATATTACATCTTCAAATCATCGAATCTTCAAATCTTCAAAATAGTATAATGAAAACCTCCGAAATCAAATTTAAAGTAGAGCTGGACAATAACAATATACCCGAAAAAATCTGGTGGGATGCCACCGAAAAACCAGACCCGGGCCTTAGCGAAACTAAGGCCATCAGTATCTCTCTCTGGGATCACGTTCAGAAAAATACGATGCGTATTGATTTATGGAGCAAAGAAATGCCGGTGGAAGAAATGAAACGGTTCTACATTGATTGCTTGGGCGGTCTGGCACAGAGCATCTTGAGTTCAACGGGCGATGAGCAAATGTGTGGAGAGATTAATGCCTTATGTGAACGATTAGCCAAACAAGTTTCTGCCGAGAAGGCCTAATTGCTATATCGTCTTAACATTTTCTCGCAAACGATTTAAAAAAAAGTTAATATCAATCGTTTGTATGTATCGTTTTTCTTGTAGTTTTAGGCACTAAACCAAATATACTGTATGAATAAAATCTACTATAAAGCAGTTGTGCCACTACTTTTTATGGTGTTCGGTTCGGCCAGCCTCATGGCACAAACGACCATATCGGGCAAAGTAACGGATGGTACTACTAAGGAAAAGTTAGCGGGTGTAAACGTGGTGGTTAAAGGCAAAGTGATCGGCACAATTTCCGATGTGAAGGGCGAATTCAATCTAAAACTCAATCAGGCACCGCCCCTTACGCTGGTGTTCTCATTTATAGGGTTTCGGACGCAAGAACTTGAGATAAAAGGCGGTACGGCTGGCGAAGCAAATGGAACCGCTACAACTGGGCTTGAAATAACAATGGAAGAAGAATCGCTTCTTGGGCAAGAGGTTGTGGTAGCCGCCTCGCGCGTTGAAGAAAGTATCCTAAAATCGCCTGTAACTATTGAAAAGATGGATATTTTAGCGATCAAACAGTCTGCTGCCCCCGATTTTTATGACGCGTTAGCGAACGTAAAAGGCGTACAAACAGCATCTGGAAGTTTGAATTTTACGGCTGTCAATACCCGCGGATTTGCCAGCATTGCAAACACCCGATTTGTACAATGGGTGGATGGAATGGACACACAAGCTCCGTTGTTGAACTTCCCAACAGGTAGTATTATGGGAGTGAGTGAACTTGATGCTGAAAGCGTAGAGTTGATACCAGGTGCAGCATCTGCGCTATACGGACCCAATGCCTTCAATGGGATTTTAATAATGAATAGTAAAAATCCTTTTGACTATCAGGGCCTTAGTGCACAGGTAAAAGCGGGTATCACCAATTCAACAGCCGCTGGGAGTGATCCTATGACTCAATATGGCATACGATATGCAAAGGCATTCAATAATAAATTCGCCTTTAAAATAGGAGCATCATTATTGCAAGCAAAGGATTGGCTGGGGAACGACTATAAAACAGATAGAATAAACACCGCATCGACCACCGATCTAAGTGGGCGTCCAAATTTTGACGGACTTAACTTATATGGAGACGAAAATCAAATTGCATTGGCTGCTCTCGCAGGGTTACCTAATTTACCTACAGTTACACGTACTGGCTTTCGCGAGCAGGATTTAGTCGATAATCGCGATGCAAGAACGCTTAAGCTTGATGCTGCTTTGCACTACAGAATTACCGATAAGATAGAAGTTTCTTACACTTATCGCTATGGTGGTGGAAGCTCCATCTATCAAGGCGCGGAAAAGTATGCCCTCCGCGATTTCAACCAACAGTTTCATAAGATTGAATTTAAAGGAGATAACTTCTTCCTACGCGGTTACCAATCTGCGACAGATGCAGGCAAATCGTATAACCTTACAGCGCTTGGCACATTCATGAACGAAACCTACAGCCCATCTGGCACAGAATGGGTTCCATCTTTTATTTCCGCTTTTCAGGGATCTGTTCCTGGAGTTGGAGCAGCTGACGTTAACGCAGCACGTGCATTCGCGGATAGAAATAGACCCACCCCAGGAACTCCCGAGTTTACGAACTTGGTAGACCTTATCAAGGCTAACTTCTTCCAAAAAACGCCAACCGGCACGTTTTCAGGAGTGCAGGATGGAATAGCTCGTGTTGCAAGAGGTGGAGCGTCATTTTTTGATAACTCAAAGTTGAACCACATCGAGGGTAATTATAAGTTCTTCAACCAAATTAAATGGGCCGAAATCCAGATTGGAGGTAATTTCCGTCAATACGATTTGTTTTCTAATGGCACAATCTTCAATGAAGCACCCTCTGACGGTGTAAATTTCTCTAGGGTGGTAATCAACGAGTTTGGCGGATATGCTCAAATTGCCAAAACGTTTGCAGAGAAACTAAAGATCACTGGTTCCTTGCGGTATGATAAAAATGAAAACTTTAACGGCCAGTTGTCGCCACGTTTGTCAGCAGTTTACGAGCTTGATAAAAATAACAACTTACGCGCTTCGTTCCAAACTGGCTTCAGAAATCCTGATACGCAAGCACAGTTCATTTTCTTCCCAACTGCAGGACCTACACTTCTTGGTAGTGCCGAGAAAAATGCAGGAAGATATGGAGTGCATAATGGTGGGTCGTGGACTCAAAGTTCATTCACAGCGTTCAGAAATGCGGGCGGCACTCTTGCCGCAGACGGTACTCCAACAGGAAGTGCCACAGCAATCGCTTTACTTGAAACAGCAAATGTGGCTTATGTACAACCTGAACAACTTCGATCATTTGAATTAGGTTACAAAGGACTTGTTTTTTCAAAACTACTTGTTGATTTGAATGGCTATTATACATCATATACTAATTTCTTAGGATCTCAGATTGTGGCCGCCAAACTGCCAACTACCCATCAGAACGTAGTATCTGCTCCAGGCAGGCTCTTCTCTCTCTACAACAATTCACCACAGGAAATTGAATCTTATGGCGTTGGTCTTGGATTAACTTATAGCCTTCCCAAAAATTTTATTGTGAATGGAAATTACAACTGGGCAGATCTTGATGCAGAAGAAACAGCTGAGTTCAATGCCGGTTTCAATACACCGAACAACCGCTTTAGTGTTGGAATTGGCAACCGAAAAGTGGCAAAAAATTTAGGCTTCAATATCAACTATAGGTGGCAAGAAGATTTCATCTGGGTGTCTTCATTTGGAAACAACTTGCCTGCTGTAATCCCTTCGTTTGGAGTTTTAGATGCCCAAGTAAACTACAAAGTTTCGGCTATCAAGTCTATGATAAAACTGGGAGCAACAAACCTCGGAGGTGGCGACTACCGAACCAATTTGGGTTCTCCTTTTGTGGGGCAACAGTACTACATCTCCATTACGTTTGATGAATTCTTAAATTAATCCACGTAGAAAAAATTAAGCTATGAAAAAGACTAAAATTGTATACATCGCACTAGCAGCGACATTCATCGTTGGGTCATGCAAGCAAGAGCCAATCAAACTAACTCCTCCAGAGGTTGTTACTCCACCTGTTGTAACACCTTCAAAAGGCTCCGCTGACTTCACGAAATTTGTGGCAATTGGTAATTCACTTACTGCAGGTTATCAAGCTGGCGCGCTTTTTACTGAAGGACAAAAAAATTCTCTTGGCGCAATTCTAGCTCAGCAGTTTGCAACCGTTGGTGGCGGGGCATTCAACCAGCCCGATATCAATTCTGTTAACGGCTTCAATACCACAACTACGAACCCACCGGCTGGTAGTGCCACTATTCTCGGAAGAATAGTATTGTTTGATCCTGACGGCTCTGGTCCAAGAACTGCCGGTCCTGCCGCATTGGGAACGCCTGCAAGAACTGTTACCTGCCCTTCAGAAGTGGTTACTCCTGCAGTGCCTGGCTCAGGTAATGCCCCTGCTGATTTTTCCGGCAACAGGGCTGCGTTAAATAACTTCGGGGTACCTGGAATACAATTAGGCCAAGTGCTCACATCTTTAACAGGTGGTCCATCTACTGGAAATCCAGCATTCAATCCGTTTTACCAGCGATTTGCTTCAAACCCTGGGACGTCAACTATTTTGCAAGATGCTATTGCAGCAAATGGTTCCTTCTTTATGTTCTTCTTGGGTAATAACGATATCCTTGGGTACGCTACTACTGGTGGATCGGGTGCTATTCCATTAACAACAGTTGTTGGTGCTCCTGGGCCAGGAACCGGATTTGAGGCTACCTACCAAACTGCGATAGGAGCATTGCTCGCTGCAAATCCAAATTCAAAAGGCGTTGTGGGTAACATACCTAACGTTACAAATATTCCCTTCTTTCTTACAGTGAGGTTTAATGCCGTTACACTAACAGCCGAACAGGCTACTGCTCTGAATGGTGGATTTGCCGGATACAACACAGTGCTGGATGCTATAAAGGCAAACCCTGGCTTACTGGCACTATCAGGGTCTTCAGCGGCAAACTTAGACGCTCGAAAAGTAACATACACAACCGGAGCTGGTAATAGAATTCTAATCGCAGAAAAGACTACGGAGTTCCCTGACTTAGGAGCTACTTTCGATGCGCTCGTAGGTATTCCTGGCGGAATAACCGCAACTCAAAGAGCTGGTTTAGAGCCATACAGAAGAGTAAGGCAAGCCACAGCCTCTGACTTAATTACTCTTTCTGCTGGAGCCGTTCTCGGTTCATGCTTTAATAATATTCCCACTGCAATTATAGGAACGTCAGTCCCACTCGCTGATCAGTTTGTTTTGATACCCTCTGAAATTCAAGCTATTCTCACCAGAACAGCCGAGTTCAATAATGTTATTAAAGCTGCTGCGGACAATAGTAACAACAGAATTGCCTTGGCAGACGTAAATGCAGTGTTCGCTAAACTAATAACAGATCGCCTCCAGATAATCGATGGAGTTGCCGTCTCACCAAGTTTTGCGCCTCCAACGGGTGTTTTCTCTGAAGATGGAGTTCACCCTAACAACAGAGGTTCTGCCTATTTAGCTAATGTCTTCATTGACGCAATCAATGCAAAGTTTGGAGCAACGATTCCTCGGGCTAATCTGTCAAAGTTCAGTGGAACATTGTTGCCAATTAATCCTTAATTGTCTTCCGGTATGTTTACAAAAAAAGGGCTTCGGCCCTTTTTTTATTGCTCAAAATATATTCAGGTTATTTACACTTTACTCAATACTTTGAGTATTTTTACTCAATATATTGAGCAAAATGTTACATTCGTTTATTCGTACTCATTATCAACAAGTTATAGATCGGCTCCACGAACAAAGAAAGCTCATTCAGGCGATTTATGGCCCGCGTCAAGTGGGTAAAACCACCGTAGTGACACAAGTCTTAAAAGACTTAAAAACTCCTCATTTGTTCGTCTCAGCTGATGACACCAACTCTAATCCTGTATGGATTGACCAGCAATGGAATACCGCCCGTGAACGCTCCAAGCAATTGGAATCACCCGACTTTGTGTTGGTAATTGACGAGATTCAAAAAATCGGCAATTGGAGCGAGGTGATTAAAAAGAATTGGGACTTGGATACCCAGCAAGGAACACAAGTCAAAGTTTTGTTGCTGGGCTCTTCGCGGTTGCTATTGCAACAAGGCCTCACTGAGTCATTGGCAGGTCGCTTCGAAACCATTTTTATGGGGCATTGGACGTTCCCAGAAATGAATGCAGCTTTTGGCTGGGATGCCAATGTATATACTTGGTTTGGAGGCTATCCGGGAGCTGCCTCGCTGATCAATGACCCAGAACGATGGAGAAACTATGTTTTGGACTCCCTCATAGAATCCAGTATTTCACGCGACATACTAATGCTCACACGTGTTGACAAGCCCGCCTTGATGCGGAAGCTCTTTGAATTGGGATGCACGTATTCCGGTCAGATTTTGTCTTACACCAAAATGCAAGGACAATTGCAAGATGCCGGAAACACCACTACGCTCGCCAACTATTTGCACATGCTTGATACGGCAGGGTTATTAGGTGGACTTGAAAAATTTTCTTCTAACAAATTGTCCGTGCGCAGCTCCAGCCCGAAATTTCAAGTTCACAATAATGCCCTATTAACGGTGCAACGCTCCGAAACACTAAGCGAAGCTCTTGCAAAGCCTGAATTGTGGGGTCGTTTTGTAGAGTCTTCCATCGGAGCATTTCTGATCAACGAATCGCTTCGCGACAAGTTCAATGTGCATTATTGGCGGCATCGAAACCACGAGGTGGATTTTGTGCTGGAACAACGCGGCAAAGTGATTGGATTGGAGATCAAAAGTGGCGCAAAACAAAAAACCTCTGGGATGGCAGCTTTTCAAAAAGAAATGAAACCCGACAAAGTCTTTTTGATCGGCAGTGGAGCAATGCCGTGGGAAGAGTTTTTACGAATGCGTCCTGCCGAATTGTTCTAGAACAACTGCTTGGCTATTTTATAAATAGGATCAGATTTGCCCATTGAATAAAAGTGTACCAAAGGCACACCAAACTTCATTAGCTCTTTGGATTGATTTACACACCACTCTATTCCTAATTGCTTAACCGCTGCATTGTCTTTGCATTTCTCTATTTCATCGGCTAGCTCTTCCGGCAGGTCAATATGGAAAATTGTGGGCAGCACATTGGCTTGAACCTTTGCGGTAATTGGCTTAATGCCTGGAATGATCGGAACAGTAATGCCAGCTTCTCTGCATTTGTCAACAAAATCAAAATAAGCCTTATTATCAAAGAACATTTGTGTAACAATATATTCCGCACCCAAATCCACCTTGTTCTTTAAAAATTTTAAGTCCGTTTTCAGATTCGGAGAGGAAAAGTGCTTTTCAGGATAACCGGAGACACCTATACAAAAGTTAGTGGGCGTGGCGTGCTGCAAATCTTCATCAATAAATTTACCATTGTTCATGTTTACAATTTGCTCTACCAACTCGGATGCGTATCGGTGGCCATCCGGTTCCGGTATAAATTTAGCTTCAGATTTAATGGCATCACCTTGCAGCGCCAACACGTTATCAATGCCTAAGAATTGCAAATCGATTAACGCGTTTTCCGTCTCTTCTTTATTAAAACCTCCACAAATAATGTGAGGCACGGTGTCTACTTTATAATGGTTTTGAATAGCTGCGCAAATACCCACCGTTCCCGGTCTCTTGCGTGTTGATCTTTTCTCTAATAGCCCGTTCTCCTTTTTCTTGTACACATACTCTTCTCTGTGATACGTCACATCAATGAACGGAGGTTTGAATTCCATCAATGGGTCCATATTATCAAACAAGGTTCTGATATTCTCTCCCTTCAAAGGCGGAAGAATTTCAAGGCTGAAAAGAGTTCTGCCGTTGGCGTTTTTTATGTGATCAGTTACTTTCATGTGCTGATGTTTTGAAGTGTTGATGTGTTAAAGTGTTGATGTTACTTTTTGTTTCGTAGATAACGAATGAGACCGAGAGTTATACTTTTGGTTTCTTCTGCTTTCTTACTTATCTCTATTATCTTATCTTCCGGTAAATAGTTCAAATCGATCAATCCATAGGTAATGCTTTTTACTTCCATCGCGGAACTTTGTGCAATCTCCAAGAATCGGATAAACTCTTTATCGCTTCCCCTGCCAAATCCCTCAGCAATATTATTCATTGTCGACAAGGCTGCCCTTCTCATTTGACTTTTGGTATCAAAGTCTCTAACGAACTTCCCTTCTTCACAACCTACATAGACCATTTTCACTAGCTCTCTGGCTGCCTGCCAACATTTCAAGTCTTCAAACTTCTCAATCTTTGCCACGACCAAAAATTATTTTCGAAAAATTAACACCTAGCAACCTGAACACTTCAACACTTCAACACTTCAACACTTTAACACTTCAACACTTCAACACTTCCACATCTTAATACGCTAAATTCGGACTCAACCATCTCTCCATTTCCTTTAAACTCATCCCCTTACGCTGAGCGTATTCTGCCACTTGGTCTTTTTCTATTTTTCCTAAACCAAAATATTTTGATTCGGAGTGTGAGAAATAATAACCACTCACAGCAGCGGTGGGGAACATAGCAAATGACTCTGTTAATGTGATCCCAACTTCCTTTTCGGCTTCCAATAATTCAAAAATTGTTCGCTTTTCTGTGTGGTCAGGACAGGCGGGGTAACCCGGAGCAGGACGAATACCTTGATAGGTTTCTTTGATCATTTCTTCCGCAGTCAGGTTCTCATTGGCAGCATATCCCCAGTACTCTTTCCTGACTTTTGCGTGTAACAGTTCGGCAAATGCTTCTGCTAATCGATCCGCAAGCGCCTTTGCCATAATCTCGGAATAGTCGTCCTGGTTTGCCTTGGCCTCTTCCACTAATTTTTCTAAACCAATACCCGTTGTCACTGCAAACATCCCAATGTAGTCCTCTTTTCCAGAACTCTGCGGGGCAACGAAATCTGAAAGGCAGAAATTTGGTAGGTCTTTCGCCTTCTTGTTTTGCTGGCGCAAAAAATGAAGAGTTGCAAGCTGATTCAAACCGTCTTTTGCATACAACTGCACATCATCCGTCTCAGTGCTATTGGCAGGATAAAAAGCCAATACTCCGTTTGCTGAAAGTTTCCTTCCGGCTACAATTCTTTTCAGCATCACTTGTGCATCGTCAAAAAGCTTTTGCGCCTCCACTCCTACGTTTTCGTCTTTGAATATATCGGGATATCGACCGAACAACATCCATGTCTGAAAGAAAGGAGTCCAGTCGATGTATTTTGCTATTTCTTCGAGCGGATAGTTAACCAGTACTTTTTTACCCAAGAAGCTCGGCTTACTAATGGAGGTATTACTCCAGTTTATTTTGACTTTATTTTTTCTTGCTTCAGGGAGTGAGATGTAGTTCTTAGCTTGTTGCCTGCCCTCATGCTCACTTCTCAATTTGACGTACTCTTCTTTGACGCGGGATTTAAATGCACCTCTTGTATCGGGATTGATAAACTCGCTCGCAACGGGTACGGAACGAGAAGCATCTAATACATGAACTACCGGGCCACTATAGACAGGATCAATCTTCACTGCAGTGTGAATACGCGAAGTAGTCGCCCCACCTATTAGCAACGGCAAAACCATTCCTTCTCGCTCCATCTCTTTGGCCACATGGACCATTTCATCTAGTGAGGGCGTAATTAGACCGCTCAATCCTATGATGTCCACTTTCTCACGCTTGGCGGCCTCAATGATCTTTTCAGTGGGCACCATCACCCCCAAATCAACCACATCATAGTTATTACATGACAACACCACGCCCACAATATTCTTTCCAATATCATGTACGTCTCCTTTTACGGTTGCCATGAGTATTTTTGCTGCTGGTTTCCCCACCTGCCCGCTTCTAATCTTCTCTTCCTCTAAAAATGGTGTAAGGTAGGCTACTGCCTTCTTCATCACTCTGGCACTTTTTACAACCTGTGGCAAGAACATTTTTCCTGCACCAAACAAATCACCCACTACATTCATTCCATTCATTAATGGCCCCTCAATCACATGCAGCGGCTTATCAAACTTATGCCTGACTTCTTCAATATCTGCTTCGATGAATTCGATTACACCCTTCACCAACGAATGGGTCAATCGTTCTTCCACTGTGCCCTTCCTCCATTCATCATCTTGCTCTTTCTTTTTTGCAGATCCTTTTACAGTTTCAGCAAACTCAAGCAGGCGCTCGGTGGCATCTTCTCTCCTATTGAGCAGAACGTCTTCGACACGTTCAAGCAAATCTTTAGGAATATCATCGTATACAGCAAGCATGGCCGGATTGACAATGCCCATATCCATGCCTTCTTTGATAGCGTGATACAAGAAGACAGAATGCATCGCCTCGCGGACTAACTGATTGCCCCGAAAACTAAACGACACATTGCTTACTCCACCACTCACGTGTGCATGCGGTAGGTTGGTACGAATCCACTTAGTTGCTTTGAAGAAATCGAGTGCATAATTTCGATGCTCGTCAATTCCTGTTGCAACCGGGAAAATATTTGGATCAAAAATGATATCCTGTGGAGGGAAATTTATTTTCTGGGTAAGGATATCGTATGCTCTTTTACAAATGTCAATTCTTCGTTGATACGTATCTGCCTGGCCAATTTCATCAAAAGCCATAACGACAGTTGCGGCACCATATCGCTTCACCAATTTTGCCTGACGAAGAAATTCTTCCTCACCTGCTTTTAAGCTTATTGAGTTTACAATGCTTTTGCCTTGTAGGCATTTTAAGCCTGCTTCGATAACCTCCCACTTAGAGGAGTCAACCATGACAGGTATACGACTGATCTCAGGTTCAGAAGCCATCAGGTTTAAGAACCGCACCATGGCAGATTCAGAATCCAACATGCCTTCGTCCATGTTTACATCAATTACCTGTGCCCCACCCCTTACTTGATCTAAAGCGACAGACAGCGCCTCATCAAATTTATCTTCTTTGATTAATTTTAGGAATTTGGCCGAGCCCGTAACATTGGTTCGTTCACCAATATTAACAAAGTTAGACGCAGGGGAAACAGTTACTGCTTCCAGTCCACTGAGTTTAAGAAAATGATCAGGCATCGACTACCACCTCCCTTGGTTTATACTTCTTTGCTAACTCTGCTATCACTTTAATATGAGCTGGAGTGGTACCACAACATCCGCCAAGAATATTTACCAACCCTTCTTTCAAAAATTCATCAATCTGACTTCCCATTTCATCTGGTCCCTCATCGTATTGTCCAAACTCATTTGGAAGACCAGCATTCGGGTAAGCGCTCACGAAAAACGGTGCTTGCTCATTCAGAATCTGTAAGTAAGGCCTTAGCTGCCTTGCCCCTAAAGCGCAATTCAACCCCACACTTAGTAAAGGTACATGCGAAACAGAAATCAAAAATGCTTCAGTGGTTTGTCCGGAAAGTGTTCGTCCACTTGCATCGGTAATAGTTCCTGAAACCATGATGGGTAATGTTTTACCTTCTTCATCAAAAAGCTCCTGAATACCAAACAGGGCAGCTTTTGCATTTAGGGTATCAAAAATAGTCTCCACCAAAAGAATGTCAGCGCCCCCATCCATCAGCCCCTTTACTTGTTCTTTGTAGGCGACCTTGAGCTGATCAAATGTTACGGCTCTGTACCCGGGATCATTCACATTGGGAGAAATAGAAAGTGTTCTGTTTGTGGGGCCAACTGCACCCGCCACAAATCTAGGCTTGTCGGGTTCTCTCTGAGTAAATTCCACTGCAACCTCTTTAGCAATTTTAGCGGATTGGAAATTTAGTTCGTAAACGATATGCTCTAAATGATAGTCAGCCTGTGCGATAGTTGTTCCGCTGAAGGTATTTGTTTCAGCGATGTCTGCACCAGCCTCAAAATATTGAGCATGAATATCTTTAATGATGTCCGGCCGCGTAATGGATAACAAGTCATTGTTACCCTTCAACAAATGCGAATGATTTTTAAAACGATCGCCCCGGAAATCTTCTTCTTCTAATTTGTGGCGCTGGATCATCGTGCCCATGGCACCATCCAAAATAAGAATTCGTTCCTTTAAGATGTCTTCAATTTTCTTCACTCTTTCTCACGATTTAGTTTCGTGCTTATCCAGAAAGAGCCTTCGTGAATGGCCACTTATCTTCTCCGCATTTCGCAGAAGGGAGTTAGCACCAAGTTATTGGCAAGGTTGCTAAGACTTCATCGGGCCCTGTCCCTCGGTCTTTCTGGATAAGCAGTGCAAAGAAAAGCAATCTTGTAGTAATTAAAAAGTCATAATGCTTAATTTGCGGGCTCAAACAACCGTTGCCTGTGAAGCTTGCCGCCATCGATATCGGATCCAATGCCATCAGGCTTCAAATCTCGACCATACTAGAAGGTGGAGAAAAAATGCTTTTTAAGAAATTGGAATACGTTCGTTTTCCTCTTCGTCTTGGACATGACGTATTCACTACCAACCGCATTAGCGATGCCAGTATAGCTAAGTTTAAAAAGCTGATGAAGGCATATAAACTTCTGCTGGAGCTCTATGAGGTAGATGATTATATGTTTTGCGCAACCTCAGCCATGCGTGAATCGGAGAACGGAGAAGAGGTAGCCCGGCAAGTGAAAGAAGAGCTTGGCATAACCATCAATATTATCGATGGTCACCTCGAGGCGGAATTCATTAACAAGGCAATCTTCTCCTATTTAGGGAATGAGACCTACCTGCACATTGATGTGGGCGGTGGAAGCACCGAGTTGAATCTTTTTGTAAAAGGAAAGAAAATAAAGACCAGGTCATTTAAAATAGGTTCTGTAAGAATACTCGAGCACCATGATTCACCGGTTATGTGGGAAGACATGGAGCGTTGGGTGCGCGAGAATGTTAAACTGTCCTATGGTAAAGTTACTGCCGTTGGAACCGGTGGAAACATATCTAAAATTTTTGAGTTAGCTCAAAAGAAACCGGGTGCTACACTATCTCTCAAAAAAGTAAAAGCCATTAAAGAAGAGATTGAGTCGCTGACGATTGATCAACGAATTTATCAGCTTCAAATGAATCCAGATCGTGCTGATGTAATCGTTCCTGCGAGCGGTATTTATATCAAAGTGATGGAGTGGGCTCACTCCAACAGTATCATTGTTCCTGATGTAGGATTGAAAGACGGAATCCTTCTTCACGTACTGGAGAGAAATATCCAACAGAAAAAAATTGAGTTCAAAAAATAGATCAGCGTGTTCTAGAATAACTTTACATCCTGAAATATCTCTTTTGTTACCTTGTAGAACTCTTTATGGATATTGAAAGGTGGTTCACCGTTTAATTCCTTGATCTTGTAGGTACCGTCTTCGCACATCACATACGAATTGACATTGTCTTTCAAGTTATATCGTAGGATATTCATCGCTTGTTTGCGAAGCATATCCGATTCAAGACGAAACAAAGACTCAATCCTTCTGTCAAAACTTCGTACCATTGCATCGGCACTGCCCACGTACACTTTAGGGGCACCATCGTTATGGAAATAATAGATCCGTGAGTGCTCTAAATACTCACCCACCACTGAAACGACTTCGATATTCTCACTCAGTCCCTTTCTTCCTGGTCGCAAGCAGCACATCCCGCGCACAATCAGCTTGATTGAAACTCCTGCTATTGATGCCTCATACAAGCAATTGATAAAGTCGTTATCCTGTATCGAATTGAGTTTGATGATAATACCTGCTGTTTTTCCATTTCGGGCATTCTCTGCTTCGCAGCGAACCAAGTACATTAGCTGATTGCGCATATCGCGTGGCGATGTAATCAGATTTTTGTAAGTAGTTGGATGGGAATGGCCCGTTATGACATTGAAAAATTCCGAGACATCATTGGCATAGGAATCGTTGGTACTCAAAATTCCTACGTCAGTATAAAAGCGCGAAGTTGTCTCGTTGTAGTTCCCGCTGGAGAGATGGACATACCGATACACACGATCCGGTTCGTTACGAACAATCAGCAGCAACTTCGTGTGTGTCTTAAGACTACTCACCCCGTAAATCACGAAGCAACCCGCCTGCTGCAGTTTTTTTGCTTCCCGTATATTATTCTCTTCGTCAAACCGGGCTTTTACTTCAAAGAGAACAGACACATGTTTACCATTCTCAGCCGCTTTGAGCAAAGCAGCGCTCACTCTCGACTCTCCCTTTGCCAATCGGTAGATGGTGATCTTAATCGAAAGCACAAATGGATCATCAGCTGCCTTTTCCAACAACTCCAATACGGGTTCCATGGAGTTGTAGGGATGATGCATCAGAATGTCGCGTTCCTTCAGTACCTCAAATAAATCTCGGGTGCCTAGTTCAGGAAACGAAACCGGTTTGACTTGAGGAGGAAGTTGAAGTCGTTTACTCTTGAACTCAGGATGCCCCACTACTTGGTTGAGGCCAGCATAGTCGATCATCCCATCACCAGGAATCTTGAAGATATTGAGGTCGTCTAAATCCCACTGTATCTTCAAAAGCCTGATCAGCCATGGATCGGGATTCTCCTGGATATCCATACGCACTACCCTGCCAGATCTTCTGGTTTGTAGTTTTCTCTTTAACTCTTCGAGAAAGTTAGACTCAATGTCCTCGCTTTCTTCAAGTGTAAAATCGCCATTGCGATTAATCCGAAAAAGGTTGATGCTTTTGATCTCCACATTTCGAAATAGGTGGTGAATGTTGTATCTGATTATTTCCTCAACGGGAACAAATTGCAACACATTATCGAAACTCAGTATTTCATAAAACCTCGGGATATTGCTGGGTACCTGAATGAAAGAAACACGTAACTGGTTGTTTACATCTTGTGGCGCTACCGTGACTACACCAAATAAGAGTCGGTTATTTTTTAGAATGGGAAACGTATGGTAGTTATCAAACAACATAGGCGTCAACATCGGATAGATGGTGCGCTGAAAGTATTGATCTACTCGATCTTGATCTTCTTTTGAAAGCGATGGGTAGGTAGATATCTTAAAATTATTTTTTTCAAATAGGGGTTTTAATTTTTTGATAAAATAATCATGCTGCTCATCTACGAATTTATGAAGCTCGTCTAATAAGTATTGACGGAATGGTGTTTCCCGCAAACCGCTATAATCGAAGCGTTCTTTGCCGTAATCTAGATAGTTGTAAAGGCTACCAAGCCGGATCGTACAAAACTCATCTAAGTTGGAAGCTGTAATGGCCAAGAATTTCAAACGATCAAAAACACTTCGGTCAATGTGCTTCGCCTGATCTAACACACGGTAGTTGAATTGAAGCCAACTCAAATCGCGGCTTATGAAACGACTCTCAAAAATCTGATTGACAATGGACGTTTCATTTTGTCCGGTTAGAGGCACACTTTCCATAATTCTACAACAAAGCTTTTACCTCCAAAGATGAAGATTTTTCCAATTAAAATAAGATTTCGAATGTTACCGAATGGAGAACTTCTTTTTCAATCTCCATCCTTCTCTAAATGTCGATTTTTGCGTACTTGGCGTTGCGTTCAATAAAGTCGCGTCTTGGAGCTACCTCGTCTCCCATCAGCATAGAAAACAAATGATCTGCCTCGGCTGCTGATTCAATGTTCACTTGCTTTAGTGTCCGCTTTGTTGGATCCATCGTAGTCGTCCACAATTGTTCTGGGTTCATTTCACCCAGACCTTTATAGCGCTGAACACCCACGCTGTCCTCATTGCCGCCCTTGCTCATTTCTTTGATCAATGCATCGCGCTGCTCTTCGTTCCAGCAATAGTTTTCTACCTTTCCTTTTTTTAATTGATACAAAGGTGGCAGGGCAATGTAAACATAGCCCTGCTCGATGAGCCCGCGCATGTAGCGAAAGAAGAATGTGAGTATCAGGGTGCGTATGTGACTACCGTCCACGTCAGCATCCGTCATGATGATTACTTTGTGGTACCGAAGCTTCCCCAAATTAAGTGCCTTGCTATCTTCTGCGTTTCCAAAAGTGATACCGAGTGCCGTGATCATGTTCTTGATCTCCTCGTTCTCATATATTCTGTGTTCTTGTGCCTTCTCGACATTTAATATCTTACCGCGTAACGGGAGAATAGCCTGAAAATTACGATCGCGCCCTTGCTTGGCAGAACCACCTGCAGAGTCACCTTCCACCAAATACAATTCGCAAATGGCAGGATCCGAGCTGGCACAATCGGCAAGTTTGCCAGGAAGCCCGGTGCCGGAAAGGACATTTTTACGCTGCACCATTTCACGCGCCTTCTTTGCAGCAATCCTCGCTTGTGCTGCTAGAATAACTTTACTGACAATCAGTTTTGCCTCCCGCGGATTCTCCTCTAAAAAGTTTTGAAGCATCTCGCCTACCGTTGTGTCAACTACGCCCATGGCTTCTGAGTTGCCCAGTTTGGTTTTGGTCTGCCCTTCAAACTGAGGCTCTTGAACCTTTATGGAAATCACGGCTGTCAAGCCTTCCCTAAAATCATCGCCTGATATTTCCACTTTTGCTTTCTCCAACAAACCAGACTTGTCGGCATACGCCTTTAACGTGCGCGTGAGTGCTCTGCGGAAGCCAGCCACGTGGGTACCTCCTTCATGGGTGTTAATGTTGTTCACATAAGATACCAAGTTCTCACTATAAGAAGTGTTGTAGCCCATCGCCACCTGAACCGGTATCTCCGATTTAGCATTCTCGATGTAAATTGGATTGGCAATCAATTTGTCCTTCGTGGAGTCCAAATATTCCACAAACTCGCGCAATCCCCCGATCGACAAGAAAGCTGTAGTTTTTGGGGCTCCATGCTCGTCCTTTTCCCGCATGTCTTTCAGATTCAGCTTAATGCCCGGGTTCAGAAAAGCCAGTTCGCGCAAGCGAGACGCAATGGTCTCGAAATTGTATTCCTGAGAAAGGACAAAAATCTCATGATCTGGCTTAAAATGAACAGTGGTTCCCCTTTTTTCAGACTCTCCGATTACTCTTACCGGATACTGAGGTACGCCTCTGTGATACTCCTGCTCAAATATCTTCCCTTCACGGTAGACAGTTGCTGTTAATACTGCCGATAATGCATTTACGCACGAAACACCAACACCGTGTAGTCCACCAGAAACCTTGTAGGTGTCTTTGTCAAACTTTCCACCGGCATGTAGGACGGTCATAACCACCTCCAGTGCACTTCTTTTCTCTTTTTCGTGCATGTCGGTAGGAATACCCCTGCCGTTGTCCTCCACGGTAATAGAGTTGTCCTCATTGATGACCACATGAATATCATCACAATAACCCGCCAAAGCCTCATCAATGGAGTTATCAACTACCTCATAAACCAGATGGTGCAAGCCTTTAACCCCGATGTCGCCAATGTACATGGCTGGTCTTTTCCTAACCGCCTCTAAACCCTCTAAAACCTGAATATTATTCGCTGAATAGTTCGATTCGTTTCTCTCTTTTCCTTCGTTCATTTTTGTTATTTAAAATACCCGCGAAAATACGTTTTTTAATAGTATTTACCGCATTTTTTTAGGGCTAAAACACAGATTTTCAAGGCCAATTTCAACGAAGGAATGACCACTTGGAATTGTGCTTTTAACCAAATAAATTTCATTATAAACAAACAAGATATGAAGCAACTTTCAACCCTTGTTATGGGGCTACTTATTTTTGCCTATGGCTATTCGCAGTCGGTGGTTGAAATTGTTTCTGTAGACGAAAAAGGCAATAAAAGGTCGATCAAAACCAACCGTCCGGATACGTTGATTAGAACTGGAACTAAGGTTTTTCAGCCTGCAAACCCGTCTTCCAGCGAACAGCCAATTTTTAAAACCGCTTCAGACTCCATTCAATTTCATTTGATAGACAAAGCCTTTCGCGAAAGCATTGATAAGATGGATGCGAAAGCGGCTGATAGTCTTTCTGAATTGTTGCGAAAGCAGTCCGAAAAAGGAATTATTGGCTTTCGAAAAGTCTATCATGCTAACCGGTCATTTTTCTCATATGATAGTCTTGCGCAAATCAAAGATCGATCGTCCATTACCAGATTGAGCATCGGCAAATTAAAATCTAATCGTGTTCCTGCTGATGTGCTGACCTGCAAAAATCTGGTAGAATTGGAGCTGGTAAATACAGACATCTCCCGTATCCAGCGAAAGTTGAGAAAATTGCCACACCTTCAAACCATCTATGTCATTAACAACAAGGCGAGGCAACCACTTAAGCTGGGAAAAAATGCGCAAATCAAAAATTTGATTTTTAGAGGAAACAATTCTTTGAGTTTGCCGAAAGACTTTAGCCCTTTGCAAGAGCTAACAAAACTTGATTTGGCTCAGAATACCTTGGTTTATTTCCCGAAGGGTCTTGCCAAAAATAGAAATTTAAAAGAACTGATTCTGACCGAAAATGCACTCACTCTTGAAGAGCAGTCGCTGCCCATTTACCCTTCCCTCGAAAAATTAGACTTAGGCAAAAATCATATTAAAATACTTCCTCCCACCATTGGTGGGTTTATTGGACTGAAACAATTGAAATTCAACAATAACAGCATCTCAACGATACCCGAGGAGATCGGAAATCTAAAAAAATTGGAACAGTTGTCGTTCTACAATAATCAGGTAGCTGCGCTACCGAAAGGCATTTACCAACTTACGTCTCTGAAAGAAATTGATTTGTATTACAACCAGTTGAAAAGGTTGGATTCCGAGGTAAGTCAATGGAAAAAATTGGAAGTGTTATACTTGGCATTCAATCAACTCTATTCGTTACCAGAGAATCTGGGAGAACTTCAGAATCTCGAAGAGTTATACTTACACAACAATCGCCTGAGTGAAGTACCTACAAGCGTGGGGCAGCTAGAGCGATTGAAGGTACTACGGATTAACAACAATCTGATGACCAATCTACCTCCATCACTATCTCGACTGGCTCTGTTAGAAAACCTAGATATTTCAAACAATAACCTTACGGAGACACCTGAAAAGTTCTTTCAGTTTCAGTCGTTAAAAATTCTTTCACTTGTGGCCAACCCATGGGACATCGAAACCAAAAAAAGCCTCGATTCAATTGCTTATCAATTCCGCGCACGCGGCACAATTGTTAACCTTAACACGTTTGGCGAAAGCAAAGAGTAATTTGACTCTACTCTACTTTTTTGGTTCAGCCTTGGTCTTAACCTCTTTCTTTTTACCATCGCCACTATCCTCTGCCAACAATTGAACTTTTGCCTTTTGTAGTTCCTCCTTTTGAGCAGGGCTAACTGTGGGGTAGCTGGCATCTAACTTGGAGAACTCTTTGGCAATAATTTCAGCAATAGCAAGGCGTGCATACCATTTATCGTCAGCTGGAATAACAAACCAAGGTGCTAAATCTGTCGTAGTTTCAAAAAGGGCTTTTTCATACGCCTTTTGGTAATCATCCCAGAACGCTCGCTCCTTTAAATCACTCAACGAAAACTTCCAGTTTTTTGAAGGATCATCAATACGTTCCAAAAACCGTTTCTTCTGCTCTTTTTTAGAAACGTGCAGGAAAAATTTCATAATCACCGTCCCATTTTCAGTCAGATTTTTTTCGAATCGCCTGATCTGCTTGTAGCGCGTACTCCAAAAATCATCGTCAATTTTTTTGACTGATTCAATGCCTGGGATATTTTCATTTAGTATCCACTGCGGATGTACTTTGGTAACTAGGACATTCTCATAATGTGAACGATTATGAATGGCTATTTCACCACGAGCAGGTAGAGCAAGCTGATGTCGCCACAGATAGTAATGATCCAGTTCTGCAGAATTAGGCGCCTTGAAACTATATACTTTCACACCCAGCGGATTAAAGCCAGACATGATATGTTTGACTGCCCCATCCTTCCCGGCTGCGTCCATAGCTTGTAAAATAATTAAGACGCTATATCTGTTATGGGCATACAATTTGTCTTGCACCTCAGCCAAGTGCTTTCGGCTGGCATCCAACATTTCTTCCGCCTCTTGTTTGGACAGAATTTTCCGCTCGTACTTGGTGGGAAAATCTTTTAGTTTCACCTTTTTACCCGGGATCACCTGATGATCTTTGATTACAACCTTGCTTCCCTCTGCCATAATTATTTCGTTTAGTAGGTACAAGCTATACATTTTGTTTTAACACACCTATGAGATTTGTCAGTTTCATAAAAGTTTTGAATTTAGGACTAGTCAAATTATAGGTTTTTCACTACATTTCTTTGGTCTACCAAAATAACCCGTGTGCCATATGAAACCTTATACAAAATTCTTCACTTTAGTCTTCTTGATAATTTGCGGAATGCCGCAGGCCTTTTCCCAGCCTAAAGAGACGGACGCCATTAAGGCGGTAATTGCGAAAGAAACGTCTTCCTATTTCAATGTGGATTATAAAGGGTGGGCAGACACCTGGCTGAAGGTTCCTTATGCCTATTGGTCTTATTCGGATTCTACCAATACAAGTTTTGTTGAGGGATGGGATTCACTCAATAAAAGTAAGACAAGTTACTTCAAGAATTCAAAACCTTCTCGTGCCATTATCACCAATGAGTGGCAGGAAGTGAGAATATATGGAAATGGTGCTTACGTCCGTTTTATTCAACGGGTGAAAGACGATATCGATCGGGATGAGACCTCGCAAATGCGGGTATTAGAGAAGACGAAAGAGGGTTGGAAAGTAATTTGTGTGGCCGCGATAGCACGCTACCCAAAAGAGTAGCTTGCCTTTTCTACTCTACTTTTACTCCCAGGTTATCGCCCAGTAAATTGAATTGACTGATCCATTCTTCGGGAAGATCAAGCACCTTGTTGGCCTTGTTTTCAACAGACGTCTCGAAATAGAGATTCTGGCTTTGATGAAGGTTAGGGTCGAGTTTAAGCTTTTTCATCACAGGAAAAAGTCGATTTAGGCGCTCAATTCTTTTTACATTATGCCGCTCCGCTCTTACTCGCTTAATTTCTTTAAAAATACTCTCCCCTGCCAATCGCTCAACTTTGCCGGTATCTTCAATTTTTAAATTCCAATGATCTAACTCGGTAACTATTCTCTCCAATGATTTTACATTTATTTTATCGGGGGAGAAGTAAACCTCAACCCTAATCGTTATCACTCCTCTTTGTCTTCTTGTAAGGAAACTCAAAACCAAATCGTAGGCTAATGCGATCGGAATAAGGGCTCTCCCTTCTTGGATCATACACATTGTACAACAACTGGGCGTTGCCGTTCACCTTTTTTGATATTCTGAAATCCTGTTTGATTCCAACAAAATAGCTCCACACCCAATCTCGCCTCGGTTGATCCATGGGCTGTGAAAGAGATGGTTTAACAAATGTATTCATCTGCTCCAGTTCTGCGCGTAGCGTTAGCTTTGACCCAACCCTAAATTGAGCAAAGAAGCGTGAGCCGTAAACGCGATACTCATCAATGAAATAGTTTCCTTTATTGAAGTTCGAAGCAACTCGTTCGTTCCATCCTAAACCAATAATCCACCGCTCAGTTAGACGATACCCCAAATAAGGGTTAACATCCAGCAAAAAATTAGTTTTTGTTTGAATCTCTACACTAACTCCTGGGAGCATTCGTTCGCGGAGGGTCCTATCGCGCATGGGGTTGTACCTGCGCTTAGGCAAATCGTTTATACTTTTGATATTTCCAAATTTTGCTTTCTGGCTGTTCAAATCTGCGATCGCTTTGTCTACTTCTTTTTTTTGATCTGCCAGTTTATCAAAGGCGATGTCCTTTGATTGTCTTTCGATTTCCTTTTTCATCGCTTCCGGATCTCGGTATTTTGCAGACTGCTCTTTATATTTTTCGATTGCCGCAGCCTGTTCTCTCATCTTTTTTAACTCTTTCGTTTCCACTTGTGACTCTGCAAGAGTCTGAAGTTCTTTGGTATCTTTTAAGTCACCATTCTTCAAATTTTTTACCTCATCTGAATACTTGGATACATCTCCTTGCAACTGCTTCCCCTCCCCTAGCTTGCTCTGTATGTTATTGATCGACTCCATGCCAGGCACGGAATTTGGCAAGGAGAGTTTGGGGCTTTTTACTGAAGGCAGTGACGTATTATTTGGCGTACCTGTATTTAGCGATGGTAGGGTTCCGACATTTTGAGATCCTGGAAGCGTGGGCAAGCTAGCACCAGGTATCTGCGCTGTTGCGAGCGCTGGAATTTGTGCATTTCCTAACCCCGGAATTTGCGTACTCGGAACGGTAGGCGTGCTCGCACTTGAAAGACCGGGAATTTGACTTCCAACTTGTGGAAGTTGTAGGTTTGGCAATTTCAACTTATCGACATTACTAGCTCCAGGAATTTGCTCGCTGGATAATTCACTCAACTTAGAATTGATTTTAGTTTGAGCACCTTCTAATCCAGCTACTGTTTCGTTGTAGCTCGTTGTAAGTCCATTAATTTTTGAATTGACTTTTTGTTGTGCTTCTACCACTATCGCACTCATCTTTTGTTCCACGCTAGTCACTTTCTCCTCAAATTTTTTCTGAAGTTCATTTAATCTCGCTTCTGTTTTTTGAATATCTTTTATTGGCTTGCTGTTTTTCAAACTGTCCAGACTTGCCTGTAAACCCCTCATCTCGTTTTCTACTTTTTCAGTGGGTAACTTTAAAGCTTTCAAACTATCTAATTTGGATGAAAGTTTGGATTGGACAGCGCCTAACTTTTTTTGTATCGCTTGTTCCGTAGAATCAATTCGTTTGGTGTACACCTCCAACTTGGTCGAGGGATTTAGCGTGTCGGCCAAATGAGTTGTTTGCTCCGCGAACCTATTTATTGAATTTAGCCCTTTGTCGGTTTTACTTTTTGCGGAATCGATCGAATGATCAGGCAGCTTCAGTGTATCAATCTTACCAACAACAGAGTTAATTTTCTTCTTACTAAAAATAGACTGCGAATGTCCCTCTATCGAGATGCTAACAAGAAACAAAAAAAGGAATAGTCTCATGATGCTAGACGAAAATGCGGGAGCCATGGTAGTGGACGAAACACTTTCAGTAAAAATAACCTTTTATGCCGTTACTTTGAAAGCCAAAACATGCGATTTTTCGCCCTTTTTCTGAACACGATTGTGAGCATTTTCAGCGATGGAGACCAATAACAACACTAAGATGGCCGCTTCATTCAAAAACAAACACTTATCATTTGTTGAATGTTGTAATGGCCCTTTCAAGTTTTTTCTTCTGCGCAAACTTCAATGCCTCTGGGTTCTCGGCCACCATCTCTTCTAAGTTGTCTTTGTTCAACGGTAGAATGGGGGCCCCCTCCCCTTTCTGTATGGCGATCAAACTGCTACTTCCTTTTTCTGCCAAATATGAGTAGCCATTTATTTTTCCTTTCACAGCCAAGAACAGCCAGCAGCTATCTGCGGGCATACCCGCAATTTTTAAACCTGTTTCATCAACACGATAAATTTCTTTCGTGTCTTTGGGTTTGATCACCACTTTCTGTTTGTTGATTTTGGCTTTGATGAAGTGGTTCTTCTCAGATACATTAATTTTAGCTTTTACCTGTACACTACTATCGCTGCTGAAAACGATGGTGAATGGGTACTTCACGCTAGGTGACACCGTGCCTCCATAATACATCATAGGCATAGGCCGCCAAGTGGTGTACTGTACCGGGCCACGTGGTGTGTTGATGGTGTTGGTCATGGGCATCATTTGCGAAAATGAGCTTGAGCCAACTGCGAGTAGCAGGGCTAAAAATAACGGTTTTGATAGAGGCATAATGAGTAAATAGATATCAAGAACAAAAGTAGCTTTTTGCGGGTAGATTTAGATGTACTTGCGGCAGTTTGTGTTCGTCACAATTGCCTGAAATTTGTCGGCTAGGCCAAACCATAACTCAAACTATGTCCCAAGGCCACAAACAAAAAGTGACTGCACACCGCTTCTACCTTGTGCCAGGCTTCGCGCGCAGGGTTTGCGCGGGGATTGGGCTCGGGGTTGATTGTTCAGGTCACACCTTTAGATCATCAGGGTCTTGGCGGGTATCGAATTCTGCCATTATCAATACGGTTTTTCCCTCGGGTACTACACGGTAGACGATTTTATAATTCCCCGACACCAAATAGCGGTAGCCTATGGAGGACACCAACGGGTTGTTTTCCTTTTGACCCATCTCTGGGAAGCGGGAGAGCTTTCGTGTTTTTTCGTAAGCTTTTGCCCTGATCGATGCTGCTACCTTCGCACTTGCCACTTCCTTGTAATATTGACAGGCTTCCCTCAGTTGGGATCTGGCAAGCTCTGTCCAAATGACCTTCATGGTCACCATCCTTCTGACTCTTTTTCTAAGGCGGCTTGGCTGATCACTCTGCCCTGCCTGTAATCTTCCTCGGATTTCTCCAACATGGCCTTGTATGCCTTTGAGCTCATCGGCTTCAACTTGGCTTCGTAGGAACTTTTGACAGATTGGCTTTTCAAGCTCTCAACTTTCTTGATCACTTTCTTGTCTTGTAGTTTGGCAAGCCACTCGATCAGTTCTACTTTCTTTATTGCAATGTCCATGGTCATCGATTTTGTATTCCCAAAGTTAACATTTTCATATGTGTTTTTAATTCCATTTTTCATCCCAACCGGTGCAACTTGTTGATCTCTTCCTGAAGCCCTTCCGCGTTTGCTAAAGGCGGTCGCCTGATCAACTTATAATCAATTCAAACTTCCGCCTATAATTCCACGTTGCGGGTCAGGCGACCCGCTACTTCCTCGCAGAGTTACCCGCTTCGGGAACTCCTATGTTTGTTTTTATAATCGTTGAGCAAAATAACAATAGATTTGATGAAAGTGAAAAAGGGTGAGAGCGCATTCGAGACTAAACAACTTTCGAGGTATGTTCGCGCAGA